>Ga0099364_10011520_pt1 | contig 12075 bp, 7 predicted proteins | sample TergutTh196P3_FD_73070 | JGI IMG/M metagenome (GOLD analysis project Ga0099364, IMG submission 73070) | Microcerotermes parvus P3 segment gut microbial communities from Pointe-Noire, Republic of the Congo - Th196 P3 | ecosystem: Host-associated > Arthropoda: Insects > Digestive system > Gut ...
TCAACTTTCTCACGTCCGACTTGCGAGTCTCATTCACCGCATCCATTAAATGACCCTTGATGTGGAACCGATCAAGAATGTTCAACGCATTCGTACACACTTTGCCAATCACATTCAAGTAAGGCTTGCTGTTGCGACGGGAAAAAATCTCGGCGGTGATATGTTGTGTCTCGCAGCCTTTTTCGTTGAAGGAAACTTTGCCGAAGTGGAAAGACTTGTAATTCGTAACAAAATTGAGTATAGTTTTGAGAAGCATCTCGGAAAGAGTGCAAGGAAAAATGCTGTTGTTGCAAACTACATTTTACACTAGCGAAAACCGAGATGCCTTTGAATTGTCCATCCACAATTCATGGAAGAGTTTTTCGGAACAATGACACCGAAGCACATTCTGTTATCCCTCCTTTTATTGCTCATCCTCGCCGCTTCGGGATTCCTGCTGCCCTGCGTCGGACAAACATTTTATGCGCCCGGCACCGAAATCTATTGGCTCCGGTTTCATCGTACCGCACTCGCCCTCATCGCCGGAAGCGGTTTGGCACTCGCCGGTCTCGTTTTTCAAGCAATGTTCCGAAACCCCTTAGCAACCCCCTACACACTCGGCGTTGCCAGCGGTGCCGCCTTCGGTGCCGCGTTATGTCTGCAAACGACTCTCCGATTCGGACTGCCCGGACTCATCGGAGTCATTCCCACTGTGTCGTTGGGAGCGTTTCTCGGTGCATCGTTAGCAATGGGAATCGTCCTCGCCCTCTCCCAACGCCGCGATACGTCGACCGAACAAATGCTCCTCGCAGGTGTTGCCGTGAATTTTTTCTTTTCCAGTTTGATCGTCCTGTTGCAATATCTTTCCGCTCCGCATGATGCCTTTCAAATCCTGCGATGGACGATGGGCGGAGTACAGAACGCCACAAAACTCGACGACTGGTTGCGGCTAACGCCGATTGTTTTACTGCTCATGATTTTTCTCGTCCTGCAATCACGAACCATGAACGTGTTTGTAACGGGCAATGATCGGGCAAAGTCCCTGGGGGTCAATGTCGAACGCTTCCGAATAGTGCTGTTTATCGTAACATCGTTGGTCGTGGGAGCAATCGTTTCGGTAACAGGTCCGATTGGCTTCGTGGGATTGCTGGTTCCGCATGTTGCCCGACTGCTGGTCGGTCCCGATCATCGTTTGTTGATTATTTCGACAGGATTTTTAGGGGCAGTCTTTCTTGCCGTGTGCGACACGTTGGGACGTTGGATTTCCTATCCCGCCGAGTTTCCTGTCGGCATCATTACGAGTCTGCTCGGCGGTCCCTTTTTTCTATGGTTGCTACTCAAGAGGAAAGAGTATTAGGAAGACGGCGGACAGTAGAAGGTCGGCAACAACATCGCCGAAAGTCCGCCATTGGGTGCGTTCACGTTTTCTTGCTCTTGCCTATTCTCGGACAACGTGTTAAACTGACTGAACGTGCTGGGCGGCGGTTCGATGGGGAGCCGTTGCCGTGTATTCAATACCATTCAAGCCCCCCAAGAGGAGAAATCAATGACCAAAGTTTCGAGACGGACATTCCTGCAATCCACAGCCCTTGCGAGTGCTGTACCCCTATTCACACTCACCGGTCCCACCGTTCAAGGGCAGGTCGCCGGTGCCAATGACCGCGTGCGCCTTGCCCTAGCCGGTTCGGGAAGCCGAGGAAGCGACATTATCAGAAATCAGTTCGGAAAAATTGACGGCGTACAAGTTGCCGCTACCGTCGATGCCGACGCGACTCGGGCTGGCGGTCTTGCCGACCAAATTGACCAGTTGTTCAACAACAAGCCTGATGTCTATCAGGACTGTCGAAAGATGCTCGAGGATAGGAGCATTGATGCTGTTGTCGTCGCTGCCAGTAATTACTGGCAAGCCCTCATGACCGTCTGGGGATGTCAAGCAGGCAAAGATGTTTACGTCGAAAAGCCGGGCAGTTACAATATCTTCGAGGGAGCGCAGACGGTCAAAGCCGCCGCAAAATATGGACGGCTGGTGCAACTCGGCACCCAACGCCGCAGCGAAGACAACTGGGCAAGAACCATCGCAGCAGTCCAAAGCGGTAAGTATGGCAAACTTATTGCCGCCAAGGCTTATGCTAATCGCCCCCGAGGTCCACTACCTGCCAGACCCATTACGGAACCTCCGGCGAATCTCGACTGGGATCTCTGGCTCGGTCCAGCGGCGAAAATCGGCTATCATGCGAACTTGCACCCGTACAGTTGGCACTGGTTCTGGGAAACCGGCAACGGCGAAATCGGCAACAATGGTGTACACTATTTTGACCTCTGCCTTTGGGCGATGGGGGAACGGCATCCTGACAGCGTCGTCTCCTTCGGTGCCCGATTCGTCAAAGACAAGGCAAACGGCTACAAAGACCAAGCGGAAACACCGACGCTCCATTTTGCTCTGTACAATTTCGACGGTACCCCTCTCCTGTTCGAGTCTTGTAACTTGGCAGGTCCGAGGGAACGATGGGGGGCACGCGAAGAAGCCGAATTTATTATGGAAGATGGTTTCATTCGCGGCAACAACTTTGTTTCCAAGGACGGCAGGTCCACGAGAATCGATGTTCCCTTTACTGCGACGCAGCCCGGCGGACCTTTCCTCAATTTCATCAATGCCCTGCGTAATCGGGACAATGTGCCGCTCAATGCTCCGATCACCAAGGGACGTTACGCCGCCGCTATATGTCATTGGGGCAATATGGCGTACCGCATGGGCAAGCCTGCCGACTTGAAAACCTGTCGGGAAAAGATCGGCAACAATGCGGTCATGCAAGAGTCGATTGACCTTGTTCTTGCCAACCTCAAAGACGTATTTGGGGACGAGGTCAACGTAGAAACGGGGATTCCGTGGCAGTGCAGCGACTTGTTGGCGATTGATCGAAACAACGAACGATTCGCCAACAATGCCGAGGCGAATAAACTCCTGAAGCGGACACCGCGCGAACCTTTTGTCGTCCCAGATGAGGTTTGATAGCGATGTGCCGGAAGTTACGAAAAAAGCAGGGTGCCGACCGGCAGTCAGCAACCTGCTTCGTTGGAACTTTTTCATCCTCGCAGACTTGCCAGCCCGAAAAACTTCTGCTACAATGCACACACGGTTCGTTCCCCCCATCTTACCCAAAGAGGAAATCCTGCCATGAAAAAATGCCGTTGTCTATTGAGCCTACTGTGCGCTCTATCGCTTGTAACCACTACGTCAACGAGTGCGGCTCCACTGTCGCAAGAGCAACTCGAAGCCATCGCCATCCAACCCTCCAGCAACTGGGGAAAAGGAGACGAAAGAGTCGTACCGGAAATGCTCCAACTCTTCAAAGAAGAAACCATCAAGTTCGACAATAGAACCGTGAAATACCGACTCCACGTTCCCGAAAATCTGGAAGAGGGCAAAAAATATCCACTGCTCCTCTGGTTGCACGGCATCGGCGAAGTGGGAACCAACAACAAGGCGCAACTCATTCATCTTCATCACATCATCACCTACTTGACGGGCGAGAAGAAGCGGGACTTCTTCCTGCTCGTGCCGCAACATACCTCCGGCGAACACTGGGCGCGGGGAGATAGATCGACACAAACCACCGGTATGATGGTGCCGGCGCATATAAGAGCGGATAAAGAAGCATTGGAAAAATACATGACCGATATGGTAGAGCAAATCAAAGCAAGTTCACCCCCCAATGCGGAAATTACAGTGGAAGAACGAATCGAAAAGTTCAGCACACAAAGACGTGAAGGCGCGATATTCGGGTTTGGCGGAAGAATAGTCGAGGAAGAACGAGAGGAACTTTTGCTCCTCGTCACCGTGAGTACGGGAGAAAATGACCTCGATCATCCGCTCGAACAAGCCTTTGCCATGATCGAACAGATTGCCGAAAATTATCCGGTCGATAGGAATCGGATTACGGTCTCTGGTTTGAGCAGCGGCGGCGACGGTACGTGGCGGGCATTGGAACGCCGACCCGACCTCTTCGCCGCTGCCGTGCCGCTGGTCAGTTGGACGGCATTAAGCGATGCGCATCTCGAAAAACATCCGATTCTCAAAAAGATTCCCATTTGGGCAATTTACAGTTCCGACGACCGGAGCATTGATAGTGCCCGGGCGCAATTCGAGCGTGCCGAAAAGGCGGGGTGCAATGTCAAGAAGACGGAATTCGGCATCTGTGGACACAACGCTTGGACACCGGCAATGCTTCAAGCGGATATTTTCGCGTGGCTGCTTTCCCGAGCAAAGGATGGGGAGCGATACTATGCCGTCTATGATCCCGGCGTTGATCCTGATGATTTGAAGGGGATCATTGACGTGGCAACGCGGGATACGAGTCCGGCACCGGCACTTGCTCCGGCAGTGAATGAAAGCCGGGAGCGCAACGAAGTGGAACGACCAGATCGCACGGTGGTCCCGCCGGAACTACCCGGAGTGAGGCAAGCACGGCGAGTTCTCGAAGAAGCACAGAAGGAACTGCGAGAAGAACTGAGTGTTCTCAATACCGCACAATCGCCGGAAGAAAGGCGTGCGTCAGAATTGCGACTAGACTATCTTTCAGCACAAGTCAACAGCGCGGCAGCGGAGATGCGGGTGGCGATAGAGCGAGGTAGCGGCAACTTTCCCGTCCCGGCGGTCGTGCCGCCGCGTCCCGTAACTGACGACGAGTTGCGTACAAGGCAGGCGGAACTGGAAAGACAAATACACGCCCTCGGTGCACAAGCGACTCCCGAAAACCTACGTGAGATAAGTGGACGGATGAGTCAGTTGAGTCAAGAGAAACACCAATTGGAAAGAGCCTTACAGATGAGAGCGGAGGCGATAGAGCGAGGCGGCTCTAGCCCTCCGGCAGTTTCTGTTGCCGATAGATTATCAGTAGCCGAGGTTGCCAAACTGCAAGATTCTCTGGCACTAATCGATTCGCATTTAGATATTCTCAAACGCACAAAGAGCAATCCTAATGACCCGAGAATACGGGCAGCAACCCGACAACGTGACCATATAATGGAACAGATAGCGTCAAGACTGCCAGCGGCACCACAAACCGCTAACGCAAGTCAAACGATAAGGCAATTAAATGAAAACCTACGAGCCCAACTGGAAGCCCTCAATGCCCAACGTACACCCGAAAATTCAGAAGAGATAAGCGTACAAATGCGGGTACTCGCCGAAGCACACAATCAGATGGTTCGGGCGACATTGGAAAGGGCAGGAGTGGCGGCGGACGGTGCAAGACCCTCGGTTACTACGCAGAGGTTGGTTATGCCGCCGCCCGTGACCCTGCCGGTAATGAATGCCGAAAAGGAGAAAGTCTATATCGAAATCGCCAGGCAGTATTATCAGTATAATGTGATTGCACAGAGCGGCGATGAGGCTCTTGAAAAGTTCACAGGGGTTTTCAGAAAACTTTCGCCGAAAGCACAAATGGAACTGATTACCGAACTCGTTGATGCACGGCGCAACTCTCTTGAATCACTGCAACTGCTGGAAGGATTGCTTGACGGCATTCCGGGAACGGCGCAAGAGCGGGGTAGCGTAAGCCCCCCGATGATGATGCGTCCTGTTCCCGAAGGGCAGACACCCCCTGCGCCTCGTGTTGAATCAGCACCATCAATTTCTGCGGCGAGGATCATCGAAGAGTGTGACCGTCCTTGGGCGATGACATCGGAGTCGCTCTACGGGATGTTCCCTGCCGACTGGAATAAAGAAGCGGATGCGATCCCGGATTTCATTGTGAATACCGATACGGAAGAGTTGGCGAAGCGGTTGGCACGTTCAGTAGGGGAAGACCCGGAGTCGAAGGATTTTGTAGCGGCATGCCGGTCGATCTTGCAGTTACAGCACCGTCCGATGAGCAGTCCTTGGTTCGAGACCAGCGGCGGACGATTGCAGAGCGAAATACAGTATTCGCTGTCGTCGAAGGGGCAGATGTTTGTCCGCTTCTTACGGACGGTCAAGGATTCGACCAGCACCGAGAAGGCACGCGAGTTGAGCAAAGTCGCCGAAAGGACGCTGGAAAAAATCGAAATGGTATTAGAGAAATAACTATGATCATCCACAGATTACACAGATTTTCACAGATTAGACACTGGGCTATCCAAAACAATCTGTGTAAATCTGTGCAATCTGTGGATTATCTCTGTGCAATCTGTGGACAAAGATATAAACATGTCAGCCTCCCAACGTGATCAAGAAACGTATGCAATCATTGGTGCAGCGATGAAAGTACATCGTGAGTTGGGTTGCGGTTTTCTCGAAGCGGTCTATCAAGATGCGCTGGAAATTGAATTGACAGCGCAAGGCGTACCCTTTCGGCGAGAGGAAAAAATTGCTGTTTATTATTCCGGTCAGGAATTGAAGTCCTATTATTTCGCCGACTTTATTTGCTTTGGCAGTACCATCGTTGAATTAAAAGCATTGTCCGAGTTGTCGGGTCGCGAGAAAGCCCAGGTTCTCAACTACCTAAAAGCCACCAAATTGCCCAAGGCATTGCTCATAAATTTTGGCAAAGAATCATTGGAGTATCAGCGTTATGTTAATTGAATTTACCCACAGATTTCGCAGATTGACGCAGATTTTTTTGATAGCAATCTGCGCAAATCTGTGTAATCTGTGGATGTGCTTTGCATCCGATGAGTTTTGGTCTCCCCAGCGGGTGCCGACGGCGGGGGCAGTGCCGTTCGTACTTTACTATCAGCAGTTCCTTCGGACTAATCCCTTTAAGATCGAAGCCGATCCCAAAACGCCGGAGGAAAGAGCCGAAAACCGCCGCCGCCATCAAAGAGCCGCAGAACTCTACACCGCAATGGCGAAAGTTGCCGAAACACTCTCAAAGTCCGGCGATCTACTTCTTGCCGCTCCGTCAAACATCGAAAAGGAACAAACGAAACGTGTCGTCGGTTCGTGGAATCTCTACCAAAACGTTCCCCTTAACGCTGCCGATCTTCGTCAAGAGGCACTGTATATGCAGTATCGAGCATTGTCCCACGAGACCGCTCTTGATCCGCAAAAGATCAATGCCATGCACGACTTCGTTGCCGGTCTGGAAAAAGATACAGAAAAAGATGCCGACCTTATGCCGCTGTTTCAGGAATTAAAACGAGGCGTTTGTGCTCGTGCGCTCTCCTTCGTCAGCCGTCCTCTCCGAGAGCATTTGGAGAAACCGGAAACACCGTTGCCCAGCGAGTTGGAACTCGGCGAAAAATTGTCTCTTGCCGCCAGTTGGTTCATCCCTTTCTTGCAAAAATATCCCAACGAAAAAAATCTCGATTTCGTTGATTCTTTCCTTGACACGATTGTGTTATTAAGAAAATGCTATCTCCATGAAAGCCGGGAGCGCAACGAAGTGGAGCGACCGGATCAGTCGCCGCTTGAACCAGTCACTGCGCTGCGCCACGTTCTCGGCTTCCATGACGAAATCATCGAGCAATTCCGAAGTGTCTTTGTCCACATTCAGTCGCAAGAAGTTGAACCGCTCATCAAGGAGTACGCTGAAATCTATGAGGGCGTTTTGCGCCGCTGGGAACTTTTGGGCAAGCCGATGCCGATTTGGGGAGCGGATTTACAAGGCAAACCGATAGACGAAAAGATGTTGGAAGGCAAGGTCGTGTTGCTCGACTTTTGGGCAACGTGGTGCGGACCGTGCATCGCCGAGTTTCCGCACTTGAAATTGCTTTATCAAAAGTACAAGGACAAAGGTTTTGAAATTGTCGGTTTTAATGTGGATTCCGATCAAGAGGCGTTGCATGCGTATCTGGCGAGCAATCCATTGCCTTGGAGAGTGCTTTCCAAGGAGGCGACGGAGCGAGCCGGTTTGCCGCCGCTGTCCCGGTATTATGGAGCCAAGGCGTTGCCTGTCGTTTTGCTTCGTGACCGGTCGGGCAAGACGATCATGCTCGACGCACGCGGGGAAAAACTTGATGACGTGTTGGAAACACTGTTTATGCCGGTGCAGACACGGACTCGCTTTGCTCCTTGACCTGAAAGGACAAATCCGATAGAATCATGACAGAAGTCCCGGTGGTAATAACCATTGGGAAAGCACACCCAAAACAAAGAAAGGTTACAATGACCGAAACAAAACGCCGTGAATTCATAAAAAACACTGCCTTGACCGTTACAGGGGCAGGTCTTTTGGCTGCTGCCGCTTCAAACGTTTCCGCGCAAGAGGGGACGAAAATTCGCCGTATCATTGCGATTAACGGCAGCCACAGGGCTGGCATGACGTGCGCCGCCGGACTAAAACTCGCACTCGATGCCGCCAAAGAAGCCGATCCGAGCCTCGAAACGGAATTGATCGAACTAGCCGGCATTGACTTCAATCAAGCCGTTGTCGGAGCCGACCAGCCGGACGATGCCCTGACACCAGTACTCAACAAGATTGCATCGCCGGAGTGCGTCGCATGGGTCGTTGCCTCGCCGGTATATTTCGGTCTGCCGTCGGGACGTTGCGTGTCGTTTTTTAGCCGGTTGATGCCGCTCAAACGAGCCGGTGTATTCAAGAACAAGATTTTCGGTGCCATTGCTGCGGGGGGATCACGAAACGGCGGACAGGAAACGGTGTTGCACGCCTTGATCAATTCGGCACTAACGATGCAAGTCATCTTGGCAGTCGATGGCGTACCTACTTCGCACTGGGGCGGCACGCTTTGGAATCAGAACAATAGCATCGAGCAAGACGAGTTCGGCAAAAACACTGCCAAGAACCTCGGAACCCGAATAGCCGAACTGGCTGCTTTGGTGGGGAAATAAGGTCAGCGTCCTGCCCCGGTTCGAACAGTTGCTTTTCCGTCCGTTGCCAAACGTCGGCATTGTGATACAATGAAAGCGATGGCGCAAAACGAACACGAAACCGATACCGAACGCCCTGACGCGGAACCAGACGAATCAAAAGAATCGAACGAGTTTCAACAGGAAGTTCAACGTCTGATCAAACATCGGAAAAAAACTACCCGAAAGGCAAAAAAGCCGATAGATTCGGAGTCCGAATCGAACGACCCCCCTGCCCCTCCGCCGTCCGACAAAAAAAGCGATCCCCTTCCAAAACCGCAGCCAAAGCCGCCGGACGGTTTTATGCCCCCCGTCGGACTCGTCATCATGATTATCGCCTCCTCGATACTCATGATGACCATCCTCACCGCACCCGCAGGACCGAGAATCCCTTTCAACAAAATGATGGAGTGGATCGACCAAGGTCCCGGTGAAAACAACTACATCGTCGTTACCGAAGGAAGCGGTACAAGAGAAACGACCGTCCGCTACTCCAATCTCGATAAATTGGTTGTCGGAATCAGCGACATTCGCGGAACCGCCACTCGGCAGGTTATGAAAACGGCGAAAAGTTCGGAACCGCAGAAACCTGTCGAAAAATTCCCCATCGTTTGCAATCGTCGGGGCTTCATCGAAGACGGCGGAAAGTTAATGGAACGCCTCGAAGCAAGCGGGTTCACGTACGATAGCGTCGGCTCTCCCAGTTTTTTTCAGGAACATGGAATCTGGCTCTTGATGTTCGCCTGCTTTCTGGGACTCACGTTTCTGCTCATCCGCAACATGGGAGGTTCCGGGGCGATGGCGTTCGGTCGTAATCGCGGTCGGCTCGTTGCCCAAGAGGAAATCGACATCAAATTTGAGAACGTCGCCGGTGTGGACGAAGCCGTTGAAGAATTGAAGGAAATCGTAGAGTTTCTTCAAACGCCGGAAAAGTTTCATGCTCTCGGCGGACGGATTCCTCGTGGTGTTCTGCTGGTCGGTCCGCCTGGTACGGGAAAAACAATCCTCGCCAAAGCCGTCGCTGGTGAGGCGGGCGTACCGTTTTACAGTCTTTCCGGTTCGGACTTCGTCGAACTTTACGTCGGTGTCGGAGCGGCAAGAGTCCGCGATCTATTTGAACAAGCGCAGCGGCGCAATCCATGCATTATCTTCATTGACGAATTGGATGCCCTCGGCAAAATACGGAGCGGCGGTTCCGTCGGCGGACATGATGAGCGGGATCAAACGCTCAATGCTCTGCTCGTCGAAATGGACGGCTTCAGCACCGAGGCGGGAATTATTGTGATGGGGGCAACGAACCGACCGGAAATTCTCGATCCCGCTCTGCTCCGACCAGGACGCTTTGACAGGCAGGTTCTCGTGGATCGTCCCGACTTGGTCGGTCGGGAAGCAATTTTGAAGGTGCACGCCAAAAATGTCAAACTGGACGAAAGCATTGACTTGAAGGAGATTGCCTCGATTACATCCGGTTTTGTCGGGGCGGATTTGGCGGCGTTGGTCAACGAGGCGGCTCTTTTGGCGGCACGTTCCGGCAAGACGGCTGTTACCATGACGGAATTCACCGAAGGAGTCGAGCGGGTAACAATAGGTTTGCAAAAGAAGCAGCGGGTGATTCGTCCTGATGAGAAGCGGCGTATTGCCGTGCATGAATGTGGACATGCGTTGGTTGCCTATTTCACGCCTAATTCTGATCCTGTGCATAAGGTTTCGATCATTCCGCGCGGTTTGGCGGCGTTGGGATACACTTCCCAGCGTTCCGAAGATGACCGGTATTTGCTGACCCAAAATGAATTGGAGGCGCGGATTCAAACGTTCCTTGCTGGTACGATTGCCGAAGAGATGGAGTTCGATGCCGTTTCGACGGGAGCACAGAACGACTTGGAGCGTGCGACGGACTTGGCGAGAGGGATGGTGATGGATTTCGGCATGAGCCGATTGGGTCGGATGTCCTTTCGGGACAATCCTCGTGCTAGTTTTTTGGGCAACGGCATACCGCAACAGCGTTTGCATAGTGAGGAGACGGCGCGGGAGATTGACCAGGAGATCAAGTCGATCATTGATCATCTTTTCCAACAGACGCAGACGCTTCTCGACGACAAAAAGGCAATATTGGGACGACTCACGGAGCGGTTGCTCGAAAAGGAGATCATGGAAAGCGAAGAACTCAAAGAAGTCATCGAATCGGAACCGCAACCGTCAGATTAGACCGTACACCTCGTTAGAGAAGAGGTCTATTGAAAAATGACCCGTTCATAGACTGTGGCACGGCAATCATTTACTTTTTCCCCTTCGTGTCCTTTGTGTCTTTGTGGTTAATCCTTTTCGAGGCACAAAGAACGCAAAGATTCACAAAGAAAAAAGTGCAATCACGGCATGTTGCAATATAGTAGGTTACTGTACAGCGGACGGGGATTCTCTCTGAAATTGCTCTTGCCCGATTTGCGTTTTTTCTTTATAGTCCGGCGGAGTCCGTTTGTTTCGGAACACGTTGGAATAATGCGGTACACTTATTGGCTCATTTTATTTTTCCTCTGCGCCCAATGTGCGGCGACGGAACCCTACACTGCTGTTATCACGGCAGACGACGTTTTAGTGCGCAGCGGACCCGGCGGAGAATTCTATCCGGTGTTGCACCTGCGCGCTGGCGATGAAGTCGAAGTCTATTATGAACAAAACGGCTGGTGCGCCATCCGCCCCCCCATAGGAAGTTTTTCTTGGGTCAGTGCCCAGTACGTCGATTTCAACTCCGGTAACATCGGTACCGTACTTGCCGAGGGACTCGCTTCCCGAATCGGCAGCGATTACTCCGACGATTGCGAAACGGTCCAGGTTGCGCTCCAACGAGGAGAAACCGTACTCATTCTCGAACGCCGGGAAATGCCGGAAAACTCCGTCAGTCCGGTCTGGCTCAAAATTGCACCGCCGAGCGGCGAATTCCGATGGATACACAAGTCAGCACTGGGTCCTTCGATGCCCATCCAACTGGTTCGGCATGAGGACACGGAGACGAAAGTTCCCCTACGACCGAAAGTTGCGTCGGTTGATCCCCTTTCGACCATGCGGAGAAGTACGACCGGAACCGTTGCCGCCGAGCCGTTTCAACGAGCGTTTCAGGAACTCCAGCGGGAGGCATACATAGTAATGACCCGACCGACGAGCGACGATATTTTTGCCCTGTTGATTCACCGGGCGGAGGAACTTTACCAAATTGCTCCGACAGATAGTGATCTTGAAAAGTCGTATCATTTGCTTGAATCTTTGCAGCGGACTCGTGCTGTGCGTCGAGAATTGGCTCTGCGAAGACCCAC
>Ga0099364_10011521_pt1 | contig 12074 bp, 10 predicted proteins | sample TergutTh196P3_FD_73070 | JGI IMG/M metagenome (GOLD analysis project Ga0099364, IMG submission 73070) | Microcerotermes parvus P3 segment gut microbial communities from Pointe-Noire, Republic of the Congo - Th196 P3 | ecosystem: Host-associated > Arthropoda: Insects > Digestive system > Gut ...
AATCGGTGTGACAAAGCAAGCTGTGCAGATGATATTATCGCGAGAGCCGTTACGCACCCAAGCGTAAACGTGTTTGCCGATTGCGACAGATAATTCGTCCATAAAAATAACGCCTCGCTTTCCTACTAATTATTTTACAGCAGGAAATTTTTTATTGTGTTGGTATGGCATATAGCTATTATTATTTTATATTATTCTTGACAGTCGGTATGAAATGTGCTATAATAATATAATGTAAAGTGCTATAAATGCGGCGCGGTTGCGGCTGAAGTCGCGATTAGATTAAATTAATGCAAAATGCAGGGCGCGACGCGGACATCGCGCCTATTTTGGGTTTTGAAAGGCTTGCTTATGAAACTTGCTGTATCAAATATCGCATGGTCTGCCGGCTATGACGATGAAATATATAAATTTTTATGTGAAAATAATTTTAAAGGGCTTGAAATAGCTCCTACGCGTATTTTCCCGGACAAGCCGTATGATAATTTAGCGCGGGGTAAATCGTTCGCGCATAAATTAAGAGAAGAATATAATTTAGAAATAGCGTCTTTGCAGTCTATCTGGTTCGGCATTACCGAGTCTGTCTTCGGTTCGGACGCTGACCGGCGGAAACTTTTTGACTATACTAAAAAAGCTGTTGATTTCGCGCACGAGCTTAATTGCGCGAACCTTGTTTTCGGCTGCCCGAAAAACCGCGCTGTGCCGCCAGACTTTGATAATTATTTGCCCGTCGCGTATGATTTTTTTAATAAAGCCGGAGATTACGCGGCAGACTGCGGAACCTGCATAGCGATTGAGCCGAACCCGCCGATTTATAATACTAATTTTATTAACACGTCTGCCGAAGCGTTCGATTTTTGCCGCAGATTAAATAATCCCGGCATAAAAGTTAATGCCGATTTGGGTGCGCTTATTTATAATAACGAGAATTTAGAAATATTAAAAAATAATATTGATTTGATAAATCATTTACATATATCAGAGCCGTATCTCGCGCCCCTTGAAAAAAGAGAACTGCACGGCGAGTTAAAATATTTAAACTATGAAAAGTTTTTATCAGTCGAAACGGCTAATATCAATGATATAAACGCGGTAAAAGCTAATATTATATATATTAAGGAAGTTTATGGTATTTAAAGATGTGCGGGGCGTGCCGGACTTTAAATCTGAAGAATACGCGCCGAGAAAAACAAAGTACTGCCTGATTGTACCTGTGATTAATGAGAGCGGGCGTATTAACAAAGAATTGGAACGCGCAAAGGCTACCGGAATTAATATGCTTGTAGATATTATAATCTGCGACGGCGGTTCTACTGACGGATGCACTGATTTACTGGATAAAATGGGTGTGAACGCTTTGCTTGTCAAAACAGGACCGGGCAGACAGGGCGCGCAGCTGCGTATGGGATTATGGTGGGCGGTTGAGCGGGGTTACGAAGGCTTTATAACAATTGACGGGAATAATAAAGACAGTATCGAAGATGTTCCGGCGTTTATCAAAAGACTTGACGCAGGGTATGATTTCATACAGGGGAGCCGTTTTATAAAAGGCGGCAGCGCCGTAAATACGCCGGTTATCCGCTGGCTTGCCGTGAATTTTATACACGCGCCCGTTATTTCGCTCACGGCTAAAAAAAGGTTCACGGATACGACGAACGCGTACAGAGCTTATTCTAAAAGATATATAACGCATCCGGACGTTCAGCCGTTCCGAGATATTTTTATGACTTATGAACTGCTCGCTTATTTATCCGTGAAAGCAAGCAGGCTCGGACTAAAAACCTGCGAGATTCCGGTAACACGCGAGTATCCCAAAAACGGAAAAACTCCGACGAAAATAAAAGGCTTGCGCGGCAACGCTATGCTGCTTAAAATTTTATTCGCAAACGCGAGGGGGAAATATGACGTTTGACAAAATAATTATAGGCGCGGGCTTTTACGGCTTATATGCGGCGTTATACTGCGGCAGGCGGGGCGAGGACGTGCTTGTGCTTGAACATGACGGCGCGCCGTTCAAACGCGCCACTTATATAAATCAGGCAAGGGTTCACATGGGTTATCACTACCCGCGTTCTATATCGACGGCAGTTAAATCGCGCGGGTATTTTGACAGGTTTAATAAAGATTACGGGTTTTGCGTAAACGATAAATTTGAACAAGTTTACGCGACAAGTTCAAAGTTCAGTTGGACGAGCGCGGCGCAGTTTAAAAAGTTTTGCATGGACGCGGATATAAAATGCGATGAAGTTCAGGTTGACAAATATTTTAAGCAAGGTATGTGCGACGGCGCGTTTTTGACTACGGAGTACACGTTCGACGCGCAGATATTAAAAAACTGGCATCTTGAAGAAATAAAGAAATATCCCAACATAAAAATTATTTATGACGCGAGGATAAAAGCGGTCGAAAACGACGGCGCATATTATATTTTTGACAAGTTATATAAATCAAGGTTCGTGATTAACGCGACTTACGCCGGAGTTAATCAAGTACACGCGATGCTTGGATTCCCCGCGCTTCAAATAAAATATGAGCTGTGCGAGATTATTATCTGTGAAACTGACGAAAAATTAAAAGAAACCGGCATAACAGTAATGGACGGCGCGTTTTTTTCGATTATGCCGTTCGGCAGAACCGGCTGGCACTCGCTGACGTCGGTGACATTTACGCCGCACGTCACAAGCTATGACAGCGTGCCGGTTTTCGCGTGTCAGGCTGAATCAGGGGGATTATGTTCGCCTGAACGTCTTGGAAACTGCAACGACTGCCCGGGTAAGCCGGAAAGCGCGTGGGTTTTCATGTCTAATATGGCGAAAAAATATTTAAAGGACGAGTATAAATTTAATTATATAGAGTCGCTTTATTCTATGAAGCCGATACTTAAAGCGTCTGAAATAGACGATTCGCGCCCGACGATTATCAGGGAATACAGCGAAAACCCGCGCTTTATAAGCGTATTGTCGGGAAAAATTAATACTGTGTATGAACTGGACGAGGAGTTAGCGAATGATTAAGCATAAAAATTTTGTTTCGGCGGTTGTTTATGTTCATAACGCTGAAAAAGAAATAACGGGATTTCTAAAAATGCTGTACGGCGTTTTATCTGATAATTTTGAAAAATTCGAGATAATCTGTACGAACGACGCTTCGTCGGACGGCACTAAAAATAATATTAAATCTCTCGCGGGGAGCTTTGACAACTGTATGCTGCGTATAATAAATATGGGCTATTATCACGGGGTCGAATCAGCTATGCTTGCGGGGGTTGACTTGGCTATCGGCGATTTTGTCTTTGAGTTTGATTCGACGGTCACGGATTACAGTCCGGAGCTTATATTGCGTATATATGAGCGTTCGCTTCAAGGCTATGACATAGTGTCCTGCGGAAATCAGCGGACGCGCACTTCATCTAAAATATTTTATGCCGTGTATAACCGTCACTCCGGCACGCAGTATAAACTGCGAAGCGAAATTTTCCGAGTTATTTCGCGGCGCGCCGTTAACAGGGTACACTCAATGAGCGCGAACCTGCCGTACCGCAAGGCTTTATATTCGAACTGCGGACTGAAAGCCGATTATATAAATTATAAGCCGGAAAATAAAGCCGCAAATCGGGCGCAGACGCTTAAAGACCGGCATGATACGGCGATAACAAGCCTGATTTTGTTTACTAACGTGGCATATAAGCTGGCGCTGATTTTTACTTTTATTATGATGGCGGCTACGCTCGGCGCGGTTATTTATGTAATATCTGTCTATTTGCTGGGAAATCCGGTTGAAGGCTATACGACGATGATGCTTTTTATGGCGGGAGCATTTTTTGCGTTATTCGCGGTTTTATCCGTCATTATAAAATATCTCTCGGTGATTTCAGGCTTGATTTTCAATAAACAAAGATATGTCGTCGAATCTATTGAAAAAGTAACGGGGAATTAAATTATGGATATACTTGTAGGCTATACGGGATTTGTAGGTTCTAATTTACACAAAAAAAATAATTTTGACGGAATTTATAACTCAAAAAATATCGCGGACGCTTTCGGCACGAAACCGGATTTATGCGTCTATGCCGGAGTACGCGCCGAAAAATTCACGGCTGACAGATTCCCGGAACAGGATTTGGCGCATATAAAAGAATCGCTCGACAATATACGCAGAATAAACGCTGAAAAACTCGCGCTTATTTCGACCGTTGACGTTATACCACCGCAAACGTCGGATATTTTCGAAGATACGCCGTATCAGGCAAACGGGCTTACAGCTTACGGTATAAACCGGCTGTTTCTTGAAAACGAAGCGCGCAAAATTTATCCTGACGCGCATATTATCCGTCTGCCCGGACTATTCGGCGATAATATAAAGAAAAATTTTATATTTGACGTGATTAATTTTATTCCCGCTATGTTAAAAAAGGCAAAATTCGAAGAGCTCCGCGGAATTGCGGCGGAGCTTTCCGGATTTTATAAAGAGGACGAAAACAGATTTTTCAGGCTTGCAGCAAATATTACCGGCGAAGAACGGGCGATGCTGAAAAAAATATTTAAAGAACTCGGATTTTCCGCGCTTAATTTTACCGACAGCCGCGCCGTATTTCAATTTTATAATCTTGATTATCTCCGGGCGCACGTAAAATTCGCCGTAAAAAATAATATTAAGCTGCTGCATCTGGCTGTTGAACCGGTTTCCGCACGTGAAATTTACGAATACGTCACGGGCGAAAATTTTATCAACGAGATTTCAGACAATCCGCCGAATTATAGTTTCTTTAAAACTCTGTACGCGGACAATTATTTTTTTGACAAGCTGCAGATTTTAAAAGAAATAAAAGAATTTACAGCCAGCCGCTTAAATTAGATTTTACGAAATCATCGTCGTTCAATTCGGGATATTCGGCGTAAACCCTGTCGATTTCTTCAGCCTGCCCCGGCGAGAGCGTTTCTTTCGGGTCCAAGCACCATATGCCTTCAAGCAAACCCTGCCGCCGCAATACTTCATGTATTCCCGCGATACAGCCCGCGTAATTATTCGCCGCGTCGAAAAAAGCGGCGTTCGCGTCCGTTATTTTCGCGTTAAGCGTTAGCAGTTCGGCGGGAATATCTCTGCCGTCCGCGTAACTGCGGACTTTTTCAAATATATCCGCGGCAGTTTTCGTCCATACCGCCCAATGACCCAGCAAACCGCCGACAAATCTTTTTTCGATTTTCCGCCCGTTTACATTAATCTCGTATTTAGTTATCAGGTCAAGCAAAATATTATCGTCGTTGCCCGTATATAACGCGACCTCGCCGCATCTTTCTGACAAGGCGACTCCGCGCACAAGTTCAAGCGTCTGATACCGGTTGAACGGCGCGCATTTTATCGCGGCAACATTATCAATGTCCGCCAGCCGCCGCCAATAATCCGCGGAAAAAATTCTGCCGCCGACCGCGGGCTGTAAATAAAATCCGATGACCGGTATAATCGCGGCGACTGCTTTAGTGCGTTCAAGCATCTCGTCTTCGCTCAAATCCGCAAGACCTCCGGGACTTAAAAGCACAGCGTCCGCGCCCGCTCCGCGTGCAAATTCCGCTTCGGATACGGCTTGCTCTTTCCCGCCGCATACGCCGACTATTTTAACTATCGCTTGTTTATTTTTCTTTTCAAAAAGTTCGGCTTCGTCTAAAACAGTTTTGACAACTGTGTGAAACAAATTTATTTCGGGAAGCCTGATTTCAAACTGCGTAGTGTGTACGGCGACCGCGATTCCTTTCGCGCCCGCGTTCAAATAATATTTTATAAGTGCGCGCTGTCTTTTTTCATTAAAATTGTGGTACTCGTTAAGAGCCAGCGGAACCGCCGGAATGACCGCGCCTTTATTTAAAATATCTCTCGCTTCATTTCTCATGTAAATCTCCTTTCACGGCAAGATTCTTGCCTTATAATTTTTTACGGAATAACCCTTGGAAATAGTGTATATACGCAGAAAATGCTTATACTCTAATCATTCGGAATTAACACTATATCATCATCAACAAGGTTTCCTTTTTCTACAATTTCAACCGTTCCGTTGGTTTTGAAATTGTCATGCGCCGCCATGCCTAATATAATCAGCAAAATGTTAAAAACAACAAAAGAAGCCAATACAACAGCGACAATTTTCCATATACGGCGAGAACGGCGATTCTTTATTGCAAGCTGCTCGTTTATTCTTGACAACTGCTCTGCTACGGCGTTTAATTGTTCTTCGTTTTCGATTTTCGCTCCTAATAACTCGCTTACCGACACTTCAAATATGTCAGCAATACGAATTAATAAATCAGCGTCAGGAACGGATAAACCTTTTTCCCATTTTGATATTGTCTGACGGACAACATTTAATCGTACTGCCAGTTCCTCTTGCGATAGACCTTTGGCTTTTCTAAGCGTCACTAAATTCTCATTAAACATAAAATTTCTCCTTTTACTTTTTTATGTCCCTATTATACCGCATATGTTATCGTTGCCGCAAGCAATACATATTAACATTAACCAAAAACAAGTTAAATAAAGCAAAGAAAATATAAATTTTATACGTTAAATAATATTTTTATCATACATTGCTTGTTACGATTATTTCGATTTCTAATAATCGCCTTTCTTTTCTTCAAAATGGGTAGGCTTGCCCAACGACCGACCGCCGGATATAATCCATTCAGCCTGCCATTTTATCATAGTTTCCAGAGATACCGACGGATAGCCGAACAACTCCGCCATTTTGCCCGTATTGCTTAAAAGCGCGGTTTCTGACGGCTCGTCGCAGAAATTTACTTCTTTATCCAGCAGCTTGGCTAATTTTTTCGCCGCCGATAAAACCGAAACGGTTTCCGGACCGGATATATTTATATAAAATATATCGGAGCTTGCGTGTATAAGACTGCGGATAGCCGCTTCGTTGGCGTCGCCCTGCCAGATACAGTTAAATACCGGCATACTGATAGATACCGGCTTGCCTTCCTGAATTTTCTGCGCAATATCAAATAACACGCCGTATCTCAAATCGACGGCATAATTTAACCTGTAAACAGATATTTCAGTTCCGAAAGTGTGCGCCGCGTATTCAAACATACGCTCCCGCCCCACGCAGCTCATCGCGTATTCGCCGACAGGGTTTACGGGCGTATCTTCGGTCGCGCCGCCGGAGCTGACGGCAAGCTGCGGATATACATTGCCGGAGGAGAAAACGACGATGCGTGAATTTTTATACCGTTCGGCGACTCTTGAGGGCAGCCAGACGTTCATTGCCCACGTAAGATATTCCTGACTGTTCGTGCCGAATTTACGCCCTGCCATATAAATAACGTTGGGAACGTCCGGGAGTTTTTCCAGGTTGCCGCTCTCCAGTAAATCCGCGTTAATCATTTCAACGCCGTTTTCTTCCAAAAGATTAACGGCAAAAGGGTCTGTAAACCGTGAAACCGCGATTATTCTTGAATTTGTGCCGGCTTTTTTTACCGCGTTTTTAGCCAGAACGCAAATACTGGGACCCATTTTTCCTCCCGCTCCCAAAAAAATTATATCGCCTTTGATTTTTTTCATGTCGGACACAAGCCGTTCCGAGGGACTGCACAATAATTCGTCAACTTTTTTTTCGTTCCACATAGAAATCTCCTGAAATTTATTTTTTATTAAATTTTACTCTTTAAATTTTAACATTTTATATGGTATAATGTTAATCAATATAGATAAACGCGTAAAATAATTTAATTAGCAGAAAGGAATAAATTTAAATGGGTATTATAGCATTAGATTTCAAAGTGGGATATACTGACGACAAGAACAGTCAGCCGGAGAAATTTGTCAGCGCATCGGTTCCGGGAAACGCGCAGCTTGACTGGGCGAAAGCCGAGAATTATCCTGATTATAATTTCGGCGAGAATTATAAGATGTTCGGTTGGATGGAGGACGTGTACTGGAAATATTCGGCGAAAATCAGGAAGCCCGCGATTAAAGACGGCGAACGGGTTTATTTTGTTTCGAAAGGCATTGATTACGAGTTCGAGATACTGTTGGACGGCGAGTTATTATTATATCAGGAGGGTATGTTTACTCCTGTAAATATTGATATTACTGATAATATAACAGACGAGTCAAATCTTGATATTTTAATATATGCAGTGCCTAAAGCGGCGGGCAGGGCTAAAGACCGGAGCGAAGCCGACGAGAGCGTGAAACCGCCCGTGTCTTACGGCTGGGACTGGCATCCGAGATTGATACCGAGCGGATTGTATGAAGAATGTTATCTTGAAGTCAAACCGGCGTGCCATATAATAGACGCGGAGATGAAATATATATTATCCGACGATTTATCCTCCGCGCATATTACGCTTGAAATCGAAACAGGTGAAGAACTTGAACAGGAAAAAATAATATGGGAACTGTTCGATAAAAATAATAAAATCGTTCTTGACTATAAATTTAACGAGCAAAAAGAACTCAAGCTGAAAAATCCTGAATTGTGGTGGCCTAACGAACACGGCGAAGCGATATTATATAGAAGCGTGTTCACGCTGATTGGCGCGGACGGAAATATTCTTGATAAAAAGGAATCGCGGGTCGGGTTCAGGCGCTGCAGGTTAGTGCCTAACGAGGATTGCGCCGACCGCGGCTTTCCTATGTCCGCGAACCTGCCGCCGATTACGATGGAGATAAATAACCGGCGTATATTCTGCAAAGGCTCCAACTGGGTTGAGCCTGAAATTTTCACGGGAACCATAACGCGTGAATCTTACGAGCCTCTTATAAAACTTGCCAAAGATGCGCATTTTAATTTATTGAGGCAATGGGGAGGCTGCATAATATCAAAAGAATCGTTTTATGATTTATGCGATGAACACGGTATAATGGTATGGCGGGAATTTCCGCTTTCGTGTAATAATTACAGGGATATACCGGAATATCTTGAAGTTCTTGACCGGGAATCCAGAGCTGTTATAAAACGTGTGTGCCGTCATGCCTGCCTTGCGGTATGGTGCGGCGGGAACGAATTATTTAATGACTGGTCGGGTATGAATGACCAGTCGCACGCGCTGCGCCTGCTGAACGCCAACTGCTATGAGCTTGACAGGCTTACGCCGTTCCTGCCGACTTCGCCTGTGCCGGGAATGGGGCACGGCTGTTATGTATTCCGGTATGACAAGCGGATTGTATCTCCGGAGCTCGCCGCGCTTATGCCGGATGGCTGCGACTGCCTTACCGCGATGGTCTACGCTAAAAATACGGCTTATACGGAGTTCGGCAATCCGAGCGCGTCTGACATTGATACTATTAAATCTATAATACCCGAAGATGAACTGTTCCCGCCGGAACCGGGCGGCGCATGGGAGGCGCATCACGCGTTTTATGCTTGGACGGGTGAAAATTCATGGCTGTACCCTGACGTTGTCGAATATTATTTCGGGAAAGCGGAAACTCTCGAAGATTTGATTGATTATACGCAAATGCTCCAGTGCATAGGCTATAAAGGCATATTCGAAGAAGCGCGAAGGCAATGGAAAAAATGCTCGATGGCTCTGAACTGGGATTATAACGAGCCGTGGCTGACTGCGGCAGGGAATAATTTGATAAGTTATCCTGCGAAGCCCAAGCCCGCGTATTATGCCGTGCGCGAATCATGCCGCCAGCAAATGGCAAGCGCAAGAGTTAAAAAATTTGATTTTGAAAACGGCGAGAACTTTGAGGCTGAATTATTTATCCTGAATGACTTGCCTGAAATTATAGAGCCTCTGACGGTCAAAGCGGCGTTAAAATCAGCATCTAAAATATATGATTTGGGCGCGTGGGAAACGGCGGAAACGCCCGCTTCCGAACATCAGCATAATTATTTTTGTTCTGTGAAACTTGACGAGCCTGATAACAGCTTGCTTAGGCTGACGCTTGAAGTTACCGGCAGACCTGAAATGAACTCGGAATATTTATTCTTATGCAGGAATAAAGGCTCGGATAAAAAAATACTGCCGGAGGTTCTGGCTTAAAATTATAATTTATTAAATTTAAAATTAATAGAAAGGGAATAAAATATGAAAGAGAAATTATCACGCCGCGAACGCGTACTGCGCGCCGTTGAGCGCAAGCCTGTAGACCGCACGCCGATTGACTTGGGGGTTCACTATTCGACGGGAATATCGGCTTACGCGTATCAGAACCTGCGCGAATACTTGGGTATGCCCAAGAAAAAAATAGAAGTGATTGACACGTTTCAGTTTCTTGCCAGAGTTGACGAAGATATACTTGAGAGATTTCACTGCGACTGTATGCTTTTTCATCCGGGTTATCCGAAAACGCGCACGTGGAAACCTCGCGGGCATTACGAGTTTGAAATATCAGGCGCGATACATCCGACGCTTGAACCTGACGGGGCATGGATTTTTTCAGGCGAAAAGAACGGCGAGAAAGTCGGGCGTATGGTAAGCCCTGCGGGGGGGTACTTTTTCGACGGCTGGGGTTTTGACACATGGGACAGCCAGCTTAATTTTAACGGCGAGGTCGCGAAGTATGTCGAAAAAATATATAAAGAAACAGATTATTTCACGCTTTACGTGGGCGGAGGCACAGGCTATTTTTCGGATAATCCCGATTATTTGGTCAAGATTATGCTTGAACCTGAAGAAATAAAAAAAGATTGCGAAAACGGCTATGAATGGAGCGTAAAATCTACTGCCGACATAATAAAAAAATGCGGGAATTATGTTCAGGGCGTTTGCATAGGCGCGGACCTTGGAACGCAAGTCGCGCCGTTCGTGAACCCTGTGATTTTCGCGGACCTGTTCGCTCCGTGGATAAAAAAATATATTGACTTTCTGAAAGCTAACTCGGACTATAAGCTATTTTTTCACACGTGCGGCGCGATGGAGCCGTTTATCCCCATACTTATCGAATGCGGCGTTGACATACTCAACCCCGTGCAGGTAAGCTGCGCGAACATGGAGCCTTTCGCGCTGAAACGCAATTACGGCGACAAGATATGCTTCTGGGGCGGCGGCTGCGACACTCACGGCGCGTTCAGCTCCGGTACGCCGGAACAGGTCGCGGATAACGTGCGTTATCTGATGTCCGCGCTTGCGCCGAACAGCGGCTTCGTGTTCAACCAAGTGCATAATATAATGGGCAATGTTACGCCCGAAAATATCGTCGCTATGCTTGACACGGCTTACGAGGAGAGCTTTAAATACGGCAGTTTATAATTTAAAAAAATAAAAAGATTAGGAGAATTATTATGAAACGCAAACCTATTTTTGAAAATCTGTTAAAAGTGCTTCGCAGGGAAGTGCCGTCGCGTCCGGTACTTATGGAACTTTTTATGAATCACACGATTTACAGGAAATTCAGCGACCCCAAATATATTGACGGCAAAGAGGATATCTCAGGTATGCTTATGATGGCGTCGGCGTTCGCGAATTTAGGCTATGATTATTTTACTTCGCACGCGTCGGGCTTCGGATTCGCGCAGAAACCCAGAGAACACGCGCAGACTACTACTATAAATCATGAAGCGGCAATCTATGACAAAAAAAGTTTCGACGAATATAAATGGAATGACCCTGCGGATTACAGCATGGCTCATTTGGATAAGGCGGAGCCGTATATTCCCGAAGGCATGAAAGCCGTCGTAATAGGTCCGGGCGGCGTGCTTGAAAACATAATCGGCATAATGGGCTATGATAATCTGTGTATGCAAATCTATGGGAACCCGCAGCTTGTGAGCGACGTATCTGAAAACGTCGGCAAACGACTGGTCAAATATTATGAGCTAGTGACGGAATATAATATTATCGGCGCGGCTTGGGGAAACGACGACTGGGGATTTAACACGCAGACGATGCTTTCGCCGAAGCATATGCGCGAATATGTATTCCCGTGGCATAAAAAAATAGTCGAAACGGTACACAGCCGCGGCAAACCGTGCATTTTGCACTCATGCGGCAGAGCGGACGAAGTAATGGACGACATTTGCGACGATATAAAATATGACGGCAGACATTCTTATGAAGATATTATCATGCCGGTAGAAGATTTCTATGAGAAATATCATGACAGGATAGCTGTAATCGGCGGGATTG
>Ga0099364_10011522_pt1 | contig 12073 bp, 13 predicted proteins | sample TergutTh196P3_FD_73070 | JGI IMG/M metagenome (GOLD analysis project Ga0099364, IMG submission 73070) | Microcerotermes parvus P3 segment gut microbial communities from Pointe-Noire, Republic of the Congo - Th196 P3 | ecosystem: Host-associated > Arthropoda: Insects > Digestive system > Gut ...
CGTACCGCCGGGAGCATGCGTAGGCATCATCGGGCCTAACGGTGCGGGCAAAACCACTCTCTTTAAACTGATAACAGGCGCGGAAAAACTGAACGGCGGTGAACTGCGTCTTGGCGAAAGCGTCAAACTTGGGTATGCCGACCAAATGCGCGAAAGCCTGGACAGCGAAAAAAGCGTATGGGAACAGCTTTCCGGCGGGCTGGATTTAATCAAGCTGGGATCGGGACAAGGCGCGCGCGAGGTGAACTCCCGCGCCTATTGTTCGTGGTACAACTTTTCCGGCGCGGATCAGCAGAAAAAAGTGGGAGTGCTTTCCGGCGGAGAGCGCAACCGCCTTAATCTTGCGATGATGCTCAAAGAAGGGGCAAACGTACTTTTACTTGATGAGCCGACAAACGACCTTGACGTTAACACCCTGCGCGCTTTGGAAGACGCAATTGACACTTTCGCAGGGGTAAGCCTTGTGATAAGCCACGACCGCTGGTTTTTAGACCGCATTGTTACGCACATACTTGCCTTTGAAGACGGCGAAGTGGTTTGGTACGACGGCAACTGGTCGGAATACGCACAATGGCGGCGCGAAAAACTCGGCTCTGCAGCCGACAGCCCGCACCGCTATGTATACCGCAAACTGGAAAGGTAGTTAAACCTGCCCCGAAAGAAAAGAAGAATCCCTGTCTTCTATATGTCTGCCGTATAAATGTTCAAAAAGAAAACGCATATCTTCAGGAGCCATGTTCATAAAACGGCAGCCGAAGTATCCTGCGGATTTGTCTTTAAAACGCCGTACAATTCTTGCAACAACATTTATCGTGCGGTTTGGCGCTTCTATACACACCGTTAAATCGGCATCTACCAAAAGCGTAGACAACAAAGTTGTACCAAGAGGATACGCAAAAAGAAGACCAGATGCGCTGATATCAAGAACTCTGCCTTCGAACGCCTGGTTCTCTACCCTGCCATGTTCAAAGTAACCATTTTCTTTTAAAGAAAAGGCAAGCACCTTTGCATGCTGATATACGGTATCCAATACGCTAAAATCGAAAGGAAGCCTTGCCTGTTTGTCGATCCAGATACGAATATAACCAATGACATATTCCTGAAACAGAATGGGGACCCATGCATCAGAATAAATTTCATCTTCAAATTTATTTTTTAGAAACCGCGAAATATTTTCATCAAGAAAACTCGGTCCAACTCCGGTAGTTTCAAGATAACGCTTAAAAATATCTTCTGTAATAATCCGTTTTTTAGGGTAAGGATCAGTCTTTGGCAGAAATCCTACTGTAGAAGGTATAAAGAGGGTTTTACCTGTTTCAGCAACAATTCTTTCTTCTATTGTTTCAGGTTTTTTTTCCTTAAAATTAATAATCTTGTATCCGTCAGAGAAATTTTTTAGAGCGCCTGTTATCTGCTTTATCAGCCCTGACAGGTTTCTTGGATCAAGGCTGCGGATAAGATCATCACTTACAATATTTTCATATTCAGAAACTTTGGGAAATGAAAGATTATAACGGTCGCCCCGGAAAAGAAAGCGAATCTTTAAATCAGAAGGCGCATCTACTCTTAAATAATTACGATCCAGATTTTTATACAGTACATCCGGCACTTTGCAGATAATTAAATCATCTTTTTGGGATAATACTTCAACATTAAAATCGATCACCTGCCCTCGGTAATCAAAAAGCAATGGCAGCTTGGAATGAACTTTAAGTTTTCCAAGAGGCCTGTCGGGAAGAAAGGTTAATTCATCTCCTGCTGAATGTTCAAGTTTAAAAATGTATTCGGTTCTTTCCTTCATGTACATTATGGGCAGTTTTTCATCGTATATCGCTTTTAAGAGAAATTCTTTTTCAATACGTCCTACAGGTGTTGCCATAATTTTTCCTAAAAAAACCTCTCATAAGGCAATAGATCCAAACGATGCCGCCTTTGCAACGCTTCCTGATGTTCAGTTTCACGGCTTTTTGGTTCATCAAGCAAAAGTTCATCAACTGACCAGCTTCCAGTTGTTTCTTCTTCTGTCTGCCTTGTCGTATAACGGATATATAACTCTCCCGTTATTCCATACTCCCTTCCGATAAACCTAACCATAAAAGAAACCGCGCCGTCCGGCTCTTGTCTTCCTCCGCCAATTCTGTAGCTGCGGGGAGAGACTCTTCCAAGTGTACTCAGGTATGTTTCCCGCAAACCGGGGTTTATAGAAGAAAGAGCGGAATTGCTCATTTGCCCTGATAACAAGCCTGCCGCGACAGAATTGGCATACGAATATGCGGCAGCGGACGCCCTTCCCTGCCCTAATTCGCCAATTACCAAATCTATGGGATACCGCGCCGATTCCCCTCTTCCGGGACGTAATAATGCCTCTGGGATAGAACCTCTGTAAGAACCCTGTCCCTGAGCCGCGGCAAATATCGCAGTAACTAAAAACAGGTAAAAAAAGCTAAAAACCCGGATACGTATCAATCTATAATACTCCCCTCATCACTTATTATAATTATAGTAAATAATGATCATTTATTCTATAATAATTACTCAATGAAAAAAACAATAGAAGCTTCGCTGACAGAAGATTATACACATCCTGTAAGAGATGTCCTTTGGGGACATATTTATATGACAGAAGAACTGGCGCAGTTGACAGAATCCGCTCCTTTTAAGAGGCTGTGCCGTATTTTCCAGCTTGGTCCGGTTTACCATGTCTATCCGGGGGCGACTCATACCCGCGCAAGCCATTCTTTCGGCGTATACCACCTTGGCAGACGGCTTTTACAAAACCTTGCAGAACGCGGCGCATCTTCTTGGCTCAGCACTCATGGGGTAAAATCATTTCTTGCAGCATGCCTTCTGCACGACCTTGGGCATTTTCCCTATACCCACTCTTTAAAGGAATTGCCGCTGACTCCTCATGAATCGCTTACAGGTACTGTCATTTTAAAAGAACCTGTAAAAAGTCTTGTGGCAGCCACCGGAGCAGACCCTGATCTTTGCGCCGCCATTGTAGACAAGGACTTTGAAACTGCAAAATCAGAAGATGAACTTTATTTTTACCGGAAACTCCTTTCCGGCGCTCTTGACCCGGATAAACTGGATTACCTTAACAGGGACGCGCGCTTTTGCGGAGTTCCATACGGTTCACAGGACGTTGATTTTATCCTTTCCAGACTGTATCCTGATAAAGAAAGAGGGGTCGATATCGATTCTCGCCTTATTCCCAATGTTGAATCGATCCTTTTTTCAAAATATCTTATGTACAAGACGGTATACTGGCATCATCAGATAAGAGCGGCAACAGCAATGATAAAAAAAGCCCTGATAAATGGCCTGGAAAGTGAAAAAATCACAGGAACAGAGCTTTATAACCTTGATGATACAAGTTTATTTGCCCTTATCGGAGAAAAAACAGGCGATCCTCTTATAGAAGCTGCCCATGAAGGGAAGTTTTTTATCACAGCCGCAGAAATTCCCCATGAACAGGTAAATCTGGACGTGATTCGGGACTTAAACTGCCGTCCCCGTCTGGAAAAAGAGCTTGCCAGAGAAATGGGGATTGATCCCAAAAGTTTAATAATCGATGTCCCCGAACCTGTTTCATTTGAAACAGGCCTTTATGTTGTTGATGAAGAATGCAGCTTTAACGAAAGTTCCAGCGCATTCAAGACAGAAACAATAAATGCGTTCAGGCAGACCTTGTACACGATTAGGATATTTACAGACCAAAAATATAAAGATACACTAAAGACTTTTCCGCAGATATGTAGTATACTAAATAAGGTTATCGACAGGGAGGTATAACATGGATTTTCACAATGTAAATGAGGATACAGTAGTTAATTCGGTACAGAATATTTTTAATGAGATTGATGCCGGAGGAAATCCCGATAATTTATGTCTGTGCTATCAGTGCAGGGTTGACACAATATGTTATACACTTAATCGCATTGAACCGCATTATGTTGTATCCAACCGCGGTTATACGCGCCTTGACCGGGACAGCATAAAAAAACAGCAATTGGAAGCTGACTTGACATCGCTTATTTACAAAGGCATCCGGCTGGTTAATCACAATCAACGGCCGACCGCACCGCATGACGGGACACAGGTAAGTATTCATAAAGTCCACCACCCTGTTTTTGATATTCCAACCATTGCAGGCCGTATTTTTAACGGTGTCAGCTTTGAACCGGTCGCCGGTATTGATGTTTCGCTTTTCTGCGACGGTGAACTGGTGAAAATGAGAAATACCAACTGGCAAAATCCATTCTCTATGGTGGAAAGTACTCCCGGCTCTTATAGTTTTTGGCCTGCCCCAATAACTGCCGATTCCCCTGATATCACAAAGGAATTTAAATTTTCAATAAGGGTTCAGTCTGCGGATTTTGAAACATTAACCCACTTTTTCAATATTTCATCAACCAGTAAATTTCACACTCCGCGTTCGTACGCCCTGAACAGGACATTTAAACTGCCGGATCTGTATATTTTTCCGCCGGGCGATGCTGAGCTTTATGAGTAACACTATTGACATAGATTAATTAATTGTGTACCTTGCTTTTAGATTAATTTTAAGGAGAAAACTATGGCTCAGGCCAGTAAAAACAGCCGTACCGCCAGCGCAACCCAAAGATTTATGTGTTCATGCGGGGGAGAAGTTAAAATGAAAACCCTGTTTGAAAGCGGCAAAGTAAAAAACGTCGCTGAATGTGACAAATGCAAACGCCTGGAACGCCGCCCGTCGGATTTCAGATAAGTAATTCAGGAGGAGAATCCTTTGGCTAAGAAAATCAGTTCGGCAGAAAAACGGTATCGCAAGAGTGAAGAACGCCGTCTGCGCAACAAATCTGCTAAAAGCGCGGTAAGAACAAGCATAAAGAAATTTGTTTTGCTTACACAGGAAAAAAAACCTGGCGCAGAAGAAGCATTAAAAGAAATGATCAAGAAAATTGATACTGCCGCCAGAAAAGGCATAATAAAGAAAAACACAGCAGCCCGGAAAAAATCCAGGATGCAGCTCTATTTCAATGCAATGAAGGCAGCGCAATAGTACCTTTAAAAACCGAAAATATGGCAGCGAAAAAAATCACAAAAGCTGACATAATAGATACCCTGTATGAAAAGACAGGAATGAACCGCTCGTAGATCCAAAACGCCGTTGATCTTTTTCTAGAAAAAATGAAAGATTCTCTGATAAACCGTCAGATTATCGAACTAAGAGGTTTTGGGACTTTTGAAGTAAAAATACGAAAAGCCCGTCAAAGGGCGCGCAATCCAAAAACCGGTGAAAATATCGTTATTCCATCCCATGGCGCGGTAACTTTCCGCCCCGGACGTGATCTAAAACAATCCGTATGGAAAATCAATGATAACGAAAAATAAAATATTGATTCAACTGGGTTTGTTGGCAGCGGCATCATTGCTTTTTGCAGGTTCTTTTCCCAATCTTATTTTTAAAAATGGATTACCATTTCTTGCATGGTTTGCCTATATTCCCATTATTTTATTAATAGAAAAAAATGGCTTACTGCAATGTATTGGCTGGGGAGCAATCTATGGCTGTATAACTTACGGTATTTTTAACTATTGGTTGTGGACTTTTCAGCCTGTGGCTGGAGCTATTGTTTATACAATTTATCTTATTTACCTTGCTGTTGTCTTCTTTTTTCTGAAACTTGCGCATTTGTTATTCCCAAAACGCGCCTACCTTGTTCAATGGATTATCTGGCTTGCTTATGAATACCTTAGGACAAAAGGATTTTTAGGTTATTCTTATGGAATAACAGGATATTCCCAATGGCGGTTTTTACCTTTGATTCAGATAGCAGGCATTACAGGGATTTGGGGAGTATCGGCTCTTGTTACATTTCCTTCGTTTGCGCTTGCAGCGATGCTTGCAGCGGCATTAAAAGAACACACAGGCAATATAAAAGCTCTAGGTTTGTCACTTGCGGCATTTTTCCACAAGGAAAAAATATCCGCCATTATTTGGGCAGCTTGTCTTATTGCGGCTCTTGTTTACGGCGCTGTTTCTCTTGATACGGATTTTTCCGGTTCTCCAACCGTACAAATTGCCCTTATTCAGCACAACACAGACCCCTGGGTTGCCGCAAGAGTTCCAAATACATGGCAAAGACATGAAGCCTACCGTAAAGACCTCGCCGTTTTAATGCAGTTGTCAGATGAAGCCCTTGCCTCTGTACCTGAACCTGCTTTGGTAGTATGGCCGGAAACAGCCTTTGTTCCAAGAATTTACTGGCATTCCACCTACCGTGATAATCAGGATTCATGGCTCATTGTAAGAGAACTTTTGGAATATCTTGCAGGAAAGAATGTACCTTTTTTGATCGGTAATGACGATGCCCGTATGGATACTGCAAAAAACCCCGATGCAAGCGAAAGACACCGTGTCGATTACAATGCCGCGTTATTATTTGAAAACGGGCAGGTTACACAAACCTACAGGAAGCTGCATCTTGTTCCCTTTACAGAACATTTCCCCTACAAAAAACAATTTCCCTTTGTTTATAATGCATTGCAAAGGGCGGACACAACTTTTTGGGAAAAGGGAGAGGAACAGACGGTTTTTCAGGGGCCGGGCTTTACCTTTTCCGCTCCAATATGCTTTGAAGATACCTTTGGTTATCTGTCCCGTAATTTTGTCCGGCTTGGCGCAGATGTGCTGATAAACCTTACAAACGATGCATGGGCAAACAGCCTGCCGTCACAAAACCAGCACCTTTCTATGGCGGTTTTCAGAGCTGTTGAAAACTTCCGTCCTATGGTTCGCTCTACTGTTTCAGGACAAACCTGCGCCATAGACCCTCAGGGCAGAGTTACAGCAGAAGCGCCCCCCTTTACACAGGCTTGGCTCAATGTAACAGTCCCTTTGGTAAAAAAAGACACAATTTATACTAAATACGGCGATTATCTAGGATTTTGCTTTGTTCTCGCAGCGGTTATTTTATTGCTTTCTAAAGCGGCATGGTGTATAATAAGAAAACCAATGAGGGGAAAGAAAAATGAATACGCGTAAAAAGATACTAGTTGCCGATGACGAAACAATTAATCTGGATTTTTTTGATGTAATGCTTTCCAAACTCGGTTTTGTGGTAGAAAAAGCCGAAAACGGGCTTGAAGTTCTGGAAAAAGTAAAAAAGTTCCACCCTGAATTGATCCTTCTTGATAATATCATGCCCGGAATGACAGGCCGTGAAGTTACAAAAGTTCTAAAAAACGACCCTAATTTTAAAGATATTTCTATAATAATGCTGTCCGCCCTTGACGATGTTAAAGATAAAGTTGCAGGCTTTGAAGCAGGTATCGATGATTACATAACAAAGCCGTTTAACTTTACAGAAGTATTGGCGCGAATAAACGCGGTTTTACGCCACCGCGCTTTGTTCGATCAGATAAAAGTAAGAGAAACCAGATTAACCCTTGCAGAAGAGTTAAACAAGGATTTAAAAGAAAACCTGTCTGCCTTTGTAGGAAATATCGATGAGCTTGACAGGACAATCACCATGATACTGGAAAAATCATCAATAAGCGGCAATGAGGGAAGCGACTGTTTTAATCAGGAAACACTTGTAAATCTTGTAAAACCGGTAAAAGAAGAAATTCTTTCGGTACGAAAACATATCGCAGCTCTTGATGCAAGGATTGAAAAAACTATTAATGAATGGGATAATCTTAAAAAAGATGAAATAGGACTTTCTGTACTGGAAATTCAAATAAGGAAATTTCTACATCAGGAGCAGCCCTGACAGCAAGCAAGCAGTCAGGTTCAGTGAGGTCAGAGCATGCCCAAATGGGAAGGAAAAAAGAAAGACAAAGCCGAAGTAGTGGTTCTTGGTAAAACAACCAGTTTTACCGGAATATTAAGATTTCGTACAACTCTGAGAATCCAGGGGAACTTCCGGGGAACAATCGAAGCCATGGGAGACTTAATTGTAGACAAGGAAGCAGTTGTCGATGCTGATCACATAACAGTAAATTCTCTTACGGTTTATGGCAGTATTTCGGGGACTGTTCTGGCACATGACAAAGTGGATATGATGAGCGGTGCAAGAGTCCACGGCGATGTAAGCGCTGCAAGGCTTAGAATCGCAGACGGAGTGCTTTTTGAAGGCAGATGTAAAATGACAAATATGGATAAAGACATTGTAATTTTTCACCGGCCTACAGAAGAAATAAAAGCGGAATTACAGCGTTCCAATGCAAGAGTGTAATTTACAAACGGCTTTATCTGAAAATTCTGATGTTAATTTTGAATTGATAAAAAAAGCTGAAAAAACGGCTGATACTTTGATTAAAAAAATGAAAGAACTGTCGTTTACATTGGCGCTTGCTGAGTCTTGCACCTGCGGTTTAGTATCTTCCCTGCTGGCGCGTATTCCCGGTGCATCTGCTGTTTTGTGGGGTTCTTTTGTGTGCTATACGCAGGAGGCAAAAATCTCCATGCTGGACATTGATAAAAATGAGCTTTTGGCTCATGGACTTGTAAGCAAAGAGACAGCCAGCTTTATGGCCGCCGGCGCATTACAAAAAAGCGGCGCTGATATAAGCGCTTCTGTAACAGGCCTTGCAGGCCCGCAAGGCGACGGGAGCAAAACCGCTGTCGGCACTGTCTGGGCTGCTGTGGCTGTAAGGAATGGAAATACAGTGGTAAAGGAGTTTCATTTTGACGGCTCAAGAAATGAAGTCCGCCTAAAGGCAGCAATAGCGGTATTTGAATTAATTCAGGATCTTATGTACATCCACTGTTTTAGGTTGACAGATTAGGTTGACAATTGATAAAAAAAGTGATATATATAGAGTATCCATTAAAAAATTTAAATCATATAAATCCTGTCTTATCCCGCCAATTCCGCGCGGGAATGGCAATAGGTGGTTAAAATGGCAGTAGTACGAAGAGGCAGAAAGTTCGCTTCTAATGGAAGCAACGATTCCAACGGAAGCGGCGCTTCCAATGGGGATCATGAAGTTAATGAAAACGAGGAACATCTGAAATCGACAGAAGCAGAAAACCCGGAAGCGGCAGAAGGCGAAAACGGCGAAAAAACAGGACGTGTCGTTGTCCGTTCCGGCGGCAAAAGACCTCATCAGGAATCAGAAAATTCTGAAAATAAAAATAGCGGCGAAACAGTATCCTTACCGGCTTTGTCAAAACTTCCTTCCATGCCCGACCTTTATGGTAAACCCATACCCCGTCAGGATCAGGATAACAGCAAGCCGCGCCTTACGATAAATGAACTTATCCGGCTTAATATGATAGACCTTCGTGAACTTGCAACCTGTTATAACATTACACATGACGATATGATGTCCCTTAAAAAGCAGGAAATTGTTTTTACAATTCTTAAAGCCCATACAGAAAGAGGCGGTATTATTTATGCTTATGGCTCTCTGGAAATTTTACCGGACAGTTACGGTTTTTTACGCAGCCCGCAAAATTCCTATTTACCCGGCCCTGACGATATCTACATAAGCCCAAGCCAAATAAGACTTTTTGCCCTAAAAACAGGCGACACCGTTTACGGACAAATAAGAAGCCCAAAAGAGGGTGAACGTTTCTTTGCAATGCTTAGGGTAGAAACTGTTAATTACGATGACCCGACTGTCGCTCAAAACAGAATCCCGTTTGACAACCTTACTCCGTTGTACCCCAACCGAAAACTCGATCTTGAAACTACTACAGAAGGAGTAAGCGAAAGAATAATTAACCTGTTCTGTCCGATTGGTAAAGGCCAGCGCGCGCTCATTGTCGCCCCGCCAAGAACAGGTAAAACAATAATGATGCAGAAAATCGCCAATGCGATTACTAAAAACCACCCGGAAGTTTACCTTATCGTTCTGCTCATAGACGAGCGCCCCGAAGAAGTAACCGACATGGAACGCACGGTGCGCGCGGAAGTTATTTCCTCTACTTTTGACGAACAGGCTACCCGCCACGTACAAGTTACCGAAATGGTGCTGGAAAAGGCAAAACGCCTTGTAGAGCATAAAAAAGACGTTGTCATTCTTTTAGACTCCATTACCCGCCTTGCACGTGCTTACAACCAGACAGTCCCCACATCGGGGAAAATTCTCTCCGGCGGTGTCGATTCAAATGCCCTGCATAAGCCAAAACGCTTTTTTGGAGCGGCGCGCAATATCGAAGAAGGCGGCAGCCTTACAATCATTTCTACCGCGCTGGTAGAAACAGGAAGCCGCATGGACGAGGTAATTTTTGAAGAATTCAAAGGTACGGGCAATATGGAAATTAACCTGGACAGGCGTATTTCCGACCGCCGCTTGTACCCTGCAATCAATATCAAAAAATCCGGTACTCGCAAGGAAGAATTGTTGCTTACCGAAGAAGAACTCCAGAGGATTTGGATTTTACGCAAAGTTATCAACCCTATGGACGATATCGAAATCATCGAATTGCTGGTTGACAGAATGAAGAAAAGCAAGAATAATGAAGCATTCCTGAAATCCATGAATACCGGAACCGGAGGCATGGACTAAGCCCTTAAACCGTAATAAACGGAGTTGGGCAATTATTTGGAGGAAAAATGAAAGACGGAATACACCCAAAATATCAATTAACAAGCATTAGTTGCGCCTGCGGTAACGTAATAGAAACACGTTCCACAATAAAGGACATCAAGGTAGAAATTTGCTCTTCCTGCCACCCATTCTTCACCGGCAAGCAAAAACTGGTAGACACAGCCGGCCGTATCGAACGCTTCAGGAAGAAGTACAACATTAAAGAGTAGGTTATTAAAATAAACCCAATAAAAAACCACCGTGAACGGGAAAAAGGCGTTCTTGTCTATCCCGTGTACTCGCGGCGTTCGCGCGGGCTTTCTATTGGGATTAACCTGTACCCCGATAAAAAGAGCTGCCCCTTTAACTGCCCTTATTGTGAGGTTTTTCCGTTTTCTACAGATACGAAATTTTCATTGACGCAGTTGGAAGAAGACCTGTATTCATGTTTTGCAAGTCTTAAAAAACAAAATCTCCCTGTTAAAGACGTCTGTTTTTCCGGCAATGGAGAGCCTACACTTTCTCCTGACTTTCCTGCTGCCTTTGGGCTGGCTTCCGCTATAATGTCGGATATGGCGCCGGATGCAGAGCTAGTAGTTATTACCAATGGAGCGGGGCTTTTACAGCCGGAGATTTTTTCCCAGCTCAAAGAGATTGCCAACTGCCCTTTTTATGACATTTGGCTGAAACTGGATGCGGGAACTCCGGACTGGTATCAAAAAATTAACCGCAGCACAATTCCATATAATGAACTAATTGCCGCGATAAAAAAAATTACCACCTGCGCTTATGTAACAATTCAAACAATGCTTTGTGCAATAGACGACAAGATCCCGCCCGAAGAAGAAGTGCAAAGCTGGGAAGAATTATTAACAGGACTTGCAGCTTATGGCGAAACCGGAATGGGCGGAGTAAAAAAGGTACAACTTTACGGCAAAGCCCGCCCCGCTCCCGAAGACCCAAAAGCATTAGACCTGCCTATCGAATACCTTGAAGAACGCGCTACTTCACTGCGGTATGCATTTATGGAAAGAGATATAACAAATCCTGTGGAAGTTTACAAATAGTTATTATATAAATGGATTTAGAATTGTAAGTTTATCTTCTACAATTAGACCATGATGGAAATCTTCTGAATAAAAAAATTCACATTCTGCCTCTAAAGCTGATGCAACAATAATACTGTCAAATAATTGAAAATCGTATTTTTGAACTAAATGGTGCGCCAGTTTTATGGTAGAAAGACTGACAGGTTGAACTTGGCAGTATTCCAGCCATTCGGCACATATTTTCAATAATTCATTTTTAGTCAATTTGGTAATTCTTTTAATAACGTTCAAATATTCGGAAATGACTTGAGTGGAGATAACCGGAACCTTATCAAGAAGGCTGTCCGCGACTAATTGTTTGGCGTCACCATCAATCCCGTGATTATAAATTAAAACATTAGTATCAAGCGCAATTTTAGTCATAATTGTTTGCTTCATCACGGTTAAATTTGAAATCTGCCAGATCAAGGCGGCATTTATCGAAAATTGTGCGCCTG
>Ga0099364_10011523_pt1 | contig 12072 bp, 10 predicted proteins | sample TergutTh196P3_FD_73070 | JGI IMG/M metagenome (GOLD analysis project Ga0099364, IMG submission 73070) | Microcerotermes parvus P3 segment gut microbial communities from Pointe-Noire, Republic of the Congo - Th196 P3 | ecosystem: Host-associated > Arthropoda: Insects > Digestive system > Gut ...
CCTGTGACGGTTGGCGTGTTGTTATGTTGAATATAGTTTTTAAAGCCTGTCCAGCCTGCGGCCTTGTAAGCTGCCTCGGTGCCGGCAGGGATGTGTAAATCTATGTTACCGCGGTCGACGCCGGTGAAAGGGTCAAAGCCTGCCGTAGTCGGTGTCAGAGGCGGTTTCACAGTCGGTAATGTCGGAGGGATTTTTGTATTTACCGTAAGAGTCGTCAGAGAGGTGCAACGGAAAAACGCGTATGTTCCGATGCTTGTAACATTAGAGGGTATTGTTATTGATGTCCGTCCCGAGTTGCCCGCAAAAGCATAATCAACAATACGGTTTGCGGCATGAACAGGCACGGTAACCGCCGTTGTAGTGGTATTCCATGAAGTGCCGTTGCCGGTGTCCCCGCCTGAAGAACCCGAGGCGCCGGTACTCCATTGCTGGACGTAAAACGGTTCTCCGGTTATCGTTGTCATCTTTCGGACAATTTCGACACGGCAAACAAGGCAAGGAGCAACGCCGGAAGATGTTATCATAAGGCAAGCACCTGTCGGGCGGCTCCAGCCCGTAGTTATTGTTGTAAGTCCGACATTGTCATAACCGCAAAAAGCACGCCACTTGACATTGTCGGTTGTTTTTGATGACGAAGTTTTATTTATGCCCTCGAAGTAATTACCTGATGCGTATTCGTCCGGTAAACCGCCGGCCGAGTGACCAAGTTCGTGTATTGTAGTACCTGCACCAGAATTAGAAGCATTTGTTCCGACGGTACAATTATTCCCAGAAGCAGTACCGTTTGAGCCCGGCATAGTGTTATTATCTCCGTATGCAATAACAACCCCTAAAGTATCTTGGGCTGTTGCTCCCGTGTGAAATGACTTTACGGTATTTACGCTTGCACCTCCAAGATATCCGCCGGTGTAATTTGGCACACCCAAAGTATTGAAACCTGCGGTCGGATGCCAGTAAGAACGTGTACCGAAATAATTCCGTACTTCCTTATAGCTTATATATGTTTGATTTGATGCCGATACCATTCTGTGGTCGCGTATTCCGCTTTCATCAGAGATTACCTCAACAGCATATATGTTTATGTAATCGACAAATAAGTTGAAAGGGTAGTAATTACGGACAGCATTTGCAATTACCGTGGCTCGTGAGATAAATATGTCTTGTTGATTTATAGTAAAGCCGTCACCCATAATGGCAACGACTATTCGGTTTGCGTTCGGATTTGAACCGGGTGCTTTTGTGCCGGAAATAAGTGTGCTTTTAAAGTCTTGATATGGCGCAGGTGCAGGTAAATCAACAGAAACACCCATGGCTCTTTGCGGTGTATTGGGTTCTATCTCGTCGTCTTCAAGTTCAAGCGACATCAGTTCGCCGTTTTCATGGTAAAACTCTATAAGCCCCGGATCTCGCCCGTTTATTATCTTTTCAATTTCAATATTGGGATCCTTGCCGGATTTTAAAAAGTTCTCGTATGCACGCTTTTGTCCTTGGGCTGCTAGTCCGTCTTTAATTACAAAGAACGCAGTCACACCAATCGACACAAATACAAACAGCATGCACAGCGTTATAGCAAGGACCTTGATCTTTGTTAGTTTAAAATTAACTTTACACATAATATTTTTTACCAAACTATGTAAAAAAAGACAAATATATTTTGTCACTTACAGTATCATAATATGTGTTTTCCCATGTAAAAGTCATAAGTATCTGTTTGGTGCCTTCGCGCGGAATTGAACCACGGACACAGGGATTTTCAGTCCCTTGCTCTACCAACTGAGCTACGAAGGCATAAGCCTTGCAAGGTTCTCGCGAAGCGAGGTTCTTCCGAAGGCCTATGGAGCGGGCGATGAGAATCGAACTCACGCTACCAGCTTGGAAGGCTGAAGTTCTACCATTGAACTACGCCCGCGAGTGAAGTCATCGGGCGCAAGGTTCCGACAAAAGCCGGATTCTTGCATCCCGCATATTCACGCGTCAGACAATATATTACAAAATGCTTGTAATTGTCAATTGTTTGTGATAATATCTTTGCTGTTTCGGTCCATTAGCTCAGTTGTGTAAGAACCTCTCATTTCATTCGAGAACCTTGCCAACTTTGCTAATTACCTTACGGTCCATTAGCTCAGTTGGTAGAGCACGTCACTTTTAATGACGGTGTCCCTGGTTCGAGCCCAGGATGGATCACCATTATGAAAAAAATATATATAGGCGCGAATGTGCAGGTGAAAGATTCCGTAAAACCGGTAAAGTATTGTAATATTGGCGGGGAAAGAAACACGACAGTAAGAAATGGTGTTGTATATGCTATAGGTTCAGATTGGGCGAGCGGGTGTCCTATGGATGACGATCATTGTTTGGTTCATTATAAAAACAAACAAGGTGCATCAGGCGTCGCTGCGCCATACGAACTTGAAGTTGAGACTTGTAAATCTTAATCTATATCTAAATTTTCATGTACAAAAAGTGGGCTGTCTAAGAATTCTTGCAGCGTCATGTTGAACCCTTTTGCAAGCATGATTATTGTTTTGAAGTTGAGACTATTGTTTCTGTTTTTCAATATAAAACCCATTTGACTATGTGAAATTCCCGAATTCATTTCAAGGCGATACTGCGACATATTTCGCTCAATAAGCAAATCCCTTATACGAATTGATACTGCTTGATTTATTGTCACACTTGAATATTAACAATATAGGCAACACGAGTTACGCTACACAAAGTGGCGTAAAGTTGTTGACAAGAAAATTAATTAAAATTAAACTGCAAATAGTATCAAGGGAGGTACAAATGAAAAACAAATTCAAAGGAGTTGTTGCAGCAGTTGTTGCTTGCGTGATGGTTATTAGCGTGGGGGCATTTTTCACGGCATGCGGGAATAGAGAAGACAACCAAGGACCAACGACCTACACACTGTCTTATATCGCGGGGACAGGTGGCACTATAACGGGCGTGACAAGCCAAACTGTTCAAACAGGTAATGACGGCACGGCGGTAACGGCGGTTGCAAATTCAGGCTATGAATTTGAAGGGTGGAGTGATGGTATTGCTACTGCGCAAAGACAAGATACGAATATAACTGCGAATTTATCTGTGACGGCACAATTTAAACACGTAGCGAATTTGACTTATACTATTGTATGGCGAAGTCAAGATGGTTTAACCGTACTTAAAACTGATACAGATGTAGCGCATGGCTCTATTCCAATTTACAGCGGTGTTATACCTACAAAAGAACAAACTGAACAATATAAATACAGTTACGCCGGTTGGGCAACAACAGCAGACCAAGAAGAAGGTCTTTTGGATAACCAATTACCCGCTATGACGGCAAATATAACGTATTATGTTGCCTTTTCCAAAGCCTTAAGGACTTATACGGCAACATGGGAAAATTACAACGGCACAACACTTAAAGAACAAGAATATCAATATGGAGAAACACCCTCTTACGGCGAGACTGCACCGACTCGTGACGTAAAACATGGTTTCAGTTTTGCATTTGATAAATTTACTCCGAACGCAACCGCTATCACTGGCGATACGGTATATACGGCAAATTTCAATGTTGTTGCAACAAATATTACACTTAATAACAATATGACTCTTGCCGAACAAGAAGTCTTTTACTACTACAGACTATCTCCTGTGATAACAGGTCAATATAGATTACTTGGTTCATATTTCGGCATCAACTCTTCAATACTCAACCGTTACACTATATCTTTATATGACGACAATATTGATTTAATTGAAGACCTTATACCAAGCGAAGATTTAATTATGATATTGGAAGCAGGTAAAACTTATTACATAAAAATTAAGTTTGATTGGACAAACAACTCTACGTTTACAGTTTCCCATGTTAATGTTATAACGTTTCACAATAATATCGATTCAACCACTACAAAACACTATATACAGCACGATACCGCACTCAATATATATTCCTTTACGAACAAAACCAATTTTAACTTGACAAATTTATCAATGGATCCGGAAGGAAATGTTGCATACACAAATGCGCGAATAACCGAAAATACCGACATATATTTGTTTTATGACCCAGCATATGAAATAGATTTAAACCAACCATTTTCAAATCCTGGGAACTTATCACAATACACATCGTATGTATATTACAAAGTTTCAAACAATACCTCCAATGCAAGGTTCCGAATAAAAGCCACAAATTGGAGTCCCGGGTCATCGTCTTTTTCGTTTGAAATCGACTCGTCAAATGCACGCATATACTATAACCAATTATACACAGACGTAACAAAAAGCAACGATTTTTATTTACGCTTCGACAGGGGGTTTCAACATACTTTGGCTGTTTTTAACGGGTATGATGTTTCATTTAATACAAATGGTGGTTCGTCGGTATATACCCGAACAGTATATCACGGTGAAACAATTGGCTCTTTGTCAAACCCAACAAAAACATTGTCCACATTTGCCGGATGGTTTAAAGACCCTGGGTTAACGCAACCATTTACCGTTAGCACAGACACAATTACAGAAAACACTACGCTTTATGCCAAATGGACAACGAACGCCAAAACATCATCAAACACGCTTGAATTAAACCAAGCAAAGAATATCTCGTATACAACATATGGCCAAAGTTATTTTGTTGATATTAATTCAGCAGGGACGTACAAAATTAATATATCTGGTGTCAATTCACCCAGCGTAGTATTATACAACTATGCTATTGGAATTTATGACCTTCACAGCGGTGAAACGATAAAGCTTCAATATTTTGGTGATACAGATGATACAAGCTTTGAATTTGATATTACAGATACATCCTCGGATTACTATTTATCAATATTTTATTCACATACATTAACATTGACATTGACACTAACTTCACTTTGATAATGCAAAAATCATTTGACTTGATTTGTGTTAAATGACACAATAATAATGTATGTTTAAGAATCTTTCAAAGAGAATAGTAATGCTTATGGCGGCATCGGCACTTATGCTTGCTGTTGCTGCCGGAGCAATAATTACAGGTGTTGTTGTATCAAACGCCGCACGTGTTGTTACAAAAGAAGGCAAGCCGCCTATGTCATTTTATAGTGCTTACGGGCTGTATCCGATACATACTCAATCGTTATTTGACGGGAAAGGCAATGTAAGACCCAATGTTTTGGCGGCGTTGCAAGCACAGCTTGAAGAAACAGATCCCGATGAAATCGACGACGCATGGCTTGAAACCACAAACAAGCACTTTTCGAATCGTGCAAAAGCGCTGACCGGCAAGAGTTCGGGCGCGCTTATAATCAAATTATTTGAAACAGCGGATTCCGACAAAGATGCTCCCGCAGACACAAAACGCATAACGGCGTTGACAAAGGGCTGGTACCAGCTTGTATACCGTGCGCAAGATGTTCCCGGCGAAGGAACCCGGGATGTTTTAACCCTTTGGGCAATAGAGCCGTACAGAACCAGCGTGTTTAATCAAAATCTTGGCGGTAACTTGAACGATGACGATGATGATAAAGTGTTTTCAAGTATTCACCAGGCAACATATAACCGTGACGGGAATTATTCGGCTTCAATAATCCGGCATAACGTTCGCAATGATTACGAAAATTTAATAGCAACTTATCCAAAGGTAAATAATTTCTTTGTCGCACCAAATGCTTTACCCGGTAATTGGCAATCAAGTGCCGCCCAAACAGGGACAAACGAATTAGATGCTTATTATGACGAGAATGCCGCGGGTGGTTCGGCGGGTGCGGGTCATGGTAATACCTCGGTCAATACATGGTCATTGTGTAACGGTATGGATACACTAGGTCAAAAAAGCGACCATTGGACGTCAGAAGTTAATTCAATCATTTCACTAAATCAAGACAAGATGTGGGTTCCGTCTGCTTTTGAAACTACCTATATGGGCAAGGATAAAGAAGATGCAGGCTTTGGAAGTTATTTAACCAATAAGAGTAATGCAAAATCGGATTTAAGACGCTATGTAAACCGAACTACTCCCACCAGCGGACAAGATCCGGAAATACGCCACGGATTATGGAAGCTTAACGGATATGACCGTGCATTTAACAATACATCGGGGGATACATGGTTAAGGTCGGGTTCAACCGCCGGCGGCAACATGGCCCGCCGCCTTACCCAAACAGGAGAAACTTTTAACAGCGAGGTTAATAACAGCCTTGGCGTGCGCCCTGGGTTTCATCTTGATTTGCCTAAGGTAGAACAGTTTGCCCAAAGTTCGGGACGACTTGAAACGATTATCGGTACCACAAAAAGATTAACACAGGATTATTATTCTTCGTCTAGTTGGTCGAGCCTGTTAACGGCAATAACTTCGGCCGAAGACGCTTTAAATCTTGATGTGGGTACAGTTGCAAATATGAATTCGGCTTATGTAGTCCTTGGAGGTGTGATCCAAAACTTAGAAGTCAATCCTGCAACGGATGAAGAAGATGCAAAAGCGTACCTGTTACTTGGCATTGCCGCTGTACTTGAAGAGGTGGATGGTCTTGATGCAAAGGATTACACAGATTACAGTTGGCAGCAGTTTATCGAACTAATGCTAATAGTCGCGGCATTCTATGATAATGATGCCCTGACATCGTTGTGGGAACTTGACATGGCATTGGCGTATAGTAATGTTGCAGTGGCGGGACTTGAATTAAAAGCACCTCCCATACATGAAGACGATGACAACAAAGGTATAGATTTGATGATACTTGGTATCGTCATAGGTTCGATAACGATATTGATAGGCCTGCCGACGATATTCTTTATAAAAAAACCGCGCGAAGGTAAAACGGTAAATATAACTAGCAACGAGTAGGTTGACATATAAGTCTGTCTGATGGTATACCAAAGGGTGTCGAAGTCATTCCCGATCTTTGGATTTGAGATTTATTATTACGGCGTCATCATAGCAGCCGCAATACTTGTCGCTTTTATAATGGGATTGTACCTGTTGAAAAAAGTCGGATACAAAGAAGACATTGCGTACTTGGTTGTTTTGATTTGCGTACCGCTTGGTTTTCTTTTTGCCAGATTATATTATATTATTTTTGAAGGTGTACCGTTCAGAGAATTTTTTCAATTCCGCGACGGAGGAATCGCAATTTATGGCGGTGTGATAGGCGCTGCGTTGGGCCTTGTAATAATAACAAAAGTAATAAAGCGGTGTGGATTTTTTACGGTAGCCGATATTGGCGTGTTATGCCTCTTGTTAGCTCAGGTTATCGGGCGATGGGGTAACTTTGTCAATGACGAGGCTTTTGGTCTTTGCGTGAACAGTGCACTTGTTCCTCCGTTTGTTGTGGCAGGGGACAGCTGCACAGCATGCGGGGGCGCGCAAAATCATCTTGCTACTTTCTTTTATGAAAGTATTTTGAATCTTGCCGGATTTGTATTTCTGTTTTTGATGATGTTCAGTGTGGTTTTCAGACGCGGTAAAAGGAAGTTTACTTTCAAGGTATCTGTAACACATCGTCAGAAAAAATGGGGCACCATAACGGCGTACTATTTGATTTGGTACGGCATAGTACGCGCTATTATCGAGCCGCTTCGCATGGATAGCCTTATGATCGGCAGCAACGAGTCGTTAATTATTAATCGTGTATCTTTTATGCTTAGTCTTGCACTAATCATTGTGGGTGTGCTATTATTATGGGCTGTAAAACGCGGTTGGATTTCACAGGAGAACACAAAATGTTTGAAAACGAAAAAAACGGATACTGCCGAACCGAAGTAGACCATTATTTAAAACGTCTTGATGCTGATTTTCAAGTAATTTTAAAGAGTCAAACGGAAAGACTTGAAAATGTCAAGCGCAATATTACCGAGCTCGCGGTCGAGATTGGCGAATATACTCACGTAGTTATTCCGCAATACAAAAGTGAAATCGAGAGCCTTCGCGAAAGACTTTTTAATATCCGTGGCTGGGCAGAGGCCGCTTCCAAAATCCGGTACATGAAAAACACCGATATTGATGCTATACTTGCCAATTTAATTGCCCAAGTTTTATTGGAAACCGACAACCTTGACGAACTTAAACTTATCGAGCCCGAACCGGCTGTAAAGCCTGTTGACGGTGAAGGTTTCTTTGAGGTACTTGCCTCTTGTCAAAATGTGAAATTAGAGGAAGCACTTAGCGGGTTTGATTTTTACGACAATAATCCGTATAAAATAGCGGCTGAAAAAAAACTTGCCAAGATTGAAAAGAAAAAGAAAAGGGGACTGTGACGCTTGAAATGTGTAATTATTGCCCGCTATGGTGAAGTTCACCTTAAAGGAGCCAATCGCGGCTTTTTTTTGCGGCTGCTTACAAACAATTTGATGGCGGCAGTCGGCAAAGAGTGCAAAGTAGCCTTTGAAAACAGCCGTTATGTTTTCAGTGACTTTAAAGAAGATTTGACTGTTTTTTTGATGCAACGTATCGCAAAGGTGTTCGGTATTACATCGGTAAGCCGTGGTGCTGCTGTCGCGCACGGTGAAATTTCAGCGTATATAAAAGCACTTGGGTTGCCAGAACAATCCACGTTTAAGGTTGAAGTCAATCGTGCCGATAAATCATTTACGCACACGAGCATGGAGTTCGCGGCAATCGCGGGCGGACTAGTTTTAGACGCCAACCCAAACACGCGTGTTGATGTTAAAAATCCGGATATTATTATAAGCATAGATATCCGCGAAAATAACGTTGCCTATATATATGATAATACTATACAGGCCGTCGGTGGTATGCCTGTGGGCAGTGCAGGTAAAGCAACGGTAATGCTCAGCGGCGGGATTGACAGCCCTGTTGCCGCTTTTTTAGCGGCCAAAAGGGGACTTGCAGTGGAATGTGTACATTTCGCTTCGCCGCCGTATACAAGCGATATGGCACTTGATAAAGTCAAACGGCTTCGGAACAAATTGACGGAATACTGTGGCGATATAAAGATCCATGTTGTTCCGTTTACCGAGATTCAGGAACAAATACGGGACAAGTGTAATCCGGAATACATGATTACATTAATGCGTCGGTTCATGGTGCGGTTAGCCGAAAAAATGGGCAATGCAGACTGTATTATAACGGGAGAGAATCTTGCGCAAGTTGCATCGCAAACAATTCACGGTATAACGACCAACAATGTATGTGCGGAAAGGCTGCCGATACTGCGACCATTGATCACATATGATAAAAAGGAAATTATTGAAATTGCAAAACGCATCGGGACTTATGATATTTCGATTGAACCGCACATGGACTGTTGCACGGTATTTGTACCGTCCAAACCGGTAATAAAACCGACAATAGAAAAATGCGAAAGGGAAGAGCGCAAAATTGATGTCGATGGATTAATTGACCGCGCTGTCAGAGGGATAAAAACCCTCTGAATAAACCTAATTAATAACCTATTTTTTCGAGTTAGGTTTATTTTTTTGTCATTGCAATCTTCTTTTAAAACCCCCGCCGCTATGCGACACCCCCTTTACAAAAGGGGGGAATAAACCACGTCAGTCATTGCGCGGCGCAATGACTTTGTATATTTTAGCATAGAATTCCCGAATTGTGACGAAAGACTGACATTTATTTAAACATTACCGCCGGTTTTGTTGTAACCGCTTTTGTCCGAATTGAAAATCTCGATTCCCGTTTTTTCAATATGGTCAAGCCTGTAATCGGCATCAAGTTCATTTGCCGTAAGCATCTTGATCTGGATTTTATCACCTGCAAGATAATCGCGTGTTATGTCTTCTACCGAGAAATGGTCACGGATTCGTTTCATAAGTTGTTTTGCCTGGCCGACATAATATTTGTTCTTCGTTTCATTGTGCATTATATAAACCCCGACACCGCCTTTGTCTGCGCTTTTCAAAACCGATTCAAGCGGTTTCCATTCTTTGCTGTCGATTTGTGACTTTAGTTTATCTTTAAGTTGTTCTTTTGTTTGTTTAAAGGCTTCTAGTTTTTGTTTTTGGTCGGCTTTTTTCAGGTCTTTGATGCGTTTTTCTTCTTCAATTTGATCTTTTTGGGTTTTGACAAATTCGGTGATTTCTTTTATATCGTCTTTTTTAATTTCAATCAGTTTCCGGTCTTTTTTATAAAGCATAAAGATAAGAGCCGCGAAAAATACAAACAGCAGTATAATTACAGACAAAGCAACGATTATATAAATCATTTGAAAATCTTGTTTAAAATCTTGATTTTAGGTTCAGGTCCGCCTTTGATCACGTGAACAAAAATATCACGCAGTTCGTCAAGTGCGTTTTTATCGACTTTTCTAAAGTTTGAAATGAACGGTAATCCTACGCGAATACCGCTTGTTTCGACTGCGTTTCGCTTGTCGCCGAAAATTTTGTTTTTGTTTACTACCACTTTAAAGCGTGTTTCAAGTTCCTCTTGTACTTGTTTACCGGTTTTATCGGTTTCGGTCAAGTCAACAAGAAACAAATGTGTTTGCGTGCCGCCGCTTATGATTTTTAAACCTGCAGCTTGTAATGCTTTACAAAGGTAAGAAGTATTGTTTATGACGTTTTGTATATAGGTTCTAAAGGTGGGGCGCATTGCCTCTTCAAAACAAACTGCTTTGGCTGCGATAATGTGCATAAGCGGTCCGCCTTGGGTACCCGGCATAACCGCTTTATCAATTTGTTTTGCAAGTTCCGCCTTGCAAAGAATAAGGCCGCCGCGCGGTCCGCGCAACGTTTTATGGGTAGTGGACGTAACGATATCCGCCCAAATACATGGGTTAGGGTATAGTTCGGCAGCAACAAGCCCTGCAAAATGTGCCATGTCAACCATGAAACATGCACCTACTGATTTTGCTATTTTTGACAGACGCTCGAAGTCTATGACAAGGCTGTATGCGGTTGCACCGGCTTGTATAAGTTTGGGTTTATGTTGCTTTGCAAGTTTTTCAATGCCGTCGTAGTCAAGAACGCCTTTTTCATCAAGACCGTAAGGAACAATGTTATAAATTTGTCCGCTGAAATTGACTTTTGCTCCGTGTGTGAGGTGACCGCCGGCATCAAGGCTCATTGCCAAGATCGTGTCACCGGGTTTAAGAACCGCCATATATGCTGCTGCATTGGCCTGGGAGCCGCTGTGGGGTTGTACATTGGCGTGTTCCGCCATGAAAAGTTTTTTTGCAAGGTCACGGGCATAATCTTCCACAAGGTCGACTATTTCACCGCCGCCGTAATAACGTGCACCGGGGTAGCCTTCGGCATATTTATTTGTAAGGCAGCTGCCCATTGCGCGCATTACATCTTTTGATGCTATGTTTTCGCTTGCAATCATATTAATTTTTGAGAATTGTCGCTTCTGTTCGCGTTTAATTAAACTAAAAATCACGGGTCAAGACCCTCCTTGATAACGATTATATTACGTTGTGCGTATTATGTCAACAAAATGTTGGATATGCTTTATGAGTAGAGTAAATAAAGTAAAAAAAACAAAATCATAGGAGAATTTGTCTTTTTTTTGTATTCAAGTGCCATATTTCGTGCTTTTTCGCTGTCGCAGAATTCTTCGTGTTTCAACTCCATGTATATATTTATTAGTTACCGCGCAAAATAGTGTATGAAGGCAAAAAAGAAAGGCAATGCGATGAATACTATTACAAACGAAATCGACAACCTTATCGACGATTTGGCCAAAATTGTCCACGACATGTCGAAATAAATATTATAATCGTAAAGCCATTGATATTTTGATAATAGACAGGGGCCCAGAGATATGTTATAGTTACTTTATGAAGTTTGTAAAAGCTTTCATTCTGCCGGCCATGTTGCTTTGTTGCACACTTATTTTTGTATCCTGTGGGAAAGACGATACTCCGCCTATTACCAATCCACTTACAGGAACGCAGGCAACTTTTGACGGCTTTACAAAAGACGATACTACTTATTCAATGATAGTTTCAAACGCTATAACAACATTCGATTTCAATACCATAGTCAAGACAAGTGATAATGCTACTTGGAAAGTGTCTGGTGATATTCAAGGCAACTTGCCAATTCCAAACAGGGTTACAACACTGGATGCAGGTGACAATACTTTTTACATCGCCGTGACAAACAATGGCGACA
>Ga0099364_10011524_pt1 | contig 12072 bp, 9 predicted proteins | sample TergutTh196P3_FD_73070 | JGI IMG/M metagenome (GOLD analysis project Ga0099364, IMG submission 73070) | Microcerotermes parvus P3 segment gut microbial communities from Pointe-Noire, Republic of the Congo - Th196 P3 | ecosystem: Host-associated > Arthropoda: Insects > Digestive system > Gut ...
CCGATACCCAACGAAATAACGGCGCCCATAACGGCACATTTGATTGCTTTCTCTTTGGATCCATAAAACACACCTTCACCAATACCCAAAAACAACCCCATTCCGCATGCGACAAATGCAGAGAAAAACGCCGATGATATTCTCGTAGCTCTCGTCAACACTCTGATCAGTTCGTCCACAGACAAATTGCGCAATTCCAAAAAGTTATTGTAACCCATCCAGCTTAACACCGCGTCAATATCTGTTGAATTTTCGAAGATCTCATTCAGAGTTGAACCGACCAGACCGCCAATAAAAGCCCATAAAAGCCCCTTCATAAAAACAGTGCGGAAATTGATTTCCTGCTTCGCGGCGGAGGCGACTCTGTCATGCGATACAGTATGCATTTTTTGGGCGGCGGGTACATAATGGATTCCGGCAAGTTCTTCTGGTGTGATAATGAAATCATTTGCATTATCCGACTCAGAATCTTCTGCCGCCGCCGCAAAAGGAGTAAAACATGCGGCGTCGTCAAACAGATCAATTTTAACTTCTTTTTTCTCATCCGAATAATCCGCTCTTCTCAGCTCAATCGCCCCGACAGGAAACATATGCCTGTTCTCAATTGCCCACGCCGCAGCATCGGCAGAGAGAGGACTGTAGGAGTTCCAAGACTTATACTGGATCATGTCGCCGATATTGATTATTATATCTGACAAAGATTCGCCCGCGCCCCATATGTCGCCAATACAGATCTCACCGTCACGAAAATTCGGATGCCATATCGGAGTTGTGATTCTGCAAAGCGGTTTATACCGCGGGTATTCGGAATGCAGCGATATTTCCACTTCATGTCTTGACTGTGTTGCGGCGCTGCCGTCCGGCAAAAGATACACTCCGCTTACAAAATAGGTCACATAATATTTCTCCGGCGGATCCCCCGGACCCGGAGCGACAGTTATATTCGGATGCCCCGCAAAAGCTTTTTTCAGCACTTCCCAGTCTGATGCAATTCGCCGCAATCTTGCTGTCATTTTTCCAAAATTATCCCTTCATTGCTTCTGTTATATCCGCAGTGAACTCATAATACTTTGTGTTCGCGCCGCACCTGCCTCCGATGATATGGAGCAAGGGTATTCCTATTTCGCGCGGTGTTTTGTCAAGATAATTTTCGCCGCCTGTGATCGTGTGGGTGATGTCAAACGACATTCTTTTGCCGCATCCCGGACAGGTTATTGTACTCGCTTTCAACTTGTGTACAGGCATGAAAAGACCCTTGCGTTCACCACATATGCAGCTTGCGGTTGTGGCGATATCCCTATCAAAGTCAATAACTGCTGCCGCGCCCATTTCGGCTTTAACCGTTTCAATTAACTCGCGCAGCGTGATTGAGTTTACTGACCAGGGCATTTCCCATATGTACTCATAAGTATCGTGACTCATGCAGTCGTCCTTGCGTTGGTATTCAACGACATAAGAATCATGTGTCATACCGTTAAAAACATACCCTCGCCCCGCCAACACCGGAAGCGCTCGTTCCTTATGCAGTAATTTTAGTAATTCTTGTACCTGAATGCCGGCAATGACAGAGGAAGACGTCGGCGTTGTGGGTGTTTTCCCTTCCTCCATCTGTTCATGTGTAAGCAGAGCGCAGGATCTGCGTTTATTAATCAAAACCCAGTCCGTCTCAGTCATCGTGCATTCATAGCACGCTCCAACAGAAGGCACAAAAACCCTCGCGAAGCCGCTCAGCGCTTCAATCGCACCGTCAATCCAAGGTTTATTGACCTTGTAGCACGATTGATTTATCGAAAGCCGGGCTTCGCGATTGTCAAGTCCGCCGAGTACCGCGTCCATGCGCCTGAATACGCCTAATCCGATATCGTCAATGATATTTGCCACAAAAGCCTTAGCGGTTACGTCCGGGTTCATCTCAGCAGCTCGCTGTGCCGCGACCTCCGCTTTATATCTGCCAACATCACCCGCACGGTAGAGAACCGATCGAGTAAGATTTGTATGTTCAATTGCGTCCATGTCCACAATCAGAATTGTACCGACTCCAAGTAAAGCTAGATTTTTTATCAGTTCGTTCCCAATCGCACCCGCTCCGACAACCATAATCTTGGCGTCTTTGAGCTTCTGCTGATCCCACCACGGAATCAGGCGCAGTCTGGAGTATTTGTCCTCGGCAAAATCTGACGAAACAATGTCAAGACTATTTATCATGAGGCCGACCCTGCTGTGATTTCCGGCTGGAGCCTCAGCACGTCGCCTTCTTTTATTCCTGACTCGGCAAGCGTTTGGGACTCCAAAAGCTGGCGGCCGCTCACCTTATGCACGAATTTGTAGCTAATTGGATTACCATCCGGCCCGACAGCCGGCAATTTGATCTTTTCGATGAGTTTGACCATAATAATCCCGCACTTAACATCGTCCGGCAGACCTACCTTCTGTTCTTTGTTGCCAGTTGTATCAACAACAACTACGTTTATCTGAGCCATAAGCAGACAGCCTCCTTAAAAAAGCGCACTTTGCGCATCGTCACGTAATAAGACATACCACAATTCACCGCTTTTGTCCATGCTTTTTTGTGAGAAACGGTTATTTTTCGATTAAAACGTCGTCTCTTTTCGGTAGATTTTAAAAAATTATGGATTTTGCATGCAGTATAAAGACCCGCCGATGCTATATCAGCGGGTTACTGTGCAAGTTTTTTCTGCTCTTTAAAGGTTAGGCGGGTTGACAACATTATATAAATTATAAATACTGCAAGATAAACATTACATTTATTAAAATTTATTAATGGTTGATATGGCCACCCTCTTATGCTATAATCCTCGCATAATGGTTCGATTGCTGGCAGGAGGTATGCCAGATGGCGGTAAGTTATATAAAATTATGGAAATGCTGCCGGATAATCCAAGCGGGAGAGTGATAACGTGCAATCGGGACTGCAATACACGTTAACCATAAGGGATTTCCCTGCTGCCGATGAAATATTAAGAATCGGATATTGACTTCTTTGTTTTAGCTAATGTACCACAAGAGGAAGCTTGAAAATGGCGCAACGAAATAAACAAAAAAATCCCGTACATTGATTTAGATTACGACATTCTCGTTTCGTTAAAGGTCACTATGATAGGTGCTGAAAGGGGATAGCAATATGGCAATCAGCAAAGTGAGTATAAAGAATTTCACCGTCTATGAGGATATTGAGGTTGAATTCTGTAATGGGATAAACGTTTTCATCGGGGAGAACGGAACCGGCAAAACGCATTTACTAAAACTGCTTTATTCCGGCGGTCTTATGTGGTCAGGACGCGATTACGATGCGTTGGCGCGTGTCTTTGACAGTGAGATGATCTTTGATTTCAAGGTTACTCAAAAGACAAAACATGGTGAATCAGTAGCGGAAAGTGAATCTGCCCCAGTTGGCTTTCATTTTATCGCGCCATTTCATGTATACAATACAACTCATCCGAAATACAAAGAAGTTCGTTCTGGAGAAAAAGCTGTTATAGCTGAAATTTGCATAGAATCTGATAGTCCATACAGTTCGGTTTTTATACCTTCCAAAGATATGCTCACCCACTCCAAAGGCTTGCTTGCAATGGTAAAAAAATACTCTAAGGAGATGCCTTTCGACAAGGTGTTATTGGACATAATCGAGAACGCAAGCCGGTGGAAGGTTGATGTTGTACCTGATATTGCTAAAAAAATAGTTCAGCTAATTGAAAATGCTATAGATGGGACTGTTCTTTTTGAAAATGAGATGTTTTTTATCTTGAAGCACAATGGTGATAAAGTGAGTTTTTCACTTGAAGCAGAGGGCTATAAAAAACTTGGATTGCTATGGCAACTCTTAATGAACGAAAGCATTAACCTCAATACAGTTCTTATTTGGGATGAGCCCGATGCTAACCTGAACCCGGGACTGATATCCATCGTCGTCGATATTCTGCTTGAACTTTCACGTTATGGAGTGCAGATTATTTTAGCGACACACAACTACAATCTAATGAAGTATTTTAGCGTGAAACGACAAGTTTCAGATCAGATAGATTTCTTCAGTCTTTATAAGACTGACCATGGGGTCGCTTATGAATGCGAAGATGATTATTCTTTACTTGAGCATAACGCCATTGTAGACGCCAACATTAAATTGCTGGAAGATGATATAGAGAGGGTGCTTTGATATGCGAATATCTGAAAGTGATATGATGTTTGGTGATTACAGCAATGATGACTGCTTTTGGATTGAGAAATCAAGGCTTTACAGAGTTTCTTTGAAGCACCTTGGATTCAAAATTGTTGAGTTTGTATTATACCGCTCTGGCATTAACGCAAACGATGACGAGCTGCTGTTTGTTGAAGCAAAGACCTCATTGCGTCATGATAATGAGGGGAGAGGCTTTGCCGCAGAAATATCAGATATTTCTCAGAAATACATGGATGCGCTTCAAATTGTTTGTGCCATTTGGCATGGTGGTCGGAAAGAGAAAGAAAAATTGCCTAAGAATTTCGCAAACTTCTATGAAAGAGGAAAGAAAATAGTCTTTTTACTAATCGTTAAAAACGGCGATAGGGAGAGCTTGCCAACCGTTGGAGATGCAATACGCAAGCGACTTCTAAAAGAGCACAGACTATGGAAGTTTGATGTGCTGGCGCTAAACGAGATTGACGCACAAAAAATGAATCTTGTTGTTTCTGAGGACTATGCATGAATCTAACCGAAGTAAGAAAATCATTAGAAGGTCAATTCACCCGCGAACTGCCGCAAGGCGAGAAACGGCACATCGTCTTTTGGTACGATGATGAAAGTGTGTTTGTAATGTAGAATAGTATTATTCAATCATGCAATATCTGATCGGCGTTGCGGAAGCTGACGGCAGTATCACCACCGCCAACCGTAACAATGTGACGACAGGATTTGACTGGGAATATGGCAAACGTATACATTTAGGCGCAACAGCGTGGCTCGCTTTTGCGCAAATGGGTCAAAACCCGTATGCTGTTAAGTAAAAGTGATGCTATTCAGAACACCCCCATGTTAGTATCGATAGTAGAGTACGCCCATTTGCTGCAAACGTCCAATTCTATCATGGGTGTTGGGATGGGTTGAATACAGGGCTCTCAAAAAGGATTCTTGAGGTTCACTTGTTCCGATTGCATCCAAACCTTTTGCTGCAAGCTCAAACCCATACCCAAGCTCCGCAGCATATTTATCAGCGTCGTATTCGTGTTCTCTCATTGACCACAGGGGGAGTTTCTTGCGTGGTCTGATGAGGCGCGGGCGAAGCGGGATGCTTGTTTGGGCGGGGAGTTGGGGTTCGGGGAGTTTCAACAGTGCTTGGATGGGGATAAGGGGAGGTAGGTTATTGTTGGGTGTTAGGTCTAATGGTTTTTTGCCGCGTTTTAGAGAATAAAATCAACTTTCCATCGGCATCTCAAACCAAAATGTACTGGCTATGTCCGTTTACACGCTCGTAGAGCCCGCCGTGTTCGCGCCGTCAACCTTAATTTTTTCAGCTAATGCTTTCAATACTTTATCTTTATCTCCGTGGCGAATTTCACATTCCCATATCAGTAAAACATTCCACTCCATTTTTTCTAACCTACGGTAATTTTCTTTGTCACGACGTCGATTATATTCAATCTTGTTTTCCCAAAATTCAATATTTGTTTTGGGCATAACAAAATATTTGCATCCCTCATGACCATGCCAATAACAGCCGTTCACAAAAACTACTGTTCGATACTTTGCTAAAACGACATCGGGTTGACCGGGCAATGATCTAACATTTTTTCGGTAACGGAAGCCTTGACTGAATAAGTATTTACAGACAGTTTCTTCCGGCTTAGTTCCACTACTCTTAATGTTAGACATATTTTTGCTGCGACTTTCTTTTGAACGGTTATCCATCAACAAAACCACCCTGTTTTTATCCGCAAGTATAAATTGCCCAAAAGCTATTACACAAGTATCTGTGCATCGCGAATTTTCTCTCTGACCTCCATTATTTTCTTAAAATGAGATGGAGGTAAACTTCTTTTACCCGCGCAGTAATCAACAGCAAGATTCAAAAATTGAACGTCACCGCCGTTTATAACACCTTGCAAGCTGGCAATTTCACAAAGATTATTCCAATAATCCGCCCCAAAATTAAAAACCTCCACCTCAACGGATATTCCGTCAGTAAATTTCTGTTCCTTTTTTGCGATACTCTTTTCATCGCGTATATCGTCTTTACTGACTAAAAACGCTTTTGTGGAAACACTTAATTTGTAAGGAAGATTTTTCACTTCATCCCAACATTCGACTTTTTTGCAGTATGTCTCAACGTTTCCGATGTTAGGACGGAAAAAGACATCACGCGTTATAAAAGCAATCTGAACTATTTCATTTATCAGAAAATCTGGCAACTCTTGCTTGTCCCAAATATGTCTGTAGTTCATAAACAATCCAAGTTTCTGAACCTCGTATATCAGTTTGGCAAAGGAATAAGTCACATTCTGAATAAGGTAGCCAGTACGTTCTTTGTACCAGTTTTGATGCAATATCGCCTTACGGATTGAGGCGAAAATAATAGCTTTCGCTACTAAATCACGGAAGTAGGACTCGTTAAAGACCGAGGGGTCTTTTTTCCACTGCTTCTCCATTTCGACCTGAAAACGGACAGCATTAACCTCTCCGCCCCAAGCGACATTATGCGGTAACATATTGGCAGAGTTTATATACCTTGCTAAGTCTTTCTTGTCAAATTTTTGTTTGGTAGGATGTATGCGTTCGTATGTAGCACGTTCACCTTTCGTCATCTTCATTTTTGGTTGTTCATACTGACCGCGAGACCGCTCGAAAAACCAGATTGTTTGATAAGGTAATCCGCGAGATGGTGGGGCATACAGCTTGCGCGAAAAATCCTCCATACGCTGATAAAAGGCATGATTTGAAACCAAGTCTGCCGCAGTGACTTTATTCTGACTGTTAGCAAATTGAGAAGTTTTTCTTACAAATTCATCGCCATCCTCTCCTTCTTCGAGAATAACAGTCAACTTCATCTGAACAAATATTCCATCTAAAGGTGCGGCGTCTTTTATGCTTGCGGAAGCTAACGATGCGGTAGTTTGTCCCCCGTTTATAATTTGAAAATCTGTAAATGAAGTTATATACAGTCCTTTTCCGTCAACATTCTCAATCTTCACGCTCTTTGCTGTGGTAGATATTCCGTTATTGTACGAAAAGAAATTCTCGCGTTCGTTCAAAATTGTTCCGCGAATTCCCTTATTTACACCTCCGCGCAGTTGCAAAAATGAGCGGACATTCCGTTCCAAGAGACGCGGTCCTAATTTCTTATAAATGTTTGATAGAAACTCGCCCGGAACAACGGCTAAATATGCTTCGTAGCGCCCTGTGCCTATATCGGCTCGAATACAGGGGATGCCTTCTATTCCAAAATCCGAAACATTGATGGTGACATCCTCTTTTTCGGAAGTAGCAAGTTGGGCGTTGTATATTTTTTCGATGTCAATTACGCTGAGTTCAACGTTATACGTTTTACCTTGAATCGCCATATCGTCCAGGTCAATGCTCTTTACTCGTTTGCTGAGTTGATTTGTACTAATAATGAACAGATGGATTTTATAGATGTGATCCGCATTTCTTCGTATATCAAGCCCCAGTTGAACTGCCGGGTTAGACTGCTCTCCGTTGGTAAAATAGCCTTTTATAGCGTTTTCAACGAAGCTGACCAATTGCGCACTGTGAGTGCTTATAGCGGTATTGGTGATATTTTCTATTTCGCCCGCGTTAAAGTCAGCATACAATAAATTTACCGTATTCGTCGACAATTCGAGCGAACCGGCATGGATTAACATACTCTTATAAGAGCGAGTTCCCGTTGGCACAGAGAAATGGCACTGGTCGATAGAAGACAAAAGTGACCAATCGCTTATCATTATTTCGGAAATCAAATCTATAAAAACCTCATGATTATACCGCTCTTATTCGATTGCGGCCGCTTTGATTTGATTCAGATAGTATTCTCTGTATTCCAACAAGTCCATCGGTTATACTTCCCTGAACCGCTCTAATGAGTTGATGATGAGTTCATAACTCACCATGCAAATTTCTTTGTATTTTATGTCGCTTTCCAGTAAGCGTGGGAAGCCCCCGTCTACAAGGTATGATTGCAGAGAAACAACATTGAATTTTTCCGAGCAACACTCATCGGTAAGGCTAATACCAAACGTTTGAATCTTGCTAAGAAACAACTCTCGCGTCTCTTCCACGTCAATCTTTTTCAATATGCTGTGAAAGATTTCCCCGATGCTTGATTTGCCATTGGAAAACACCGGAGACATGGATTCCAGCTTAATGATAACGAGATGTCCGGGAGTTTCCGAGGATAATTGCGGAACCGAAGAAATCTTAACGCTAACAGAGGATGCAGAAACCGCCTTGATCTCAAACCAGTCTGAATCTATGGAAAAATCCTTTGCAGTCCCGTCTGTTCCGCTCCAAGACTTTATAGCATCGGAGATGCCGTATTTTTCCGAGAGGACAGTGTCGAGAAAATACAGTTCCCCAAACAGCCCCTTTAATAACTCGGCCGAAATCATAACGCTGCTTTTTTTGAATAAAGACTTCCATATGTGAAAGCGGTTTTTTAAATAGACAAGTGCTTTCTTTTCGTCGGTCAAACCATCAACGGCGTTCACAAGGTCACTACAGAAAGAATAGAACACTTGCTTTGCGGTGGATTCAAGTAAGTCAAAGTTTGTCCAGTAAACCCGCTCGGTTTCTTTCCCTTGCGCCACCTTCAAGAGTTTGGTGGAGTCCATTTTAGGCGGGGCGACTGCGGACATGAAAGATAGGCGCGGGTGCCCCTCGTTGCTGATTCCGTAATATACCTTAAGGACGGACGTTACGTCTATCAGCTTCTGAGAACCCATCTCACTTGAAATGGATTCAAATACTTCCTTGCTGTAATTATTCATCGCTTAATTCCTCCTCATCGAAATCATCGTCAGAGTTTATCTCGCTTTCCATCACAAGATTACCTCTGTATCTAATAAGTTCCTTTGCTTCTTTGGACGGGAATCCAATGGCGAAACCGACAAGCAGTTCAGAGTCGAAGGCTTCTTTTGCGATGACGCAACGATCTCTCAGCGATAAGTCGATTTCATCAATTTTTAAGTCGATAAAGTAAATCGCCAATAGTGGGCGTTCGCGCAGTTTCAGCCAATCCGTAGCTGTTAGCTGTTCGGCGGGCTTGTTCGCGTTACGAGATTTTTTCTTAGACAGAATTTCTTGCCGTTCTTCAGGGGTTATTGTGACACCGCTGTCAAAAATGCCGGGGTCAACAATTCTGTTGTTAGAACCGCCTACACGAATAAAAGGTTCTTCCGATTCGCCTAAACGAAATCTTCGCTCTGCGGCTTTAAGCGATTCGCCTTGAACAGAAAACTCCCTTTCTGAATCACCTTGAGCAATAACAACATCCCACTCATGAAACATTTGGCTCTCGGCGGTGTATGCGGATAAATTTTCACAATCGAAACGCTGATTGATACCTCGCCCACTTGGAATGACAATCTGCCGTATGAGCTTGGCAATATCTTCTTTACTTACCCGTTGCATCATAAATCTTTTGGCAACTAAACCGAATTGTATTCCTTTACGTTCCTGTTCAACAATAAACGTCTCAACAAGTGCATGATTTTTACGGTTTTTTTCTGCATCTTTGAAAAATTTTGAAGTGTCTGCATAAACACCGCCGTAATTGACATAGTGTTCAATTACTCGCGTATTCCGCATCTTATTTCTTGCGGTGACGAGCAATGCCGTTTCGAGCGTTGCAGGCGATTCTTTGACCATAAGCCCGAAATCTTCCGGCTTTTTCCCTTGAAGTTCCATTTCGCGGAACTGGTCTTTTAAGTCTCTTACGGCATCAAGAACCGATCCAAAACAGTCAATGCTTGCCTGTGAAAGATAAATTCGACATAAATCTTGATAGCGCGGACGATAACCAAACCAACGGCTCATCTGCAACAGGGTGTCATAAGCCGTTGCACTGCGGCTATAATAACTGACGCAAAGTCCCTCAAGGGTAAGACCGCGTGACAGGACAAAACCGCCGATTACAATTACCCTCGAACCCCTGTCGGCGTGTTCGCTATAGTCATAGCGGAATTCGCCGCTGTAACGGTTGTTGATAATCGTGGTTTCAAACAGCTTGATTTCCTCGTGTAAACCGCGCTGTATGTCTATCCAAGCGTAGTCGTTACGGATTTGTGCGTAGAAATCAATTCCGGTTGCGTCGCCATATATATATAGATTGTACATCCTGTGCATTTCGGAGTTTTTTATAAACTCGACTTCCGTTTTATACGAATCCTGTTCAATAATATTTTGAAGGATTCCAAGATAACTCTTGACGGCGTTGCTGATGCTTTCTTGTGGGTCGTTTAATGCGGTCACGTTAATCATCATTGAACGGTGTTTGTATTTATCTCCGCTCAAAGTACGAACAACATTGTTGATTACGAAAGATAAAATGGCTTCTTTCAGACTGTTGGGCAACACCGACACAACGAGGTTTTTTTTGTGTTTGACAGGGATAAAGTTTTCCTCTTCCGTGTCCAGCACCCTAATTACCGGCGGTATTGTCCCGTCACGCGGGAAAACCTTCTCGCCTCCGAAATAGTAATCGGGTGCGTTTAATTGCACAATAAAATCGTGCGGGAAAAGGTCTTGGTCTTCATCACTAATGTCATACGGATTGATAAATATGTTAGCGAATGGCGTGGCGGTAAAACCAATATACGAAGCAATCGGAAATTTGTTGTAAATGTCGCGTATTCTGCGGTTCACCGCAGACTGATCGTAGTCGGATTTCTTTGTGTTTGGAGAAGCATTATCGGCCTCGTCGTCAATAATAAGAATGCTGTTCCCTGAAATGTTTTCACCTGGCTGTAGCCAATCGTGGACACTCTTTAGAATGGATGCGTTCTTTTTCACAACAAGAATAACAGGCTTTCTCAGATCCATAGCTTGAAAGTTGGTGTTTTTCTGAATAAATTTCTTGAAATCCCAGTCTGCGTTAGTAAGCGGTACAGAATAATACTGATGCGTGGCTTCGCCTACACCGATGTACTCAGGCATACCATTGCCGATAGAAGTGCTTGTCGCACCGATAAAACCTGAGTCTACGCGGTCTTGAGTCTGTTTCCGAAGCGAGTTAGTCAATCCCGCGAGCAACACAATAACATGGTAGCCACAGTCACACGCCATATTGATGAGACCAAGATAATTTGCTGTCTTTCCGGCTTGGACATCGCCCATGACCATGCCGCGCTTTTTCGAGTCCATTGAGTCGGGCGAATCTTTCGGATTGGCACACCTCGAGAGTGTGCGTTCGCAGTTGACTTCGAGATTGTCAATAACTTCCGAATCCCAGCCCAGATTGCGGAGATAGGCGCAGTACCTTTCAAAGTAAGGACGTTCGTCATCGTGTTGCGAAGTAAACCAGACATCACTGCTGGGGTCGGCTACAAGGACGTTAGGGTCAAATGTTTTAACCCCCACGTTTTGCTCGTATCGGTCGACTACCTCAATCAGTATGAGATTAAAGTCCTTGTCTGCGTGAGTGATTCTCATCACGCCCAAAATAGCCTCCGCTTGGTTTATGAGTTCCTGATGCGCCGACGGCTTCTTATCCAAGAACGCTTCAAGCATATTAAGTGCTTTTGTTACGGTGCTATTATCCATTATCAAGCAACCTCCTTGAGATATAATCGGCATTTTCCCGTAGGTTGCTGTAGGGATCGGTTGAAAGCAACCGATCAAGAAGTCCTACTTTATCATCGGGCTTTGCCATAGCTAAAATATCCGCTAAATCGGTAATCTGTTGTTCGGTGTCAGGCACATCTGTCCTATTTTGGAGTTGCAGGGTGTCATCTGTATGGTCGTTCCAGATAGAGTGTTTTGGCAGTGAGGTTTCTATCTGCGAAAGCAATATTTCAAGAAGCCGCGATTCGCCTTTTCCCAAATTTCCAAATAACTCAACGACAAGGGGATTGTCCCGATTGATG
>Ga0099364_10011525_pt1 | contig 12072 bp, 9 predicted proteins | sample TergutTh196P3_FD_73070 | JGI IMG/M metagenome (GOLD analysis project Ga0099364, IMG submission 73070) | Microcerotermes parvus P3 segment gut microbial communities from Pointe-Noire, Republic of the Congo - Th196 P3 | ecosystem: Host-associated > Arthropoda: Insects > Digestive system > Gut ...
ATGACTTTTGCGCCTGCATCGATTGAGTTTTCGAGCAGTTCTTTAACAACGGAAGCAGGTCGTTCTACGACCTCTCCCGCTGCAATTAAGTCCGCTACATACTGCTCTAGCTCGATGATCTTTGGCAAAAGTATCCCCCACATATTAATTAAGAATTAAGAATTAAGAATTAAGAATTAAGAATTAAGAATTAAGAATTTACCTATATACGATTGGTAGACCCTTTACATTCACCGGGTCGACATCCATAATCGCAATGTCACCAACAGTGCAATCGATATCGGTGACGTCTACCATAGTATGCAACAACCCTACACTGCCAAGGACACGCGACTTGTGCCCATTAATCCTGACATATGCCTTCCTGCGGCGGTATCTCGCGATGTCCAGCAAGCTACGTTCAACAAGGTATCGGTCAACGCCAAACCCATGAAAATAGCCGACCGATATAATCGCGATTTTTGTGGGAGCCTTTGTAATATAGCCGCGTTCCGTGCCGATGTTATGACCTTTAGGGTACCAGCCAACTTCCTCAAGACCCGCTTCTATATACCCAACACGCGAGAGCCCCTGGATGTTCTTGCCGGGTATTCTGCCTGACAATGCAGTGTCGACGCGCACTGCGTCCATCAATTCTATATTATATTTAAATAGCGCGGCTGAGTCGCAAGCATGGGCGGCTCCCGGCTCAAGACCCATGTCTATGAGCTTATCAAGTGCCGTGTTGAATCTGTCGAGCTGGTGAAATGTCAGCTTCTTATTGCGCCAGGATGCAGAGAATGTTGTGAATGTGCCTATGACTTTGAGGCTGGACATATATTTGTATATAGCTGCGACTTTGTCGAGTTCCGTCGGCTGAAATCCATATCGTCCAAGGCCAGTGTCTATTTTCACTTGTATTTGAGCAGTCAGTCCGCGTGATTCCGCAATGCCGTTTATGGCGACCGCTGCGTCGTATGATCCGGCTGTGCAGATGACGCCTAGGGAGAGCAGCTCGGTGATTTCATCGGGGTCTGCTGTACTGCGGAGCATCATAACTCGTTCGGTGCTAAAGCCATTTTGCCTGAGTAGTTTTGCATCGCCGGGATCCGAGACTGCGAAGTTACGGATTCCTTCGTCTTTTAGGAACTTTGCGATGGGTAATAGTCCCATTCCGCTTGCGTTTGCGCTCAGGTCTGCGAATATGTGGACTCCTTCGGCGCGGTCTTTTATTGCTCGCAGGTTATTCCTGACTACGCGTAGGTCAATTACCAGGTTTTTCATCGCTTTCTCCCTCATAATATCTCATCATTGTATCATTCATGCATATTATATGTTATTCAAGTTGAAAATTCCAGTATTAAATGATAAAATTATTTTCAAACGAACAAATCGAAAGCGAGTTGCGGATATTTGGAAATCTCCATGATTGAAATAAACAAGCAAAAAGAATACATGCGCCGAGTCCGTGAGAAAATGGGAGAAAAACCTGCACCTCCGCTGTCATATGTGGACACTTATGGATGCCAGCAAAACGAATCAGACAGTGAAAAACTGCGCGGAATGCTTGAGGAGATGGGCTTTCACAACACAGACGATGAGTACTCGGCTGACGTGATCGTTATAAACACCTGCGCAATACGCGAAAACGCAGAAAACCGCGTATATGGAAACGTTGGAGAGCTAATCCACACAAAGAAAGCAAAACCAACACAGATAATCGCCTTTTGCGGATGCATGGCACCAATACCGGAAGTAGCGGAGAAAATCCGACAATCATATAAACACGTTGACCTCATGTTTTCACCAAACAATTTATGGCGATTCCCGGAAATGCTCAGTAAAATGATTTTTCGGGAAACAGAGATTGAAAAAACCGGAATCGAGACACCAAAGAGACTTTTCTATGTGGATATCGGAGAGAGCGCGATTGCTGAAGGGCTGCCCGTCCTGCGAACCAAATCGATCAAAGCATGGCTGCCAATCATGTATGGCTGTAACAACTATTGCTCATACTGCATAGTGCCATATGTCAGAGGACGCGAACGCAGCCGAAAACCGGAAGACATAATCACCGAAGCGCGCAAATTGGTTGCAGATGGGTATAAAGACATCACGCTGCTTGGGCAAAATGTCAACTCATATGGGACAGGATTGGAAAACGATATCGACTTTGCGGGAATCATCAGGCAAATAAACGATATTGAAGGACAGTTTCTGATTCGCTTCATGACGAGCCATCCAAAAGATGCCTCCATCGAGCTATTTCGCGCAATGGCGGAGAGCAAAAAAGCAGCCCGACATATTCATTTACCGTTTCAAGCCGGGAATAACCGTATTCTTGAGATGATGAACAGAGGATATACGCATGAATCATATCTCGATAAAGTCGCTGCAGCGCGGGAACTGATGCCTGATATCGTCATCACGAGTGATGTGATTGTCGGATTTCCCGGCGAGACTGATGAGGAATTCGAGGACACGCTCTCGCTAATAGAAAAAGCTCGTTTTGATGCAATGTTCACATTCATATACTCGAAGCGTCCCGGGACGCCTGCTGCAAGCCTATGGGACAATGTCTCTCGCGAAGAAAAGCAGATTCGGTTTGATAAGTTGATTGAAGTCCAAAACGCAATATCAATGGAAAAACACTCGAAGTATATAGGGGAGTCGGTCCTTGTACTCGTCGATGAAGAGTCATATGATGAAAGATACCCTCTCAAAGCGCGCACGAATGGCGGACGTTTGGTGCATCTTAACGGGGAACATAGCTTAATCGGCAGATTTATCAAAGCAAAAATTACGCATTGCAACTCCTGGGCGCTGTTTGGAGAACCGGATGAAAGATAAGAAAAAACGGATTGAGATAATCGATGCATTGCGAGGAATCGCCGTCGTGCTTATGGTGATTCACCATTTCCTGTATAATTGCGTACACTTTCTGAATGGTCCGAAATGGCTCTTTACGAATCCGGTCTTCGACGTGCTGCACTACATTTTCGCCGGTCTATTCATACTTCTGTCGGGAGTATCGTCGCGATTTTCACGCGGAAATATTAAACGCGGGCTCATAGCAATGGGGTTAGCTATTGTAATCACCGCCGTCACGTACTACATGGATATGCCAATCTGGTTCGGAGTGTTGCATCTGCTGGCTTTTTCGATGATATTTTTTGGGATAACAGGGAAATTTTGGGATATGATAAACAAAAAAGCAGCGGCTGTTATATACATCACTGCAATAATAGCCGCTGCAATTGGTACGGGTTACGTTGATATAAAGGTTGAAAGCCAAGCAATGCGCAATATAGTTTCAGTGCTGGGTTGGCCTCAACCGGGGTTTCGGAGCTTTGACTATTTCCCAATCCTGCCTTGGATTTTTGTTTTCCTGCTTGGTACATGGGCAGGGCAATACATTGTTGAGAGGAAACTTCCTTCGCGCTTCTATGAGATGAGTATTCCGATATTCCCTGCTGTTGGAAGAAAAGCGTTGATAATCTACATCCTGCATCAACCGGTCTTATATGGACTAGTCATGGTAATACTATATTTTATCGGTTAGTTCATTACCGGCAGACCCATCGGGCGGAAAGCGTCTGTCGGTGCCTTGCCGCCGCTCACCGTGCCTTCTTTCACCGTGCCGCCGCCGTTCACTGTGTCTTCTGTCGGTCCTTCTGCGCTCACCATGTCGGCGTTCGTCATAATCAATAGTATCTTCCGATACATCATCAAGATACTTATGCAAGCACTCGAATATTTCATCAAGATTTAAAGGTTTCCCAAGATGACCGTTCATGCCTGCAGCAAGGCATTCTTCGACATCACTCTTAAAAACGTTTGCAGTCATGGCAATGATTGGCAACATCCTGTCGCGTTGCAGAGATGCAGCGCGTATTCTGCGGGAAGCTTCGGGACCGTCCATTTCCGGCATTTGCATATCCATGAAAATCAAATCATACTTATTGGGATTTGCCATTACCATGTCAACGGCTTCAACGCCGTTGACTGCGCATTCTATTGACAAGTCAGAACCTTCCAAGAGTGCAATCAATACCTCGCGGTTGATTTCAACATCCTCTGCAACCAGAAGAGTCTTGCCACGAAAGACATTGGTTGAAACTCGAATGTCATTGTCATCGCACGGGTCAGTATACCCCTCAGGTGGCGATGAGCTAGCTCCACGTTCCAGTTTAATTGTAACAATGAAGTGCGAACCGATACCTAGTTCGGATTCCACCCAAATTTTTCCTTCCATCAGTTCAACAATACGCCGAGATATCGACAAACCCAGCCCTGTGCCACCGTATTTTCGGCTAATACCGCTCTCTGCTTGCTCAAAAGCATGGAATAATCTGTCTTGCTGCTCGACCGAAATGCCGATGCCTGTGTCAGAAACCTCGAGACGCAGTTCGCAAAAGCCATGATTCTCGCCAATAAGCGTAGCGTCAAACCTGATAGCGCCGCCCTCCGGGGTGAACTTGACAGCGTTTGACAACAGGTTCATGATCACTTGAGCCAGACGTTGGGCATCGCTGATGACATACTGAGGCACACTATCATCGACATTGACTGTAAACACTTGGTGCTTATCGCTGACTCGAAAACCAATGACGGATACCACGCTTTGAAGCATCGTGTTAAAGCAAAATTCTACCGGGGAGAGCTCCAGTTTGGCAGCCTCGATTTTTGCCATGTCGAGAACATCATTGATTATACCAAGCAGATGTGTGGAAGCATCCTCAATCTTTCCGAGAGCATAGTCTTTTCGCATGATATCGGTCGATCTTTTACCAACTGTGGTCATCCCGATAATCGCATTCATTGGCGTTCTCATCTCATGGCTCATGTTTGAAAGGAAATCACTTTTCGCTTGCGAAGCAATCTCCAGTGATTCCATGGTCTTGCGAAGAGGTGTCAGTAGATTGGCGATAAAAATGTTAAAAATGATGAAGACAACAATCATTATTACAATGACGAGGAGAAACAGCCAAGTAATGGAAGTGTTGTAGTCGTCAATGCTATCGGGAATTATCGCGAGAATATACCACTCGAGCAGGGGGATACCGCCAAGGGCTACTTTGCCAAGCGACGAGTCGATCGTAATAATCTCATTGTCTTGCAGTTTTCCCATCTGGTCATAAATGACGAAACCGGTATCTCCAAACTCACTTGATACATTGACCTTTGAAGTCACAAGCTCGATGTCCTCTGCTCCCGTTATTTCACCGGCGGAATTAAAGAAATACAAGCTCGCTCTTCCGCTATAATTTGTGTATATGGAGTCGACGAAAGTTGTGATGTTTACTCCTGTTCCGAGCATACCGATCGGATTCTTATTCTCATCAAACACGGGAGCATTTACCCACAGATTTGTCACGTTGAGGTCTGGGTTGTAGTTAATGTTGAAATTATATACTTCCGTTTCATATAACGTCATCGGGTACCAATAGTTCTCGTCCCTGGTCGTATCGAGCGGGAACGGTGCGTTGTCGTCGGAGTAAAAGAGCTTATCGTTGTCGTTGATCCAGAAAATCGTATCATTGGCAAATGAGCGACGATATGCGCCAATCTCGTCAAAAACAATGCTTTCAATTTCCACAGAACCTTGCGGATTGGCAAAATAGCGCCTGATCAGTGGCGAATCCGCCAGACGTAGAGCTATGACAATCTCGTCGTTTACGAGTGTTTCCAGCTTGATTCGTTCTATTTCAAGTAATTGTTCGAGTTCGTTTCCTTTATTATTACGGATTATCTGCCTCATTGACAGTACAAAGGAAATACTACCCGCTACAAGTATAACGAGAAACATCGCAATCGAAAAAAACACGAACCTGCGCATTAAGGGTGGTTTGCTTTTTTGTGTTTCATGAGTCGCTACATTATCCATACATCACAACATCTTTCATTCTTTTAACCAAATGATATACAAAAAGTAACAGACTGTATTGTACATTACTTTTCGCAATTGTGCAATAGGAACATTGGGCTCGTAGTTAATAATGAATAATATGCATAAATAGTGAATAATATTCATCGAATATATTTCCCTTGCGTATTGTAGCGTAAAATACATAAGAAATAGCAATGCGATTCCGAAAAGATTGTGTATAATTTTATGAAAAGGGTATTGCATAATAATTCATTATATGCTATCATTGCCACTGTATCTCATTATTTTGCCAAAAGGTGCGATTTTGCAATATGAAACCAAGAATATTCATTGATGGGCAAGAAGGAACGACCGGAATACAAATCTATGATCGCCTCGGCAACAGAGACGACATAGAACTCATGTTAATAGATGAGGGAAAACGAAAGGACACTGCCGAGCGTGCAAAGCTGCTAAATGCAGCAGACATAGCGTTTCTATGCCTGCCGGATGCAGCAGCCAAAGAAGCTGTTACGCTCATAAAAAACGACAACACACGTGTGATCGATGCGTCCACAGCGCACAGGACAGACCCGAACTGGGTATATGGATTCCCGGAACTGTCAAAAGCTCATAGAGATAGAATTGCAACAGCAAAAAGAGTTGCGAACCCGGGATGCCATGCAAGCGGAATAATAGCAGCAACATACCCGCTAATCATAATGGGAATCATGCCAAAAGATTATCCGCTCACATGCTTTTCGCTCACGGGTTACTCCGGTGGTGGCAAAACCATGATTAATGCATATGAACAGGCAAAGACGGACGAAATGCAATCACCGAGGATATATGGTCTCGACTTAGCACATAAACATATACCGGAAATTGTCTATATCACAGGCTTAACGAGAACACCGGTGTTTTGTCCGGTCGTAGATGATTATTATGCCGGGATGGCCACGACGATTTCCATGCACAACTATATGTTAAATGGAAAACCTAGTGCGAAAACACTTAGGGAACGACTGGCTGAATACTATGTAAGCGAGAGGTTCATTAATGTGACTGATGAGTTGGGTAGTGGGACGCTCGAGAGCAATTGGGGTGTTGGGACTAATGACATGGAGCTGACCGTAAGCGGAAACGATGACTTGTCGATTATTACCGCCCGGTTCGATAATCTTGGCAAAGGAGCCTCAGGCGCAGCAGTACAGAACATGGAGCTTATGCTGAATATATAAATCATAGACAACCGCCGCATAACATGGAAAAAACGTAGGGCAGGGGCTCTGTTCCAGCCGTTACCGGTATAACGCGGAAAAAATAGGAGGACAAAATGAACTACATTAATGGCGGCGTATGTGCCGCACAAGGATTTCAAGCATCAGGGATGCACGTTGGAATTAAGTCCAGCAATCTCGACAAGAAGGATCTGGCGTTAATCGTATCGGATTGCGATTGCACAGCAGGAGCAGTTTATACTAAAAACGTCGTCAAAGCGGCACCGCTGCATATAACGAAAGAACACTTATCAAATGGAAAAGCTCGTGCAGTGATTGTCAACAGCGGTAATGCAAACGCATGCGCACCAAGCGGAGAAGAAAATGCCCGCCGTTCATGCGTCGCTGCAGCCAGTGCTCTGGGACTCAATGAGACAGACATCATCGTCGCATCGACGGGGGTAATCGGACAAACACTGCCGGTGGAGATCATTGAAAAAAATGTTGACAAACTAGCGGAGCAATTGTCCTATGACGGATCGAAAGACGCAGCAGCGGCGATCATGACGACTGATACCACAATGAAAGAACTCGCAGTTGAGTTGCAAATAAAAGGGAAGATGGTCAGAATCGGAGGCATAGCGAAAGGCAGCGGTATGATACATCCGAACATGGGTACTATGCTCGCATTTCTGACAACAGACTGCGCAATCAGTTCAGATATGATCGATAAAGCGTTGCTTGACGCTGCGAACGTGAGCTTTAACCGCGTTTCCGTCGATGGAGATACCTCTACGAATGATATGCTCAGCCTAATGGCAAACGGACTCGCCGGGAATGAGGAAATTGTCGCAGCGGGAGATGACTACGTTGCATTTACGGAAGCTCTGAACGAGGTATGCATTGGTCTGGCAAAAATGATGGCCTCAGATGGCGAGGGCGCCACTCACTTAATCATATGTCGTGTTCATGGAGCGAGGAACATTGACGACGCTGAGACGCTGTCAAAAGCAGTCATTTCGTCCTCTCTGACAAAAGCGGCGATATTCGGAGCTGATGCTAATTGGGGTCGTGTTTTGTGTGCGATGGGGTATTCCGGTGTGGATTTTGACCAATACAATGTTGATATTGCTTTCGAGTCGGTTGCGGGGTATATAAAGGTCTGTGAAAAAGGCCGCGGATTGGCTTTTGATGAAGGGTTCTCCAAGAAAATCTTAACCGAGCATGATGTGACGATTGATATCGAAGTGCATGAAGGTTCAGCGGAATGTACTTGCTGGGGCTGCGATCTCACATATGATTATGTCAAGATAAACGGCGACTACAGAACATAAGAGGAATTCGGAATTCGGAGTTCGGAATTCGGAATTAGCAAGCCGCAAAGTTCCTCGTCTCTCGTCTTCGCGAGGAGTCTGAGACTCGCCGGCGAGTCTCAGCGACGTGGCGATCCATAATCATTTTTCGCGTTGTTTGTAGGGCAGGGCTCTGCTCCTGCCGTAAATACAGAAATAACAAGATAACAAGATATAGAAGTGTAGGAGTCTAGAATGGATAATAATAATGCAGAAAGAGCGCAGACATTGGTTGAAGCGCTCCCATATATACAAAAATTCACAGGAAAAGTCGTCGTAATAAAATATGGTGGAAATGCCATGATTAGCCCTGAACTATTCGATGCAGTCATAGAAGATATAATCCTACTACAGCTCGTTGGTATATATGTCGTGCTTGTCCACGGTGGCGGCCCCGAAATTAATGAAATGCTCGATAGATTAGGCATGGAATCGCGGTTTGTGAATGGGCTTCGTTACACCGACAAAGAGACGATGGATGTCGTGCAAAGCGTTTTATGCGGAAAAGTCAATAAAGACTTAGTTTCAACGATTGTCCGCAAAGGAGGCAGCGCCATCGGTCTGTGCGGTCTCGACGGTAAACTTTTTGAGGCTGTGAAAATGGCGGGAGAGGATTATGGGTATGTCGGCGATATAAAAAACGTCAATCCGGGAGTCGTTTTACAGGCGATCAAAGATAATCATATACCGGTAGTGGCGACGGTTGCTTTTGGCATCGACGATGATACGCCATACAATATAAACGCCGACACTGCTGCAGCGAAACTCTCCATTGCGCTTCGCGCTGAAAAGTTGATTTTGCTTACTAATACGCGAGGAGTGCTGAGAGAAAAAGATAATGAGGATACACTAATCAAGGTTATCAGACCTGTTGAGATTGAGGAGTTAATGGTACAGGGTATAATTGCTGATGGTATGATTCCAAAAATCGAGTGCTGTGCCGAGGCGATCGGAGGTGGTGTCCGACGAACGCACATCCTCGATGGGAGAATACCACATTCTATCCTAATCGAGATGCTGACAGACGAAGGTGCCGGAACAATGATATATTGATTAATGAAAGGATATTATAATGAACAGTGAACAAATTAAACAATATGATGCAGAAAATGTAATGCAGACATATGGACGGTATGATGCCGTAATCGAGCGGGGTGAAGGAGCAACGCTATATAGCCCTGAAGGGAAAGAATACATTGACTTCACCAGTGGGATCGGCGTGAGTTCGATTGGGTATGGCAATAAAAAATGGGCGGACGCAATATACGCACAAGCATTGAAACTACAGCATGTATCTAACTTATACTATACTGAACCATATGCGAAACTCGCAAAAATGCTGACGCAACGCGCAGGAATGAAGTCAGTATTCTTCTCCAACGCGGGCGGAGAAGCGAATGAGGGTATGATTAAGCTCGCGCGCAAATACTCCTTTGACAAATATGGCAAAGGAAGAAGCACGATTATAAGCTTGGTTCAGAGTTTTCATGGTAGAACGATTACAACATTAGCGGCAACAGGACAAGAAACATTCCATAACTTCTTTTTCCCATTTACGGAAGGATTTGTCTTTGTTCCTGCAAATGACATTGAGGCGCTGGCGAAAACAGAAACGCAACTCCGGGAAGGCGATATGGATAGCGTTTGTGCCGTGATGATTGAGCTGATTCAGGGCGAGGGTGGCGTGCTACCGCTAGATCCCGACTATGTGAAAGCCGTCGCAGAGTATTGCAAAGCCAACGATTTGCTCTTGCTAGTCGATGAGGTACAAACGGGAGTTGGCAGAACAGGTTCATTATTCGCATATATGCAATATGGGATATCTCCTGATGTAGCTAGTTTTGCAAAAGGCATAGCAGGAGGCTTACCAATGGGTGGCATAATGGCTAATGACAAATGCTCTACTGTATTGACTGCCGGTACACACGCAACGACGTTTGGAGGCAATCCGGTTGTCGCTGCCGGAGCAATTGAAACACTTGATCAATTAAGTGACGCGGCAATTGCTGAAGTCGCCAAGAAAGGCGATTACATCAAGAGTGTGATAGCAAGCTGGAATATGCCGATTATTGGTGAGATTCGTGGCAAAGGATTGATGATAGGAATTTCAATTATTGACATTGCGCCAAAAGACATTGCCACACAGTGTATAGATGCCGGTTTGCTGATCCTAACGGCAGGTTCAGATGCTCTTAGGATGCTCCCTCCGCTCTTGATATCCTACGAGGAAATCGACAAAGGGCTCAGTATCTTAAAGACAATATTGGAGAAACATATATGAATAAAGATTTGTTGAAATTGCTCGATCTCTCGCGAGAGGATATTCTTTATATTCTCGACACCGCTGATATGCTCAAAGCCGAACGGAAAGCGGGAAAAAAACATGACTTCCCCACAGGTAAAACATTGGCGATGATTTTCGCAAAAAACTCCACTAGAACGAGAGTTTCGTTTGAGACAGGTATTTATCAGCTTGGCGGTCATGGCATTTTCTTATCGAGTTCAGACAGTCAACTAGGCCGAGGTGAACCGATTCGCGACACTGCGCGTGTACTCAGTCGTTATTGCGACTGCATAATGATTCGCACATATGAACAAGACGAGGTTGAGGAGCTTGCGCAATTCGCAACTATTCCCGTGATTAACGGGTTGACGGATTTTGCGCATCCTTGCCAGGTGCTGGGCGACTTGATGACGATTCGCGAGCATAAAGGGGTTCTCGATGGGCTGAATGCTTGTTTCATCGGCGATGGAAACAATGTCGCTAATTCCATGATTGTTGGCTGCTTGAAGTGTGGGATGAATGTTTCCATAGCTTGCCCCGATGGATATAGGCCCGATAAGAGAGTGTTGGATTTTGCCAATTCGTTTACGACCGGTAAGTTTACTCTTACGGATTCTCCGGCTCAGGCAGCTGCACAGGCTGATGTGATTTTTACTGATGTTTGGGCTTCGATGGGGCAGGAGGATGAAGCAGAAAAGCGCCAAATTGCGTTTGATGGCTACCGGGTTGACGATGCTATTATGGCTCTTGCCAATCCGGGTTGTATGATCCAGCATTGTCTTCCGGCTCACAAGGGAGAGGAGATTACCGAGAAGGTTTTTGAGGAACATGCAATCGAAATTTTCGATGAAGCTGAAAACCGTCTGCATGCGCAAAAAGCGATAATGTATATTTTAATGAAGTAAAAAATCAACTTTCTTATTGATTCAAGCGTGACATATTGGGTATATAATGATACAATAGGAATATCGAACTCCAAAAGATTGGGAGAAGATGAATACCGCGTATCTCTTAACGGTTATGAAACCACTGGAGTCGCCAACCAATGTGAAACGAGAGAAGAACAATGAGTAATGGGGAGATAAACGAAACAGTAAGTAATCGGGGGAAACAGGTCGATATTGAAACTCCGGGCAGCGGGCAAAAGAGAAAGCTCATAATTTCTCTCACTTGGCCTGCGCTTGCAGAGAATGTATTATCGTCTCTGATCAGCATGGTCGATATGATGATGGTCGGTGGGCTCGGGCCATACGCTATTGCAGCAGTCGGCCTGATCACGCAGCCAAAATTTATATTGATAGCTGCATTCATGGCTATGAACGCCGGAACGACGACTCTTGTTGCACAGAATAAGGGTGCGAATAATCT
>Ga0099364_10011526_pt1 | contig 12071 bp, 10 predicted proteins | sample TergutTh196P3_FD_73070 | JGI IMG/M metagenome (GOLD analysis project Ga0099364, IMG submission 73070) | Microcerotermes parvus P3 segment gut microbial communities from Pointe-Noire, Republic of the Congo - Th196 P3 | ecosystem: Host-associated > Arthropoda: Insects > Digestive system > Gut ...
ATCGGATATACACGCCGCCTTCGTCTTTCGACACCGCTCCGCCGCACTTGGGACACGCCGTCGGAAACGTAAACGGTTCCAGCGGTTTCGTCCGCAGATGTTTTTCGACTCTAACAATACGCGGAATGATTTTGCCCGCCTTTTCGACGACGACCACATCGCCGACGCGGACATCCTTGCGTTCAATCTCTTCGGCATTGTGCAAACTTGCCCGGGAGACTGTTGTGCCGGCAATTTCCACCGGTTCGAGTTCCGCCACCGGCGTGATCGTTCCCGTCTTGCCGACCTGTACCGTAATTTCCCGAAGCGTTGTTACAGCCTCGTATCTTTCGACTTTATAAGCAATCGCCCAGCGTGGATGATGTCCCGTCGCACCGAGTTGTTCCCGTTGGGCAAAGTCGTTCACTTTTAGGACGAGTCCATCGATCTCAAAGTCGAGGTCGGTGGGGAGTGAGGTAGGCAACCGACCGCCGGGCGGTTGCGTCGGCGATAGCCGACTGGGATCGTCAGATGTCTCTGGAGTGCCTGTGCGGAGTACCGCACGTTGCCGCCCGGCGGTCGGCAACCTACCTTCTTCAAGGAAATTTCCTTCTTCAAGGGAATTTTCACGGTTATTATAAAACGTTTCGCAATACTCGACCGCTTCGTCAAACGTTGCACACAGTTGCGCATACGGTGTAATGGGCATACCGAGTACAGCGAGTTCCTGCAAAAAGTCCCAGTGCGTTTTAACGTCAAGTCCGTCAATGCTGCCGGTGCTGTGAGCGAAGAACCGTAATCGGCGTTCGGCACAGATTTTTGGATCGAGCAATCGGATCGCTCCCGCCGCTACATTTCGTGTGTTCATCGGCAACGGCTTGCCGGTTTCGTCCCGCTTGACTTTGATGATTTCCTTGTCGAGCAGGTCGGCAAGGTCAGAGTTTCGCATATAGACTTCGCCTCGCACTTCCAGCAGTTTCGGCGGCTTCGGCATCGTCAAACGGAGCGGAATGTCCCGAAGCATTTTGACATTGTGCGTGATGTCGTCTCCTTCAATTCCATTGCCGCGTGTCAAACCTTGCACGAGGATTCCGTCTTCGTAAATCAGCGAGGCGGCTACGCCGTCGACTTTGAGTTCGACGATCCATGCCGGATCATTACCGAGTAACTTTCGGACACGCTTGCCGAATTCCTGCAATTCGCCGACGTTGTAGGTATTCTCAATGGACAACATCGGCACCCGATGTTGGACGGCAACGAGTCCTTCGATGGGTTCTCCGCCGACTCGCTGTGTGGGACTATCGGGCGGAATCGGTTCGCCGCTTTCTTGTTCCAAGCGTTGCAATTCGCGGAGGAGACGGTCGTACTCCGTGTCGGAGATAACCGGTTCGCCGAGACGATATTGCCGGTCATAGTCCCAAAGTTGTTGCCGAAGAGATTCGAGAGTCATGACAGGGAACATTTTACTTGAAAGTTGCCGGAGCCGCAATCGGAAGATTAGATTCCCAGTTATCCGTACCCTCTTGTTTTCCTGTGTCCTCCCTGTTAAATTTACAAACCGTAATCGTTGCTAAATTGAAATGAAATACCCCAAACTACAAGAGGAAAAACTAAAAAACAGAGTCGCACGAGACTTCTTCGGCGACCTCGATTGTATGGCAATCATCGAAAAAATAGATTTTGCCGTCAAGCCAGCGAGACGGCAGACAGCAGACAGCAGTACTTCCTCTGGGCAGAAGCAAAAGCCGATATTACCGACGTTTGCGATATGCTCACGCAACTCATCCTGACCATCGGCAAAGCGAGAACCTTTGACAAAATCACTCCGCCGCCGTTTCTCGGTTGCTTCGACCGAGAAAAAATTGCTTTTATTCCCTATCATTCCATTCAGGAAATTTTCTATCAAAGCGATTTTAATTGGAAGGTTACGCCGTCGAATCGTAACACTCGTGAATTCAAACAAGTTTATGAAAGAGTAAAAAAAAACGTAACCGTTCACGGCATTTCCTTCAGTTTACCTAAAACTTCTTTCCAGTGATGTGTGGGAAGCCTTCGAGGTTACAGAGGGTCTGTCTATGGTCGGAGTCATCTATAATTTGATCACAGTCGTTGAGGAAAAGGAATATCAAACCAGTGCCTGTATCAATGCAACCAGCGGCATGAACATACCCACTACGAATGCACCGACGACCGCTCCGAGCAGAAAAATCAGGGGAATAAAGACCATCTTGCTAAACAAATCATCTTTGCGAATCTGCAAACGTTCTTTACTCTGTGCCAACTGGTCGAGGACCGCTACCGTATTGCCGGTGCGCTGCGCACTGTGGAGCAGTGCCGACTCCGGTGAGGTAATGAAACCCGCCTTGCGAACGGCATCAATCCAATCATGTCCCTGAGCGACCGCTTCCCGGATTTGCGTACCCCGGCTTCGCAGATACTCGGAAGGAACGACCCAGCGGTACATGTCCAAGATGATCGGAATCGGATACCGATGCCGCACACCGGCAGCGAACACTCGAAGGAACTTTGCGGAATCCGTACTGCGAAAAATGCGACGAAAACCCAGCGGACGAAAGGTAATGACGTTCGTTTTCAGAATCAGATAAACAATCGCTGCCAGAGCAAGCAGCGGAATAATCGGGGCAGCGAGATACCAATAAGCGACAACCCCTTGCGACGCAGAGAGAAAAAATGTCGTTATCGCGGGCAGTTTCGTGTCAAAATCCAGAAAAATCTTCCCGAACTCCGGGACGATCTTGGTGAATACGAAGGTCATTATTAGTTGCATCCAGATGACCAGTATGCAGAGATAAACGACGCGAACAATGGTGCTCGTTTGAATAATGGAAAAATTTCTTTCCTCCTGCGCGATAGTTTCGAGAGAGCGGAGCGTTTCAGGAGCGTTGCCGCCGAGTCGGATCATTGCGGCAACATCATAGCGGAAGAGTCCCCGGTGTTCGCGGACGGCATCTTCGAGGGGTCGTCCCGAATCCAGTGCAAGGGCAAAACGCTGCAATCGGGCAGCGTACCTGGAAGAACAACCGGAGGCGTAGGCGCGAACGGTGTCTTGCAACGGCTTGCCCGTCTCGACGGCAGTCTGGATCAAGAAGAGGAGCGTTTGTTGCCGAGCCGTTTGGAAGTTTGCCCAAAAATAAAGCAGGAGGGGCCAAAAAATGATGATGGTGTAGAAGGCGCAATTCAACAACAAACCGAAGGTTACAACCGTTAAGATGGCGATGAAGCCGAGGGTTTCATCGGCACGGTCAGGCGCAGCGACCAGCATTGCGATAGTAGCGATCAACAGTGCGAGGAAACAAATGCCGATGAATTTTAATGCGTTGACAACGTTTTCGCTGTAACGGCGGGACCGGACTTCGTGAAAAAGCAACGGCAGGTTGGACACGTAGTGGGACATAGGGCGAAATCCTTCGACGACAGGTTTGGTCATTATAACATTGTAAAGGTGCGGTGTCTATACAGCGGATGCCGGGGGCAGTCCTACTGATATTCTGCGGCGAGTTCTTGATAACTCCCTAAATCTCGTGTACAATGCGAATGTTAGAGTTCCGAAGAATTTTGTTGTAAGCGGTCCCATGCAACCTCGCCGCGGTGTCATTTTGGTCGTCGTCTTGGTCGTCATCGTTCTGCTGACGCTCTCCGTCCTCGTCTTCTCCAAATTTATGTCGGCGCAAAGACGTGGTGTCGATCAAATCTTGCGGCAAACGCAAGCCCGGCTACTCGCCGAATCCGGGATCGAATACCTCCGGGCAATGTTCCTCTACGACCAATGGACGATCCTCGATCTCGGCGGACTGTACGACAATCCCGATGAATTCTGCGGACACATCGTTACCGATGGAACCATCGCCCTAACCGGTCCCGCCGCCGGAACGCAAACCACACTCGGTGCCGTTGATCCCCGCGATGTCGGCAGATTTTCCATCGTTGCCCCCGCTCTTTCCGAAGACGGAATTTTAACCGGTGATTACCTTCGATACGGACTCGAAGACGAATCGACTAAAATCAACCTGCGCTGGGTTCTCCAAGTTGATCGTCAGCAACCCGGCAGCGGTAGGGCGATCCTGATGCGGCTGCCCGGCGTGGACGAAGTCGTTGCCGACTCCATTCTCGATTGGATCGACAACAGCAGTTACGAACCCAGAGAATTCGGTGCAAAAGATGAATACTACACCAGCCTTGATCCCCCCTACTACACCCGGAACGGTCTGCCCGACTCTCTCGACGAACTCCTGCTCGTGCGGGGTATAACGGCAAAACTTCTCTATGGCGTTGACTGGAACCGCAACGGAGTCCTTGACAACGGTGAACCGGACATCTATTCATTGGACGATTTCGACGTTCTCGACGGTTCACTCAATCTCGGTTTAATTTCGTACCTCACACTGGATAGCCGGGAGTCGATGCTGACCCCGGAAGGCTTCACATCGGAAGACGGTTTCTATTATAAAATCAACGTTAATATGGAAGACTTGGCGGAGTTGCAAGCCCTTCTCGAAGAGCGTTTTCCCGACTATCCTGAATGGGTGAGTTACATCATTTCCCTTCGGCAACCGGCGGAGCAACAATCGCAGAACTCTAACAATGCGGGACTCGGCGATATTTTGTCAAGTTTGCTGGGTGCGGGTGCTGCCGGTGCACAGGGAAATACCGACGGCACGATCAATTCGATGTTCGATCTTGTCGGCGGACAGGGTTCTCCCTTTTCGGATGATCCCGACGAAATGCTCGACTACATGCCGTTACTGTACGATAACTTAACGACGAGCGACACACCCATTGTCGGACGGATTAACATCAATCAGGCATCGCGGACGGTTTTGGAACTCTTCACGGCGCGGGAAGATGACTTGACTGATGCTGCCGTCATGGCGGGTGCCGCCGCAGATATGCTGGGAGGGTCTTCGTTTTCCCAGATGGATATGTGGGAGATCATCGACGGTATTTTGGCAATGCGGGAGAGCAATCCGAGTTGGGTTGAATTCCCGGAGATGCGTTATCCCTTCTGGATTTATACGCACGGTATTGTAACGGACTTGGCAGTGATGCGGCAGTTGGAGCCTTATTTTTGCACGGGAGGGGCGGTCTTTAAGGCGACGGTGATCGGTCGTTTTGATGAGCGTTCGCCTGTTTCCCGACTGGAAGTTTGGTTGGATGCGGCGGAGCCCGTGTTGGGAAATATGTTGCCGAAGATCATTCGTATTCGGGACATATCGGAACTGGGTCCCGGCTATTCGATGGAACTGCTCGGTGCCGATCAGTATGTGCGGTAAGCAGTGCCGCAGAACAGAGCGCTAAAAAAATATACCGTAAAACGTCAATAATTGCTTTTTTTGTGAATTTTTGTGTTCTTTGTGCCTTTGTGGTAAAAAAGGATTAACCACAAGGAACACAAAGGAGGCACGAAGGGAAAAAGATAAATTATTGCCGTGCCCCAGTATAATCATCAACCTCAAGGAGACAGACTATGAAACGTTTTGTGAGTGCTTTTGTCCTCTGTTTGATTCTCTCCACGGCTTCGGCTGAAGAGTGGAAGGAAAACTTGAAACTTCCCTTCGGTACAGATTCGCAGGTGCCGAGAGCCTCGTTTGACATCCGAAAGAACTTTGATCTTTCGGCAACCGATGAGGTGCATATCACATTGTCCGTCGATCATCCCGAAGCGGTCGGTTCGGTCGTCCTCTATTTCCGCAGCGGCGGCGGTTGGTACCGGATGAACGGCGTTGTCCAAAAAGCCGGACAACAAACGCTCGTCTTTGCATTGGCAAGCCGGAACACGGAGGAAACACCCGCAGGTCTCGATAAAATCGATCAACTGCGGCTCTCCTTCTGGCGGGGAAAAAACGTTGACGCAACCGTCGAACTGCACGGCTGGGAACTCGTCTCCTATCCGATTGCCGTACTGAATCCGACCGAGTCACGCACCGAAACCGGTGCACGGACGACAAGCCGACAATTCCGGTCGCTCATCGAGTCACACGGTGTCGATGTCGGTATGCTCGAACAAGACGGCTTGACAGAAGCGTCGCTTAAACATCGGCGCATTGTTATTCTGCCCCTCAATTCGGGTCTCACGGAAGGACAAGCGGCGATCCTCAAAAGGTACATCGAATCCGGCGGGAAATTGATCGCCTTTTATCTGTTGCCCGGCGAACTGATGCAAACTCTCGGTTTTACGCCCAGCACTTACGTGCGGTCGCCGGAAGGGACGGATGCGTTTGCCCAAGTCCGGTTCGATACCAGATTCATTCAAGACTTCGGCGAAGGAGTACCGGTATCCTTTGAGCAACAGTCGTGGAACATCCATTCGGCAAAACCGCTTGCCGGTGGAAACAATTTCAATGCGAAAACTGCCGCTGTTTGGATGGACGCTTCCGGCAAGACCACAGATCACGCCGCTTTGCTCGTCAGTGATCGCGGTGCCTTCTTTTCCCACATTTTGGTGGAAGGCGACAACGATAAAAAGCGGGACACAGTGCTTGCACTGTTGGCAAAATGGTATCCCGACCTCTGGTCGAGCGTAATGAAGAAGCGGCTCGACAACCTGTACGCTGTCGGCGGAACGCCTTTTGAAACGGAAACGGAAAGTGCGGCGCGAATCGCCAAGATCGCTCAAAAGATCAAACCGATACTGGATACCGGAGACGCTCGCCGGTTCTGCATCGCCTTCCCTGAACTCCGAAAAGAAATAGCGGAAGAGTACGTTCGGTCGTTGCCGAGCAAACCGGGAGAACTGCGGCTTTGGTGGGAACACGCCGGAACCGGTGCCTATCCCGGCGATTGGGAGCGGACAATGAAAGAACTCAAAGAGAGCGGTTTCAACGCGGTGATTCCCAACATGCTCTGGGGCGGATTGGCTCATTACGATAGCAAGTTGCTTCCCCGCAGTCGAACGTTCGAGAGGTACGGCGATCAAATCGAGCAAGCCGTCCTTGCTGGAAAGAAGTACGGTGTGGAAGTACACGTCTGGAAGGTCAATTACAACTGCTCCAATGCGCCTCGTGAGTTTGTCGAGGCGATGCGTCAGGCAGGACGAACGCAAGTTAAGTTCGACGGTACGCCGGGAAATTGGCTCTGTCCTTCGCATCCAGAGAATCGGAAACTCGAATGGGAAACAATGGTCGAAGTTGCTAAAAATTACGATGTCGATGGAATCCATTTCGATTACATCCGCTATCCTGACAGTGATCACTGTTATTGCAATGGTTGCAAGGAGCGGTTTGAAAAACACATCGGCGCGACGATTGCCGATTGGCCGCGAGCGACTCGTACTGAGCAGTGGAAGGCAAAGTTCGACGATTGGCGGCGTGACCAGATCACGGCGTTAGTTGCCGATGTGCATCGGGAGGCGAAGAAGATAAAACCGACGATCAAGATTTCTGCTGCTGTGTTTCCGAGTTATCCGAGTTGCCGGTCTTCGCAGTTACAGGATTGGCTGGTCTGGGTGGAAAAGGGGTATCTCGATTTTCTCTGTCCGATGAATTACTCGCCAAGTGCGGCGACTTTCGATGCTTATGTCGATGCGCAGACGAAATTTGTTGCAAACAGGATTCCGGTCTATCCAGGCATTGGAGCGACGGCGACGGGCATTGCCTTGACACCGGATCAGGTGGCGACGCAGATTATGATTGCCCGAAAACATGGCTCGCCGGGCTTTACGATTTTCAATTTGAACCGTGCGACTATGGAAAGAATTCCGCCTGTGTTGCGGCTCGGTCCGACGAAGCCGTAAGGGGGATCCGTTTTGTTGCCTGTTGCCCTGCCGAAATAATGAAAACATGGCGGCTTGCATTGGAGTGGCGACAATGGGCACGGTGTTTTCTGGTGAAAACCTAAGTTAACCTCAAGCCGCCATCGTCAATGTCGTAATGCAAAATTTCATCGGGACAGACACTGCCGCGATGTTTAGAAACATACATTGCCCGGCGGAACTTGTTTCCTTCTCGAATTTTACCGAGGTAAATGACCGTGTTGGCGGCGGCAAGCAAATCCCCCTCATCCAGCGGTTTTTCGATCATCGCATCCAGTAACGTTTCCGCCGTCGTGTAGCAAACCAAACAACCGACCGCCTCGCGCTGATAAAGATGTTGCTGGATCAAGTGTTCGTTTTCCCGATAGTGTTGCCGGAACAAATCCCGGGCAACCCACTCGGGGTCTTTGCGGATAATTTGATGATAAACGTATTCTAGCAATTCAAATTGAATCGACTCTCCTTGATGCTGAACCGGCTCGATGCCGTCTATCACGCAACGTCGGCATCCTCGAACGAAATGTCCGAAAAAGTAGGCAATCGTTGCGTCCAGATGTTTCGAGAGTTCCGCCTGCCAATCGTTCCACTGATCGAAATCGAGATCACGTTTTGTTACCCGTCTGCCCTTGTAGGTCAGTGCCCGGAAGTAATCGCCCATAGTGTATGACGTGTCCCAAAAGTATAGGTGGTCAAAGGTTCGTTCTGGTTCTTCCTCCTGAAGCGTCCATTGAAAGAGCCGCTGGGCATATTCTTTGTGTCCCTGCGGATCGACGCGTGTTGCCATATCGAAGAGAATACCGCGTTGTCCTTCTTGTTTCAGACCGGCGTGAGCATATTGGATTCCAAACTGTGTTTTTCCGATACCGGTGGAGCCGATGAGGACGGTCATCGTACCGGGCAACAGTCCGCCGCCAAGTTTTTCGTCTAAACCGGGAATGCCGGTCGAGTGTCGATGTGAAGAGAGTGTCATTGTCGAAGCCGTAAATCACAGACCGGATGGAGAGGGATTCGACTCGGTGATTGTAAGTCCCTGTAATAACAATGGTTTAGAGCAATCTGTAAAATCGGGTGGTGTTAAAAGCGGCGTTATTTGCGAAAATCCTGAAAATGAACACCTCTCCGACGTTATTTCTGCTTGGTCATTCCTGCCCTCGCACTTCCAAGAGGCTATTCTACTTCTTGTTCGGCAGTATGTCCAGTAGGTGTCGGCTAATCTACCAAATCCAAGGTACATCGTATTTCTGGACGTTTTCATCCGCTGTAATAAGAGTTAAATTGTCAACAAGTGCGGTCGAAATCAATAGACGGTCAAAAGGGTCTTTGTGCAAAGGAGGAAACGATCCCAGTGCTTGTAAATGTTCTCGTTTGATGGGAAGCACGCCAAAGTCATTTTCGTCGATCATATGGAAAAATCGTTCGACACCGCCGTTGAAAGCAAGTTTTCCTGTGCCGATTTTGATTGCCAATTCCCACGCTGAAGCGATGCTGACATACGCTTCCTTCGACGTATCACGGAGTGCTTGTTCTGCTGCACTCGATAGTTTCTCTTCTTCGTCGAGAATCCACAAAACTGTATGTGTATCCAAAAGGTATCCCACTACGTGTACTCCTTGAATTCCTCAAGTGGTGCATCAAAGTCTTCCGCCATCCAGATTTCACCTTTCATGCAACCAAATTTCGGCATTCTTCTCACTGGTCTGGCAGATTTTTCTTGCATCTCATCAATATCGTATGGCATCCAGACTTTGCCTCCAATTGATTTCAATACCTTATTTGCATATTCCACGAATTCAGAGTCCACGAGTTCCATCGGTGCATCGAAATTGTCCGCCTTCCACACTTCCATTGTCTTAAACGGCAGGGCTTTTTTATCGACCACCTGCGTTAAAAAGGCGTTAAATGCCGTTGACATGTCCATTCCCAAATCCGCCAGCACCGATTGAGCCTGTGCTTCCAGTTCCCTATCGGCAAGGATGTTGATGTTTATTGCTACCATAACAGTACCATCTTTCCACGAACAAAGCGTACCCCACTCGTCCATTCTATCCTGACTCTCCGCAAATGCAAGTCCAACGACACATCAGATGTACCCGGCTTTGGGTTATTGATTCGTAAGAGAGTTCCTATTGCGTCTCAAGTACCCCGCCAAAAATTTTTATATAAATAATCAAAGCCATTTATAAAACCCCCCCTGCCTTGTACAAGAAACCCCTATATTTCTAGCGTTTGCATACAATTATTAAAAGAGGGGGTATTGCAAAAGAATAGAATTATGCTATAATGTCTGCATAATCAAAAAGAGAAAAACTCTATGATTATCGTTGACCGGTGTGTTACCGGTACAATGTAAAAAACGTCCCGATAAACTGCTGGTAACAGATTAACGGGACTGACAACCTAACTAAACTGTCTAGTCAAGTTGCTGTCTTTGATTCTATCCTATCGGATAAATCTTGCAAGCGGCATGACGCAATTCTACGCTCACTGTGCGTAGAGAAAGGAAAATTGCTATGAAAATGCAATCCATTACTACCGCTCCGTCCACTGTTTCCTTTGAGGTACTCCTCGTCAAGATGGTGCCTCACTTCCGGTACTTCGCCAAGAGAGTGTTAAGACTCCGAGGCGATAACCTCGACGACGCTCTTCAAGAGTTGACTCTCCTTGCCTTCGAGATATACAGTTCGCTGGCAAGGCGAGGCAAGCAAACGTTCTTCACTCCGATTATGAAATTCGCCATCGGAAAATACAAATCAGGACGGAGGTTCGCTGGTTACAATTCGGTCGACGTTCTTTCGGAAGGAACAAAGGTACTCGGTCGGACTGATGTATGCACTGGGGATACTCTCTGTTTCCTGTTCGGTCGGCAAGATGTCGCCCAGTCGGTAGAGTTCAGACTCGACTTTGAGAATTGGTATCAACAGCAAACGCAACGGGATAAAAAGATTATCCGCTTGCTTGCGATGGGAGAAAATCCCAGCACCATTGCCAAGACGGTCAGCGTGTCCCCCGCAGCGATAACCTACTCCCGACGAAGGTATGCCAAGAGTTGGGATAGATATATCGACAACGATAGAGGAGGATTCACGGGACAATCGGCGTAGATAGTGCCGATAGTATCATATAGGGAAGGGGACTCGTTTTCCTTCCCTTTTCTTTTGTCTTGTCGGATTCGATATTCTTTTCTAACAACGATTAAAGTCGGTTGCTTTTCTTTGGTAGATAACGGCAATTATGATATAAACTGACCTTGACAATTTGAATGAAAAACAGTAAAGTCAGAGAAACAAAAAGGATGCGAAACAATGGAAAACGGAGATCAAACGAAAGACCCGATGGTATCGTGCGAAAATGAAGCAGCAATGAAAGCACTGCGAAAAGTAGATGCTAAAAATATAATCGCCACAGCATTGAAATCATTGTCTCCTAAGGAACAGGAGATATTCCAGTTGGTACACGGTTTAGACGGAGGATGCTGTTATACTTATGACGAAGTGGCAAGAATATTAGACATAGGTGGTGGACGTGTTCGCTGTATGCACGCGGACATAATATGCATATTGCGAACACTGCCAGAATGCCAAAAAATTGAAGAGGCAATGAGACTTGTGGGTTATGGCGAAGGGTTTGAGAATTACGACGAAAGAGGGTGGCACAGATGGAGAAGGTAGAGATGGAGGCATCGAACCCCGTTTCGGAACCGACAAGATAAAAACTAACTCTTGATTAGCCTCTCTGCTGGGCAATCCATCGGTTCGATCTATCGGGACAATAATTTTCTGATAAGAGGTAAAATTATGGCAAGTATATCGAAAGACAAAAATGGAACGAAGAGGATCGTGTACTACAAGGCTGACAAGAAGCAGGCAAGTATTCGACTCGGCAACGTTCCTATGAAGATGGCAGAGACAATCAGAGTTCACGTGAGAAATCTATTGTCGGCACAAGCACTGGGGCAGTCTGTTTGCCCTGAAACGGCTAAATGGTTGGCAGACATTCCCGATCAGTTGTATCAAAAATTTGTGGACAAAAAATTTATTCCTCCCCGTAGAGTGGTCGGTACGCTCGGTGAAATGATACCGAAAATTATTAAAGAGAAATCTATTATTGCCGGCGCTAAACCTGCAACAGTAGAAATATGGGGACAATCCGAAGTGAGTCTCTATCGGTACTTTGGAGAGGATCGACGAGTTGATACGATTACCGATATTGAAGCGAAAGAATTTTGTGTATGGTTGGCAAAACATGGCAGGTTAAAAGATTCTGGTGCATTGAAGCAATCGACAGTAGCCAAAAGGATGCAACACGTCCTATCATTTTTCCTCGA
>Ga0099364_10011527_pt1 | contig 12071 bp, 18 predicted proteins | sample TergutTh196P3_FD_73070 | JGI IMG/M metagenome (GOLD analysis project Ga0099364, IMG submission 73070) | Microcerotermes parvus P3 segment gut microbial communities from Pointe-Noire, Republic of the Congo - Th196 P3 | ecosystem: Host-associated > Arthropoda: Insects > Digestive system > Gut ...
ACTGGACAGATTGTGTGTGGCATCCGCCGCAAAGGCAGGACGTATTACAAGCCGATTGGCGACGTCTATCCCGATGTGCTTGAAGATACCGACAAATTCCCTACACAACTAAGCTGTGCGGAGGCATCCGTATCGGCCCCGCAGAGCATCGTCGCAAACATAATGGCTGCAACGGCGGTCGTTTCCTACATTTATAACATACTCGTGCTCGGTAGCATCGAGGTCAGGAGCGTCACGTTCTCGACAAAGACCGTGAACCTGAAACCCGTTATATCCAAAAAGCGTAAACGAAAGGCGGCTTGATATGAAATATGAAGAACACTGATATCAACGCCTTAAAGAAGATACTGGCTGCTTTTGAAAAACATGTATCGGAGCAAGAGCAGTTGCTCAATAAGTTCAGGGCGATTCTCGATGGTGAGTGCAACGCCAAGAAAAAGCAGGGATACCAAAGAAACCCTGAATACTATAAGGCAAGCGTGCGGGAGTGGGAAAAATCAAATCCTGAAAAAGCAAAGGGATATCAGAAGCGGTATTACGAGAAGAAAAAAGCCGAGCGCCTGTCAAATATTCTGGATTTGCTCAATCAAGGAAAAACGGTTCCGGAAATATCGCCCCTGCTCAATATCTCCGAAAAAACTATTCGCAACTGCCTAGCCCAGAATGAGAACAACCATTCTGACGGGAATAAGGAGGAATCGTAATGTCTATAAAATCACAGCAACAGAACATGAAAGCTATCCACAGCCTTGTGTCTCAAGACTTGGGATATATCCACGGAGAGCGCGAGAGCGGCCCGAACGGAGCAAAGAAACAATTCCATACCAAATCCAAAGCGTTCCTGCGCGCCCTCGGCAATGACCTCGGCTTCAAAGAGTTCAAGGTCACGAACAACTACGCCGGCATCGCAGTCTCCGGCGAGATAACTCTGATGGGTATGTGGACTTCTACTTGCGGCCTGTATCTGCAATTATCCCAATCGGCAACGCGGCGGCAGGATTTTCTGTATCGCTACATCAAGCACATTAAAGATTACAGCGGCGGCCCAAACCAGTGGCTTGATATTTCATTGTTCGCGGCCGGCGATTATGAAAAGCTCATGGAAACGGTTCTGCTAATAGGCTATGCCCCCGGTGATGTTGTGCGGAGTATATCCGATGAGGTGGTGAGTAAAGTTGCCTGATACTGCGGAAATACAGAAAACTGTGACGCCCTACGCCCTCGTCAAACTCGAAGAAGCTGCCCGGACTGTCAAACAGGCCATAAACGAACTTCCAGTGCTGCGCAAACGGCTGGAGAAAAACAAAGACAACAAGCCGAAAGCTCGTGAGGTCTACCGTGATTTACAGCAGCAGTTTGACAAATTGCTTTCCGCTCTCAACGTCGCCGCCCTGCCGCTGATGGAGATGGAGCTGGCGGACTTGGCGGCCTACTCCGTTAAGCTCAGGCAGTCCATTCAATCATTCAACCTTATGACGCCGGACTACGCCAAATTATGCGCGGCGTTAAGCGGCTACCTGTCCAAACTGCCCACATCGGACACGCCGGAGGCGCAGACCACGAACGCCACCGTCATAGGGCGCCTGATGAACAACGTAAAAATGGGCTATTACTCGACAGATTTGACTCATGTCGAGCAAATCGCCCGAGGAATTGACTTCTCCGAAGACGTGACCGTAAATCTGCTTGACCCTTGTTGCGGTTGCGGCCTTGCTCTGAGGACGCTTTCACAGGGGAACAACTGCATGGCATACGGCATTGAGATTGACCGCTACAGGGCCGAGGAAGCGCAGGAACGGCTGAATCGTGTCGGCTTCGGCTCATACTTCCATAGCCGTATAAGCCATGAGGCGTTCCATGCGATGCTGCTGAATCCCCCGTATCTTTGGACGATGACCGAAGGCGGGAACAACACACGCTCAGAAAAACGATTCCTCGTGGACAGCATATGCCACTTGATGTACGGCGGGCTGTTAATCTATATCATCCCCTACCATCGCCTGACCGCTGACATTGCCCGCGTACTATGTGACAACTTCGCCGACCTGACCATGTGGAAGTTCGCAGACAGCGAGTTCAAAAAATTCAAGCAAATCGCCATTATGGGTATACGGAGCAAGCGACAGGACGGTTCTGACATGGCACAGGCATTATCCTCATTGGTATTGACCCCACACGAACTACCGGAGCTTTCGGCGTTGCCAGATAACCGTTACCCCCTGCCAGCCGTGACAAAGGATGTTTCGTTATTCAAGGGAGCTGAGTTCAATGTACACGAACTTGCCGAGCAACTTAGACGCTCCACGAGCTTCTCTCGCCTGTTCGAGAAAAACAAACTGGACAGCGCGGCCAAGCGGCCCCTTCTACCTCTAAACATCGGCCAAATCGGGCTTATCGGCGGCTCTGGCTTGATAAACGGGCTTGTGGATTGCTGCGACTCCCCTCACGTCATAAAAGGGCGCATAGTTCGAGAAAACCGCACTAACACAGAGCAAAACCTCAACAGTAAAGGCGAGGTGATGTCCACAACACTGTTCGAGACCCGTAGCAACAAAATGATTTTCAACCTGCTAACTCCGACCGGCTTTGTAACTCTTACAGACTATGCAGGCGGCTGCGCTGACGCAGGTTCGCTCGAAAATGACGGAAATGAGGCGGCGTAGCCGCCGCCGGCGCCGTCATAAGAGGAGGTACAAATGATTACGGTAAGCACAACTCGACTGGCGGAGGGCCTCAAAGAAGCGACGGCTTTCAGCCTGCCCGATATGAACGAGGGCACAGAGTATCTTTTTAACACGGTTTACAGCAGGCTATCGCAAAGAGCGGATGTTCGACTGTCTGAAATAGACTTTGACGCTTTTGAGACAGAGGATATTGCATCGCTCAACGATTTATATGAAAACGTATTCGAGCGAAATCAATACGCCGCGGACAGCATCATGTCGGCACTACGGAAAACAGTGCCCATACACAAAGCCGTTGGTTACGTTTAGCAGGAGGTCTCTATGGAAATCGAAGGATATAACTACATAATCAGCTCCGTAGCTCTTGCGAAGGAACTGCATGAGGTCGGACGTTTTGACATTGTGAAAGAACAGTTTTCCGACACGCTTTGTTATGACAGCTATTATGAAAACCTGTTCGGCGTAATTTCATCGGCATTCTCAGGCTTCTACAACAATTATTATGACGATGAAGATACGGAAATCTTTATATTCAGCGATGATTGCCTCAGCAAATATTTTGAAATCGCTTGGGAGTACGGCAAAAGCCACAATGTTCCCCACGAAGAAAACCCTTTTGTCATCGAAGCCAATAACGAGGCCCGCAGACATTTGAGCTACTGCCATTCTATGGGTTGGCGACTATTGGGATATACCAAAACCAAAAAGACCGCTCGGCAGAGTAAATTGATTGTATATATCGCCACCTGTACTTGCGACAGTCATGCTACGCTTGCGCACGGCTTGATTCGGCTTTATGAGTTCTTTTCGGATAAATGCGCCGAATTTGAGAACCGTATGACGAAAAATGTTGAAGTCAATGAGAATATGAATCGGAAGGGGCTGATGGCGGCGTGAATGAGCTTGTAATCAGAATTAAAGAAGATGGCTCCGTTGCCGTCGAAGAAAATCAAGGTGGCATCAAATCTTTCAAAGCAATAACGCCGGACAGCTTATTGGCTTGCATAAACTCCAGCTTGCTCCGGGGGAGCGTAAGCAGCGGGCTTCTGCCAAGGGGCTGTATATCATTTACCGCGCATGATAGCGGCGACAAGGAAGTGGTTCTGCTGTACCCGGAAAGCAAAGCTAACATCAGCTTTCTCGACACGGAATATCCTGACTTCCCGCTTCCGCGACTTGTCTTTGGATTCCATATCTCAAAAGAAGGCCGCATCAGTTCTAGCAGATTGGGAGTCATCGCCGCCGACAGTATGATAAAGCCTGATACAAAGATGTTCCGCTACCCGCTGTCCAATGTCAGTGGGTTTCACATTTGCACAGGCAACAACGCCTTGCCAAAGTGCGAGAGTCTGCACACACTAGGTAGCCTACCGTACTTGATTATGGCCATGCCGAATAACCTCGACTATTTCCGTCCCGAGAGCAATAAACAGGGGCTTGAAATGCGCGAACTGCTTGAGCTTTTGAAAGATAAATCCCCGGCTTTTTACTACACGGATGTTTTAGTGGCAAACGGCAAAACACTTAACGATTTCATATCAGGAAGGAGCATGTAATGCAATGAATATTATCACAGAGAGAATGCTGGAAAACACCGAGTCGTTCACAGGCGCCGTTAAGCCGGGAAGCTACGTTGAAGAATCAATCGTTGATAACTTCCTTAACGTATTGCCGCCTGCGACCCACCGCCATAACCTGATTCAATGCGGCGAACCGTACAGTTCGGCGTGGGATAAAAATGAGCAAAAATACAGGGAGACCTACATAACCTTTCATCATGACGGCTCATTATGGCAGTACGTCGGCACATGCTTTTTAGGAGAACTCACGCACAGGGGGCTTTCATAGGCTCTTTGTTAAATTAGAAGGGAGATTTGAAAAATGAACCATTACGAAGAAAAGAAGCAGGCCCGCATTGACTACTACAATGAAAAGGCCGCCGAAGCCGAAAAGCGGAGCAAAGAGCTTGTCGGGCAGTCCAGCGATATGCTGTCCGCGATACCGTTCGGGCAGCCTATCCTTGTCGGCCATCATTCCGAGACGCGGGACAGGAATTACAGGGACAGGGCCAACAATAAAATGCGGCAAGGCATCGCGGAATCTGATAAAGCTGCGTATTACGCAAGCAAAGCCGAAGCCGCCGAAACCAACGGCGCGATTTCATCCGACGACCCTGATGCTTTGGAGAAACTGAAAGCAAAAGCAGAGGCTCTCCAAGCGCGTCAGGAAGAAATGAAGAAGGCGAACGCTTATTTCAGAAAAAATAAAACAATGCGTGGTTATGCCGGTCTATCCGACGATGAGGCTGACAGAGCCGACCAGCGAATCAAAGATGCCTATTCATGGCAACAGCAGCCCTATCCGGCCTACAAGCTCCAGAACAATAATGCCAACATCCGCAGAATCCATGAGCGCATCAAAGAACTCGAAAACAAGAGCGCCATCTCTGCTACGGACGGCTGGGAGTTTGATGGCGGCACGGTCGTTATGAACGTGGAGTACAACCGGATTCAGATACTGTTTGACGACAAGCCCGATGAAGACATCCGTAAAGAACTCAAGAGCCGAGGCTTTAAGTGGGCTCCTTCTCAGGGCGCATGGCAGAGACAGCTCAATGGGAACGGCCTATATGCGGTCAGGCAGATTAAATGTATACAGCCTGCCAGTGCGTGAACGGAACAGGGGGGCTGGCGTTAATGCCGGCCCCTTAATGCAAAGGAGATTGCCATTATGACGACGTGTATTAACTTTGGGAAAAATTGTGTCGGTTGTCCAAAGGGCTGCATCGACGAAAGGCGCTGTTACGGTGAGTGCAGTGCTTGTATCTGCGACGATTGTGATAACCACCCGCAAAATATGGACGAGGATGAATGATTATGAAAGAAGAATTGAAAAAAATCCGCGATATAGAAAACCGCTATGGTCTCATGCTTTTTCGTATGGGGCTGTCCCATCTGGTTGACGTTGGTCACAGGCATTTGGACAATGCCGATGTTGATGAAGCCATAAAGCAAATCATGGCGCAAGGGGAAGAAGACAAAGCCAACGGCAAGGTTGCCACAATGACGCCCGAATTTCAATGCACTATAATCCGGTGTGCCGCAGAGCTTGCCCAATTCAGTGTTTGGACGCTTTTCGCATATATAAAGAGGTTCGTGGAGGTAGGAGAGATATGAGCATTATCGCTATATGCAACCAAAAAGGCGGAGTCACCAAGACCTCAACTACGGTCAATCTGGGCGTGGGGCTGGCTCTAAAAGGGAAAAAAGTTTTGCTCGTTGATTGCGACCCGCAGGGCGACCTGACCACTTCGCTCGGTTGGCCCGACAATGACAATCTGCCCGTCACGCTTGCGACGCTGATGGAAAGAATTATTAGCGACGAGCCGATTGAGCCGGACGAAGGCATCTTGCACCATGATGAAGGTGTAGACCTGATTCCCTCCAACATGGATTTATCCGGCATGGAGATTACCCTTGTCAGCGCCATGAGCCGCGAGTTTGTATTGAAATCATATCTGGATATGGTAAAGAACATCTATGACTATATCCTTATCGACTGTATGCCGAGCCTCGGCATGATTACGATAAATTCTCTCGCGGCGGCAGATTCCGTAATCGTTCCTGTGCAGGCTCAGTATCTTCCGGCCAAAGGAATGACCCAACTGATGAAAACCATTGCCAAAGTCAAGAAGCAGATAAACCCGTCTCTAAAAATAGCCGGCGTATTATTGACGCTTGTTGATAATCGTACCAATCTGGCGAGGGCTACGGAGGACACCTTGCGGCAGCAGTACGGGAGCCACCTACGGATTTACGACACGAAAATCCCCCTGTCTGTAAAAGCCGCCGAGACCAGCGCCGCCGGCCAGAGCATCTTCGCCTATGATGGCAGCGGCAGGGTCGCGGAAGCATACGCTGAACTTGTGAGGGAGGTGTTGGCTGATGCCTAAAAAGCCGTTGACGCTGAATTTGCCAAAGGCCAATGAACTTTTCACAACACAGGAAGAACGCGACGAGGCAAGCCGGGAGCGGGTAATAGAGTTGCCATTGTCTGAAATCAGCGACTTCCCCAATCACCCCTTTAAGATGAAAGTGGACGCTGACATGACAGAAATGGTTGAGAGCGTCAAGAGTTACGGCGTGTTAGTACCCGGCCTTGTTCGGCTCAAAGATGGCGGCGGCTATGAGATGGTCGCCGGACACCGCCGCAAGAAGGCAAGTGAATTGGCCGAGCGTATCACCATGCCGTGCATTATCCGCGACCTGACGGATGATGAAGCCGTAATTATCATGGTCGATTCAAATTTACAGCGCGAGAGGATTCTTCCGTCTGAAAAAGCATTTGCGTATAAGATGAAATTGGACGCGCTAAAGCGCCAAGGGCATAGAACGGACTTAACCTCGGCCCCGGCGGGACCGAAGTCGCGGGCTAATGAGGAAGTTGCGCAATCATCCGGCGAAAGCGTCACGCAGATTAAACGCTACATCCGCCTGACCGAACTTGTCCCTGAAGTGTTAGACCTTGTGGACGAAGGACAAATCGCCATGCGCCCCGCTGTGGAACTTTCGTATTTGTCGCGGGAGCATCAGCAGATTTTACTTGGCGTCATCGAATACGAAGACCACGCCCCGACATACGCTCAAGCGGTGAAGATGCGTAAGTTTTCGGAGGAACAGAATCTTAACAAAGAAGTAATCAGTTCCATCATGCAAGAAGAAAAAGATAATCCGTCAAAGCATTTCAAGTTGCCGCGAGAAAGGATACGCAAGTTCTTTTCGTCGGACACTCCGGCGAAAGAAATTGAAGAAACCATTATCAAGGCGCTTGAATTATGGAAGCGCAGTAAAAAATAAGGAGAAGATGGTTATGAGAAAGCTAATATTTATAGGCGTTGATTCTTGGAGCAGGCCCGTCTATAAGGACGAAAAAGGCAGGCTGTGGAAAGACATCAATCTCGGTTGCGGCACGCCATACCTACATTCCGTGTCGCCGCCCAAAGACTTTGAAGGTGAGCCTGATTCCCCTATTGTGGGCGAATACGAAATTGTGAAGCGACCCGGAAAGGAATGAATTTTATGAGTACAATCAGAAACAAGGAAATCATCGCAATCGTTGACGCGCCGGAGGTCACTCTTACAGAGAACGAAAAAGCCGGGGACGTTCTGCTGAAATTCTACAGGGCGCTAGGCTGGAATGGTGACGATTACCTCGACCCATGCAAAATCAGAACGACCAAAGAGGTATACAACCGTTTATATGACATCATGTACGATAAGGCTCCCGATGCTGTAGGCGTCGGCATGTTCATGGTCAATCGCGGACCCGGCACAGAAGATTATATCCCGCCGAATAAAGTCTATCTACTCGAAGGCTGGATTGCTCCGGTCGTAACACAGGAAGGAGCGGTTGCCTGATGGAATCCGAAAACAAACCATTCTCTGGCTATGACAGCGGCGCTGAAATGTGGCGAGATACGGCTTCGAGCTATGGGATTGATGAAGCTGTCTGTATCTGCCGGAATTACCTCGGCATGAATCTGAAACGAAAGCTTGCCGATGATGAGCGGCAATTCTGTCGGGAATTTTTCGCCGCTTGGCACGAAGCTACAGCAAACAAAATTGACCCTGCCAAACTCGTCTATGCCTATGATTACAAAACCGCCGATGACCGTGGCGAAAGCGCCTATTATCACAAAAGCCGCCAGCTTAATACGGATTGCGCCAGAGGCATTGACGAAATCATTCACGCCTCGCGCTATGAGACAGACCATTATAACTTTGAAATCGCGGCGATGAAAGCAGTCATGGATTACGGCTTTACTCGCGTCAATCTGGTACTGGCTTTTAATATCGGACGCCGTATAGCCGACGCGCGGTACTCATCCGCCAACAGGATATGGGCAAATAGCTTTACCATGCCAGAGCGGGCGTTTGATTGCGCTTGGCTTCAGGCCCACGCGATTCTCGTTGACGGATTCTCCGGTTACATACGCGAGCTATACGCCAATTTGGGCGCGGAGCGGTTCGCGTTGCCGGGAAATGAAGAACGCGGCGAGCCTAAGCCTGTCCACGACTATGAGATTATGCGGTCGATTATGATTGACGAAAATCAAGGCTACGCCATCGGACACAATCCCGCTGTCGTGTCGCCGTGGGTCTGTTGGCAATTCTATCTCCGTGAAGGAGAACGCGGTTACAACTGGGGAATTTACGGCGAGGAGCAAAACGCAATCGACGCTTATAACTCCCGTGTATTTGTCGCGTTTAATTGAAAAACGCGCTGTGATGGAACATGGAGGGATAGGCGATGGGGTGTAGCAGTCCAGTTCATCGCGTTCAGAAAGCGCTACTGCAAAACGCCCCAACCATGCGTTATAATTAAAATCAAACCTATGCGATGCGGCATAGAAATTTGACAGGGGGTTTGAGCCATGTTGATTCATAAAGAAAGTATCCAGAAGCTTATCAACAACCACAAAGACGATATCGAAACGCTCAATCTTATTAAAAATTGCCTGTCCTCTTTTGGAGAGTATCACGCTCGTATCTATAAAATGGAGACATGGCTTTCCATGTACGGCTACCATAACATGCCGAAAGAGGACTACCAAAACGATATGACCGGACTGGATAAGTCACGGTCAGTGGCACACAATACCGTGATAAGCAATATCGGTATCCTAAATCGGCTCTGTGACCAGAACAACATCTCTCCCGTCTATGAAGGAATCGTTTCCGTAGAGAGGCCGCACAGGGTCGAGATTGCTGACGCTGTTCTGGCTTACGTCGAAGAAATCGTTACACAACGGCGAAAATAAAAAGGAGGACATGTATCGTGGATAAAGAACAGCTTATATCAATGTTTCCGTTTGAAAAAATGGAGATTAACTTGCGCGTAACCAAAACCGACAAAGGGATTGAAATTACCGGAACTGCCAAGCCCCAAGCCGCGAGCGAGGATAAATCCGAGAATCTGGAATCCGAAACGCCTGACACCTGTGAGCGGAACCAGTCATCAGCGCCCGAAGAACCCGAATACCAATATAAAGTGCTTTCTGTAAAACCGTCCGGTAAGTCTAGTCTGCTTTTAGAGCTTGTCGATAAGAACGGAGAGGTTACTGCCGCTTACATGAGGGTCGGAGAGCAGCCTATCGCTGTCGGTTCTTGCCTGACCACAGTGGACATTCAGCAAAAGACCGGAGCTTATGGCGATTACAAGCTGATAAATACCTGCGAAATCGCGGCATAACGAAAGGGGATAAACAGCTATGGAGCAGAAATCTAAAAGAGCCATTGTCACCAATTTTATGATGGTCGCGGGCGCGGACGGCGAATCCGTCCGCTCGGTAGGCGGATGGCTCTCGGAGGCTTACGCGATTGAGCGCGTGTCGTTTACGAACGTGGACACGGAAGACATTGACAACACTGGTGGCGCTTACGCGTATGACGAAAATTACAGAAATCTGAGATACAGCCTCCTGAACATCGGCGAGAGCAAAGGCACATCGGCGCTACTGTGCCAGTTCACCACAGACGCGGAACTTACGGAAGAAGATATGCTCGCAATCCAGTCCGCTAACAACGGCCTGTTCGCGGTCATCAACAGATGGCATTTGAAGCTTGCCCTAGACTGGCAGAATCCCTTTTCGCTAAGCAGCGAAGCGGCCGGCTACTTTTCCGTTATAGATGGTGAGGTATCCCAGAACGAGCGCCGCTTACAAATCAGCGACCTTTTCATGGAATACCAAAGGGACAACGGCATAGATGCGTTCGGGCCTTGCCCTCAGTGCGGCGAAAACAGTTCCATGTCCTACCTGCATGTGAACAAGGTTTGCCCTGATTGCAACGGGGGCATGAAGAATATGCTCCTCGCGTCGATTGGCGCGTCCCTCGAAAAATCAGACCTTGACTGGAGCAAAGGCGAGAATCTTTGCGCGGGAGACGGTTGCTATGCGTCCGTCAAAGGAGCGCAAGGCGCCGAATGCCCAAAATGCGGTCTGCGGTTCTGCCCTGATTGCATTGGTTCGCACGTATGCAAAGAAGAATAATATTTGAATATGGAGGCTAAATACTATGCAAAAACATGAGAAATATATCGAACGTGAAGACTTGATTGACGCTACCCATTTGCAGGTTAGCGTTTTTTATGACAAAGGCGGCATGAACTATCTCAGCGGCCAAACATCGCCCAGAGGCTTCTACCTCTCTGTCACGCCTGTCACGAAGGAAAATAGAATGGTGAGCTTTACAATGTTCACTGGCATGAAGCGGTTACTTCATCAGGTCAATCGTTATACCGATAAGCAATTCAACCACGCGCTTGAAATCAGCCAAACTTACGAAGACGAGCTGATTGCCGCTGTGGTCGCGAAAAATAAGGCGGCGTGAGGAGGCGATATGCCCGACTTTGTGGACATCCCCATCCTTTACGCGGCGGCTCAGTGCGGCATAAAGATTGCTAATTCCGGCAAGGCGGAGATGACTGTTGATTGTCCGTTCTGTAGCGACAGCAAGAAGCATTTGAGGCTGAACACAGCAAAGAACGTGTATCACTGTCATCGCTGTAACGAAAGCGGAAATAGCATCACGCTGTACGCCAAGCTGACCGGGACAGACAATAAGACCGCTTATCGGGAGCTTACAGCAGGGAGCGTAATCTACCCAACCGTAAAACATAAGGACATCATTGACCGCGTGCCGCTCCCTCTTGTTGAGCGGCACGCGGTCTACTCTGAACTACTCCATAGTCTTAATCTATCGGCAAAGCACAGGAACAATCTGTTAAGTCGCGGGTTGGACGGCAGCGTAATCGAGAGAAATCTCTACCGCACCGTTCCCGACAAGGCCGCCGCGAACCGGATAGCGAAATACCTATCGCCGCGATTCCAATTGACAGGTGTACCGGGCTTCTATACGAAAGACCGAACATGGAGGATGGTTCCGCATCAGGGATTCTTCATCCCAGTACGCTCGATTGACGGCAAGATACAAGGCTTGCAAATCAGGCTGGACGATGCTCAGCATAGAAAATACCGTTGGTTCTCAAGCATTGATAAAGAAAACGGCACTCCGGCTCAATCGTGGATACACACAGCAAACAGCGGCGGCGATGCGATTCTGATAACCGAGGGGGCGCTAAAAGCCGACGTCGCCGCTCACATGACCGGCGATTGCTTTATCGGACTGGCGGGTGTGAACAGCGTCAACGGGCTCGTTCCGCTCCTGAACAACATGGGCGCCGACAGGGTCTACGAAGCGTTTGACTTGGACAAGCATACGAACATGAACGTCGTCGCCGCCGCGGGAAATATTCGCCGTACGCTTGCGGAGGCGGGCATTATTTGCATCCCCTGTGTGTGGGATTGTAATTACAAAGGCATTGACG
>Ga0099364_10011528_pt1 | contig 12071 bp, 11 predicted proteins | sample TergutTh196P3_FD_73070 | JGI IMG/M metagenome (GOLD analysis project Ga0099364, IMG submission 73070) | Microcerotermes parvus P3 segment gut microbial communities from Pointe-Noire, Republic of the Congo - Th196 P3 | ecosystem: Host-associated > Arthropoda: Insects > Digestive system > Gut ...
GCCATTCATGAAGCGGTATCACTTCCGACTTGAAAAATTGAAAGGGATTGTGGTATAATTAGTCAGGTCGTGTGGAAGTGCAAGGGTGTTGGTGTTGAACGTTTGCCACCTTTGCCCGTCGTTGGTGCGCTAACACCTTCGACGGCCATGCGGCCCTCTGTTTTATTGGGCCTTTGTGGTAAGTATAATACTAATTTTTGGAAAAGTCAAGCGGTTTTTTGCTCTGTTGCCCTTTGGGCACATACTTTGCATCGCGGCATGCGCGGCAAACAAGCGTCGGCGCCGATAAAAGGCGGCCCATTTTACATCGCGAAAAAACGTTGCATATCGGCTTTTATCATGCTGCGGCAGCGGTGGACCGCACGGCCCTCCGATTTCGTGCGGATAACCAGATCGCAGTACCGCCCGAATTTTTGGAAAAAGCTTTGCCGAAGCTCAACCGATACGACCTTGTCCGCGGGGATTATGGCGGTGTGCAGCGTGAAACCGATTGAATACCGGAGCACATAGTTTTCGCCGGAAAATCCAAGCCCTCCGGTCGAGTAATCGGCGATCCTCGTGAAGAGGAAAAACAGGGCCGGGATAAACGCCATCAGCCCCGTAAACAGAATAAAGCTTTTCCATGACGGGAATAGCATGGGGAAAATAATGAGCGCCGCCGCAATGCAAAGGATTGAGAATATCGGCTGGCCTAAAAACCGCATGATCCCGGTGGCGCCCGGCGGATAGCTTCGCGGGACCGGGATGAGCTTGGGAAAAAGATTTTCACAGGTAAGGCTGAAAGACGGCTCGCGCCCCGACGGGATGATATACGAGATGTCGTCTTTTTGCTTGCCGTATCCGGTCGCGGAAAGGTACAGGTTTTTAAGCTTTAAAAGCCGCGTTACGATACTTTGGCGCATATCGATAAAATTTATGTCCGCATACCGCACATAATATTTGCGTGTTGTAAGCATTCCGCCGCTGACCAAAAGCCTTTGCCCTTGGCGCGTGAGCGTTAAGTTTTTGTATTTTATAAACGACAGGGCAGCGCTCACGAACCAGCCCGCGAGCAGGATGTACGCGGTCGCGGCGGCGGCAGGCGGAAGCCCGAACGCAAACGCCCTTGAGACCTCCTCAAACGTGCCGATCATCATATTCGAGAACTGGCGGCCAAGGATGCTTCCCGCCTGCGAGATAAACGTGGCAATCAAAACGACGCCCGCAAACGAGCCTGATGTCAAAAGGGAAAGCACGACAATCAGCACGGTTGAGGGCTTGTATGATTTTTCAGGCGGTTCATCGTCAAGGCGCCATATGTGCTTAGCGATGGGCTCCGCCTTTTTTTCATGGAGCAGGATCGTAAAATCCGGATGCCTGGCGCCGCCTCCAAGGGTATCGGCGCTGAGCTTCACGGCTCTGAGAGGCCGCAGGAAAAACATCCTTTTAACCGAGAAAACCGTGATGTTTTTCAGCGGGATTACCTTATGCCGCCGAAGCAACAGACCGTACCGGAAATGGATTTTTTCGCCGTCAATTTGGTAAACGCTGTAAAGCCACGCGATAACCGCTATTGAAAGCATCGTTAAAACGACCAGGATATCCGCCCACGCGCCGGAAATCCAGCCCACAAACCCGCCGGAAAGCGCGGAGACAAACCCGCGGACGACGGGGATTATAATCAAAAAAAACACGCGTCCAAGATAAACCAGTATCGTGACGGGATGCGCGCGCCCTGATACCTGCAAGATGTTTCCCCCCGTCTATGCGTTAAGCGCCTCCGCCAGCGCCTTTGCGTCGGATGTTTTAAGCCCCGGGATTAAAATGCGCCCGCCCGCCGCCGTTATGATAACACTTGACAGACCGAACACACGCCCAAGAATACTCTGCGAAACGGCCACAAACTGGACCGCCGCCAGCGGGACGGCTTTTTCCCGCCCCAAAAAAACACCTGTGGTATAAATAATTTTTTCTTCTTTTATACGAAACGATATTTGCCTGTATAAAAGCGGAAAATAAACAAGGTAAGCCGCAAGGAACACAATCGCGATTAAGCTTGTCAAAATAATCCATGACGCCCCGCCGACGCCCAGAATAACGGACATCAAAAGCTCTGATAAAAACGCGGCGGTAAAAAGCTGCACGCGCCAGACAGCTACAATCTGCGGCTGCGGCTTATTCATGCGTTTAACCCTTTCATTGAGAGCGCTATGCGCTTTTTCTTTTCGTCAACCGAGATTACCTTTACCTTTACGATATCGCCGACCTTTACAACGTCAAGGGGGTGCTTGATATACCGGTCGGCGAGCCGGCTTATGTGCACAAGGCCGTCCTGATGCACGCCGATGTCGACAAACGCGCCGAAATCAATCACGTTGCGCACGGTTCCATCAAGGATCATATCGGGCTTTAAGTCGGACATGGACAACACGTCGGAGCGCAAAAGCGGCGCGGGAAGCTCGTCGCGCGGGTCCCGCCCGGGCTTTAAAAGCTCGTCGAGGATATCCGAAAGCGTCGGTACGCCGACGCCCGCTATCTCCGCGATTTTAGAAAGGCCTGTTTTCTTCGCGCGGTCTTTTAATTCGCCCATGCTGCCGGCGCCGACGTCCGTGAGCTTAAAACCGCATTCTTTTAGCAAAAGCTTCGCGGCGGAGTAGCTCTCGGGATGAACTGCGGTGTTGTCGAGCACAGATTTACCGTCCTTGACGCGCAGGAATCCCGCGCACTGCTCATACGCTTTTTTGCCGAGCTTCGGCACCTTTAAGAGCTGGCCGCGGTCGTTGAACCTGCCGTTTTCCTCGCGGTATGCGACGATGTTTTTCGCAACGGAGGAATTAATCCCCGCAACGTAAGATAAAAGCGAATGGCTCGCGGTATTCAGATCTACGCCGACGGTGTTTACGCAGTCCTCCACGACGCCGCCAAGGGACGTTTCAAGCTTTGCTTTCGGCATATCGTGCTGGTATTGACCGACGCCGATCGCTTTTGGCTCGATTTTTACAAGCTCCGCCAGCGGGTCTTGAATCCTCCGCGCGATTGAGACGGCGCTTCTGAGCGACACGTCGAAGCCGGGGAACTCCTCGGCGGCAAGCTTCGACGCCGAGTACACGGACGCCCCCGCCTCCGAGACGACCATATAAGACAGTTTTGACGGGATTTCACCTATACATTCGGCTATGAACATTTCGGATTCCTTTGACGCCGTGCCGTTGCCGATCGATATGACCGATACGCCGTATTTTTCGACCAGCGCTTTCACTGTACGCTTCGCTTCGGCTGTCTTGCTCTGGGGCGGCGTCGGATAGATCACCGTCGTGGTGAGAACCTTTCCCGTTGCGTCAACCACGGCGATTTTGCAGCCCGTGCGGTACGCGGGGTCAAGCCCCAGCACGACGCGGTCTTTTACGGGCGGCTGCATCAATAATTGATGCAAGTTCGCGGAAAATACCTTGACGGCGTTGTCGGCGGCGCGCTCTGTCAGAACGCCGCGCACCTCGTTTTCAAGACTCGGGAACAGCAGGCGCGAAAACGCGTCGGCTGCGGCCTTTACAAGATAGGCTCTCGCGGGGGAGTTTCCCCTTAACAGTGAATCGCAAATCATTCCCGTCATGACGTCGGCGTCGGCCGCGATCGACACTTTCAGGAAATCCTCGCGTTCCCCGCGGTTAATGGCAAGTATCCTGTGTCCGGGAACCTTCGCGACAGGCTCCTCGAATTCGTAGTACATGGAATAGACGCTGTCCTCGTCCTTTGCGGCGATTGTTTTAATTTTGGCTTCGCGCAGCAAATACGAGCGCAGCGATTTCCGCGTCTCCGCGTTGTCGGAGACGCCCTCCGCCACGATATCCATCGCGCCGTTCAACGCGTCCTCCGCCGTGGGGACGCCCTTTTCGCCGTCGATATATTCCTCCGCTAAAAGAAGCGGGTCTTTCATATCCCGTGACTGTGACAGCAAAGCCTCCGCCAACGGCTCAAGCCCGCGCTCTCGAGCGACGGACGCGCGCGTTTTGCGTTTCGGCCGAAACGGGCGGTATAAATCCTCGACCTCGACAAGCGTCGTCGCGGCGCCGATAGCCGTTTCAAGCTCCGGCGTCATTTTTTCCTGCGCTGTGATGGCGGCTATTACCTCGCCCTTTCGGGATTCAAGATTTTTGAGATACGACAGGCGCACCTCAAGCTCGCGCAGGACAGTGTCGTCGAGGCTGCCGGTTACTTCCTTGCGGTAGCGGGCGATGAACGGAATCGTCGCGCCGCCGCCAATCAGCTCAATGGTGTTTTCAACCTGCCATAGCTGTATCTTAAATTCCTTTGCAAGCTGTTCGGGGATTTTCATACTGTTCACACCTTTAAAAGAATGACTTTACCTCTTCGCCGCTTGCAACCTTTACGGCGTCCTCGAGTACGCGGTCAACATACGACGAGACGGTATAAAACGACTTGCCGCCATTTACGCTGATGATGGCCCTGCGCACAGGCCCCGGGAAAAACCGCACCGTATCGGCGGGCGCGCCGCCGCGGTATTGGTACTCGATTTCAAGTATGGGTATATTATCGGGCGCGGCTAATAAGCTGCGGGGTTCATCGCGCTCCTCAAGCCCGTCGTTTGCCTCGTAGATAGACTCCGGCGTTTCCGTATTAGAATCATCCGGCGGCTCTATTGGGCTGTAGTCCGGTATCTCCTCGGTATAGTGCGCCGAAATCAGCGTCTGGTAAAACGTCCTGAAGTTCTTTGCGTCAAGCTCCTCGCCGCCGTGCGTTATCACAAGCTCGTTCCCTTCGCCCGAAATATCGAAAACCCAAGCTGTTTCAGGCGTTTTGACCGTCACGCGCGAGACGGTATCGATAAACGGCATCATGGGAGTTCTGTCCATGAGGTCGAAAAGCATGGCCCCAAACCACGGAAGCATACCGTCGTGAAAGCCGTAAATTATGGGCATTGCGTTTTTCTTGAGGTGAATATGCCCGTCGTCGCCCTTGGACACCCTAAGGGTAAACGTGTAACCGTCGCCCGGGCCCGTGACGTCGATTGACATATCGGGCTCATGAAGCCCGAATTTCTTTAACGTATCGGCGTCGTCGCCGACTGCCTCGATTTGCTCGGCGGTAATGCTGTAAAGCGTTTGCAGCATCTCTATGCCTTTCATCGAGACGCCGATTTCCAAGGGCGAGGTTATGCGGTGGGTGCCAAAAACCATGCCGCCCGCTTCCAGCTCCGTATCGGGTGAGCGCTCAATCACGATCGGCTCAGGATAAAGCGTTCCTGTTATCACAACCCTGTCGAACATCTCGAAATCGGCTCCCGCTTCGGTCACGGCGCGGTTGATGTAATCGGTGGCGGGCCTTGTAAACGGGTTCGCCGTGGAAGGGCTTACAAGATAGACGACGCCGTTGCGCTGTACATACGCGCCCTCGCCGCCGGGCGCGTCGTTTCCGAACGAAATGTCGGTTTTGCCCTCTCCTGCGGATGAGATGATAACGTTGGCACGAGGGCTGTTAAGCCCGAAAGCCGCAAGCGCTTCATCGGTTGGGTTTTCGCTGATAACCTGCTTTGCCTCCATCGAGCGCGCCGCGTTGAATGCGCCGAAGAGCGCGTAGCTGTCAAGGGAAAAGCTCTCCCAGCTTTCTATGGTAAGCTCAGGGGCGTTTTCACCGGTCGCTTTGTTAATGATGGAAAACGCGCCGTGCTCGTTTCTGATCATTATTTCAGCGGGGCCGGGGCCGTCCGGCGCGCCGGTAACGTATATTTTTTCGGCTTCAGGTACAGGCTCTTCCGCCTCCGGCGTCGCCTGAAGCCATAAAAACGCGCCAATCAGGCCCGCCAGAACGACAGCGGCGGCTAATAGCCGGATATGTTTTTTCTTCATTCGTCTTCCTCCGAAATAAAGGCGATGCTGCAAATGAGCGCCACAAGCGGCAGGATAATACCCGCAAGAAGCGCAAAGGTTACCTTTGTCTGTTTTAAGCGGGGCGGTATCCTGTCCGAAATCTTATAAAAACAATTTTTAAGGCAGCAGGTAACGCCGGACCTTTTTTTATATCGCCTTGTCATTTTAACGGACATTCCTTTCTTTATCTGTGGCGGCGGCGCAGCCAGACTACGACGCCGTAAATCAGTACGGCAAGCGGTAATAGTATCACAAATACCAAAGCCAGCACAAGCGCCTGCTCCGATTGTATTCCAAGCTCCTTGCCGCCTATGGCTTTCGATTGGATATTGACGATATCCTCGCGGTTTGACAGCTTGTTAAAGAGGTTTATGAAGTAATCGCCGTTTCCTGTGCTCGTGGCGGAAAGCGCGTCGGATGAAACCGCGAACACGCTTGATACGGCGGCTACGTTCGATCGCAGCTGCGTTGTTCCGTCATATCTTATCTGACGCGCTAAAACAAGCGCGGGCGTCGGACCCGTAAGGTCGGACTCCGACGGCTGCCAGTCGGCTTCTGCGTCCTCAGGCAGAACGCCTGACGTCTGCGAAAAGGCAAGCAGCACCTCCGTAGAAATGGAGTTTCCAGATTCGAACACAACCGAAAGCGGCTTTGAAAACGGCATGAAAACCCAAAGGTTTCTTGAAGCCGTCGCTTCGGAGTACTCCGCTTCCGCGTATTCGGTATACGGCGCGTACATGTTAAACGCCGCCACCTTGTTAAGCGACGCCTCAAATACGACGCTGTTTTCCACTGCTATGCCCCAGTCGCGCAAAAACGCCGAGATGTTCGGCATGTCGGAAGGCTCCGGCTGCTCGATTGAGGAAAAATACACAAGGGTGCGCCCGAGACGCTCGTCGTTTGAAAGGTAATCGTCAAGCTTTTTAAGCGCGTCTTCGTCTAAATCGCGCTTAGGCGCCGCCAAAACCGCGATAACGGATTCCGGGTCTATCTCCTCTGTCAAAAGATTCGTGTGGGTCACCGTGTAGTTGTTAAGCTCAAACAGCGCCTGAAGCGTCGGGAGCTCCGTCTCGTTGTGTCCCGTTAAAAAGGCGACTCCCACAGTTTTATCGCTTGTCACGTTCAGCATGGCGGAGGTCATGGCCTGCTCCGCCTGCGACGACGCGATCATCATCTGGCCCTGATACGACTCGATGTTATAAAGCTGGTACGGTGTGAGGTCGCGCACCTTGCCGCCGCTTGTCACGAGTATGGTGTTCGGGTTTAGCTGCAAATCGGGAAAACGGCTTTCAAAAGCCGGATTCCTCAGCAAATCGACGTACTCGACGTGTACGCGGGGAGATTCAAGCGCGTAGCGCTTTAGCACCTCGTTTGCCTGTACCGAGTAGACGTTGCCTTGAAGGAAGGCCTCCTCGGAGCTTAAAACGTAGATTGTGACGTCCTTATCAAGATTTCTAAGGAAGCTTTTCGATTCCTCGGATATGCTGAACAGATTATTCTCGGTCAAGTCGATAGACAGGATATACCGCTCCGACAGCGACGTGACGACCATGTTAAGAACGACGATCATTGCGATTGCAATCGCGGTTATCGCCGTAGCTGCGCTGCCCTGGCGGAATGTGCGGCTGTTTAATAATTTTTTCATCTTTCGTATCCCTCCCTAGCTCCAGCGGCGCTTGTCAAGCACGCGGACAGTCAGGAACAAAAATACCGCGCAGATGCTTAAAAAGAACACGACGCCCGAAAGCTCGAGTTTGCCTACGGTAAACGCGCTGTACCGGCTGAAAAATGCGATGCTCATAAACACCTGCCTGAGCCACGGCACGGTGATGGTCGGGGCGACGGAATCAATGATGATCAGCGTAAGCGCTATGGCAAACGAGCCGACTGCCGCGATGAGCTGGTTCTCCGTTAAGGAGGACACGAACAGCCCGATTGAGATAAAGGCCATCCCCATCAAAAGGAGCGCTATGAAGTTGCCCATCACGTGCGCCCATCCCGGCGGCGCGTACACGGCGATTACCATAGCGTAAACAATCGTTGCGGCAAGGCTTAAAAGATAAACCAGCACGGCCGCTAGGAATTTGCCGAGAACAAGCGCCAGAAGCGAAACCGGGGCTGTCAAAAGCGCCTGGTCGGTCTTGTGTTTTTTGTCCTCTGAAAAAAGGCGCATGGTCAAAAGTGGCACAAGAATCAGGACAATGGTAAACATGCTGTTAAAAGTAAACGACAGGTCGCTGCTGTTGCTTAAAAGGCATGTCATCGTAAAGTAAAAGCCCCCGAAAATGTAAAACACCGCGAGAAAAATATATCCGATTGGCGACGCAAAATATGCTGAAAGCTCTCGCCTCATAATTGCCGTCATGATTCTTCACCACTTTCCCTGGTTTCGTCTTCGCTTTCCCCGCCGCTGTCCGGCGCGTCCGGCCGGGCCTGTTCCGCCGCCGGGCTGTTTTCATCCGTGAGCTGGAGGAAAATATCCTCAAGGGAAAGCTCGCTGCCCCGAAGCGCAAGGATTGGCCAGCTCCGCTCGGCTAAGCGCAAAAAGACGTCGCGCCTCACGTCATGGCCGGCCTCCGCCTCAAGGATAAAGTCGTAAACGCTGTCCTCGCGCATGCCCAGCTTGTCCACGCAAAGCATATGCGGCACCTTTGACAGCAGATCGAAAACGGAAGACTCCGGACCGTCGACGCGGATTGTGAGCTTCTTGTCGCCGCTCATTGCCTTCGACAGGTTATCGGGCGTGTCGTCCGCGATGATTTTGCCTTTGTTTATCACGATGACCCGCTCGCACGCCGCCTGAACCTCCGACAGGATGTGGGAGGACAGGATTATCGTATGCTTTTCGCCGAGTTCTTTTATCAGCTTGCGGATTTCGATAATCTGCTTCGGGTCAAGCCCGACGGTGGGCTCGTCCAATATCAGCACGTCGGGATTCCCCAAAAGCGCCTGCGCAAGCCCGACGCGCTGACGGTAGCCCTTTGAGAGGTTTTTGATGATGCGGCCATACACGTCGGCAATCTTGACGTGATCACAGATTTCGTCTATATGGCTTGCTTTTATAAGCTTTACCTTTTTTAAATCAAACATGAAGCTTAGATATTCCTTAACCGTCATGTCAAGGTAAAGTGGCGGATGCTCCGGCAGGTACCCAATCTTTGACTTTACCTTAATCGGGTCTTCGAGTATTTCGGCGCCGTCAACCGTGACCGTGCCCATCGTGGAGCTGGAATATCCCGTTATAATGTTCATGGTCGTGGTTTTTCCGGCTCCGTTCGGGCCTAAAAAGCCCAGAATCTCTCCGGCTTTTACGGTAAAGCTGATGTCGTCCACAGCTGTTTTCGCGCCATACCGCTTAGTAAGACTTTTCACTTCTATCATATGGCTACCTCCATGAGTATAATATATAAGATAGATAATACCAAAATTTGCAGCGCAATATGTGAATAAACAATTTATATTATGCACTAAAATTGAAAAATTTCAAGTTATTTCCTGAAAAATGATTTGCAACCATCTTAAAAAAGAGGTATAATTCAATTCAAAGGAGGAGGATAACGTGGCAGTAATAAAAAGTTTTCAAGCAATCCGGTTTACTGAAAAAGCAGGCGAATTAAAAAATCTTGTATGTCCGCCGTACGACATCATAAGTGAGGACGAGCGCGAGGAATACTTAAAAATAAATGAGAATAACATCATAAGGCTTGAGCTTCCCCGCGAAGGAAGCGACCCGTACCTGAAAGCGGGTAAAACTCTAAAAAAATGGTTGAGCGAAAAAATCCTTTCAACAGACGAAACCCCTGCGATATATATATACGAGGAGGAATTTACCGCCGACGGAATACGACGCAGGGTAAAGGGATTTACATGCCGAATCAGGCTCGAGGAGTTTTCCGCGGGCGTCGTTTTGCCGCATGAGGAGACGCTTTCAAAAGCAAAGACAGACCGCTTTAACCTGATGTGCGCCGCAAAATCCAATTTCAGCGCGATACAATCCCTTTATTTCGACAAGGAAAACGAGGTGTTCCCTGTCATTGACGGGCTTTCCAAAGGCGAGCCAGACAACGAGGTCGAGGACGGCGCCGGCGTAATACACCGGCTTTGGATTGTTACGGACCCGGAGAAAATATCCGAAATCTCAAGGCTGATGGCCGATAAAAAGATTTATATCGCAGACGGCCACCACCGCTACGAAACCGCGCTATTCTACCGCAAGCATCTGGCCGGGACCGGCAAGCCCGTAGGCGAAAACCATCCCGCGAATTATGTCATGATGCACCTTGTCAACATGGAAAACGACGGGCTTGTGGTATTTCCCACGCACAGGATTGTGAGAAGACTTGCGAATTTCAACATGGAAAAACTTGTTAAAGGCTTAAAAAGGTATTTTGAGGTAACAGACTGCGAAAACGCGGAGCAAGCGCTTTTGGATCAGGCAAGAGATAACAGGAAAGCCTTTGTTATGTACGCGGGCGGAAAGTCAAAGCTCCTTGTCTTAAAAGACGTGAAGGTCATGAAAGAGCTTTTGCCGGGGAAGTCGCAGACATACAGGAACCTTGACGTATCCGTGCTGCATACGCTTGTGCTCGAGCGCCTGTTTAATATAGACAAGGAAAATATGGCGAACCAGAAAAACCTTGTTTACACGCGCGACGCGAAAAAAGCGTACTCGGCCGTCGACAAGGGCGAAGCGAACTGCGCGTTTCTGATGAACCCGACTAAGGTTTCCGAGGTTGCGGAGGTTTCGGGCGCGAATGAGAAAATGCCGCAGAAATCCACATATTTTTATCCGAAGCTGATAACTGGGCTTGCCATGAACCCGCTTTTCGACAAGTAACCGATTAGCCCGATTACGAATATATTAAAGAAGATTATAATAAAAACCCGAAGAATATCACGCATAATGACCCACCTTTTCTTTATGAGTTTCCAGTTAATTTTTTAATATGCGCGTCCGGTAAAATTATGACGAAAAAAATAATAAAAAACCGTTGACAACTCCTTTGGTTTATGTTAATATCAATAAGCCGTCTATTGAGGTAAGTAGGCGGCTTATTTTTGCAAGCACCTTGAAAATTGAACAACATTTAAAAAAGAAAGCCCTTAAAATTTTTTTAGAGGCCCTGAGAAAAGACGCGAATCGCTTGGAAAGAAATAAGACAGGCAAAGAGCGGATATCGCAGGGCGAAAGTAAACTTAAAGCGAACGAAAAGCCAGAAACGGCGGGAAACCGCCGGTTAAAGAAATTCGTGAGCGGGAAAGCTTTAATTTGGTGTTGGGCCGTAGCTTCAGGCAAAACAGCTTGATGACGGCGGCTTAATATACAACTAAATTAAGAGTTTGATCCTGGCTCAGGACGAACGCTGGCGGCGCGCCTAACACATGCAAGTCGAACGGGCTTTTGACCAACACAGAGTGTTGGGTAGAGAATAGAAAATAGAGAATAGTAGAGACGGAAAAGCGAGAGCAAAGCTAACAAAGAATAACGTTCTACTATTCACCATTCACTATTCACTATCTGGTCAACACTGTGTGTTGGACAAAAGCTAGTGGCGGACGGGTGAGTAACACGTGAGCAACCTGCCTTTTACAGAGGAATAACGCTTGGAAACGGGCGCTAATACCTCATGACATATCGCTGCGGCATCGCGGTGGTATCAAAGGAGTTAAATCCGGTAAAAGATGGGCTCGCGCCCGATTAGGTAGTTGGTGAGGTAACGGCTCACCAAGCCCGCGATCGGTAGCCGGACTGAGAGGTTGGCCGGCCACATTGGGACTGAGACACGGCCCAGACTCCTACGGGAGGCAGCAGTGGGGGATATTGCACAATGGGGGAAACCCTGATGCAGCGACGCCGCGTGGGTGAAGACGGTCTTCGGATTGTAAAGCCCTGTTGCAGAGGACGAAAAATGACGGTACTCTGTAAGAAAGCCACGGCTAACTACGTGCCAGCAGCCGCGGTAATACGTAGGTGGCAAGCGTTGTCCGGAATTACTGGGTGTAAAGGGAGCGTAGGCGGGGACAAAAGTTGGATGTGAAAGGCACAGGCTTAACCTGTGGAGTGCGCCCAAAACTTTGTCTCTTGAGTGATGTAGAGGCAGGCGGAATTCCTAGTGTAGCGGTGAAATGCGTAGATATTAGGAGGAACACCAGTGGCGAAGGCGGCCTGCTGGGCATTAACTGACGCTGAGGCTCGAAAGCGTGGGG
>Ga0099364_10011529_pt1 | contig 12067 bp, 10 predicted proteins | sample TergutTh196P3_FD_73070 | JGI IMG/M metagenome (GOLD analysis project Ga0099364, IMG submission 73070) | Microcerotermes parvus P3 segment gut microbial communities from Pointe-Noire, Republic of the Congo - Th196 P3 | ecosystem: Host-associated > Arthropoda: Insects > Digestive system > Gut ...
GGTGACGCACCATGCGATTATTATTCTTTCATCGGAAAGCCTATTTTCAAGACGCCTATGACGCTTTCTCAAATGCGGGAATATTATTTGAATTATTTTGAAGAACATGGTCATGCACGTGTTTGCCGCTATCCGGTTGTTGCCCGCTGGCGCGATGACATTTATTTGACAATCGCATCTATTGCTGATTTTCAGCCGTTCGTCACCTCGGGGCAAGCGCCGCCGCCGGCAAATCCGCTGACCATCTCTCAGCCATGTATCCGCCTCAACGACTTGGACTCTGTCGGCAGAACGGGCCGCCACTTGACCACGTTTGAGATGATGGCACATCACGTTTTTAACAAACCTGACAAAGAAATTTACTGGAAAGACATGACTATTGAGCTGTGCGACAAATTATTGGAACGCCTCGGCGCCGATGCCAAAGATGTGACCTACATTAAAAATCCATGGGCAGGCGGCGGCAACGCCGGCGCTTCTGTTGAAGTGATGGTCGGCGGTTTAGAGCTGGCAACACTCGTTTTCATGAATCTGAAAGAAACAAAAACCGGATCCATCGAAGTCAAAGGAAAGATGTACGAAAAAATGGATAATTACATCGTTGACACCGGCTACGGTTTAGAGCGTTTTGTTTGGGCATCCCAAGGAACGCCTACGATTTATGATGCCGTTTTTCCAAATATTGTTAAAGAATTAACATGCTTGGCCGGCATTGAGCATGAATTGGATAATCCCGAGTATGCTCAAATTTTTGCCCAAAACGCAAAGTTTGCCGGCGTGATGGACGTCAGCGGTCATGCCAATTTGATGGAGCTTCGAAAGCAAGTGGCTGACAGTATCGGCATGGATGTGGACAAGCTCTCCAAAATTATGGATCCGATGGAAAAAATATATGCCATTGCCGATCACACCAGGTGCCTGACATTTATGCTCGGCGACGGAATCATCCCCTCCAACGTAAAAGCCGGTTACTTGGCACGCCTTGTTATTCGCCGCACCATTCGAATGCTTGCGGATTTGGGCGTCAAAATTCCGGTCTCCGACATCGTTGCCATGCACATTGACAATATGCCGGAATATCCCGAATTTGAAGATAACTTTAAAATAACGGCAGAAATTTTGGCATCGGAAGAAGAAAAATACCGCCAAACCATTGAACGCGGCCGCAAAATTATTCAAAAATCTGCTGTTCGCTATCAAGAAAAGGGTGAAAAACTTCCGCTTTCCGAGCTCATGGAAATCTATGACAGTCACGGCATCCCGCCGGAAATTGCCAAAGAAGCCGCCAAAGAAGTCGGCATCGATGTTGAGTTTCCGGACAATTTCTATTCTTTAATTGCAGATATGCACAGCGAAGCTGAAGAAAAGGAAACGGCAGAAGAAGAATTTTCATTCATGGATAAGCTTTCCCGTCTCCCGTCGACCAAACGTTTCTATTACGAAGAGCCGGAGCGTATGGAATTTGAAGCCGTTGTTTTGGACGTTTTTGGCGAATATGTTGTTTTGGACAACACTTATTTCTATCCCGAAGGCGGCGGTCAGGAAGCTGACCACGGTATGCTCATGGCAGGCACGTTTGTTTATGATGTGATTGATGTTCAAATGTACAACGGCGTCGTTGTTCACAAATTGGGCTTCAAAGACAAAGAACTTTTAATCAGCCGCGGCGATATGGTGATCGGGCAAGTGGACAAAAAACGCCGTATGGCACACAGCCGCCATCACACCGCTACGCACATCATCAACGATGCGGCTCGAAAGGTTCTTGGCAATCACATTTGGCAAGCCGGTGCCCAGAAAACTGAAACAAGAGCGCGCCTTGACATTTCTCATTTCAAACACATCACACAGGAAGAATTGAATGAAATCGAATTGATTGCCAACAAAACCGTCATGGAAAACAAAAAAGTCGGTTTTGAAACCATGGACAGAACCGCTGCCGAACAAAAATATGGTTTTTGTTTGTACCAAGGCGGCGTCCCTCCCGGAAAAACACTTCGCATTGTCAAGGTGGGCTCTGACATTGAGGCTTGCGGTGGCACACACTGTTTGTCGACCGGCGTTATCGGTCCGATCAAGATTTTAAGGACAGAACGCATTCAAGACGGCGTCGAGCGTTTAGAATACGCTGTCGGCGAAGCGGCAGTTGCCGCCATTCAGGAAAATGAAGATCTTTTGAGGCAATCCGCCCAAGTTTTGAGCATTCAGCATGAAATTTTGCCGGCAACGGTTGAGCGTTTCTTTGAGGAGTGGAAAGCACTTCAAAAGGAGAATGAAAAATTAAAAGAAGAAGTTGCCGGCGCCCGCGTGATTCGTATGCTTCAAAATGCTCAAAAAATCAACGGCTTTTCTGTCATCATCAGTGTGACAAAGGGAGACGGTATTGATTCTCTTCGCATGACTGCCGCCGAATTATTAAAAGACGACAATGCCGTTGCCATACTTCTGAGTGATAGCGACGGCGTCAAAGCCGCAGCAGCCTGCGGTAAAAATGCGATTTCGAAGGGACTTCGTGCCGGCGACTTGGTTAAATTGATGTCAGCCGCTGTTGGCGGCGGAGGCGGCGGAAAACCCGATCTCGCCATGGGCGGCGGTCCCAACGTTTCTGATATTTCTAAAGCAAAAGATGCCGCAGCCGCAAAAATTGAGCAGATTCTGTCTGCTTAATTTGTTTTTATTTTTTGTTTTTCGGATATTTTGAGGCAGCCCATGAGTTTTATTTCTAAAAAAGATGTTGATGCGTGGGATATTGAATATTCTCATGTCACTTGGGGCGGACTTTCCGAATATTTATGGATACAAAAAAACTTGCGAGATAATGCTTTTTTACTCGACGCCGGTTCCGGTACCGGCCGGTATTTGAAAGAATTTTTCTTAAAATATCCCTGCATCGGCATTGATTTATCAAAAAAAGCTTTAATGCGGTCAATTCAAAATTTAGAGAATGTTGCCGAAAAGAAAAGCGGTTTACCTCTTTCGGATCAGAAAAACGGCTTATCTCTTTCGGATCAGAAAAGCGGTTTGCCTCTTTCGGATCAGAAAAGCGGTTTACCTCTTTCGGATCAAAAAAACGGTTTATCCCTTCCCGATCATTTTGTTTCAAATATAACGATGCTTCCTTTTAAAGAATCGTGTTTTGACGGCATTTTGTGTTTGGGCGTTTTGCAGCATTTATTGCTTACAGACCGATTAAATGCAGTTTGTGAATTTCACCGTGTTTTAAAAAAAGGCAGCTGTGTTTATTTTGAAGCTTTCGGGGAATCGGATATGCGTTGCTGCGGCGATGTCCAAAAAAATTCTGAAGAGCGGACATTTTTGCGTCAAAACGGTATCATTTACCATTATTTTGCAGAGGGGGAGCTCAAGAAATTGTTTGAAGAAAACGGCTTCATCACAAAAGAATTCCAATCCCTGAAAAAAGAAAAAAAGTATGACGGCAAAGCGTATGTCCGTCATCATTATCGTGCCGTTTTTGAAAAATGATTTCATATTGTTCTGTTTTCGAAAAATGATTTCACAATTGTTCTGCTTTTGAAAAATGATTTCGCAATTGTTCTGCTTTTGAAAAATGATTTCACAATTGTTCTGTTTTTGAAAAATGATTTCGCAATTGTTCTGCTTTTGAAAAATGATTTCACAATTGTTCGTTTTTGAAAAAAAATGTCCGCCGCCGTAGAGGCGAGGACTTTTTGCGTGTTGATGAAATTAAAACGAAAGACCGAATATGCTTAATATAATTAAGATCAGGGCACCAAAAACGCCGGATAATGCCGTCACAATCAACGTAACGAGATTTAGAGGAACGGGGTGCGTTAAACTTGTGAACGGGATAATTAAATAATTAAAAATAATCAATACAAGAAAACCTGCAATAATGTTGACAGCAATCTTTTTAGCGGTTTTTAACAACTTATACAAAATGTATGCAATAATAATTGCTGCAACCACCAAGAGAAGTGTGAAAATAAGTTCTGTTGCCATTTTTATCACCCGAATGATTCAATTTAATCTTGATTCAATTTAATCTTAATATTTTACATATCAGGTTTATGTATATTATTCTTCGTTTTGTTTTTTAATACATCCATAAAGTGATTCCTCGAATAATCATAAAACTTCCGATCAAGAAAGAAACGATTGAAAAAACGTACTGAATCTTTTTCGGATCTGTTTTATGAGAGAGGGATGCACCGAACCTAGAAAAAATCACGCCCGGAATGACCAGCGCAGTCCAAAAAACCAAGTTGATGTATCCGAAAGAATACGGAATCGGACTTGCAACACCGATACCGTTTATGATGTATCCGCAAACGCCGCCCGCCGACGTAAATACAATGGCTGCCGATGACAAGCCGACTGCTTTTCGCACCGGAAATTTCAGAAGAAGTATGAGCAGCGGAATGAGTATCAAGCCGCCGCCGATGCCGACAAGTCCCGATGCCAGTCCTGCCGCCATGCCGAAAAGAATATAGATGATTTTGTTTTCCGAAATTTTATTCTCTCCCTCGCTCACGTTTTGGGCAGATTTTATTTTCAAAGACGTCGTCAAAACAATCACGCCGAAAATAACACAAAGGTATGCGGCGGACAAGAAAGTGGCAATATAAGCCCCGATAAACGAGGAGATGAATCCGCTCACGCCGATAATGACCGCTTTGTTCCATATGACCGTTCCTTTTTTGGAATGGTTGTAAGCACTGTTAAAAGCCGTCGGAAATGTAAAACAAAGTGTTGTTGCGATGGCCGTTTTCATGGAGATGTCCGGCGGAAACCCAAGTTCCATGAGTATGTGAAATTGGAACGGAATCAGTATAAAAGCGCCGCCGATACCGAGAAATCCGGCAAAGGTTCCGGCAACAGAGCCGCCGATAAGTAAAATGCAAATAACAACTATGAGGGTTAGTCCATCCATTTTCTCACACTTTTAAAATTAGTCTTTTGTTTTTTAAGGTTTTGGATGGCTCAATATTTTGTTTGGGTTTTAGATTTAAGAATAGAGAATTTAAGAATAATCTGTCGGCTGCCTGCCATATCATTTCGGGGCTGTTTTTCAAGTTGGATTTACCCAAGCTGTTTTCATTGTTCCCGCATACGTTTCGATAGAACAGAATTTTTCAGAAATTGGATTTGCCCAAGCTGTTTTTCAGTCAGCTTAAAAAACTGCCCCACTGCTTTTCACTCTGCACACAGCCGTTTTTTCATTCATTTCCAAGCAAATCGCTGATGTATGCTCTGAAATCATTCAATTTAAATGGCTTTTGAATATACCCGTCAAAACCAATATCTTGGAAGCTTTTTCCGTCTTTTGTTGTTGTATTTGCGGTCATTGCAACAATATATTTTGCCGGAGATTTGGGTTTTTTCCGAATTTCCTGAATGAACTCAATGCCATTCATTTTCGGCAAATTGATGTCGGCTAAAATCAAATCAAAAGACTCTTTGTCTAAAAGAGCGAGGGCTTCTTGCCCGTCCGCTGCCCATTTTACTTTAAAGCCGATCATCTCTAAAATGTCTATGACGAGCTCAGAGCTTATCATATCGTCTTCTATCAGAAGGATTTTTTTCAAAAATATCTCTCTCCTTTTGATTCATCTTATAAAGGGTGATTGGAAAAATCCACCGCTTAGTCATCCACGTTGATTGAATCGATTTTTTTGGGGAGGTAAACCGTTAAAACGCCATTTGACAGTTTTGCTGTTGCTTTTTCTTCGTTAATCGGAACCGGAATATTGACAGATCCCTCATATTTTTTGTAAAACCTTTCGCGGCGAATGTAAGTTCCGTCTTCGATATCCGTTAAACATTCGGCCCGAATCGTTAACAAGCGATCTTGGACTTCGAGAGTCACATCTTTTTTAGTAACGCCCGGAAGGTCTGCTTTCAAAATAATGTCGTCTTTGCATTCAATTAAATCCATCAAAGGTGTTTGCCGGAATTCGCCAAATGTTTCTTTATTGCTTTTTCCAAAAGAAGTGATCTTACTGAAAATCTGATCAATCGTGGATTTGCTTTCCGAATCTTCGGCTTCTGCCTCTTTTTCCTTTGGCTGCTTTTTTTGGAACGGATTCACTTGCCATTACTCCTTTTTTGAGATTGTCTGTAATTATTTTCCTTAAGATAATTATTAAGATTCGATTGATATATTAATATTTCAGTTAAACTTTCGGCTAAACTTTCAACTAAACTTTCAAAACTTTCAATTAAATTTTCAGTTTTTTTCGTTTTCAATCATGATGCGAACTAAGTTTGGTGCATAAACCGTCTTGAAACTGCCCTTTTTGGCATTGTTTTCATCATAAGAAGCAATCCCGTCAACATTCTTTTCTCTTGTATCATAAAGAACAAAGGGGATGGGATCGCTTGTGTGCGTTTTAATGGCAATGGGCGTCGGATGATCCGGCATGACCAATATTTGGCACGGTTCATCCAGCGATTGGGCGTATTCCAGCATCGGCCCGACAACTTTTAAATCCAAATCTTCAACCGCCTGCATTTTTTTGTCCAAATCGCCGAGATGACCGCATTCATCAGGAGCCTCGATGTGGATGAAGACAAAATCTTTTGTTTCCAAAGAATTTTTGGCGGCATCGGTTTTTCCTTTGTAATTTGTATCTAAAAAGCCGGTTGCCCCTTCAACCTCAATCACATCCAAACCGGCACAGATGCCGATGCCTTTGAGAAGGTCAACTGCCGAGATGACGGCTCCCGTTTTTTGATGAAGCTGTTCAAACGGCTTAAATTTTGGTGCGTTTCCTTGCCCCCAAAACCAAATGCAGTTGGCGGGCATTTTTCCTTCTTTCATTCTTTTTTGGTTGACGGGGTGGTCTTTTAAAATATCGAAAGAGGCTTTCATCATATCAATATAAATTTGAGCAGCATTTTTTGAGGCGGCGTCTGTTCCTTTTGGAAAGTGTTCGGCGGCTTTTTGTCCCGTAACATCATGCGGCGGCGTAAATGTGCATTCTTTTCCAAAGTTGTCTTGTGCCACAAGCAAGTGGCGATAGCTGATTCCGGGATAAAATTTGAATTGATTTGTTCCAAGCGCTTCGTCGACGGCTTTGATGAGTTCTTTTGCTTCTTCGGATGAGATGTGTCCGCCGCTGTAATCTAAAATATGAGCGTCTGCAAGTTTTGGACCAACGGTTCCATCGGGGTTGCCGATTGTGATTAAATTGGTTCGAAAAGCCAAGTCGTTTCCATGCAGCGCCACGCCCATGCTGAGCGCTTCAAGAGGCGAGCGGCCTGTGTAAAATTCGGCAGGATTGTAGCCGAAAATTGACATGTTCGCGACATCGCTGCCGGGGGGATAACCATCGGGGACCGTTTGGGCAAGTCCCATGCGCCCGTGTTTGGCAAGAAAATCCATGTTCGGCTTTTTTGCCGCTTCCAAAATTGTCTTGCCGCCGAGTTTTGGAATCGGCTGGTCAGCCATTCCGTCGCCAATAATCACAATAAATTTCATAATATGACATCCGATTTTTTTTGATATTAATTTGGCGACATAACTTATTTAAATACCTTTCACCTTGAAAAAAAGAGCAGGGCTTTTGTTTTCAGATATAAAGCCAAAGTCCGTTTTACGTCATCCGATCCTTTTTTGGATTCGGATCCGTTTTATCTTTATTATAAATGTTGTCATTTATTTTATCATTCAAATGTTGATGTGTTGATAAGTTGATGTGTTGATATTGGCAAGTTGGTGAATTGATAAATTTCTGATGATTTTATTTTTCAAAATGTGTGTACGGAATCGATAAATTATGAAGCTTGTTATGAAGTTTGGCGGCACGTCTGTCGGGGACGGAAAAAAAATTCGCCATGTTGCGGAATTGGCAAAGAATTATTTTGATCAGGGCAATCAGGTTGTTTTGATTACATCGGCATTGGCGGGTGTGACGGATGAATTATTGGATGTTGCGTCAAATGCGTGCGACCATGGAAAAGTCACAGCGGTGACAGAAGTCATTGCTTCTTTAAAATCCAAACACTTCGCAGCCGTCAATGATGCTGTGACAAACAAAAAAATCAAGTCTGACGTCATTGAATTTTTGACGGACAAAATTGATGAGCTTGAGAAAGCGCTGATCGGCATTTGTTATTTGGGAGAATTGACCATTCGTTCCAAGGACAATATTTCTTCTTACGGCGAGCGTCTGGCGGCGCCTATCATCTCAGGCGCTTTAGAATCTCTCGGCGTTTCATCTAAATTTTACACCGGCGGTGAAGCCGGCATTATTACAACAGACATATTCGGCAATGCAAAACCGCTTCCGAAAACCTATTCTTTAATCGATGAACGCTTGACGCCCGGGCTTAAATCTTCCGTTCAGGTTGTGACCGGATTTATCGGCGAAAACGAGGACGGCAATATTACAACACTCGGACGCAGCGGTTCGGATTATTCCGCATCCATTGTCGGAGTCGGCATTCATGCCGATGAAATCTGGCTTTGGAAAGAAGTGGACGGCATTATGTCGGCAAATCCGAAAATTGTGCCGTCGGCACGTACAATCAAGTACATTTCTTATCAAGAAGCGATGGAACTCTCATCTCTCGGCGCCGAAGTTTTGCATCCGCGCGCCATTGAACCATCCATGAAACATCATATTCCGGTGCGTGTGAAAAGCACATTTAAGCCGGACTTTGACGGCACGCTTGTGATTGCTGAAAACCAGATGTCTAAAAATGTTGTCAAGGCCGTCAGCATGATCAAAAAAATTTCATTGATCAACGTGTCCAGTGCTGAAATGGTCGGATCCGTCGGAAAAGTCGCCCAAATATTTTCCGCGCTTGCCGATAAAAATGTCGGCGTCCGTTTAATCAGCCAAGGTTCCGAATCCAGCTTGTCTTTTATTGTCAACGAATCCGACCGCGCAAAAACGGTGAAAGCCATTAAGACCGGACTTGGCGATATTTACAATGTCGATTGCCGCTCCGATATTGCGGTCGTTGCGGTTGTCGGCGCAGGCATGGCAGGAACACCTGGTGTTGCACGCCGTGTTTTTACCGCGCTTGGCAAAGAAAGCATTAACATTATCATGATCAGCCAAGGCTCTTCCGAATACAACATTTCTTGTGTTGTCAGCAGTGCGGATGTGAACAAAGCCGTTGCGTCACTTCATGCGGAATTTGAATTGGACAAACTTGATTATTAAATTATTTTGTTTTTAATTTGTTAAAAAGATTTAAGGGGTAAAATGATGACGGGAAACGAGAAACGTTCGGCTTATGCCGCCTCCGGTGTTGATATTCGCCAAGAGGAAAGCACAATTAAAGCATTGACAAAAAAAATGACTTTCAAAAGACAGGGTCTTGGTGCACCGCTGACGGAAATCGGGCACTATGCCGGTTTGCTGGATTTTGGCAAATTTGCTGTTGCCATGACGACAGACGGTGTTGGTTCTAAAGTTTTGATTGCAAACGAAATGGGAAAATGGGATACGGTCGGCATTGACTGTATTGCAATGAATGTCAATGATTTGCTGGCGATTGGCGCTGAGCCAATTGCGTTTGTGGATTATCTGGCTCTTGAAAAGCACAAGCCCGGATTTGCCGAAGAAATCGGCATTGGCCTTGCAAAGGGTGCGGAAATGTCGAAGATGTCCATTGTCGGCGGCGAGACGGCAACGCTTCCTGATGTGATTCGAGGGTTTGACTTAGCCGGAACGTGTATCGGTATCGTTTCAAAAGACCAAATTTTAACAGGCGAAAAAATAAAAGAAGGCGATGTTCTTGTCGGTTTAAAGAGCAGCGGTGTTCACAGCAATGGTTATTCTCTTGTCCGCAAAATTATTAAGGAGTCGCCTTACAATTACCAGGATTACTGCCCGTATGACGCCAAAAAAACAATTGGTGATGAGCTTTTAACACCGACGCGCATTTACATGGAAGTTTTGGACGTCATTAAAAAGCATGAAGTTCACGGCTTGGCACACATTACCGGCAGCGGTTTGTTAAAACTCAGGCGCATCACAAATCTCGGCTTTGACATTTACGATCCGATTGAGCCGCCTGAAATATTTAAGTTCCTTCAAAAATCAGGAAACATCAGTGACGCCGACATGTATAAAACATTTAACATGGGCATGGGCTTTTTGTTTGTTGTTCCCGAAGAAGTCGCCCTCTACGTTGTCGGTATGACCGGCGGCAAAATCGTCGGAAAAATCGTTAAGTCCGGCATTAAAGTTAAAAATTTGGTTCTTGAGTAAGAGATTTTTTTTCTCTGACTCTCTTATCTTTCTTTTTATTTTCTTTTTAAAAGGTCTTCTTATGGTTTGCTTGAAAAATTTGGACGTTGTGGTCATTGGCGATGAGATGACGCTCACAGATTGCCAAGAATTGATTTTAAGCGTTTCTGACGAAGTTTATTTGGTACCGGGCGGATATTCTCTTTTAGGCGTTTTATTAAAGGGTTCTCGACCATTTCCCGTCGGTTTTAAAGATGACAGCTTATTTTTTCAATATGTTAAGCCATGCTTTGGAATTTTTGCACTTCAGGTGGAGAAGTGCAAAGAAATTGAAGATTTGAGAAAGGATTTTCAAAAGAAGGGGTTTGAGAGAGTTAAATAAAAGAACGAGTTTGAGAGAGTTAAATAAAAAAATGGATTTGAGAGAGTTAAATAAAAAAATGGATTTGAGAGAGTTAAATAAAAAAATGAATGAGAAAATAAAATAAAATAAAAGATTGACCAAAATCGGTCAACTCAATCTTATTTTTGTTTTGTAAAATCTTCGGAAATGGATAATATACCGCCGCCAAGAACGACACGCAGGTCTTTTCCGACAAAGACAGCACTTCCGATTCTTGTGCCGCCTGAGCCGTACAAAATGTATTCGCTGCCGGATTTTTCCCATGTCCCGCTTGTGTTTAATAAGCCGACTTTTGCCGTGTATGTATTATCTTTGTTGAATGTGATGGTTGCACCTGAATTTTTAGCGTTCCATGTACCGACAATTTTGTCGCCCAAACAGCCGGCAAAAAAGCCGGTGATAAGAACCAAAATCATAATTAAGGACATGAGTAAAAGTGTTTTTTGTTTCATTTTATTCCTCCGCTATATATAAGCAAGATAATAATAACATTCATTCCCATTTAAATTAATTTCCATTTAAACACTTTTATTAAAAAAAGACGAAATGAAATCAAGTCTGTTTCTCTTGAATAATAAAAAAAGATAGTCCCGAACGGATTCGAACCATTGTCGCCGGCTCCAAAGGCCGGCATGATTGACCACTACACTACGGGACTATGGTGAGAAGAATAGAAAGGGAAAGGTAACATAAAAAGATTTTGATTGATTTTAAAAAATTCGTTCAAAAGGGGAATTGAAAGGGCAATATTTTCAGCTGAATTTTTTAAAACATTCAAAAATAATTCAACAGATTTTACAAAAACGATTATTATATTTTTATATTATATATATGAAGACTCACCTATATATAATAGTAAATTTGGAATTAATAATCAAAATTAAAAATTTGTATGAATTTAAAACATATGGATAGATAAAAAACGGTTGGAGCTGCATCATTTCAAAATAATTTTTGAAAAGGGGTTTGTATTTGTTTTCATAAAAAACGAATTGAACAATGATTATTGATACTTATTTCAAGCTGCAGCAATCCAAAAAAACCAATTCGGGGCTGGTATTATTCGAAGAACATCAATGAATTTGACGTTAAACGATGTCATTTGTTTGTCTGAAAAAAGACGCGACATTATTTTGATTCTTGGGAAAAGAGAATGTACGCTTGATGAAATCACCGAGCATATGGGTGTTCCGTCACATTCTTTTATGCCTCAGCTAAAGACACTTCGCGACGAGGGAATTATTGTTTTCAAAAACGGTGTTTATCATTTAACATTTATCGGGCAGGTTTTGGTTCAAAACATGAATCCGCTTTTTGAAACGATTCGGATTCTTGATCAAGATCAAAGATATTGGTTTGACCGCAACTTGTCTGTCATCCCGATGGATTTGTTAGAGCGTATCCGCGAAATCGGCGATTATATGTTACTATCGTATGACCTCAGTGAGTATATGATTGATGTTACTTCGGATTTTTT
>Ga0099364_10011530_pt1 | contig 12065 bp, 10 predicted proteins | sample TergutTh196P3_FD_73070 | JGI IMG/M metagenome (GOLD analysis project Ga0099364, IMG submission 73070) | Microcerotermes parvus P3 segment gut microbial communities from Pointe-Noire, Republic of the Congo - Th196 P3 | ecosystem: Host-associated > Arthropoda: Insects > Digestive system > Gut ...
AAATATTTCACCCCTGAGCTGGCTGACCTTTACGAATATGACCCGCAGAAAGCAATGGAGCTTCTTGCCGAAGCCGGATATCCCGATGGCTTCTCAATGGAAATCGTCGCTCCATAGAACCACCAGCCCCACATCGACACAGCGACGGTGGTGGTTGAACAGCTGCGGGCAATCGGCGTCAGCGCAACCATACGCCTTGTGGAATGGAGCACTTGGCTTGAAGACACATACAGGGGGCGCAATTTCCAGGCAACTGTTGTTGGCATCGATGCCTCTTCAATGACGGCAAGGGCAATGCTGGAGCGTTTCACCAGCACCAACGGCAGCAACTTCACCAACTTCTCCGACCCCCAGTACGATGAAGTCTTTGCCGCTGCCGTTTCTGCCTCTAGCGACGAGGAACAGATATTGCTATACAAGGAACTGGAATACATCCTGGCACAGCGCGCTGCGAACCTCTATATCCAGGACCTCTGCGACATTGTTGCAATAAATGTAAATATCGGCGGATTTGAATTCTACCCGCTCTTTGTGGAAGATTTGGCAAGGCTATATTACAAATAGAAGCTGACTTCTCAAGGGGGTGATGACATTGAGATACATCCTAAAACGCATGGGTGTCTTTGTCGTCACCCTTTTTGCCATTTCTGCCCTGGCTTTCATCGCTTTTCAGATCATACCAGGCGATCCTGTGACGAGAATGCTGGGCACAGAGGCGACCCCTGAACGCGTCCTGGAGCTAAGGGCTCAGCTTGGACTGGACAGGGCACTTTCCATCCGCTATTTCAGCTGGCTTGGAGGTGTCGTAAAAGGAAATTTCGGCAGCTCATACAGCTATGGCATACCCGTCACAGAGCTGCTGGGGGGCAAAATCACGACAACGGCATTCCTGTCCGCTATGTCCTTCGCATTTGTCGTGGCAATATCAATTCCCATCGGGCTGATTTTGACCCGCTACTCCACTGTCCAGGGAAAAGGCATCCCAGCTGCGCTGCAGCGAATCTTCATCACAGCGACTACAGCCCTGACCCAGATTGTGATGGCAATACCGCCATTTTTCACAGGGATAATCTTTACCTATGTCTTTGGGCTCGTCCTTCGCCTTTTTACGCCAGGCGGCTTTGTATCCTATTCAGAAAGCTCCAGAGCCTTTTTCGCATACCTGCTCTTCCCTTCCCTGGCGATAGCCCTTCCCCGCAGCGCAATGGTAATAAAGCTTCTCTCCGGCAGCGCACAAAAAGAAGCCCGCAGCGACTATGTCCGCACAGCTTACAGCAGAGGCGGCGGCAGGTGGTACGTACTGATAAAGCACGTTACTCGAAACGCCATGATTCCTGTGATAACCTTCCTAGCCATGACCCTATCGGACATCGTTGCCGGGAGCATCATCATCGAACAGGTTTTTTCCATTCCTGGAATCGGGCGGCTCTTGCTTCTTTCCATCGCAAACAGGGACTATCCCGTTGTCCAGACCATTGTGCTGATCATCGCTTCAGTGGTGGTGATTGTAAACTTCATCGCCGATATCGCCTACCAGCTCATTGACCCTCGCATAAGGCTGGAATAGAAATAACGCTGCCACGCATCTGTGATAATGCACCGTTAGCAAAGGACAAAAACCATGCTCATGAAAAAAAACTACAACTTCATCATTGGGCTGCTCATAACCGCACTCATGCTTTCCCTTTCCGTAATGGGTATATTTTGGACACCCAACAACCCCAACGCCATCGATTCGTCCCAACGCTTTTTGTCGCCGTCGATCCAATATCCTTTGGGCACCGATAACTTCGGGCGCTGCATATTCAGCCGCGTCGTCGAAGGAACCGGTTCCACAATACTGGTTGCCGCGGCAACAGTCGCCATCGGTTTTGGAGTTGGCATGATTGTCGGCTGCTTCACCGGTTATTTCGGAGGTTGGAGCGACGAACTGCTGATGCGCACGGGCGACGTGATAATGGCATTTCCCAGTATACTCCTCGCCCTGGTTTTCATCAGCCTCATCGGAACGGGACGCTACAATGTCATAATCGCCCTTGGAATCCTATTCATTCCCAGCTTCGCCCGGATAGTCAGGGGCGAGTTCGTTCGGATGAGGGAGCTTGACTTCGTCCAAAGCGCAAAGATAATGGGCGCAAAACCCAGCAGGATCATGTTCGTCCATATCCTGCCAAACGCTGTTCCCGTCATGCTCAGGAACATCGCCATCGGCTTCAACAATGCTGTATTGGCAGAAGCGAGCATGAGCTACCTCGGTCTCGGCGTTCAGCCTCCCGATGCGAGTCTGGGCAGGATGCTCTCTGATTCCCAGCCCTTTTTGTTCTCCGCTCCCTGGTACGCACTATCGGCAGGCATCGCCATCGTGCTGCTAATTCTGGGTTTCGGACTCATCAGCGAAGGCATCCTCGCACAGAATCCCAGCCCCACCGCATAGGATCAACCAGAACCATCTGGTATCATCTGGTGTCACCCAGATTCATCTAACGTCACCTTGGACACCCCCAACAGGAGATGCTCATGTTATATGTCAGAAACCTCAGCATATCATTCACCAACAACTTCGGCGTCGAAGCCGTCCATGACGCAAGTCTCCAGCTTTCCAAAGGCGAAAGACTGGGCATAGTGGGCGAATCCGGTTCCGGCAAAACCATGCTCGCGCTGGCGATCACAGGTCTTCACCCCAGAACCCATACCAATGTTACAGGAGAGATTTTTTTCGATGGCACAAACATCCTCAAAAGCACAACAGCGCAGCTTCGCCGACTCAGGGGAAAGGAAATAGGCACGGTCTTCCAGGAACCCATGACCTCCCTGAACCCCCTCATTAAAGTGGGAAAGCAAATCGAAGAAACTTTGAAAATCCACACCGACTTCCCCTCCCAAAAGCGCCGGGAGCTTGCCTTGGAAGCCATGGAAAGCGTTGAACTACCGTACCCTGAGCAAACTTACGAGAAATACCCGCACCAATTATCCGGCGGACAGCGCCAGCGGGCGATGATAGCCTCTGCAATCATTTCCGAACCAAAGCTGCTAATCGCCGACGAACCAACAACAGCCCTTGACGTGAGCACCCAGGGGCAAATCATAGACCTGCTGCGACGCATCAACGAAACCCGTGGGCTTGCCATACTTTTCATATCCCACGATTTATCAGTTATTCGCAGGCTATGTGACCGGGTAGCAGTGATGCACGGCGGAAAGATCGTAGAAGACGCACCGACGCAGGAAGTCTTCAAAAACCCAAAAGACGAATATACGAAGCGTCTGATATCAGCAATACCCACGAGAGACAAGCGACGGAGGCAGTCATGAGCACAATTCTCGAAGTAAAAAACCTAAACGCCTGGTACAGGAGCGCAGGAGGACCCCTCGGCGCTGCAAGACGAAATCGGATTCAAGTTCTCCACGATCTGAGTTTCACAATCTCCCAAGGGGAAATCCTCGGCTTGGTCGGAGAATCCGGCTGCGGCAAGTCCACATTGGCAAAGGCTATCTGCGGCATAATCAGCGACACCGATGGCGACATAAATTATAATTCCACCCGCCCCCAGATGGTTTTCCAGGACCCGCTTAGTTCACTGAACCCTGCAAAGAGCGTTGGCTGGATCATAGAAGAACCTCTGCGTATCGAAGGCGGCATAGAGCCTGCAGAGCGGCAGCGGCGCGTCCACGAAATGTTGGAGCGTGTCGGGCTGGGCAGCGAATATGCAAGGCGAAAACCCCATGAACTCTCAGGGGGTCAGCGCCAGCGGGTCAGCATCGCGGCAAGCCTGATCTGCCACCCTCGCCTCATTCTCGCCGACGAACCGGTTTCCTCCCTTGACGTGACCATTCAGGCGCAGATACTGGACCTCCTGCTGGAGCTGGGGCGCGACTTCAACCTCGCCTATCTCTTCATATCCCACGACATGAATGTAATTTACCAAATATGCGACAGAATTATGATAATGGAAAAAGGAAGAATTGTCGAAGAAGGTACTGTGGAAGAAATTTTCGACAATCCCAAACACGAATACACAAAGCGCTTATTAAAATCATTTGACGAATAACGAATAAAGGGGCAATACATATGATATTGGCAATAGACATTGGAAACACAAACATTACAATGGGCTGCGTAGACAAAGGTAAAATCATGTTTGTTTTTACCCTATCCACAAACATAGCAAAGACAGCGGACGAATATGCAATCGGAATCCAGAGCCTTTTGGATTTTCACGCACTGGATCCGAAAAAACTAGACGGCGCAATAATCTCCTGCGTTGTTCCTCCCTTGGCAAACGTGCTGAGAACCTCCCTGATCATGCTCTTTGGCATCGAAGCCCTCATCGTGGGCGCAGGGGTAAAGACCGGCTTGAACATCCTGATAGACGACCCTGCCCAGCTAGGCGGCGACCTGGTGGCATCGGCAGTTGGCGCCCTTGAAAATTACACTCCCCCAATTATCGTGATCGACATGGGCACAGCAACGAAAATGTGCGCCATCGATAAAAACGGGAATTTCATAGGAGGCGCGATAATGCCAGGCTTGCTGTTATCCATGAACGCACTCTCGGAAGGCACATCTCAGCTCCCCCACGTTCCCATCGAGTCGCCGGGGAAACTCATATCCACCAGCACCACCGATTCCATGAAAAGCGGGGCAATCTATGGCACTGCATCCATGATAGACGGGATGATAGAGCGTTTCGAGGCGGAACTTGGAAGCACAGCAGCGTCGATAATCACAGGCGGACACGCAGAAACGATTCAGCGCTGGTGCAAAAGGGAAATCGCCTTCGATCCGCACTTGATCCTGCGGGGACTGGAAATAATCTACGATAGAAACAAGCAAAGATAAAAAAGGAAGAAAGGACGGTAGCCGCTTGCTCCCGCATAACGCTATGGTGGGTAGATAACCGCGGCAAAGAATGATGAAAAAGAAAGCCATCGCCATTTTTGCTGCCCTGTGCCTAATGGCTGTACTTAGCCTCCAAATGTCAAAAGCGGCAATCTCCTATCATTTCCTTGCGGTCAACGACAGCCTGCTCCCATTCCGAGACGACATGATGCCCTATATCAGCGGCGACAGGATACTCGTCCCCCACCACATCTTCGCAGGAGCAGAGGTCTGGTCCGTGGAAAGCAGAGGCTTCGAGGAGGTGCGCCTATATAGCGGCACAAGACAGGTGGACTTTTTCGTCGAGTCCGGCATAACCCAGAACCAATTCGGAGCGGAACTGCCCTGGCCCTCGCCCATGATAATCGGCAACAAGTTCTATGTTCCCCTCCACCAGGTATGCGAATACTTCGGTCTTGACTACGAACTCATCGAAGTCGGCAGAAGCGTCATCCCCGGCAGGCAGATATGGATTATACGCATTGTTTCGGAGGCAAGGCTATCGAGCAGCGAGTTTGTCAACAGATACAGGAACGAACTGCTTGCTTCATACGAGGAGTATTTTCCGCCCCCATCCACCGATGTAAGCTCCCCACCGGAAACGCCAGAGCAACTGCCGGAATATACCGATGTCACAATCTATCTCAGCTTTTATGGCATTACCCCCTACACAGAGCAGATACTGGGAATGTTGGGAACATCCTTTCAATACGGTTATCGCGCGATTTTCTATGCCAGCGCCTCCGACATCCAAAACAGCCCCGGGATTATCAGAAAAATAGCAGGCACCGGCCACTCCATTGGGATATGGCTGGAGGAGGGAAGTTATGACGAGTACCTGGAAGCATCCGCTGTGCTCTTTGAGGCAGCGAAGGCGAGGACAGTCCTGGTCGCATCCGATTCAGCCGACGCAATGGAAACCGCCGAAAGCCATGGTCTGGTCTACCACAGTGCTGATCTTAGCATAGGCGGCGAGACCCCCGGCACCCCCACCAGTCTCCCCCCAAGCCCAACCACAGCCGCTGCTGTCACCAACTCACTCCCCACAACCCCCAACCAAAGCCGGCACATCCGCTTCGCCTGCACAGAAACAACAATCCCCATCCTCCAAGGTCTGCTCTCCCACCTATACACATATAACTACACCCTAGCAATCACCAACGAAACAACATAACCCCTATTCCCCTCCCCCGGAGGGGTGGACGCGAAGCGGACGGGGTGGTCCCCCCCACAGCACTACTACATCCACCCAATCCCCAAAAAAACCGCCAAAAAACAAAAATACTGCAAAAAAACGAATATTTTTCCAAAATAATAGTTACAATATATTGAAAAAAGAGTAACAATGTGTTAACCTATGCCCAAAAAGAATAGACAGAGAGGAAAAAGGCAGTCAATTACAGAGAAAACCAGTAGCTTTATTGAATTGCCGCAAAGCAAAGTAAGGGGGAAGAGAAAATGATAGAAAGCATTGATAGCATAAACGAACAGCATAGCGGAAAATGGGTGTTGCTCGCCGACTGCGAAGAGGACGAAAACGGCACGATTATATCCGGTCGGGTCGTCTTGAGCGATGAAAACAGAGCAAACATCGTCAAACAGTTGCCCGAGCACGAAGACAATGTGACTCTCATATCATTTCGCTATGCCGGAAAAATATCCGAAGGAGTCTGTGTGTTTGTATGAGCAGTATCGTCAAGCTAAACATGAACAACGGCGTCCCCGTTATAGATTTCTATATCTGGGACCGCAACAAGTCCATCTACCGAAACACCCTTGCCGTGCTTGATACAGGCGCGGGAGTAACGACCATATGCAAGGATTTTCTCAGCGCGCTGGGATACGACAGCGATGCAACCACGACAAAAAGGACAATATCAACAATCACCGGCTATGAGGAAGTATCGGAAGTGATGGTTCACAAAATCAAACTTGGCAGCGTCGTATTCTCCGATGTCATAATTCATGCGCATCCCTTCCCTCCAGAGAGCTTCACCACCGCCGTAGTGGGGATGAATGTTTTGAAATATTTCGACATCAAGTTTTCCTTTAACGGAAACGAAGCAGTATTCGAGCGGATTTAGCGCTGCTATATGCGCCCTACGAACCCTTTCAACGACCCTGTCATCCTACCACCCACCAACCAACCAACAGCACTGCGAAGGATCTTGCTGCGCTCCGATCGTTTTCGGAACGATAGACAGGAACCTTTGCGCCGCATAGTTTCGATAGTATTCACCTTGAGTATATAAAAAGGAGGATTCAAGCATGGCAGATCTAACCGAAAGAGAAAACTTCCAGCTTGTGCTGGACGGCAAGATTCCCCAGTGGGTACCCAACTACAGCAAAGTCACATCGGGAGGCGGCTCCTCATACACAGGACCCAAGCGCATCGAGGGCACCAACAAGACCGTCAATATTTTCGGCGTGGAGAGCCACTCGACAGTCGATGGTCCCATCCCCACCAACACCGTGACCCGTGACTTCATCATGACGGACATCACCAAGTGGCGCGACATCATGCCAGACATCGACCTGAACCTCAACGATTGGGAAGCCGATGCACAGCCAGCCTTGGATAGGCTCGACAGGCGCGAAAAATTCGCCTCCTACACCTTTGGTGGTATGTGGGAAGCGATGCACAACATCATGGGCTTCGAAAACGCTCTGGAATCCCTGGCTACGGAACCAGAGGCAACATATGATTTCCTCAACGCCCTAGCCGATTTCTGGATCGACATCATGCAGCGCTTTTGCAAGTACTTCAAGCCGGACATCGTCACCACCATGGAGCACATCGCGACCCACCAGGGTTTGCTGATGTCTCCGGAGGCATACCGCACGATTATCAAACCCGTTCACCAGAAAGTCTACGATGCCATCCGCAACATCGGCGCAATCCCCCAGATGCACGTTGACGGCTACGTGGAGCCGGTCATGCAGGACTACGCAGACCTAGGAGTGCGGATGATTCAGCCCTTCCAAGTATTCAACGACATCAACAAATACAAGGAAATGTACAACATCGTAGCCGTTGGCGGATGGGATGCCTTCGGTCCAGGCAACCAACCCGAGTCCACCGAAGAGGACACCCGCGCATCTGTCAGGCTCGCCATCGACACCTACGCCCCCGGCGGCAGATACGCCTTCTGGAACAGCGGAGCCACCCCCCGCTACCCCGACCGCCTGGAATGGATAGACAACGAAGTAGACGTATACGGCAAAGCATTCTACCAAAAGTAACATCGTGTAGCACTCCGCATCAGCCTTTAGTTGCTAACTTTGAGATCGCATCCATAAAATGTAAAGCAAAACTCCTTTCTTTTTCCCCTTCCTCCATCTTACCCCTGCCAAAGCGCAGGGGTAACTCCTTTTAATCGCTAACAATAGCTAAGTATTCTATACAATGCCTATCCCAACAAGCTAAAACCAATTCCCCTCCCTCGGAGGGGTGGACGCGAAGCGGACGGGGTGGTTATTATTGCTGCGGACCCGCCATTTGTGAATATTACGAATTTTTTTCTTGACGTAGACAGAAAATGGAGCTATAATCAAATCAACGAAGGCGGTGCCGGTAAACGGTCAGCCTAAAAATCTTGAGAAAGTAACCGTAAGATTAGTTAGCTTGGCGGTTACTTTCTTTTGTCTAAAAAGTTCATCAGCTCAATCAAGAGTTTTCCGAAAAGGAACATCAATGATATCGCTTCAAATACTGTCATAGCACCACCACCCTTCAGGGTGGCTAACCGCCTACCGTTAATGGCAACGCCTTCGTACTACATTGTATAGCCGTCCCAATGCCTTGTCAATATGAATTGAGTTGTTGAAAAATGTGAACTTTCCAACAATAGAAACATCTTACGACACATATGTCTTCGAGTTTTATGCCTCACCACAAGAATGGCGATTGACGAACGTACCGACTAAACAATTCCCCTCCTTCGGAGGGGTGGACGCGACGCGGACGGGGTGGTTATTATTGCTGCGGACCCGCCATTTGTAATTATTACGATTTTTTTCTTGACGTAGATGGAAAATGGAGCTATAATCAAACCAACGAAGGTGGTGCTGGTAAACGGTTAGCCTAAAAATGCGGAGAAAGTAACCGCAAGATTAGTTGCCTTGGCGGTTACTTTCTTTTGTCTAAAAAGTTCATCAGCTCAATCAAGAGTTTTCCGAATAGGAGCATCAATGATATCGCTTCAAATACTGTCATAGCACCACCACCCTTCAAGGTGGCTAACCGCCTACCGTTATGGCAACGCCTTCGGGCTTCATTGTATAGCCGCCGCAATGTCTTGTCAATATGAATTGAGTTGTTGAAATCATTTGGCATCCCCGACGACATCATCGACGAGGCTCGAAAAAACCAGTAATTTCCTTTTACTAATCCTAACCCCCTGCTTTATAGCAAGGGGGTTCTCGTTTTGCTAAGTCTATGCAAGACTAATTCCCCTCCTTCGGAGGGGGGACGCGAAGCGGACGGGGTGGTCTTTGCTGCTGTTGCTGCGTGGCTCACGCTTTCCGTTTTTGCTGTGCGGTCAAATCACCCGCCTCTTCGAGGCACCCTCTTTATCTAAAGAGGGCTTTTTCTATGACGGCGAGAAACCCCCTGCCTTTTAAGCAGGGGGTTCTCGTTTTGCGGAGTCTGTTAGACTCGTTGGTTTTTGTTTGCGTGGGTATGCAGTACCAGTTACGGTGCAAGCGAGATAACAGCAACGGCTGTATTGTCAGCGCCACCGCCAACATCGGCTAGTATGACAAGGATGTCATCATCAGCAACTGTGCCTGCGCCTTTTTGTGGCATGGTATCAATTGTGAACTCATCAGCAGCCCAGTCAGTCCATCTCAGGAACAGCGTATCAGCAGTGACCGTATATACTGTTGATGCATTAATGACGATTGCATTTGTGTCAGCACTTTGGAATGAGCCACTGATAGTGGATTGCGTCACAGAAGTAGTTGATGCTGGATAAGTTCTGTCGCCCCAATATCTCTGTACATCGTAGATGTCAGTAGTTCCAGTGCGCAGGGCCAACTTAACTACTTCACTTTTGCTTGCTGCAATGTTAAGACTACCTGACGATTTGTAGATTTTTAGTTCCACAAGTCCGTCATTTGTGAGAACTTCCCATAGCTCGTATGATCCATAGTCAGCAACAAGAGTGAGCATGATTCCGTAATCTGCATCTCCGAAGCCTTCCTTGGAATCAATCACATATACCTGTGCAATGGCACTTTGTGTTGTGTACCCATTTGGATAAGTTGATGTGTCTTTGGCATCGTCGATGTCGTCTTGAGTTTGTGCAAGTATTACAAGTGCGGTTGCAAAGGCACCATCAGCATTCATCGGTGAATACTCAAATTTATCATTGCGCGGCCATTTTGACGCACCCTCAAAACGTCTGACACTTTCATCTTGTACTAGGGTCAAATTGGAATTCGCATTAAGTGCGTTATACTGGGTGCCAAAGGGGTATGTAGGTCCAGCGGTGTCGTAGTTGAAGTTAACTCTTGAGTTCTCCCAATTAAAATCTCTATAGACTGTTGCAACAACGTTCGAGGGAACCGCTTTAAGTACCACTTCATTGTCGTCAGTTATGATATATGACCACCACATACCAACGTGCGCAGCGTATAACGTTCCAGTAAGCCCATTATTGGTACCAGCTACTTCATCTCCAGAAGCCGAGATAGTTACTAGTGCGTCATTTCCAGATGTCGGATACCTGTTGTCACCGTTATACTGGAGTACTGCGGGGCGCGCAGTGCTTCCAGTAACTCGATATTGAGCAAGTGGCAGTTCGTGATACTTGCCATCAGTGGTGTACATTGCGATAGAACGACGATTTCCAACTCCCAATCCCGTTTGGCTTCCGATATCAACTACAAAGGCATACTGCAGACCAGCTTCGCCTGTGCTTGCTGCTGCTGCTTCGTAACCGATGATTGAGCCAAATGAATCAAGGTAGAACGTATTTGCATCATCGAATCCTGGTGAGCCAGAGCCAAAACCGTACCCAATTGCAGCTGCAAGAGGATATCTGGTACCGTCAACAGTAATGGTATGACGGCCCGTATCTGGCAATAGGTCATTAAAGTTCCCAGTTGTTGATGTGGCCCTTCCTGTGAGCGTGTCAGCTTTTGTAGCACGAAGAGCAGGTGGTGCATTACTTCCGCCAAGGTCAGGATCAATCCTTAAGCCTGTGGCTGGGAATGTGCCGTTATTATTGTCATTCGGTGAAATCAGTATCCAGTCATTTCTGACAAAGCCTTCTGCATAAACCGTGGCACCATAACCAGTCAGACCATTTTTACCTGCCTCGTATACTTGAGCAGTAAGAGAACCAGCATTGGTGTTAACGCTTGTGACGCGACCGAGTAGTTCGTATTCAACAATGATTTTGTTGACAATATCATTACCATCGCGCATAATCGTGACAAATGCACCTGGCGGGAATACGATAGTGTTGTTACCTCTTTGCACGAGGCTAGATTCTGTGGCAATGCGTCCTTCCGCACCATTTATGTAGTAAAGGAGTCCACCACCAGAATAATCCCAGTCATCGCGATAATTGAAGTTTACTGACATATAGTGCTTGGTATGGTCAGCGTTGGCTACAAAGCTCGCTGCAACAGTATCACGGGTATATTCGTCTGTGATAGGTCTGTTGATGTTGTTGAGGTGCCAATAGCGCCATCCGAAACCAAAGTCATCGGTGGTATTTTGGAATCTAAGGTTGAATGTGTTGCGTCCGAGGTTGACTTGCGGGCCAATCATCAGCATTCCGTCTTCGTAACCTGTGAGGTATCCGAGGAACTGTGAATATTCAACCATGTTTTTGCGAAGAGTGTTGAATGTGTATTGGGCGATTTCCAAGCGTGTTGCGGGAGCAGAGAAATCTGCGTTGCCTGAAAGGACATTCATCATGAAAGTACCGGTAACACCGTCACTGGTTCTGTCCATTCTCTGTCCGTCCACAATGGCGTTGATTTGCCAGTTGTCGCCAACGTACTCGCCGTTTCTACCGAAGCCAAGAGCTATAAGAAGCATCTTTGCAATCTGAGCACCGGTGACGTTGTTCTCGGGTAGGAAGTTTCCATCGGGGTAGCCGTCGATGATTCCCCTAGTGGAGCAGTATGCGACGAATCCGCTTGCCCAGTGGCTTGCAGGAACGTCTCTGAA
>Ga0099364_10011531_pt1 | contig 12065 bp, 12 predicted proteins | sample TergutTh196P3_FD_73070 | JGI IMG/M metagenome (GOLD analysis project Ga0099364, IMG submission 73070) | Microcerotermes parvus P3 segment gut microbial communities from Pointe-Noire, Republic of the Congo - Th196 P3 | ecosystem: Host-associated > Arthropoda: Insects > Digestive system > Gut ...
GTTTTTTCCTTAAAAGCTTCTGATCCATACAAGATTATTCTTTTTGGCTCTTACGCAAAAGGAAACCCTGATAAAAACAGCGACATGGATTTAATGGTAGTATTGGACAACAATCATGTTTCAAAAACGTATGAAGAACGTCTCAATAAAAAATTATTTATAAGAAACCTGGTTGTTGAAATTAATCGTAAAATACCTCTTGATATACTGGTTTATTCAAAAGAAGAATTTGCTCTGATAAAAAAATCTGGAAATTACCTGATTGACGAAATTGAAAAAACAGGAAAAACAATATATGAAAAAGCAAGTTGAATCCTGGATACTGATTGATGATTGTCAATGAAGTATATATGGAATCGAGGTATCCCGGTGAATTGGGATTAGTGTCAGATGGTATATTGTCAGACCAACAGACAAAAGAATTTGTGGAATATGCAAAGGAAATAAAAGCAATAATACTCAAAGAATTAACATAAAACATACATCAGGAGTCGATAAAGGGAATGGAAAACACACATCAACGACGTGAATTTGGTGAAGTCGAAATCTTTCCGCCTGTTGGGATAAACAGGAGGTTATATGCCTACTATTAAACCCGTATCAGATTTAAGGAATTATGCGGAAGTTCTCAAGGATATTAGTTCCGGTTCTCCTGTTTACCTGACCCAGAATGGGCGCGGTCGTTATGTTATTCTGGATATGGCGGATTACGAAAGAAGTGAAGCTATCGTCAGGCTCATGATGGAGTTGGAAAAAGGCAGAATCTCCGGAGAAAAAGAAGGCTGGCATACACTGGAAGAAATAAGAAAAGAGTTCGGTCTCAACAATACTTAACCCTTCAAAATCCTATGAATGAAGTTTCTCCGATAGTGCGTCAATAAGTAAAATTGCCCCTTCATATTCGCCAATCGTCTTGTTTTGCAATATATCGTTGACGGTGCGGCCAATGTCAGACATGGTTACCCGTGTAAATCCTTCAAGGGCGGCGGCGGCCCTGTTAATAGCAGGTGCATCAAAAGCGTTAAGCGCGGTCTTTAGTTCGAAAAGACAATTTTTCAACAGTTGCGTGTCTACGGTTCCTTCGTTCATGTCTGCCGCATCCGTATTGTTTTTTGACAGAACGTCGCCAATATTGTTCAGAAGTGTCTCCAAATCCGCCAGAAACGCAACGCCGCGGGTTTTAATATAAGCTAAATCCATTTGCCGGCCCGCTAACTCCAACGCGCTCGCCGCTTCCGACAACGCCTCTCCCCCCAAAGTTGCAAGGGAGCTTTTCAGCGCATGCACGTTGATTACGAACAGGGCGATGTTTTCCGTTTCAAGGCATGTTTTTATTTCCTTGATTCTTTCCAGGCTGTCATTATAAAAAACAGCCAGCATTTTGAGATATTGCTCTACGGTTCCGCCCGTCATGCAGATACCTTTTTCAACGTTCAGTCCGTCCACTTTTACGATATTATTCGCGCAGCGTTTAACAGCAACAGTATCTGCCAGGTTGTTATACGCCGCTCTTTTTTGTTTTTCTTCAGGTATCCACCTCTCTAAAATGGAGTTCATTTTTACCATGTCTATAGGTTTTGGCAAAAAATCATCAAAGCCGTTCTCGATGAACATTTCTTTTGTGCCAAAAACTACGTTGGCTGTCAACGCTATGACAGGAAGGTTTTTAAAGTACTCGTCTTCACCCGGATTTTCGTTCCCAAGCGCCCTTATCTGCAAAACAGTTTCAATGCCGTCCATGTTGGGCATCAAATGATCCATAAACACTAAATCGTAAGTTTTCGACTTGACGGCTTTAATTGCGTCCATACCGCTTAAGCACAGATCTATCTGCATTTCATAAGGCAGCAGCAGCCCTTCGGCAATTTTAACGTTTGTATTAATGTCATCTACAATCAATACCTTTGCATCGGGAGCCGTAAATCCCGGCGTACTTTCGTATCTTGTATATCTGATGTGACTGTCGGCAATCCCGTTCAGGAAATTGGCGATGGGTACGCAATAGACCGGCGTGGTCAGCACGTTTACATCCTGATACGTAATTGATTCGCCATATTCCGCGAGCAATACAAATCTGGCGTTTGATTTAAATTCCGAATATTTCTTTCTGACATCCTCATATAATACGGACGCGAGGATAACAAAAGAATATCTATTGCTCATTATTTCATCATAAAAACTTGACGCGTCTTTCACGAGCTTATAGTTTACGCCAAGATCTTCCATCGTGCGAACAACGGAGTTTATACATATTTCACGCCGTTCAAAAATCAACACATATTTATTCCCGGGATCATTTACGATGGACAGCCGTAAGCCGGGGAGTTTCTTTTGCGGCAGGGTTACTGTAAATTTGCTTCCTTTTCCGTATTCGGACTGAACATATATCTCCCCGTTCATTGCTTCGACAAATTTTTTGGTTATGGCAAGCCCCAGCCCCGTCCCTTCGATGCCTTTATTGTTTTTGGCGTCAAATTGAGAAAATTCGTCAAACAACCTGCTCAAATCCTCCTGCTTTATGCCTCTGCCGCTGTCCGAAACATCTATGATGAGATTAACCGTGCTTTCATCTATCATTTCCCCTTTGATGGATAAAGATATAAAACCTTTTTTTGTATACTTGACGGCATTGCTCAAAAGGTTCAGCATTATCTGGCGAATTCTTATTTCGTCGCCGTAAAGCGTGTTCGGAATGTTGCTGTCTATGTTTACCACAAACCGCAGCCGCGATTCAAGCGCTCTCATTTTTGCGATGTTGACGACGTCATTGGCCAAAGTTGAAAACAAATACTCTTCTGTAATTATTTCCAGATTTCCTGTTTCGACTTTGGAAAAATCCAAAATATCATTGATGATGGACAAAAGATTGGAGCTTGCCTGTTTTATAGTATAGAGATGTTCTTTTACTACGGGTGAATCGACATCGCGCAGCGCCAGTTCGGCCATGCCGATAATCGCGTTCATCGGCGTGCGTATTTCATGGCTCATAGTCGCAAGAAAATTGCTTTTGGAACGTGACGCCAGTTCCGCGGCTTCAAGGGCGAACTTAATTTCGGTTGTATCGTGCAGGATTATGATTACGCCCCTGCTGTTCCCATCCTCGTCTATCATTGGCGCAATCTGTATTTGATGATGCCGCGGCGATCCTTCAGTCTCAAAATTAATATCCTGATCAATTATGATTGTACGTTTTTCGATTACGGATGTTCCGAAAGCGGCAGTCGTCTGGCGCAGAAACTCATCCGGAACGAACGGCTCAAACAATTCTCCAACCGATTTGCCAATAATCCTTTCGGAGCGGGAAATGCCGCTTATCGACAAATAAGAATCGCTGGCGTGCGCCAGCCGTCCCTCTCTGTCAAATAGCAAAAACGGAGTAGGACTGTTGGCAAGCAGCAGGTCCATATACCATTTAAGAGGGTCAACGATTTCATTTGAATTGGCATCGGCGTTTTTTTTTATATTAATATCCGCGTCTATCGACATTGCGACAGCCTCCCGGTCTTTTGCTGATCGGCGCCGTTTAATTTGTTTGACGCTACTATTTCGTAAAACTTACCGGAGACGCTGAGAAATATATCAACCAGCGCCGGATCAAAATGAGTTCCACTGCTTTCAGTGATGATATTAACCGCTTTTTTATGCGTAAACGCCTCTTTATACGGCCTGTCGGAAATCAGCGCGTCGTATACGTCAACTATCGCCATCAACCTGCCTTGAAGGGGGATTCCCTCGCCTTTTAATCCGCGCGGGTAGCCGCTCGCGTCCCACTTTTCATGATGTGTGGCCACCAATACTCTGGCTTGTTCCAAAAATGTCTGCTCCGAGGTGTTCCCCTTTATTTTTTCAATAACCGTTTCGCCAAACAGTACATGCGATTTTATTTCCTCGAATTCATCAATTGTGAGCCTGCCGGGCTTTTGAAGAACATCGTCTTTTATTGCTATTTTACCAACATCGTGAAGCTGCGCGGATTGCAAAATAAGCGCCGTATTCCATGTTGAGATTTCATTTTTATAATCTTTATGATCCCGCATCGCGTTAATTAAAATTTCCAAATAATGCTGCGTCCTTCCTATATGCCCGCCCGTAACGCCGTCGCGGCATTCGATAAGTTCCGTAAATGTACTGAGAACGGCGTTCTGCAGCTCAACAATAGTTTTGGTTTTTGTTTCCACCATTTTCTGGAGATTATTGTTAAAATCAATCAACTCGCGTTTTTGAGATTCAACAAGCATATGTACTTCGATGCGTTTCAGCAAAATAGCAACGGAAAATGGTTTGGTTATGTAATCTATTGCGCCCAGCGACAATCCATGCAGTTCATTTTCACCATCAGTTTTTGCGGTGAGAAAGATTACGGGTATGGCTTTTGTTTCTTCTTTTGCCTTAAGACGCTCAATGATTTCATACCCGTTCATTTCAGGCATTTCAATATCCAGAAGTATCAGGTCGGGTATGTTTTTTTCAAGCATTTTCAATAGCCGGACGCCGGAGTTTATTGTAAAGACATTGTATGTTCCGGCAAGCGCTTCATTGCCAACAGTTAAGATAACCATATCATCGTCGACCAAAAAAACGGTTTTTCGGTCATTCTTCATATTTTATCCCCGTTATCCAAATTATTGTTTTCTGCAAAAGGTTGATTTTACTGCGGAATATCGTAAAATGACAAGGTTTTTTGTGTTCGGGTTGAAACCAAAGGAGGCGGTTATGGGAAAGAAAAGAATCGGCGTATTGCTGTCGGGCTGCGGCGTATTTGACGGGAGCGAGATTCATGAAGCGACGCTCACGCTTTATTTTCTGGATAAAGAAGGCGCGGAAATCATCTGCATGGCGCCGGACAAAGACCAGCGGGACGTGGTGAACCATGTAAGCGGCGAGCCTGCCGCCGAAAAACGCAATGTCATGACCGAAGCGGCGCGCATCGCGCGCGGTAAAATACGGGATGTCCGGACCGTCAAAGCCGAAGAGCTTGACGCGCTGGTTGTTCCCGGCGGTTTCGGCGCGGCGAAAAATCTCTGTTCTTTCGCCGTTGACGGCGCGGATTGCAAGGTTGATGAAAACGTCGAGGCCCTTTTGCGCTAATTGCATAAAAACAAAAAACCCATAGGCGCGCTCTGCATCGCTCCCGCCGTCGTCGCCGGAGTTTTCGGGAAAACCTGCGCTCCGGAAATCACCATTGGCGGCGACGCGTCGACCGCCGGAAAAATGGAAGCAATGGGCGCGCGGCATAAAACGGCCGCGGCGGATGAAATCGTGGTCGATTCAGAGAACAGGATTGTCACCACTCCCTGTTACATGCTTGCGCAGAGCATAAAAGAAGTCGGCGCCGGCATTGAAAAACTTGCCGCTAAAATCATGGAAATGGCGTGATAAATTCCGTCCACTCTTGTATCCTGAAGCGCATGAAATCTGGAAGCGCAGTTATCATAGGCCGGCCTAATTCCGGAAAATCGACGCTCCTGAACACTCTGGTCGGGCAGAAGATTTCCATCGTTTCGGACAAACCGCAGACCACGCGCCATCGCGTACTTGGCGTCGTCACCGAGGAGCGCGGGCAGATCGTTTTTCTGGATACTCCCGGCATTCACAAGCCCGCCTACGCCATGAACAGGCGTATGCTGCGAACGGTGTACGAAGGTCTGCGCGACGTCGATCTGGCAATTTTAATGACAGACGCTTCGATTGCTTTCGGCTCCGGAGAAAACTACGCGCTGGAAACAGTGAAAAGGTCGCGCGTCCCAACCATTTTGCTGCTCAACAAAATCGACGTTATCGCGAAACGGCGTTTGCTTCCCGTGATGCAACGATACGGTGAGGCATACGAATTTCTTGAAATCATACCGATTTCGGCACTTACAGGCGAAAATGTCGAAATCGTCCGGGATAAAATATTTGAACATCTTCCCGAAGGGGAACCGCTTTACGACGCGGAATATTTCACCGACCGGACGGAAAGATTTCTCGCCGGAGAGTTTGTCCGGGAAAAGATTCTCGAGCGGGTGCGGGAGGAATTGCCATACGCATGCGCCGTGCTGATCCGGAAGTTCGATGAAAGCGGGCGGGAAACAAAAAAACTCGTGCGCATCGAAGCGGATATACTGGTTGAAAAACGATCACAGCAGGGGATTGTGCTTGGCGCCGGCGCTTCGCAATTGAAGAATATCGGCGTCGCCGCGAGGGGCGATCTTGAGAAGCTCCTGGGTTGCAAGGTATTTCTGGGGCTGCAGGTGCGTACATCGCCGGACTGGCGCAACGACGAAGCAGTGCTGGATGAATTGGAGCTTGGCCAATGAGCCGGAAGCTTCTAGGCGAACAGATTTACGGGCATCTTCAGCTCTACAAGGACCTAGGCGTACGGTATGTCGGTTGTCCGGACATCGGAGCGCTGGCGCGCGGCGCGCGGGTTTCTGAAAATACGGACAGGACGTCCGCATTCCCGGCCCGCCTGCCGGACGAGCAGGCAGCGCCGGAAAGTTTTGCAATTACCTCAAAAATCGAAAATCAAAAATTGTCCGCCGCTGGAACCGAAATAGCTTCGGGAGAAACTCTGGAAACGATCCTGGCTGATATGGGAAATTGCCAGAGATGCAAGCTCGGGCCGACGCGCACGAATCTAGTTTTCGGCTCAGGCAATCCTCAAGCCGCGCTTATGTTTGTCGGCGAGGCGCCGGGAGAGGATGAAGACGAACAGGGGCTGCCGTTTGTGGGGCGGGCGGGACGCCTGCTGACGCTGATTATCGAGTCTATGGGATTCCGGCGCGAGGACGTTTTCATATGCAATATCCTGAAATGCCGGCCTCCGCGGAACCGTAACCCTGAAACCGACGAGATCGCGGCCTGTGAAGGTTTTTTGTTCCGCCAGATCGCCGCCGTGCATCCTCAGGTGATTGTCGCGCTTGGGGCGTTCGGCGCTCAGACGCTTCTCAGGACTACGGAAACTATAGGGAAATTGCGCGGACGGCTTACGGATTATCGCGGCGTCAAGCTGATGGCGACATATCATCCGGCCTATCTGCTGCGCAGTCCGCTGGAAAAGCGCAAGGTCTGGGAAGACATGCGTATTGTGCGCGACTACCTCCGACATTGATGATATAATTAAAAGTTTTGAAAAGGAGTCGGAAATGCCTCAAACACAGACTTGCCTGTCGGAAAAAATTCTGTTCATTGAACCTAATTCGGGCGCAAGCGGCGACATGTTTATCGGCGCGCTGCTCGACCTGGGTTTCAGCTTTGAGGAACTGCGGGAAAAACTGCTCCTTTTGCCGCTTCACGGATATCGGCTGTCGGCTGAAAAATGCGACCGCTCCGGAATCCAGGCGACCAAATTCGATGTTCATGAAGAACACAGCCACGATCACCATCATCACGGACACGAACACGGCCATGGACATGATCACAGTCACGAACACGGACATGATCACAGTCACGAACACGGACATGATCACAGTCACAATCATGAACACCATCACAGGACATTCGCGGATATACGCGCCATGATCGAAGGGAGCAAATTGTCTTCCTGGGTGAAGGAAAAATCCATTGAGACGTTCCGGCGTCTGGCGGAAGCCGAGGGGAAAATCCACGGACATCCCGCCGATCATGTTCATTTCCACGAAGTCGGCGCGGTGGATTCCATTATAGATATCGTAGGAACCATGATTGTCATGGAATCGTTCCGTTCCATGCGCGTGGTATCATCGGCTGTGAACGTCGGACAGGGAACGCTTAAATGTCGGCACGGCGTCTACCCGGTTCCGGCGCCGGCAACACAGGATCTGCTCAGGAATGTTCCTATATTTTCCAACAGCGTGACGGGCGAACTGACGACGCCAACGGGGGCCGCGCTGCTGACGACGCTGGCCGGCGACTTCGGCGCTCGACCGGCCATGAAAATTACCGCGACGGGCTACGGCGCGGGGACGCGCGAAACGCCCGGCGGCGCCAATGTCCTGCGCATAAGCGTCGGAGAAACTTTTTCAGAAAAAACCGCCGCGCCCGCCACGGAACAGGTTGCCGTAATAGAAGCGACCATCGACGATATGAATCCGCAGATATTCGGGTATTTTCAGGAGAAAGCGATGGCGGCCGGCGCGCTGGATGTTTACGCGGAATCCATACAGATGAAGAAAAACCGTCCGGCGTTGAAAATCACCTGCGTTTGCGCCGTTGCCGACATACGGCGTTTTGCCGAAATCATTTTCAGCGAAACGACAACCATCGGCGTTCGCTACACAGTCGCCGACCGGATAACGCTGCGGCGTGAGTTTCGAAAAGTATCGACGCGGCACGGGGCTGTTTCGATAAAGGTTTCACTGCTTGACGGACGTCCGGTTAATTTCATTCCGGAGTTTGAAGACTGCCGCCGGTTGGCCGAACAAACGGGAAAACCTCTGAAGGAAATTCAGGCGGCGGCGATACACGCTTACATGACGGAATAAATCACATTGGCCCATAAATTGGCAGCCTCCGAAAACCTCAAAATCAAGGCTTGCGGTCGCGACAAAAGCGGAGTTTACTATAGGTAAATGAGCGTTTTGGATCGGGAGCGCAACGCGGAGTCCGGGGTTTTCGGAGACTGCCAATAGAAAGAGGAAGAAAAATGTCTGAAACCATTGTCCCTTCTCAGGCTCCGCCTGACGCACCGATTGCTCCAATCGAAATGGACGAGCGCATCTCAATTGAGGATTTCGCCAAAGTGCAGTTGCGAGTCGGCCAGATCGTTGAAGCCGAAAAAGTCAATGGCTCGCGCAAGCTCATAAAGCTCATGGTGGATATTGGATCCGAAACGCGCCAGGTTGTCGCCGGCATCGCCGAGGCCTACGAACCCGAAGCGCTCATCAATAAAAAAATCGTGCTTGTGACGAACCTGAAACCCGCGAAGCTTATGGGCATCGAGTCAAACGGCATGATCGTTGCGGCAACGGCCGACGGCAAGCCCGTATTGGCGACTTTCGCGGAAAACGTACATAACGGCGCTTTGCTGAAATAAAAGATGACCCATCAGGAAATTTTTGGACTAATAGAAAAAGAAATGACGCAGGTGGAAACTGAACTGGAGAGTCTGTCCGGTTCGGAAATCCCGCTGATACGCGACATCGGGCGTTATATACGCAACGGCGGAGGCAAACGGGTTCGTCCCGTGATTCTGATGCTTGCGGCGCGTATGTGCGGCTATGAGGGAGCAATCGGCCCGAGGCTTGGCGCGGTGATTGAAATGATTCACTCGGCAACGCTGGTGCATGACGACATAATCGACAATTCTTCCACGCGCCGGAATCAGGCGTCCGTAAACGCCCGCTGGGGGAGCGAAATTTCCGTATTGATAGGCGACTGGCTCTACATGACGTCCTTCCAGGTCGCCCTCGCCGAGCGGCAGTTCAAAATTATGGATATCCTGATCGAAGCGACCCGTAAAATGGTCGAAGGAGAGCTTATTCAACTGGAGTTCAACGGCAGCCTGGAAATTACCGAGGAGCAGCATCTTGACATTTCAACGCGAAAAACAGCCTTTCTGTTTTCGGCGGCCGCGCAGCTCGGCGGCGTTCTGGGCGGCGTCGACGCCGGGCATGAAGAGCGTCTGCGCCTCTACGGTATGAATATCGGCCTGGCGTTTCAATTGGTGGACGACGTTCTTGATCTTACTTCAAACGAGCTTACGCTTGGCAAGCCCGTACAGAGCGACCTTAAAGAAGGAAAACTGACGCTGCCGCTCATACGTCTTATAAAAAGCGGCGAACCCCGTCATCGGGAAATTGTGAAAAGCGCGATTGAGACGCGCAACGCGTCCGCCGCGGTACGGGAAACGATCTCTCGGCTTGTCAGGGAATACGGCGCAGCCGATTACGTTATGGAAAAAGCCCGCGCATACGCGCGGAAAGCAAAGGACTATATTGAGGATTCTCCCGCCTGCGACGCCCGCCGCGCGCTGCTTGCCATCTCCGACCACATCGTTGAAAGAGACCATTAACCCCGATACTGTTCAATCAAGCATATTGCTTTCGCCATAAAAGCTGTGTTTTCAATAATATATCCTTCATATTCGGGGTTTAATCAAGTGGTAGAAGAAGCGGCGCCGCTGTTTTTTACCGCGGCGCCGTAAAACATTATACAAGCTCTTTCGCAGCGGTGGCTGCGGAAGCGGCATCAGGGGCATACTTATCGGCATTGATCTGATTGGCGAAATCCTGCGTAATCGGAGCGCCGCCTACAAGAATCTTGAAGCGCGCGCGATCCTTCGATGCGTTCAATGCGTCCACGGTGTCTTTCATCGCGGGCATCGTCGTCGTAAGAAGCGCGGAAACGGCCATGATCTTTACTTCGGGATCGCTCTCCACCGCTTCAACAAACTTGACGACAGGAACGTCCACGCCGAGATCCCTTACTTCAAATCCCGCGCTTTCAATCATCATGGCGACAAGGTTCTTGCCAATGTCATGCAGATCGCCGATAACGGTTCCGATGACAACCTTTCCGAGCGATGCGGTACCCGCCTCGGCCAGTTTCGGCTTCAGCACTTCCACGCCGTTTTTCATCGCTTTCGCGGCAACAAGCATTTCAGGGACGAAGATGTCGCCCCGCCCGAACTTCGCGCCGACAATATCCATCGCCGCAATCATGCCGACATTCAATATTTCCTTGGCGTCAATACCTTCGGCAAGCGCTTCCTGGACAAGTCCGGCAACTATTTTCGTTTTTCCGTTTTCAACAGCAGTCGCAATTTCCTGAATTTTTGACATATTTTAAATCTCTCCCCGTCTTACCTTGATGTTTATACTAAAAAAACTATTGCGCCCTTTCATCCGACAAAAGCGTACCGTATTCATCACTCACGGCGATACGTAGACACACGCGCCGTTAAGAACGCACAATCCTTCATATTTTATCCACACTGTCTTTTTGAGTCAAGCAATTCACAACTGACAACCTAATAAAAACTCCAAAATCAAGGCTTGCAACCGAGCCAAAAGCGGAGTTTTGAGTTTTTTGAGGTTGTCTACTGGAAGAATTTCTTTAATTAAAACCCAAAGACGGCTATCTTTACCTGTTTATTTATGGGAGGAAAATTACAATGCCTGTTTATGATCCATGGGCCGTCGAAACGAAGTGGCAGAAATACTGGGAAAACAACAAAACTTTCAGCGCGCCGGATGTAAGCCCCAAACCGAAACTATATGTACTCGACATGTTTCCCTACCCTTCGGGAGAAGGTCTGCACGTCGGACACCCGGAAGGCTACAGCGCGACCGACATGTTCTGCCGCTACAAGCGGATGCGCGGATATAACGTTCTGCATCCCATGGGTTATGACGCTTTCGGCCTTCCCGCCGAACAGTACGCCATCAATACCGGAACGCATCCCGAAGTCACTACGAACAAAAACATCGCCAATATACGGCGACAGATCAAGCAACTGGGTTTCAGCTATGACTGGGACCGGGAGTTTTCCACGACCGATCCGGAATATGTCCACTGGACGCAATGGATTTTTCTGCTCCTTTTCGATACCTGGTACGATTCTGATTTTGAATGGACCGATACATCAGGAAAAGCCCGCAGAGGAAAAGCCCGCCGGATCGCCGGGCTGCCGATCCCCGCCGATGTCAAGGCACGTGGAGAAAAGGCCGCGCGTCTTTACCAGGATTCCTTCCGGCTTGCGTACCAGGCGGAATCTCCCGTGAACTGGTGCGCGGAACTCGGCACGGTGCTTGCCGACGAGGAAGTTATAAACGGACTGTCCGAGCGCGGAGACCATCCTGTGCAGCGTCTTCCGTTGCGCCAGTGGATGCTGCGCATAACGAAATACGCCGACAGGCTTGTTGAAGATCTCGAAACGCTCGACTGGCCGGACGCCATAAAGGAAATGCAGAAAAACTGGGTTGGGCGTAGCGCCGGCGCCGAGGTTGACTTTTTTATCGGCGAGCCTGAGGCTTTCGCCGACTGGAAGGCCGCCCGCGCCGGTTCGTGTTTTCCGCCCGATCCTGACGAAGACGTCCTTCGCATTTACACTACGCGGCCGGACACGCTTTTCGGCGCGACATATATGGTGCTTGCGCCTGAGC
>Ga0099364_10011532_pt1 | contig 12064 bp, 9 predicted proteins | sample TergutTh196P3_FD_73070 | JGI IMG/M metagenome (GOLD analysis project Ga0099364, IMG submission 73070) | Microcerotermes parvus P3 segment gut microbial communities from Pointe-Noire, Republic of the Congo - Th196 P3 | ecosystem: Host-associated > Arthropoda: Insects > Digestive system > Gut ...
GGGCGAACCGCCCCCACCCCAAATTTGACGGACACGCGAAACTGATTGATCGCCGCTCGCATGTAGTCCGTATCAACGAGTGCATTTCGGCAATCGTGGTCCGCCTGCCTCTCATCCTCCGTCAATTCGTTCCGGATGAGATTTTCCAGTTTGATACTGACCCGATCTGGGATTTCCGGACAAGCAACCCTGATCATCGCCACCTCGACGTATCTACTCCAGCAACGGCATTGTTGTCCCGGAACGTGATCGGGGTAAAATCCTTGTGGGGCATTGTCGGCATTCGATTTTAAGCCTCACGCGGCTTCCAACGGTCAGGAAGCAAATCCCGAATCGCCGACTCTCTGCCCAAATCCGACAACCGAGACAAAATATCGCACAAGTATTCAAACTCGTTAAGACCATGACGATGAGCACTACTCATGATCGTCATCAGAATACTCGCCGTCTTGCCGCCACCCGCATTGCCAAAGAATAGCCAATTCTTGCGGCCCACAACCCATTGACGTAACATCCGCTCACAAGCATTATTGTCAATCGGTAAGCGTTCATGGGGTGGTCGAAAAAGCCGATTTTACATCAGCCTAAACCTTGCAAACTTCCTATTTTCTCGTTGTTTTTCGGATTTGGTGTCGATTCTGCGGTTTCTGATTTTGTCAAGACACAAAATGTAGTAGGCATTTCGCAAATTGACCACTATTTTCAAAAGCCCGTGAACGGCTACGTCATTTTTATCGTCGAGTGAAATATCTCGAATGGTAATTTCCTGCATCATAAAACTACCCTTTTCGCTGAAACTCATTTTTCAATTCTTTCCATTTTTTTCAAAATGCTGATAATCTTTTAACGTTTTCCAATCACCTCCCCATTCCCAACCGCGTTCGATCAACGCCTTTGTCAATGCGGAATCATGGGTTAGCGTTCCCGGATCACTTTTCTCATATTTTGCCCGCAGCGGTAAAATTTTATCCTCTTTGATATAAGGATTCTGAACTGGGTTAATATCCAATGCCCATCCAAACGCATGATTGGACGGCTTTGATTGACCTGCTACTGTACGATAATTAAATGCAGAAGAATTATTCTTCTGCATCGAAAGATCATCGTCCCAACGCCCGTTTTTTCGATAGTTCCGATGCGAAATTGGAATGACAGACTGAATGGGGAATTTATCAGCCAATGCCTTTTGGAAGGCATAGTTTACGTCATCGGCCAAATCTCTATCGACGACAATTTGACCTTGGTGAATCATTCCATCGAATGAATAGTACAGCACGTCGACGACCTGTTGCCTGTTTTTTATTTCAATGGGGCACTCGGACGACAGTCCATCGAAGATTTCCTCCTCCGTCATTTTGGAATCGATGATCGGTTCTTCCATCGTTCCTTTTTTTGTGCCTGCCGTACCGTTTGTTTCACACATGTTCAGCATGAACTCGCAAAAAAGTGCAATTTTGAGAACAAAGGAAATAGTCGGTTTCCTTTTGAACGCCGTTTCGTGAATCAATAAGTGCCTATCAACGCAAACGGCGCCCAATAATAGGGATGTTGCCACTTAGCATTACTCTTAATTGAAATTTTAGTCTGGCGGAGTGAATCGGCGAAGTCGTCTTTCAATTGATGGGTATTCTTGACGAAACCGGAAATCAACTCAGCCGTGGCTTCGTCATCAACTCGCCAATTAGAAGCAACGACTCGGCGTGAACCGGCAGCAAGAAACCCACGGCTGATCGACCATGTGCCCTCGCCCTGTTGGTGAGTTCCCACATTTGTATCACACGCCCCGAGGACAGTCAACTCACAAGATGCCATCTTCAGTTGGAAGATAGCATCAAGCGTCAGGAATCCATCATTATCGGGGTTTCTCGGGTCCACGATCGTGAGGACTAAAGACGCAAACAGATCGCCATACTCATTTCCCGAAACCCCGTGGCACGCAAAGTGGACGATGTTACATCCAGCAACATTGTTCACAACGTTTGCCTTCGTTGCCTTGGCTCTTACATATTTTTTCACATCCATTCCTCTTTGTTCGCAAGCCTTCTCCACCTCATCAATTTCTTTCGCGGCAAATGGCAGTGGACTCAAATTTTGGCGTTCGGACATGTCGGACATGACGGCCCTCAGTATCAATCCACGACTTTTTTCGCCGAACGAGTCACCTTGTTGTGGCCCATAATCCGGATCACCCGCCGTTAATGCCTTGTTATCCCCTTCTTTTTTTGCATCTCTCAAATTGATGTACATGTTTGCGGACGGCGAAGATGTAATCGTCAAACAATCAAGAAGATATTTCGGCTCATTCATTTCCCCCCCTACGACCAAGGCATCGAAAGACAGTCTCGCCAGGGGGCCGTCCGGCAAGATCAACAACCGTTTCTGTGTTTTGTCACTGTCGGCAACGATCTTTTTCCGAAGTTCCTCGTCCGGAACAAGCACTTCCCAAAGGCAAGCCAGTGCCCTCCAAAGACCAGGGCCAATAATATCGTCGGGAGCGGGTTTTCTAATAAGTTCCTTCAACGCTCCATCCTTACTAAGAATTTTGTCGAGGATCGACCGGGTAATAACGACGTTTTTATCTTCTCGACCGAGCAAAATTTCCACTTGCTCTTTCTTCAACAAAATTTTTGCTTGCTTTTCATTCAAGCGGAGCGAATGGAGTCGTGGTTCAACTCCATCCCCATATGCCAGTAGGTAGGAACCATTCTGTCCGACGAGATACTCAAAAACAAGCGTTTTGTCCTGATCGAACCGCGTCCGGATTTCATTAAAGGGACGAGGTCTCCTATCCTCTGTGAGAGCCAGACGAAGAATCGGACTGGCGTTATCGATTGCCCTTGATGCATCGCCGCGTTGCATCAAGGCTTCATGCAGTTTTTGGTTGTGGATTTCTGTTTCCGTTTCACTCAAATTTTTCTGGCTATCCGATCGGAGCACACTGACTTTTTCTTCGGCTTTTTTCAGAGCGGAACGAAGCGGCTCAGCTTTTTCTTTCGGTAGTCCCTCAAGGGGATCAATGGAGTTTGCGTTCATCATATCTTGTAGACTTTGCGAACGAGAGAGTTCCATTGCGTTATAGACTTTTTCCATTTTGGCCCATTCGGCGCCCGTCTTGATCCACTCACATTGCCATTCCACCATTGTTTCGAAGATGGCGTAGTAATGGGAAAATGTTTCGGAACGTTCTTGGTTACTTCCCGACGTGTGGGCTCTAAGCAGCATCGCATTTTGCATTGCCTTTTCCAATTCTGAAACGGCTTCCTCGAAACGCCCTTGATGCTTGCGCAAGTGGGCACGCAAACCATGTAAGATTCTCCCATACCGTATATCCACGGATCTTTCGGATTTTTCGATAAAAGAAGCGGCTTTTTCCAACAGTTCCTCTGCTTGACTTAAATAGAAATCTTTTCCTTCTCTGATTGCCAAGTGAAAATACGCGGCTGCAAGTTGTGTGCGTATTTTTGAGAGAAACGGCTTGAGCAATGGGTACTGGGTGGAGATGATTTCCTCGTTTTCGCAACATAGATTTTTTGCTTCTTCGTACCATCCTTTGTCCAAATACATTATCGAACGATTATGCTTGGGGACGGCAACATCATAAGCAATGTTATAATCGTCGCATAATTTGGCATCACGAGGTTGATTGAAATAATCAATGGCAAGGCTGAAACTCTCTTCTGCCCGCACAATATCATTCCGACCGAAATACAAGGCTTGCCCCATGACATTCTGGATTTCCCCTTTTACCACGGAATATCCATCCGCCTCCCCGATGATCTCCCACGCTTTATTGCAATAGTCCAGTGCTTTCTCATATCGAAACTGTAGATAGCACACCCAACCGAGCCGCCAATAAACGTCGGCCTTGAGTTTGGGATCGTATTGTTGCTCATCCAGGAATTGCAACAAATCAATGAACTTTTTCTCGGACTCAATATGTTCACTTTTTCTATGCAACAGGTCAGCCCGCCTTTTTCGACACCAGACCTCGCGGGGAGATTCATCGATAGTCACTACTTGAGTCATTTCTGAAATTGTATCTAGGAACTCATCAGCTTTCTCATAATCTCCTTCTTCGTAACAAATTTTATCCAGCTCAAAACAAACGGCGGACAGGCACCACTTCAAAAAACGCTCATCCAAGGATGGATTATTACGGCATTCAAACGCTTCTTCGAGAAGCTTTCTTGCCTCTGGAAACTCGCGTTGGCGGCACTTCAGTTTGCTCGACAGCAAATTGCGCACGATGACACTCCGATCATCCCGCTCTCCCCAGAGAGAGCGAAGACCGTCTGAAATCTTTTCGATAGACGATTCCGCTTCTGGCAACCGGTTCGTATTTATCAGTCTACACGTTTCTTCGTAGAGCGACTCGATTTCTGGCAAAGACACGGTATTTGACATCGGATTTCGTTTTTTGGTGAGGTTGGGTTGATCCGAAGAGCAATCGAGACTTCTCAGAGCATTGTCGTGTCATTCGGGATAATGTTCGCGGTACTGTTCTAAGTTGTCCACTATCGTCTCGAATTTCTCCTGAATTTCATCATCGTGGAGTTTTTGGGCAATATCAATAGCGGCTTGCCAGTGCTTTTTGACAAGTCCATGATTGTTCATCTTGCGCCAGAAGTTTCCACGATCATAATGCACGTCAACAAGGTATTTCCGGAATTCCTTGTCGTCGCCCGGATACGCCTCAGCGGCTTGTGCAAGTGTCGTCAATTCGTCTTCCTCATCCGGCCTGTTGCGCATGAACTCTTCGAGGAAGTCGTCAAACTTCGTGTCGACAGTGGGTGCCTCAGTGGTGTCGTCACCACGTACCCTTCCAAATACGTTTTGGCGATCTGCTCGCCGCCGCTCCAACCATATCAGACAGTCTTCTCTATTGTAGCCGGGAATATCGACTGGCCCCGCAGAGCGGGGAGTTTGAGGCGGAAATGCAGGTTGCAATAATGCTTGCAACTCTACAATTTTTGCAGCGACCCAATCCGGGTGGCAGTCCATCGCTTTTTCGATGTCTTCTAACGCATCAAGTAAGACGGCGTAGTCATGTGTGGAAATATCAAGTTCCAGATGATTGGCTGCCAAGTTGGGGTCGAACGCCGCCGCCATTGTTTGAATACGATCAGAAGCAAGTAGGAGAATCGTATCACCTTCCGTACAGAGCCAATTCAAAAATTCCAACCTGGCTCTTCGCACACCGGGAGCAGGCGAAAGATCGAAACGTTCTTCAGCCAAAGCAATGACGATTCCGACATCGTCCCAATCTTCGAGAATCGTTGTTGCCGCTTGAATGGCTTCATGGTCCTCTATACTATCGTCGGACAAATCTTGCTGCAACCGTTCCGCTTTTTCGAGATAATTCCTACTCACAATGGACCGAACTGCCGCTTCATAGTGTTCCTGTTGAAGTTGGTCGACAATCTGGGCAGCTTGGGCAAACCGTTGTCGAGCGGTTGGATTTGTTTCCCCAAAAAACGTTCGTTGAAAACGACCCGTCAAGATGAGCAGTTGAAGGATTTGTGACTGTTCGCGGGGTGGAACACTGCCGATGTCTGCCAGAAGCGTTTCAAGCAATTGAAACCATTCGATAAGGAGCGATTCGGTCTGAATTTCGCCGTTCCGTGTTGCGTGAAGCCCTAATCGGACAAAATCGCTGTTCGGTTCCATTGAATATGAAGTATCGACCATGATTTTTAAGTCGCTTTAACTGGAGTTTCTGGAATGCTAGACCGCAACTCTGCGCCGCAGCCGTTTTGTATACATACGGCTCAATGCCTTGAGCGGACGAAAAATAACAGTTTGGGTAATACTTCAGCCGTGTGTAGCTATCGACTTTTGACGCGAACCACGCGAACCTTCGCGAAACAACGCTAAAATTCGTCTTTCGCATTGTTTCGCGAAATTTAGCATGGTTAGCGTCGAAAAAACAAACCAAAAAACACGCTCGGCTGAAATGTTACCAGTTTGGAGATGTTTTCCAGCAAAAAATTTTCATTGAGCCCCAGATAAAAAATGACCTAAAAGGTACAAGTGTCGCAGTCCGTAACTCCTAGAAAACCTGGTGCGATTTCGTTGGCGAGGTAGACAGGGAAGGTTCAAATTTAATCAGGGGCTCAGTAGTATCCTGCCAGCCCTAAAATTGTGTTTAGCCGCAGAAAACACAGAAGAACACGAAAAAATTTTTTCAAAGGAATTTTCTGTGAATTTCCGTGTGTTCTGCGGCTTCCACTCGATTTAGCAGGGTAGTAGTTATCGGACCATCACAGGTCCATAAGATAGGACATGATGGGGATAGGGATTGAACATTTCTTCATTTTGCCTTTAGCACGGTTAACCTGCACATTCCAATACCCTTCGTAGGTTAGTGGGAACCATCCTAATTCTTCCAAAATGGAATTGATCGCATCCACAATGTCTTGGGACTCAACTTCGCTCTTAGCGGGGGCTGGATTTTTGACTCGATTTGCACGAATACGTTTTTCTCGGTCGGCGCAAATTCTTTGCCAAATTTCCAGGATCGTCGGCCAACGCGATTTGAAACGCCACAACTTTTCTTCCGCGTTCCAATCGATGTATTTTTCCGCAGTGTTGCAATCTTCTGATGTTTTGAGCGCTTGGACTACCACGCGGAGACGAATCCAGATGATTGAAGGAAAATGGTTCACAGGCCGTTTTACCGTCTTATTATACCACAGGATAAACGCATCCATTTCCTCCCGAATCTTCCCCTCCTCAAACGAAATAGGAGGTTGTTTATGTGGCGATTGCTGTTGGAACTTCCCTCGATTTTCATTCATGAGGTTAGTACGCCTCATGATCTTTCTGTAAATTCCACAGGCTTTGTTGGATACACATTTCTTACAAAACCCTTGGAAGTTACGCACTTCGTCAAATTTATAGGGTTCCCTTCGTTCACAGGATGGCACAGCTCGACCTTCGAGGATTTTTTTCATCAAGTGTTCCGATAAATCGACCGTTATATCTTCTACCTGAAACTCACTTGCAAACTGGCCATCTATAGACAGCACAGTCAGCCCGTCTGCGTCTTCCGATAACCTGCGACTGTAGCTCCTTGCGCAACTCTGCACGCTCTTTTCAATCCGTCGATGGAATTCCGGCCGGAGTTCCTCCATGAGAGCATGGCGTTCCTTTTCCGGTTTGTCCAGGTCGCAAAATTCTGCCAAGAGCCTTAGAAACTCCTCATCTGTTAGCGACATTTCGAGTGAAGACATAGATATAGCGGGATAAAAAAAGCCCAAAACAAAGGAATCCATCCGAATTCTACTGAAATATAGCCCTCTTTTCAAGAGGGTGTGTTCAAATCTTGTGGGCAAGTGGGCAAAAAGTCTGGTAGGCGATTTTCTTCGAAAATCGCGTCCGGTACTCCGGACGTGAGATCCTCGCCAAACAGCATCCCTGTGGTCGTTTCTTGTGCGGAATACCGTACGCGACTTTTGGAAAAAGTCGCCTACCTTACCGTATCGGCCTAAACTCGCAACTAAATTTGAACACACTCTTGTCAAGATTCTTCTGATTTTTTTGTCAAGTGTTATCTAGAGGTTGTCGAGCGGCGTTACCCTACAGAGAGAAAAACAAACCGCAAGGTATTTTCTCTCTGATTGTTGTATCCCCGGCGGGAATGTTTGCGTCGTTGCGACTTTTCCAATGGGAAAAACATCTAATCCCAAGATGGAGGAACAGATGAAAACGTTGATTGTGTGTTTACGCGTGTGTTTACGCGTGTGTGGTCAGCTTTGTTTGTCAGAGTCGGCAGCCTCGCCCTGTGGGGTGCTGGTCGCGGGTCGTTGCTGCAGGGGAGATGCTACGGAACGTATGCTTGGGGGTGGTCCCCGAAAGCCTGGACCATGCAGTTGCGGACATCGAACTCGTTCGAGCGGAACGGGAGATCGAGAAGTCCGTTGCCGACTATGTTCGGATGGGCCGGGCACTTGCCAAATCCGGGCGGAGTTGGCGGCGTTGGAAGATGCGGCTGGCAAGGACAGGATGGTTGTCGACAAGATGGACTCGTTTTTGGGTTCGGTCGATGCTCGGCTCTGTATCGGCACTCGTGAGTTTGATCGCGGTGCGGTTGCTACCGAACGTGTTGTCGTTGCCGAGCGCCTGGCAAACTGGACCGCTGACTTGGCGATTTTGACAGCCGAACGTGATCGAGACCTCGCATTTCATGCAAAGTGGCTTGACGCCATTAGATCCGATCTTTTGGAATGGGCGGAGGCCAAGCGTGGGCAGCGGGAACGAGCCTTGGCGTTACGGTGCAACGACCTAGGCGAACCGTCTTGTTCCCAAGCGCTTCGGCGTGTCCGAGATGGGCAGGAAAAGTTCTTTGAGGAGCAGCAGGTCGCGGCAGAAGCAACGGCGTTGTTTGCGCAGCTAACCGGCAAGACGCACACACCCATTGCGGTGGCGGTGGCTAAATCCCCGTTACTGGAAACGGAAGCAGAGGTTTTGTCGGATAGTTCGGGGACACCGATCGCTGATCTCATCACGGAAACCGTGGTCTCCTCTAAGAAGGTCACTACGGTTACTCGGAAAAATCCGCTCTGCAAGTAGTGTCGTTCTCGCACGAGGCCGCACTGATTGCTCCTGCCGGTTCTATGACCGGCAGGGACTCCTTCGCAGATGCTGATGGACCCCTTACGCTTGAAAAGCATGCAAAGTGCCCAAGTGTGTCGATTTTCTTTGGAGTGCCTGGATATGGTTCGTAATCGGCACTTGAGATTCTGATTTTTTCACTTTTTTTTATCGAAGTGTTAGTTTGCTGCCAACTGAGAGCGTTAGTGTTACGAGGTCAAGAGATGTGCCACATAATTTTTGTTGCTTTATCGGCACAAGCCTTACTGCCAAATGGTCAATAGTAGGGCCATTTGTTTTTAAACCCCTCTTTTTGTAAGGAGAAAGACAATGAAACGGTTTGATGAAACACCGAACGTACCGTATGTTCGGTCAACGTTTAAGAGTGTCGACCTGCACAATCTTCGTCGGATTTGCATTGGTGACCGCGCTCCTAAGCGTCATGCGGCGGCGTTGATGAAGTGCATCGGCGATGACGTCTCGAATGGTGGCACTCCAGTTGTCGGTTATCGTTGCCCGATTTGTGGTTATTCGGAGTTTTATTTTTGGGACTCCAAGTTGCAGAAGGCAAAGATGCTTTACTTTGTGAAACCACAAGCGGTTGCTGGTAAGACGGATACGGTTTTCGAGTCCTTTCGGTCATGGCTTTCTCCTAGATGGCAATTTAGGTAAAACGGCCATAACAATAACAAAATCAAAGGTTTCAGGCAATATCAATCTCCAAATAGACTCTGACAACGCAATTACGATTGTGGCCTTGTTGATCGCGCCCATCCGGCAAGTTTGCTCTGTAGTTCGCCTTGGTCGATCGGTTTGGAAATGTAATCGTTCATTCCGCTGGCGAGACAACGTTCCTTATCGCCGGTCATCGCATGGGCCGTGACCGCGATAATCGGTACATCGTGATCCAAAACACCCGTTGTACGGTCACGGATGATTCGCGTACATTCGTAACCGTCCATTTCCGGCATCTGACAGTCCATAAACACCATATCGTACCGATGGATTTTCATCATTTCAATCGCCTGCGCACCATTTTCCGCCATTTCAATGATGTGTCCCCATTGTTGGAGCATGGAGGACAACACGATACGATTGATTTTCATATCGTCGACCACGAGAACGTTCATCGGTTGCGATTCCGGCGTCGCAGCGACCTGTTCGCTTTGTGACCGAAGCTCGGATGATTTCGGAAGAGGAAGTTCGCAACCGAATACCGAGCCGACATTTCGTTGACTCCGACAGTCGACGTCACCGCCCATCAATTTGAGAAGTTTCTGGGCAATGGACAGTCCCAGTCCGGTGCCGCCGAACTTACGTGTCGTACTGCTGTCGGCCTGTTCAAACGGCGTGAACAATCGGCCCAACAGCTCATCGGCGATACCGATGCCGGTATCTTCCACTTCGAACCGCATCCAGTCCGGCTTGGACGGATTTGTCAGGGGGATGACTCTTAATTCAATTTTGCCGTTCTCGGTGAACTTGACGGCGTTGCCCAAAAAGTTGCTCAAAACTTGGCGCAACCGGTTGGCGTCTCCTCGGACGAACTGCGGCACGTTCGGCGAGATCGTTGCTCGGAAGTCGAGCGATTTCTGTTCCGCCGCTTGTCCAAAGGAAAACGTCAATTCTCCGAGGAGCCGCCGGAGATCAAATACATACGTTTCGATGAGTAGTTTGCCGGCCTCGATTTTGGAGTGGTCGAGAATATCGTTGATGACCGTCAACAGCGCAGCGGCACTACTCCGGACGTGTTCGACATATTGGCCTTGGACGGTATCCAAATTCGAGGTGGCCAGTAAATCGGTCAGGCCGATGATGCCGTTCATTGGCGTCCGAATTTCGTGACTCATGTTGGCGAGAAACGAACTTTTGGCTCGACTGGCGGATTCGGCGGCATCCCTGGCGGCCCGCAATCGTTCCTGCATCTTTTTCAGTTCCGTCACGTCCGTCAGTACGGACAAAATCAGTTCCCGTCCAACGTAATCGCGAAACTCCGTGAAAAAATGCGTGAAACAGTGAATGGCTTCCTTCTTTGGCAACTGGATTTCCGGCAACTCCGGGGTGTGGTCCGTTGCCGAATGGTGCATCGATGTCGCCTGATAGGTTCCACCGATGTCGACAATCCCCAACTTGGAATAATAGGCCGAGAAGGATGTCGGTTGCTCGGGCGGCATGTCGAGAAATTCCTCATAGGCCGGATTCGTCAGGAGGAACGAATCGATCTCCGGGTCAATGACTGCAATGCCGGTTTGCATCTGATCCACGACGATGTCGTAAAGACGCTTCATTTTCAAAAAACGCCGCGACCGATTGACGATCACAAAACCGAAGAAACCGACCGGAATCAAAAACAGAAAAAGATTAAACAACAATGATCGTATCAATGTCCGTTCGAATGCCGACAGCGTTTTTTCCGCGTCGTGTCTGTCCCAGATGATCGCAACGGACATACCGGCTCCTTTGATGGGAACGTGTCCAAAATAGACGGAATGTCTCCCTTTGTCCAAAGTGATCAGATGTACCGCCGGTTCACCCAGCGCCATCTCTTCGGTAAATTGTCCCAACGCCGGATCAAGGTCCACCAATGTATCCCTGAAAACGTATTGCTTGTCTGGATGAAAAAGAATCGAACCGTCGTGACTGACGAGGATCGGATAACGAGTTTCCCCGTGAACGAACTCGCTCATGATCTCGCTGATCGGCGGAAAAAAAAGATCCAAACCGGCAATGCCCACAGGTTCCGAGGGAGTGCTTTCCCCCGTGGTTGCTTTACCCGCACAGTAGACCTTTGTAATCAGACTCACGCATACGTCGCCGGTTTCAAAATCTCCGTAGGGGGCCGAAAAATAAACGCCGTCGGCATCCATGGTTCCTTTGAACCACGGTCGGGTGCGTATCGACCACCCGTCTTTTTCGTAGGAAACGTCATCATAAGACAACGAATATTCGTCCCGAAGGCTGCCGAGCCAAGCGATGGCAACGTCTTTGTCGGGACCACTGACGGTTTCCAACAGCGAGCAAATATCTTCAAAATGAATGTCGCTCTTGATCGTATCTTGGCGAACCCGATCAAGGAATTCCTGAACGAGGAGAAAATCGGCCATCAGGCGAACGGATTCCTGTTTGCCGCGAAAATATTCCACGATGGAAGTGGCAATGGCTTTCGTCTGGTTCCCGATGTCGACTTTAAGGTTCTGCGTCGTTTCGTTCCGTGAACTCTGGTACGCCAAATAGCTCGACGCGACAAACAGGCAAAGCGTCAATGCGGCCACGGCAACCAGAAATGTTGCATTACCGCAAAGTCGTTCGAATTTGGCGTAAACCTTGTCAAAAGTCATCGGTAAAAAACGGCGGAGCGGTCAAACAACGGACAGAGTGAATTATAGTCGGTTGACGCTTGTTTCGTCAAGCACTGAAGAAACCGTCGCATCGTCTTTTGCGAAGTCGAAAAAAGCACGATAGTAGGATTCAA
>Ga0099364_10011533_pt1 | contig 12064 bp, 12 predicted proteins | sample TergutTh196P3_FD_73070 | JGI IMG/M metagenome (GOLD analysis project Ga0099364, IMG submission 73070) | Microcerotermes parvus P3 segment gut microbial communities from Pointe-Noire, Republic of the Congo - Th196 P3 | ecosystem: Host-associated > Arthropoda: Insects > Digestive system > Gut ...
GGAGTAACTACTCAGAACCTTGCGCTCGGACGGCTATTTCTATTCACGCAATCGCTCGGTGGCGCTTCCATGCGCCAACTCGCGAGCGCTCCACCGTCCTTGGTTGCGCTTTGCGTGAACAGAAACAGCCATCCTCACCGGTTCTGAGTAGTTACATGAGGGACGTCTTAGCATGAGTATCAGGAAAATAATACTGTTGCCAATGGTTGCGTTAGCTGTCGGTTGCTCTGCCGCACTGCTTATATCGTCCGTGGTTCTTTTTAGCAGGGATCTGACCAATGCGTCATATGAAAGGGTCAACGTTGCCTCAGCCAAAGTCGAACACGAAATACAGAGTCTATTAAAGAGCGCGTACAACGCAGCCACAGGCATAGCGGGAAACCCTGAGATAAGCGAAGCCCTAATAAACAATGACCGTGCGAAAATGCTAATGACGACGTTAAGCTTGCGGACGATAGCCCAACTGGATTATTTGACTATCGTTGACAGCGGTGGGGCGGTGTTTTTGAGAAGCCATGACCCCGATAACCACGGAGACAGCCTGGCGGGGCTTCCGCATATAGTATCGGCCCTTGAGGGCAATATAGACACTTTTGTAACGACGGGGGGCGCCGTCAGGCTCGGGATTTCATCGGGGGCGCCGATATACGATGAAGGGATGAATATCATTGGGGCGATTTCTCTGGGGTATAGGCTGGATACGCAGCCATTCGTCAACGAACTGAAAGCGGTTACCGCCAAAGATATATCGTTTTACCGGCTGGACGAGCGTGTCTCCACAACGATCATAGACGGCGACGGCCGGTTTGCGACAGGGGCAAAAGCCGCACATCATATAAGCGAAAGAATACTTGCCGGCGAATCGTTTATTGGCGAGATGCAAATACTCGGCATTGACGCAATAGCAAAATACTCCCCTTTGTACGGCGCGGACGGGGAGGTTGTCGGCATGGTGTTTGCCGGCGAGTACACCGGTGACAATATGGGCAAAATCAGGGCATTCGCCGCTAATGGGCTGATAATTTCGCCAATCGTGCTTTGCGCATGCATTGTAATCGCTCTGGTGATCTCCGGGACTATTGAGCGCAAGGTGGAGAAAATAACGACGGAGATGCAAAGGGCCGTCGAAGAAAAGGAGACGTTAAGGAGCTTAGGCAATATATTGGACGGGCTTGATGAGATGATATACGTCACCGACCCGGACACTGACACGATCCTATTCATAAACGACGCCATGAAGAACCACTACGGGGTCGGGGAGGATGGCATCGGGCGGCGCTGTTATGAAATCCTTCAGGAAGGCATGTCGGCCCGCTGTGGTTTCTGCCCGTGCCATCAGCTTGAAAAAGAACCGGATAAAGCAATCATATGGGAAGAAACCAACACCAAGACAAAACGTACCTATAGGAACATAGACAGATATATTGACTGGCCGAATGGCCAAAAAGTGCATTTACAGCATTCCGCAGACATGACAGAACTAATCGCAGCCAAGGAAGAAGCAGAGAAAAGCAATCGTGCAAAGGGGATTTTCCTTGCCAACATGAGCCATGAGATACGCACCCCCATGAACGCGATTTTGGGCATTTCCGAAATCACGCTGCAAGACGGCGATTTGCAACCGGATACGGAAGAAGCATTCAGAAAAATCTCCGACTCGGGCAACCTGCTCCTCAACGTAATAAACGACATCCTTGATTTTTCCAAAATCGACGCAGGCAAATTGGAGCTGACCCCATACGGGTACTATGTCCCGAGCTTGATTAACGACGCCGTTGCGCTAAACCGCCTGAAGTATGAAAGCAAGCCGATTGATTTCAAATTGGAGATTCACGAGAATACGCCGCTTAAATTGTTCGGCGATGAGCTTCGCATCAAGCAAATACTGAACAATTTGCTTTCCAATGCTTTTAAGTACACGGATGAAGGTGTGATAGTGCTGTCAGTATCACCGGAACAGGGGGAAGATGAAGAAACCGCATTACTTGTTATTAGCGTGAGCGACACTGGACAAGGCTTGCGCGGCGATCAAATAGAGCGGCTGTTTGACGAGTATTCACGTTTCAATATGGAAACGAACAGGGATATTTCCGGGACGGGGCTGGGCATGAGCGTCACAAAACGCCTCGTTGATATGATGGACGGCGAAATAGCTGTTGAAAGTGAACCCGGCAAGGGGTCGGTCTTCACCCTGCGCCTGCCGCAAAAACTAGTCGATAAGGCAGTGTGCGGCGCCGAGCTTGCTGATAGGCTGCGGAGTTTCAACTATGAAAGCGCGTCACATTCGGATAAGAGAAATATAAAGTACGATTATATGCCCTACGGCAGCGTTTTAGTGGTTGACGACGTGGAAATAAACATATATGTGGTAAAAGGGATGCTTAAGCCATATGGACTTCGTGTGGAGGAAGCCAGAAGCGGTTTTGAAGCCATAAGCTTGATAGAAAAGGGAGGCGTATACGACATCATATTCATGGATCATTTGATGCCCGGGATGGACGGCATCAAAGCAACCGGGATCATTCGGGATATGGGGTATACAAAGCCTATTGTCGCGTTGACGGCAAATGCAATCGTAGGGCAATCGGAAGTTTTTCTGGCGAATGGATTTGACGGTTTTATCTCCAAGCCTATTGCCTCCCTCGAATTGAGCCGCGTCCTGACCGAGTTTGTCCACAAGGCAGAACCGCCCGAAGCTCTCGCAGCGGAGTGGCGGCAAGGCGAAAACCCGGACGGGGAAGTCCCGAAAGTAACGGAATTCTTTTTGATGGACGCTAAAAATGCTGTAAAGGTACTGGAAAAAATATTCTCAAAGCCTTCTCTCGGCGACGCGGATATGGAAAGGTACGTTATTGCGCTGCATGGCATAAAAAGCGCCCTGTCCGGCATCGGCGAAACAGAATTGGCCGACGTTGCGTTCAGGCTTGAGCAAGCAGGGGAAAAACGAGAAATATCCGCAGTGATAAATGAAACGCCCTTATTTGTGAACGCGCTCAAAGAATTGACTGACAAGTTGGAATAGCAAAACTGAATAATATAATCACATATGCAACGGGATTACTTCGGTGACATTGGGAAGCAGGCCATATTTTGCTACAATATTGTCTACAAATTGATCGACTCCTATGGTATCGCGCAGCCATAAGCGGTTTAAGTGTTTCACTTGACCCATAACCTGTCATGATATACAATCAATGAAATAGGTCACAAATCAAGATATGAAAGAAGGTAGACTATGAAAAGAGTAATTGATTTCCACGCGCATTTAGGCGATATCGCGTGGGGCAAAAATGTAATTTGGAGGCAAGGGGTTGAGCAGACTGACTTTCCAAATCCTTTGAAAGCCCATGAGGAAAGCGGGTTTTCTGAACCTTTATTGTCAAGCATGGATGAGTTCCCTGATTTAATTCAAGCTGCATACCGTTTGCTGGATGAAAACACACTTGAGAACCTGATAAAGAGGCTTGACGAAGATGGTATCACTTACATCGTGATGCTTCCGATCCATCCTTATATTGCCTTTGAGGAGATACTGGCTGCTTCTAAGTTGGAACCAAGGATAATACCGTTCACTACTGTTGATTACTCGCTGCCTACCGACCAGATAATAGTCAAACTGAAATCTGACGTAAGAAACGGCGCACGGGGACTGAAAATCCATCCTGTCGTGCAGAACATTTCACTTGCCGATCCTAAAGTCCATGCGGCTGTGGAGGCTATGGCGTCATACAACCTCCCTATTCTTTCCCACTGCGGAATAAACGACTATTATTTAGATGAATCTCCTTACCCGAGAAATCCGGAGTTAGGCAATTTTGAAGATTTTGCCGATCTTTGCCATGCCTACCCGAAGGCACGGTTGGTTGCAGGCCACGCCGGTGGCTTGTTGGGCGGTGAAATGGAAATACTTGCAGAAAAAACCAAGGGCTTGGATAACGTCTATGTTGACACGTCCTTTAGGCCATCCGAGGGAGTTTTGAAAGCTGTGGAATTGTTTGGCCGCAATCGCGTGCTTTTTGGCACTGACCATCCTTTTTCTACGCAAACCGGCGGATTGAGGGAAATATACAAAGCGTGCGCCGGCGACACTGAGCTCGAACGACTGCTGGTGTTTCAGAACGCCGCTGATTTGCTTGGCATTTACCAATGAGTATTCTCGCTTTGCTAGGAGCTTTGGACAAAAGTCCCAAACACCCGTCTTTTGGCGAGTTTTTTGCCATGCTTCGTTAAATTCCCTTGAAATAAAGCAATTATTCCTGCGTGAATTTGCCTCGCCTGTCAAAAATCTCGCTCAAAATCCAGGAATTCGGACTTTTTTCCAAGGCTCCTGGTAAACCAATAGCTGTCCAATCACAGGATGAATTTTTGAATGATAGGAAAGTTAAAGTGCGCTAAACTGCGATTGAGTTTAACGCGCTTAAACTATGGAATGGGTAAAAATGGGTTTCCTGCACTGTATTACCGGCGATGCATTCGCTTGGCTTTATGTACGGCTAGGATTGGTTGATCCTATCGACACCGGCAAAATCGCAGATGGCCTGTACGCAGTGAAGACCGGTATCGTCAATTTTTATATTTACAACAGGGGCGGTGACTATATCGCGCTGGATTCCGGCGCGGGTGAGTCGGTTACCCGGCGTGAGCTTGCCGGAGTAGGCATAAACCCAAACCTTGTTTCAGGCGTGTTCCTCAGCCACTCCGACTTTGACCACACAGGCGGGCTGCCGGTTTTTCAAAACGCAACGGTTTATCTCTCGCACGACGAGGAGCAGATGATAACGGGGAAAACCGCGAGAAAATACGGCGTCTACCACAATAAAAGGATTCAGCGTCCGTATGTGCTGTTGGAAGACGACGCCGAGGTAGACATTGGTTGCATAAACGTCAAGGGGATTGAAACGCCGGGGCACACATTGGGTTCAATGTCATATCTGATCGATGATTCGATTTTATTTGTTGGAGATACGTTTACGCTACGAAATGGCTTAGTGCGTCCTGTGAATCGGATGATAAACATGGACGGGAGCGCCCTTGTCAACTCTATAAGAAAACTAGCCGGATTGGAAAACGTCCGGTTGGCACTGACAAGCCACAGGGGGTATACTGACGAATTTCATGCAGCCGCTGAATCTTGGAGGTAAAATATGAATACAACGTTACAATGTGCAATTAAGGTACAGGGGCTAACAAAAGTCTTTGCTAATAAAGATAGAACCGTTGAGGTTTTGTTCGGCTTGAATTATGAATTTGAAGCGGGCAAGATGACTGCCGTCATGGGGCCTAGTGGTAGCGGTAAATCTACGCTGCTCCAATGTATGGCGGGTCTTGACATTCCAACAAGCGGAAGTGTTTTTTTTAAAGACACGGACATTACAACGCTCGACACAAAAGGGTTGGATGTAATTCGCCGGGAGAGGATAGGATTTATTTTTCAAGCTTATAGTCTTTTGCCTATGCTTACCGTTTACAAAAACGTCGTACTTCCGCTTCAATTAGCAAAAAAGCCAATTAATAAAGCCGAGATAATGAATATCTTAAAACTGGTTGGGTTGGAGGGATTGGATAAACGCTATCCTTCTCAGTTGTCGGGCGGTCAGCAGCAGCGGGTGGCAATTGCAAGAGCGCTTGTGAGTGAGCCCGATGTTTTGTTTGCAGACGAGCCGACGGGCGCACTTGATAGTAACACAAGCAGGCAAATTTTATCATTACTTCGCAGGACGGTTGACGAGTACAAGCAGACGGTTGTTATGGTAACGCACGACCCATCGGCGGCGGCAAGGGCAGACCAAGTTGTGTTTTTGATAGATGGCAAAATCACAGGAGCATTGCAAAAGCCTGCATTCGAGGAAATCACTGCTAAAATTACGGAATGGGAGACTATGAATTGATTTTAGGGTTAGCAAAGGATTTTATTAAATACCGCAAGGTGCTTTTTGTGGGTGTTTTCGTTGTAATGGTTGTGAGTTCGCTTCTGACGGGACTGGCAATTTCAGGCTTTGCGTCGGCTGTCGGTTTAGGGGCAGATGGCAGCGGCGTTATTGCGGTCATGACGCTTTTTGCAATCATGAGTGTTGTTATATCACTTTCGGTAGTGACGGGTGCTTTTTCGTTTGGTATAGCGCTAAGACGAAAGGAGTTAGCGCTTTTTAGATTGGTTGGCGGCAGCGGCGAGCAGCTTAAAAAAATGATAATGGGCGAGGCGTTATTCATTTCGGCAATAGCGGGCTTTGCCGGCACAGTGCTTAGCCTTGCAATTTCACCCCTATTTTTTAACTTGTTGAATCAAACCGATATAATTTATCTCGATTTGACCTTAAACAGGTTATTTTTCATTCCGTTAATAATCGCATTTGTTTTAAGTTTTTTTACCGCCATTTTAGGCGCTGCGTTTGCGCTTAACAGAGTAAACAGCATAACGCCGATTGAGGTTTTGAGACAGAGCAATATTGATACAACGTTAATGACGAAAGGTGGGGTCGTCGCGGGTTGCATAACGCTTGCTATCGCCATTGTTTTGCTTTTGTTGGCGGTTATGGTTCATTTTCCCGAAAGTTATTTTGAGTACGAGGGCGTAATGTATAAAGACCCGATCAATACAATATTCGGATTGATAATGGTAATAGCCGGGACAATTTTCTTGAGCATTGCGGCAACAAAATTAGGTCCTTTATACTTACCACTTATGGGCTTCTTGATAATAATTCCGTTCATGCGGCTTATAAGCGGCAACCTGACGGGAAGCAGCATTATAACATCAAAAAGACGGACAACCTCGCTCATAGCCCCGATAATAATTTCTATTAGTTTAATCGTCGTGATGTCCTTCATAATGGAGGGGATGCTTATTGCTTTTTCAGCAGAACTCGAAAGCGCTGATATTCCACCCTTGGGCACAATCATGATAATACTTGCAATACCGTCGATAATTTTTACTGCAATTTCGATAATGAATACGCAAATAATGGCTTACAGCGTCCGCAAAGCCGACATTGCAAATATGCGCCTTTTAGGGGTAAGCAAGGCGCAAATAATATTAACGGCAGTTTGGGAGCCTCTTGTAATAACTGTTTTAGGTATAACGGTGGGTTTGGGTATTTCCTTTTTAGGGGCGAGGCTTTTTAATCAATCTGTGGCAAGAGATTTTGGCGCGATACCTTTTACTGTGCCGTGGGGAATGATATTAGCGATGGTTTTAATATATCTGGTTGTGGCAATAGCCAGTGCTTCAATAGCTGTAAGCAAAATGTTAAGTAACGAGCAGCAACTTTTACATGTTGTCGTTTAATGGTAATTATATTTTTAGTTGGGTCATTGGGTATCTGTTTGGTTTTGGCTGACGGTGAGAGGGGGGGCGGAGACGTAAGACAGGGGACGGTGGGACGTAAGACAGGGGACGGTTCTGTGTCTTACGTCGATGAATATTAATATTTGCTCCCTCGGTGTTTTGTGGTATAGTTAATATAGAACTCACAAGGGGCTGATACCGTGAAAAAGCAGATACTAATAGGTGTTGACTCATTTGAAAGGATCATAGAGGATAACCATTTTTACGTTGACAAAACCCTGTTTATCAAGGAACTGCTCGATAATAAGGGCATAGTAACCCTCATAACCCGTCCGAGGCGGTTTGGGAAAACGCTGAACATGAGCATGCTGGAGTCCTTTTTCGACATAAAAAGGGACAGCAAAGCAATGTTTGACGGGCTGAAGATAATGGAACATGAAGACATTGCCGAAAAATACCTGAACAAATACCCTGTGGTTTTTCTTACGCTGAAAAATGTTGAGTTAGCTACTTATGAAAGCTCTATTGCGAGGATAAAGACCCTTGTTTCCGAAATCTTCCAGCATAATCACTACTTGTATGAAAGCGACAGGCTTGGCGAACAGCAGAAGAAAAAGTTTCACCGGTATTATTCTGAAGAAGCAACAGAAGAAGAATTACAGTCCGCCTTATATTTCTTGACGGGTTGCATGTACACCTATCACCAAAAACGGGTAATCATTTTACTAGACGAATATGACGCCCCGATTACTTATGCCTTGATGGAAGGTTATTACGATGAAATGATAAGATTCATGAGGGGTTTCCTTGGGAGCGTCTTCAAATCAAACAATTACCTGGAATTCGGCGTACTGACCGGTGTGCAGAGGATATCGAGGGAGAGCTTGTTCAGCAGCTTCAATAATCCACTGATCTGCGGTGTTATGGACAAAGAATTCACCGATTGCTTCGGGTTCACAGAAGAAGAAGTAAAAGATGCCTGTACGATCTATTGTGAAGAGGATAAGTACGGCGAAGTCAAAATGTGGTATGACGGCTACAGGTTTGGCGGCCGGGATATGTATAACCCGTGGAGCATCACCATGTATCTGAAAGCACAGGAGCTTGACAATTACTGGGTGAACACCGGCTCGGTAAGAATCTTGGAAGATGTGTTTTACAAGGGCGACGATAAGCTGAGGGATGATCTTGCAGGGCTGCTGACCGGCGCTCCCATTGAGATGTCTTTGGAGGACGGGATAACATACCCGATCAAATACGTCAAATCGAATACATTTTGGTCTTTGTTCCTGTATGCAGGATACATAAAGCCCTGCAACGGCGCCAAATCTGGGAAATTCAAAGCAGAGCTTGTAAACATGGAAGTAAAAAACATATTCTCGCGTTACGCTGAAGAGTGGTTTCTCGAACAGCAGCCGTCCGCCTCTGAAGCGATACTGAAGTTTGTCGGGCATCTTCTCAAAGGCGATGCGGAAGCCGTGAGCGCCGCCCTGAACGACGAGCTCCTGAATGGCCCGAGCAGCCACGATTTAAAATCGGAAAACAGCTACCACATGTTCATCTACGGGATACTTATAGCCGCGGCAGGCAATTATATAGTGCAGTCCAACCAGGAGTCTGGCAAAGGACGGTCGGATTGTGTGATCAAACCGTTAGATAAAAGCAAAAGCGCCGTAATAGTAGAGTTTAAGCATGTAAAAAAGCTTCCTCCCGACGGCCTGAAGCAAGAGGCGCAGGACGGGCTTAGGCAGATAGATGAAAAGGATTATATCCACAATTTGAAAACCGAAGGATGTACGCGGATACTTAAATACGGTATCGCTTTCCACAAGAAAAACTGCGAGGTTGCGATGGGGTAAGCAGCGGCAGGGTGCCTTTGGAGTGAGACAGGGGACGGTTCTGTAAGACAGGACGTAAGACAGGGGACGGTTCTGTGTCTTACGCCGCTTTACAAAACCGGATTCGTCTTGCGCTGTGGCTTGCCATGGGACGTAAGACAGGGGACGGTTAAGACTGCTGTTTCGACGCAAGACACAGAACCGTCCCCTGTCTTACGCCGGAACCATCTCACTTTCTATAAGTTAAGCCTGTTTTTCAGCATGTAGCGTGTGAGGGAATAATATATTACGCTGAGGGCTGCCGGTATTGCAGGGATCAGCAGTAGTATTAACTGTGGGCTGCGCAGCAGATAAGACATGGAGAAAAATATATTGCCACTGAGCGAACCTGCGTCTAATTCTATAATAAGGGACATCAGTATCACCGCGAAAATATGAATTATTGAGTTTATTGCGATTAAAGATGCAATAGAAAACACGCCGCGCTGCTTATTTACAAGCAGGCTGAGGGCTATGCATGCATATGGGAGCAGCGCCGAGGAGAGCAGCACCAGGATTATTCCGACAACAAGCCAAAGCATGTACGCCACCGCTTGAAATGGTGTTATTGAAAACGCTCTGACATGCCAATCGGTTGCCCAACCAAGATATTGGAAGAAATCGCTGATTCGCCGAAGTAAAGCTCCGCCGGCATCCAGGATCAGAATTGACAGCGTAACCACGAGAAGGCTCGACACAACCCAGGCTGCCGTAACGAGCAATTTGCTGAGAATGAGGCTGTCTGTTTTTACCGGCAGTGTCATCATTAGTATCCCCTCGTCCGGAAGGAAATATTGCCTGAACCGCTGAATATTCTGGATGTATAGCAGTAAAAATATGCCGATCATCAGTATTATTGATACTCCTATCCCAATTATCGACGACACCAGTAGATTTAAAGCTATGAATAGCCTGCTGATGCCCGAGGTGATTAGAAGTGCCGCGAAAACCGGCAGGAATGTCCGTCCTGTTGCTTTGAATTCATATTTCATCAATTTCGTTAACATTTGTACACCTCCCTGAAATATGCGTCCACCGACATGCCCTGTTCTTCACGCAAGTCATCCGCCGATGTGCTCAGGATGAGCTCGCCTTCTTTCAGGAAGATCACGTCGTCAAGCACCTGCTCGATATCCGATATGAGGTGCGTCGATATGACGACGGCGGCTTCCTGGTTGTAGTTTTTTATTATTGTATTGAGGATGTAGTCCCTGGCCGCGGGGTCGACGCCGCCTATCGGTTCGTCAAGAAGGTAGAGTTTTGCTTCACGGGACATGACGAGTATGAGCTGGACTTTTTCTTTTGTTCCTTTTGAGAGTGTCTTTAGCTGCGCTTTTTCGTCGACGCCAAGATTATCAAGCATTTCGTGGGCTTTTTCCTGATTGAAATCAGCGTAGAAGTCCCTGAAGAACGCCACGATGTCCGAGACTTTCATCCAATCGTTCAAGTATGGAACTTCGGGCAAGTACGATGTTATCGCTTTTGTTTCGGGGCTTGGCTTCATGCCTAGTATCTTCACCTCACCCGCTGCCGGGGTGAGCAGGCCTGTGCAGAGCTTTATAAGTGTGGTTTTTCCGCTGCCGTTTGATCCGAGCAGCCCGACTATGCGCCCCGGCTCTATGCTAAGATTTACATTTCGAAGGGCGGTTTTAGTGCCGTAATTTTTCGTCAGTCCTTTGCACTCAAGTATTGCCATTTGCGCCTGCCTCCTTCCCTTTTGCGCTTACCAGCGCTGCTGAATCGGCAGCGCTGTACCCTATTGCCGACATTTTTTCCAGAAACACGTTTATCAGCTCCGTTGCCAGTTCGTTTTTTAGTTTCATAATCAGTTCCTCATCCTGCGTTACAAATCTCCCGCTCGTCCTTTGGGTGTGGACAAGGCCGTCACGCTCAAGTTCCGCAAGCGCCCTTTGCACTGTGTTTGGGTTGACCGCTGCATCGATAGCCAGGTCGCGCACTGTCGGCAGTTTCCCGCCGGGCGGGCGTCCTCCGGAGACTATCTCAAGTTTGAGTTGTTCTTGTATTTGGAGATATATCGGTTTTTCCGGCGTGAAAATCCATGTCATCAGGCCACCTCCTTGTGTTCATGTATTATTGTATTAACTAACTAATACTATAGCACAAGTTTTGGGGTGTGTCAAGTCCGGTAACTTAAAAACCTGTACTTTTTGAATATTATATGCTAAAGTGCTGTTGTTAATATCGTGAGGGGAAAAGGAAGAAGGCATGGAGCAGCTCGAGGGAATAACAGTGTCACAGCTCAGGGAAATGGCGGACAAAACTTTTGGCGAAATGGTCAAGGCTGATGTAGACGTTGCGCAGAAGATCATTGTGGCCGATGCTGAGCTGCATGCGGATATTGAGCAGTTTATGCTTGACAACGGGTCGCGCCAAGAGGATTTATGGGGAATAAACCTGTATCCGGATCAATTCGGCTCGTCTGACTTTATTGAATTTGATTCGATGATAAACATCAAGCCGCAGCAGGGCAACAGATCGCGTTATGTTGAAGATGCCGGAATCCGCAGGCAAATAGAGGGAATCGTGAGTGAGGTTATAGTTGGGGATTGATCGCGAAAAATGGGCTGGCTTGAGCTTGCTCGAACAGATGGGGAATATAGGGTCGGAGGTCGGGCGGGCGATAAACTCGCGAGACAATCCGTCACGCTGCAACGGCGCCATTGAACGGGCGCTTGACTTATTCTCGGCGACGGCGGCTTGCCACAGCGGGCGGCGGCTTCGCGAGATTCTGCGCGCCCGTGATGAGTTTTTACGTCTTTTTTATGATGACTCCACGGATTTTAGCGGGGTAGAGCGGTATTTTCATCACTTTGCGCTTGCGGCTCCCCCCCCGCGGGGGGTTTTTTGATTGTGTTTCTTGGTACGGGGGGGGGGTTACATT
>Ga0099364_10011534_pt1 | contig 12063 bp, 10 predicted proteins | sample TergutTh196P3_FD_73070 | JGI IMG/M metagenome (GOLD analysis project Ga0099364, IMG submission 73070) | Microcerotermes parvus P3 segment gut microbial communities from Pointe-Noire, Republic of the Congo - Th196 P3 | ecosystem: Host-associated > Arthropoda: Insects > Digestive system > Gut ...
CGTCTCCGGGACGGCCGCGAACTTATCGACGGCATGGCTTCATGGTGGTGCGCCATTCACGGTTATCGGCATCCGGCGCTCATGCGGGCGCTGCAAGCCCAGGCGGAAACAATGCCGCACGTCATGTTCGGCGGGCTGACCCACGCGCCGGCCGTGCGCCTGGGCAAAAGACTCCTGGACATGGTCCCGGCGGCGCTGGAACACGTCTTTTTCGCCGATTCCGGATCCGTGGCCGTGGAAGCGGCGCTCAAGATGGCGCTGCAATACTGGCAGGCGTCGGGCGAAGCGCAACGTACCCGCATAATGACCGTTAGGGGCGGCTACCACGGCGACACCCTGGGCGCCATGAGCGTCTGTGACCCGGAAAACGGCATGCACACGCTTTTCTCCGGCATCCTGCCGGCGCAGATTTTCGCTCCACGGCCCGAATGTCGTTTTGACGCGCCCTATGATCCTGCCTCGGAGACGGCTTTTGCCGAAGTGCTGGCCGCGCACGCCGATTCCGTGGCCGCGGTCATCCTGGAACCCATTGTCCAGGGCGCGGGCGGCATGTGGTTTTATCATCCGGATTTTCTGCGCGGTGTACACGCCTTGTGTAAACGGCACAACTGCCTGCTCATTTTGGACGAAATCGCCACGGGTTTCGGCCGCACGGGCATGCTGTTCGCCTGTGAACATGCGGGCGTGGCGCCGGATATTCTCTGCCTGGGCAAAGGATTGAGCGGCGGGGTAATGACTCTGGCCGCGACCCTTGCAACTCGCGAGGTCGCCCATGGCGTCTCGCGGGACGGCGGGGTGTTTATGCACGGTCCGACATTTATGGCAAATCCGCTGGCATGCGCCGTGGCGGAAGCCAGTCTGGAACTGATCGCGGGCGGAACCTGGCGGACGGACGTGGCCCGCCTGGAAACAGGCTTGCGGTATAATCTCGCCCGATGCGCCCATCAGCCGGGCGTGGCAGACGTACGCGTTCTCGGGGCCATCGGAGTGGTTGAAATGGAACGTGAAGTGAACATGGAGAAATTGCAGGCTTTTTTTGTGGAACAGGGCGTGTGGATACGTCCTTTCGGCAGGCTTATCTACCTGATGCCGCCCTACGTGACCGCGGATAATGATATCGCCGCCCTTGGCGCCGCCGTTTACCGCGCCCTGGACCAGGAAATGTGGCGATAGGTTAGGAGATGTTAAGAAATAAATGCCGCATCTTCCATGTCTTTTTACCGGATGGCGGCGTCAGTGTCGCCTTACGTACGTCAGGGTACGCAGCGGCTCCGCTTCCTTGCCCTCCGGTAAAAATCCTACGGAATATTGCAACATTTATTTCTTAACAGCTCCTTAAGGGAAAACATATGGCGTTCGCGCTTCTTTTTCTTTACGCTTCGGTAATTTTATGGGTTGGCCTTATTGCCGTCCGCCGTACGCCCGACAGCTTCTATGTAAACAACAGGGAAAGCGGCGCCTGGGGCGTGGGCTTTTCCATATTCGTTTCCTGCGTGGGCGCGTCCGCGACCATAGGCGTGATCGGCATGGCATTTGCCGTGGGTACGCCGGCCTTCTGGTGGCTGGGCGCCGGGGCGGCCGGGCTGGTGCTGCTTTCCCTTGCCCTGGCCCGCAAAGTACGCGGCAGCGGGGCCTATACCCTGCCGCATATGGTGGAAACCTTTCTCGGACCGTCCGTGCGGCCGGTCATGTCCGTGATTATTGTGGCGGCCTGGCTGGCTATTCTTGCTGCGCAGTTTTCAGCCCTGAGCCGCGTACTCGGCGCCATGACCGGCCTTTCTCCCCTGTTGTGCCTGCTGATCGGCCTGGCGCTGATTTGCGTTCACACGCTCGGCGGGCAGTCGGCCATTATGCGCATCGACCGTATTCAGGCGCTTATCATTCTCTCATCCCTGGCGGCAATGCTGGCCTGGCTGACTCAGCACAATCCCGGATGGATCGGAACCGTACAGCCGGAGGCGGTAAACGCGGACTTCCCCCCGGAAAGGCTGTTGTATTTCCTGGTGATTGTGGGCGCGAATTATGTCGTTTGTCCCATGCTGTTCGGGCGCATACTTTCGGCCAGGAACGAGCGGAGCGCCCGGCTCGGCGGTCTGATCGGCGCGGCGGGCATTGTCCTGTGCTCGACCCTCATCGTGGCAGTGGGACTCGCCTGCAAAGGGCTTATTCCGGACCAGACGCCGCAGGACGAAGTGCTGACATCCGTGCTGGGTACGGTCGTGCCGTACTGGATGCACCTGGCGGTATCAATGGCGCTTGTCAGCGCGATTGTTTCCTCGGCGGATTCCTGCCTGGTCACAGCGGCCACGGTACTTAGCTTTGACCTGCTAGGACAATTGCGGCGCAAGGCGGATGCCGGTACGGCCGCCGCCGCGCCCGCATTTGGAGTTTTCAGAGGTTCCTCAAGTTCCCTGAGGCGGGAACAGGCTTGCGTCATACTGCTCGGCCTGGCCGGAGCAGCTTTGAGTCTGTGGGGCAGGAGCATTCTGGGCTTTCTGCTGATGGCTTACGACATCTTCGCCTGTGGCGTGGTGATACCGGTGGGCATCGGCCTGCTCCTGCACAGAAAAAGGAGTTTTGATCCGCGCTTTGTCCACATCGCCGTGGTAGCGGGTGGTCTTCTGGGGCTTACGGCCGCGCTTACCGGCAATCCGCTCTGGAGCTATTGCGGCATGGTTGTGTCCGGCGCCCTGACTTTGAGCGGATGCGGGAAGAAATCCCGGCACGGCGGCAACGAAAATCCGCATGGAAAATAGAAATCCGTGCCCTGATGTACATCGGGCGTGTTTACGAGAAGATACTCGACTTTCTACAGGCTTCATACGTCAATCACGGTATTCTTTTACGCAACGTTACGGGCTTGAGAATAAAGCTCATGCAACGATTCCGGATCAATTTCGACCTTCGAAAAACTGAATCCCGCTTTTTTAATTTCACCAAGGGCGGGAATAACAGCATCGTCAATTGAATTCGCTTTGCGGGCATACTGAATTATTGCCAGACCGTCACGCAAGCAGGGAGCGCCGTCGCAACCGGCCTCAAAAAGAGCCTCGGCAATAGCTTCAGTCATCTCGCTAACCTCGGCAAGATAGACAACAAAATAAATAGTTTTCACAATAAGGAATTGTTAAATAATAACTTGTGAAATTTGAAAAAGTATATTATGCTTTCTGTCGTATCGAATATGGAGGATGCGACGTATGGAAAGAGAAACTATACATGTGTTGTGGAACAGCATGAAATTACAACTAAACGAGATGCAACGACGACAATATGCGTCAATTCTTGCGAGCGTGTACGGTTATGGCGGTGCAACAGTGGTTCACGAAATAACTGGTATATCGTTAAACACAATAACAGCAGGTAAAAAAGAATTGATGCAAAAAAAAGGTGAACAAAACTCCGGAAGAATTAGAAAAAAAGGTGGTGGCCCAAAATTTCTTGAAGAAAGATACCCTGATATTGAAGAACGAATCAGCGAAATTATAGATGGGAGTACATACGGTAACCCCGAAAAGGTGTTATCTTGGACAACAGAGAGTCTTCGATCAATACAAGCAACATTGGCGGAGAAATATAACATTAGCGTAAGCCATGTAACAGTTGGGGAAATACTGGAAGCTTTGGGTTACAGCAAGCAAGCCAATCAAAAAATGTTACAAATAGGCGAACCTCATCCTGACAGGAATAAGCAATTCGAATTCATCGATAAGAAAACAAATGAGTTTATAAACGCTGGTGAGCCTGTCATTTCAGTAGATACAAAGAAAAAAGAAAAAATAGGAAATTTTAAAAATCACGGTCAGGAGTATCGCAGAAAAAAAGATCCACGCGAAGTTTATGACCACGATTTTCCAATTGAGGAACTTGGGAAAATTGCACCATATGGTATCTATAATCTAAATCACAACATAGGTTTTGTAAATGTAGGAACAAGTAAAGATACTGCAGAATTTGCGGTCGAGAGTATTTCTCGCTGGTGGGAAACTGTTGGAAAACACACTTTTCCGGATGCCACAAAACTTATGATCACATGCGATTGTGGAGGCAGTAATGGTTATCGAACAAGGCTTTGGAAGTATCAACCTAAAAACCGCAGTTGACCGTCGCCGGCAGCAAGGCGTTTAAGGTTCGGCCTCGTATTTTTTTCGTATTGATACCCGTAATTACATGTTTGATGTAATCGCAGACACGTTGCCAGACGATTTCGGTTTTGAACTGCTCCGCAGTTTCGTTAAACCATCGTTGCAGCAAAGCAGATACATGAGTTAAGCGTGCCTGCGCATCCTTAAAACGAGCATGTAATCCAGTCAGCGTAATCCATGTTTGCCCGGCGTGTTGCGTTTTATGTCCTATGGAAGCCATTAGCCAGGGACGGCTGGTTAAGGCTTCGCGGCGCGCGGAAGGATTTGCAAGACGGACAAATAAACTCCACCAGTTGTAAATCAGCGCTACGGCGCGAGCGCTCAACCGACAACGATGCAGGTCTTGTGTGGTAAAGCCGCCCCAACCCCACTGGTTTTTGAGTTCGTCAAACGCGTTTTCGGCATCGGCGCGATCTCGATATAACTGCCCAAGGCTTAGTATTTCGTAATCGGTGTTGGTAACAAGTACCGCATATTCATAGCCTGTGATTTCCTTGCCTTTCTTGCGCCCGGAATCAACGAAAGCCAGAAATAACTGACCTTCGCTCCGGCCTTCTACGACTATCTCGTTCTTAATGGGACGGCGTAACACAACGACACGACGCTTGCGTTTCCATCCATGCAAGGTTAGTTCGCCGTCTTGTCCCTCCCATCCTTTGCCCGCATCCGTCCACCCGGTTCGATTAAATAGTTTTGATATATGGCGTTTAACATTCTTTGTCAGCTTGAGCTTGAACAAAAAATCCTGACTGCGGCTTTCAAGCTCACTCATTAACGAATCCGTACCAAAAGCAGTATCACCTCTTAAAAGTCTTGGCTTGCGCTCTGACGGTAATCCGTCCAACACACGCAATAAACCAGGTTGGGAATGATAAGCAGTTTGCTGGTTCCCCGCGCAGACATCCGCTCCCAATACAAGTCTCATGCCAGCCATAAGGTAGGTGTGATAAACATGTGATGGACGCCCAGGTTTATGAGGGTTATATCCAACCTCCGCCCCTTCCTGACGCCCATAAATCGGCTTTACCGTCGTGTCCGTGTCCATGATCCAGGGAACGTCCAGCAACGGACTCACACTGTCGCTCAAATGACCGTCCAACCATGCCTTGCCGCTCTCCTCGTCTATTTGTTTCAAGCCGTTACGCAAAGCATCTTCCGAAATTACCTTGCGCATTCCTAATAATCCAGGATTTACTCCGTCACAGCGTATCGCTGTAACATGCGAATATCGCCGATGGCCGGACAAAATTGACAACATCCATGTACCAAGTACATCCGCATTCTGGGGCGCGTTCGGACTCGTATAGCGCAACGGACAACTCTTCGACCAACGCTCCCACAATCCCGTTAAATTAAGAAATTCTATGAAATATGCCAGTTGACCCAGAGGCGTTGACGCGCTCTCTTGCTCCCAACGTACACGCACTCGACCACCTACCGATTGTATGCACGCGCATGATAATAACGCCTGTTCTTGTCTTAAAAGCTTCGTTCGCCTCTCACCCATTTGGTGATCCCCCATATAATCCCTAAATGACTGCCTGTACCCTATTTTGCTCTCCTTTCTACTCTTTAACTACGGTTTTTAGGTTGATATAGATCCTATTGATCTGGCGCGCGGCAAAGCCGGAACAAAAGGCGGCGGATTGTTCGATTACGTCAACGACCGCCCTTATGTTTCCTCGTCCTTTATGAGTACGGCGATTTCAAGGGTGTTCGGTACGGCAATGACGGGGCGGGCTGATTCACGGCAGGCGCTGTCGGATTCTCCTCTGGATTTGACGGCTGCCGTTACAATGCTGCCCTGTTATGGCAAACGTGAGAAGTTGAACAGCGTATTTGAGCCGTTGGGATATAAAGTCAGTTGTGAAACTTTTATAACCGACGAGAAATTTCCCGATTGGGGCGAGAGCGGATATGTGAATCTGAGCATCAGCGGCAAGGTTCGCCTTCGTGATTTATTAAAACATCTCTATGTGCTGATTCCCGTATTCGACAGGAAAAAACATTATTGGGTCGGTGAAGACGAGGTTGAAAAGCTATTGACGATGGGCGAGGATTGGCTGCCTGGTCATCCCGAAAAGGAATTTATAACGAAACGATATCTTTACCGGCGCGCCCTTGCCAATATGGCGTTTGAGCGTCTGAGCGCAGCCAACGCCGCCGACGGAGAAATACTTGAGGCCGAACCGGGCGATGCGGACGAAAATCCCGCTAAAGAACCGGCTCTCAACGCGCAGCGTCTTGCCGGCGTGGCAACTGTGCTGAAAAACCGCGGCGTAAAACAGGTGATCGACATAGGCTGCGGTGAAGGAAATCTCTTGAAACTGCTAGTCGAAGATAGGCAGTTCACCAAAATCACGGGGGTGGACGTGTCGCATGTCGCCCTTGGGCGTGCGAACACGAAACTGAAATTGGAAAACGCCGGGGATGCCATGCGAGATAGGGTGCAGTTGTTTCAAGGCTCACTGATGTACAAGGACGCGCGCTTCGCCGGTTACGACGCCGCATGCGTCATTGAAGTAATCGAACATTTGGATATTCCCCGCCTTGCGGCTTTTGAGCGGGTGTTGTTTGAGTTCGCAAAACCGCCCCTTGTCGTGGTGACGACGCCAAACAAGGAATACAACGCGCGTTACGGCTTACAAAATACGCAAAATATGATAGCCGCGCTCGCTGACACGGATGCGGACGGTATTCGCGGTCTTCGCCACGAAGACCACCGCTTTGAATGGACGCGGGCGGAATTTCGGGATTGGGCGAATAAAATAGCTGATAAATTCGGCTATGCGGCGCAATTGTCGGAAATCGGCGACGCGGATGAAACCTGCGGATCGCCGACGCAAATGGGGGTGTTTGCACTATGCGAATAGAAATTCCTGAAATCGCGGTGGTGGCGCTGATCGGCGTATCGGGCAGCGGCAAAACCACGTTCGCCAAAAAATATTTCAAACCGACCGAGGTATTGTCGTCGGACTATTTCCGCGCCCTTGTATCGGACGATGAAAACAATCAGCAGGTAACAGCCCAGGCGTTTGACACGCTTTACTACGTAGCCAACAAGCGTTTGGAACTTGGCCTCGTGACCGTCATTGACGCGACAAATTTACAGAAAGAAGCCCGCGCGGCGGTATTGCGTCTTGCGAAAGAACAGAACTGCCACGCGGCGGCAATCGTGTTGGACATACCGGAGAAGGTATGCGTGGATCGTAATAAAGTCCGCCCTGACCGGAATTTCGGCGACCATGTCATATCGCGGCAACACGAACAATTGCGCCGCTCCATCCGCCACCTGCGGAAAGAAGGCTTCCGCTTCGTATATGTGCTGAAAGGCGAAGACGAAACAGTCGATGTGGAAATCCTCCGCGCAAAGCTATGGAATAACAAAAAAGACGAAACGGGCCCCTTTGACATTATCGGCGATATTCACGGCTGTTACGATGAGCTTTGCGCTTTACTCCAAAAACTCGGCTATTCGGTGGATAAAGAAAATTATGCCGCCGCGCCGCCGGAAGAACGCAAAGTGGTATTTCTAGGCGACATTTGCGACAGGGGGCCGAAAAACGTCGATGCGCTTCGCCTTGTGATGAATATGGTTCAGACAGGTTGCGCTTATTGCGTCGCCGGGAATCACGACGTGAAATTGTTGAAAAAACTGCGCGGTTCCGATGTGCGGCTTGACTATGGATTGGACAAAACCGTTGAGCAAATGAACAACCAGAGTGAAGAATTTAGTACGGAGGCGAAAAACTTTCTGGACGGACTCAGGAGCCATTATGTATTTGACGGCGGCAAACTGGTGATCGCCCACGCCGGGCTGAAGGAAAAATATCATGGACGCGGCAGCGCGCGTGTACGGGATTTCTGTCTCTACGGCGACGTCACCGGCGAAACCGACGAATTTGGCTTGCCCGTGCGTCTGCCCTGGGCTAATGAATATCGCGGCGGGGCATTGGTGGTCTACGGGCACACCCCCGTGCCTGAAGTGGAAAATATCAACAACACATATTGCATCGACACAGGCTGCGTTTATGGCGGCAAGCTGACGGCTTTCCGCTATCCTGAAAAGGAAATCGTACAGGTTGACGCCGGGCGGGAATATTACGCGCCGGTGAGGCCGTTTGAAAATGTCCGCGGTAAATCCGGTGAACCCGACGACATGTTGAATATCGACGATGTAATGGGGCAAAAATATCTCACTACTCGTCTGCGGCGCAGTATCAGGATTAATGCCGAGAACTCCGCCGCCGCCCTGGAAGTGATGAGCCGTTTCGCCGCCGACCCGCATTGGCTGATTTATCTGCCGCCCACAATGTCGCCCTGCGAGACAAGCAAACTGCCGGATTATCTGGAATATCCGACGGAAGCTTTCGATTATTACAAAAAGCGCGGCGTCGGCAAGGTGGTTTGTGAAGAGAAGCATATGGGTTCTCGCGCGGTAATCGTATTGTGCAGGAACGCGGAGACCGCCGCGCGGCGTTTTAAGGTAAATGACGGCAGTTTCGGGATTATTTACACCAGAACCGGGCGGCATTTCTTTGACGACGGCGAAACGGAGGGCGCAATCCTGTTACGGTTGCAAAAAGCGCTGACCGCTTCCGGCTTTTGGGATGATTTTCACACGGATTGGGTGTGTCTTGACGCCGAGCTTATGCCGTGGTCGGCAAAAGCGCGGAAATTGCTGACGGAACAATACGCGCCGGTCGGTCGCGCCGGCCGCGGCGGTATAACCGCGGCAATAGACGCAATTGGAAAAGCCCTGGGACCGCAGGCGTCCCGCCTGCATGACATGGGATCGCGGGCGTCCCGCCTGCAACTTCCTGAAAATGCAGGCAATATGCCTGCGCGCACGGCAAAGCGAGAAGCGCAATCCAGCCAGAAAGTTGATTTGTCCGTGCTATTGGAACGTTATCAGGCGCGCGCCGACGCGCTTGATCTGTATACCGCCGCGTACCGCCGTTATTGCCGGAACGTAAAAAATCTGGATGATTACCGTGTCGCGCCATTTCATATTCTTGCCACGGAGGATAAGACCTGGAGCGGGGAAACCCACGTCTGGCACATGGAAAATATCGCAAAATATATTACCGGAACGGATGCCGTCTTTATGGCGACCGACTATTTGCTTGTGGATTTACCTGACGAAATCAGCGTGGCGGCCGGCGTTAAGTGGTGGGAAGAATTGACGGCGGCCGGCGGCGAGGGCATGGTTGTCAAGCCATATGATTTTATTGCGTTAAAAGGCAAGGAACTGTTGCAGCCCGCAGTGAAATGCCGCGGGCGCGAATACCTGCGCATCATCTACGGCCCTGAATACCTGCCGGGAGACAATTTATCCCGGCTGAAAAACCGTTCCTTGTCGATGAAGCGTAATCTCGCGCTCAACGAATTCGCCCTCGGCATGGAATCGCTTGAACGTTTTACGCGGCGCGAGCCTTTGTACCGTGTGCATGAATGCGTATTTGGAGTGCTGGCAATGGAGAGCGAGCCGGTCGATCCGAGATTGTGAGAAAAGTTAGTGACTTTCGAAGTAATGAGTATATTCTTTCGGAAACAGGGGAATAAAAAATATGGAAACGATACGAATGACCATAAATTCTGCTCGACTGGCGCCGATTATCGATCTTCCCGTTTCGTTGCGCAATCGGGAAGTCGAGGTTATCGTCCTGCCGAAATCAGAGGAATCGAAAGACAGGTCGTCTTTTTCCGAACAGCATAACATTATGAAACGCCATGCCAATCTGGATGTGGTGGATTCCAATGTCGTGAGCGTCAAGGGAATTTTGAGGCATCGCGCCAACCCGGAACTGCGTAATTTGGAAGCGGGAGCGTGGGAGCGTGCCGCCATTGAAAAGTATTTGGAGAAGAATAACCGTGACCGTTCTTGACACAAATACGATTCTACGTTGCGTTTTGCAGGATAACGAAGAGGTTGCCGCTCTCGTTGACGAACGGATGGCGCGAGATGAATGTCTGATCCCGCTGGAAGTTGTCGCGGAAATGGTGTTTGTTCTACTCAAGGTTTATTGCCTTAATCGCACGGAAATCGCGAATTCCGTCTTGATGATTATAAGACATAAAAACGTGCGTGTTCCCAACAGAGGCGTCGTCGAAACGGCATTGCGTTATTTCGAAGAATCAAAACTTGATTTTGTTGATTGCCTCATGATCGGATACGCCCTGGTCGAAGGATACAAGATTTTTACGTTTGACAAAGAATTGAACAAAATACTATCTGCGCCAACAGAAATCGATCCGCGATTGTGAATAAAGCCAATGATTATCGAAGTAATGAGTAGAGAGAAGATATTGGAATACTCATATTCACAGCATGACGAAAAAGCTGCTATAATATCAATTTCAAATTATGATGGAGAGTTTCCAGATTTACGCAATAACCCGAATAACGGCATTGACGCCCAATGCAGGGTACAGTTTAACGACGTGGAACTCGGTATGAGAAACTGTATAACCCGCGGCGAGGCGAGAAAAATTGTTTCATTTGTAAATGAGGTTGCAGTCGGGAAAGACAAGCTGATTGTTCAATGTGAATATGGCGTCAGCCGTTCGGCGGGAGTGGCCGCCGCCATTATGAAGTTTTTCACAGGTAACGATTTATTGATTTTCAACAACCCGATATACCGCCCTAACATTACTTGTTACAGGAGAGTATTGACGGCTTTTCGCGTAGTTATTGATGAGAATGATTGAGCAAAAAAGTTGCGGTAAACAGAAATCTTTGGGAATAGAACCGATTCTGACATATCATGATTGTTTGGAGAATAGAACCGTGATTGACATTTGCAATCTCCCGTGCAAGATACCGCAATGTTGGGGCATGGCGACATGTAGCAGTGACCATAATAAAACGTGAAGGAGCATAACGCATGAGTAATATCGAAGATGTAAAAGTACAAGCTATTGAGGCCAGTAAGAAACTTAACGATTTTTTTAGAGATTTTTCAACAGAAGACGAACTCGATTTTCGTGCGTCTTTTCATCTACGTCCAACATCAAGTGGCGACACCACCATTGTATCCACCTTGAAAAAAGCTCCCATGCGGGGACTTCAAAAAATTAATAACAATTCTCTAATAGAAAAACTGGAAAAACTCCGTTCGGCTCTGCCGAAACTACATGCCGCGACCGATGAAAAGACTAATGAAATTTTAGCAGATATAGGTTTTAAGAATAGGGGACGTGAAAACAAACGCGAAGAAGACGCGCAAGCCGCATTTATTCGTGATTTAATTCTGTGTCCGGAAAACTATGACGATATGAAGTTCATTGCTTCTGAGTTTGTACTTTTCGATTTTGATGGCGTTGGTTCAACAAAAAAACCGGATGTGCTTGCGTATAAAGCAGGTACGCTGTATGATATAGAGCTTAAAAATGACCGTATCGCTCCCGGAGGGAAAAAGGTATCTGCAATAACACAGGCAGAAGTGTATTCAAAATTTATCCATAAATACCTGGACGAATATGCGGCCTGTCTTGCCAAGTTTCCCAATAATAGAATTGGAAATATCAACAATGTGCGTGGTATTGCCTATGTTCCAAAAGCAAAAGGCAAGTCCCGTAACATTCTGGAAACAGCCAGTAAAGACAAAGGGATTGAATTGTGGGAATTTGATGATGAATTCCGCTTACGTCATAAATATCCTTTGTGATTGATTCTTATTACCGCTGCGACAGGTCGTATTATACATACGGGTTGACAACATTTAGAAAGGATAGACTTTAATATGAAAAAATGTAAAGTTTATTGTACGGCAAAAAAAGCCGATGCCGAAGCTATGATAATAGACGGGCTGGTTCTCCTGCCCATACTTCGCCGCGATGATATTGAGCCGATACGCATATTGGATGGTCAATGTTACTATCCCCCAATGTATGCGACAACCATTGCGGCAGGCAT
>Ga0099364_10011535_pt1 | contig 12063 bp, 11 predicted proteins | sample TergutTh196P3_FD_73070 | JGI IMG/M metagenome (GOLD analysis project Ga0099364, IMG submission 73070) | Microcerotermes parvus P3 segment gut microbial communities from Pointe-Noire, Republic of the Congo - Th196 P3 | ecosystem: Host-associated > Arthropoda: Insects > Digestive system > Gut ...
AGCTTATGCAAAAAACATAGCATATATATTATTAAGTCAAACAAACATTGAAAGGCTTTGCTTTTTCTCTTGCCTTAACATTTTTCATTCTTACGCTTCATCCTTATCAGTCTCAGCATGTTTATCTATCCAACCATCTTCTGTATGTCCATAGCTTTCCAAAATCATCCTAGCTATAGCCCTTCTTTCAAAATTAAATCTGCTGTCGTTGGTTTTGGAATAATGGTCTTCATCATGTACTATTCCTGCACTCATACCCAGCAAGTATCCACCGCCATCACTCAATTCGAATTGTACTGATTCCGTATCAGAGCCAGTTTCTTTTGCCAGAAACTCTACTTGATGTATAGACAATTTACCAGCAACCCACGGCATAAGACCGTTGGTTTGCTCTATCTTTTCTTTTTCTTCTGGTGTAAGTCTATTCTCTGCAAGTTGATATTCAAGAATATGGCGTCCATGAACATTGACACGTAGATTGTTGTTTAGTTGATGAGTCAACATTATCCTACATTGCATTGCCAGAAGTTCCGGCAGGGATATTTCGTTCTTCAAATACAGACTAACGTAATGAAGTAAGCATTCCTTATCTTTCAATTTATCCCGGTAATATTCAAAACAGTCGTAGTACCCTGTATGATCACCGTATAGGATTCCGTCATCGGACACAAAAAATCCCCAGCCAATCATATCAGTGCCATCGAATCCTTCACGAGTAATCCAATCTAGCACAAAAATATGGTCTTCTTCCCCTGGTGCTGGAGTATTAGGAATCGTCAAGATGTCACCGCGCTTGAATGGTACAGGAATGTCAATGTAAAACATATCATCAAAAAATCCCCATTCGCGGTGGAAGTCAGTGTCAGAGAAATGTCCGCGACAATCGCCATGAACCTCAATATAATACAGATTGCCGTCATAGTCTAAGCGAACTTCTAACCCACCTTTGTTTTCTGTAAACATTTTTTCAATAATAATTTCATGTGCTTCGATTTGATTCCATCTATCTCTTGCGTCAGCTAAAGCAGTCTCAAAACTGTTAAAGGCCGAATGCGAATACTTATATTCACCGTGCCATCTAACTTTATGCATATAGACCGCGCCTTGCTCCGGTATTTTAAATAGCGCAAGCACACGTTCCTCATATTCAATTATTTCTGTGAGTTTTTTGTGAAGGCTGTCGTAGCTAATTTCGTACATGTTCTTTGGCGTAGGCATATCAGGGTGATCGGCAATCAATTCACACAAAGCAGTATGTTTTTCGGTCATCGGCCGATGGCTCCGACCAATGATAACGGCCATTTCAAATGTATTCCAAGTTTTATTGATTTCTCGGCAATGCGCCGCAACGTCACGAGAATTGATGAAGCTGTATATGTCCATGCTATACGCCTTCCCTTCGCTTTTCGTGGTCAACTTGCCCCTCTGCTATCACATGTTCTTCTGGAAAAGCCCATTCAGAAAGACATAAACCATCGCCAAGCTGATGTTGCTGCATAATCCTACATTGCGAGAGCAATAATGGGGTTAGGGCAATTTCGCCTTTCAGATACCAACTGACATACTGTAACAGGCGTTGATTCCCTTCAAGTTTGCCACGGTAGTATTCAAAACTATCATAGTCATACATATGGTCTTCGCTTAGAAGTCCATCATCACACACAAAATAACCCCATTCCCACATATCGCTTCCGTCACCCTCATAGCGCATACGTCTTTCAAGGGTTCTAGGGTTATCATTGTTTAAACTTTCCAGCACGAATATAGCTTCATCTGTCACTTTGTAGGAACGTATTTTAGGGCGAAAAGGGTACGTCAATATATCTCCGCGCTTGAAAGGTGTAGGGATAATCACATAAAAATCATCACTAAACATGCGACCGGCTTCTTCATTTACATTAGGAAACCATTTAGCGCGTATATTCTCAGGGGCTATTGCATCTATCTCATGCAAATTTACGTCATAATCGAAATAAGCTATTATTTTGCCTTTGCCGTTATCAGCATCATCTAAAAAGGCTTTTTTCATCTTCACGCCTTGGACTTCTTGACGCTCAAATGTATTTCTCAGATCAGTGAGTGCTGATTCAAAAGTGGTGAAAATTGATTCGTCGTAGTCTTCTCCATTAATTCCATACACATAAACCGCCCCTTGCTCCGGCTGTTTGAATATGGAAAAGGCGCGTACCTCATACAATGCTTCATACTCAATCGCTTCCGCTAACTTCTCATGCAGGCTTGGATAGCTTTCGTGATGTAATCCTTCCGGTGTCGGCATATCAGGGTAATCGGCTATCAACTCACGCCATGCAGTATGTTTTTCGGTCATGGGCCGACGGCTCCGGCCAATGATGACGGCCATCTCAAAGGGTGTCCAAACCTTATTGATTTCACGGCAGTGCTCCGCCACGTCGCGGGAATTGATGAAACTGTATATGTCCATAGGTTTAGCACTCCCTCAACATGTCGATTTCATTTTGTGACAAAATATCATCAAAACCTAAGAGATTATTTTCCTCAAAGTAGTTTCTATATTTTTCAAGTTTCGATGCGGAAAAATAATCACTGTCACTGAATGACAAAACTTCGCCTATCTTTTCTCTTTGAAACGGTTTTGCTATAAAATAATCTGCGCCTCTTTCGATTGCTTTTAAAACCGTTTTCGCGTTGCATCGGCCTGAAACGACAATTATTCTGCAACCATGTCTTTTCTTTGCGCGCTCAAGAAACTCCATGCCGTTCATTTGGGGCATACCTATGTCCAAAAGTACATAATCAGGATCAAGATTGTTGAAACACTCTAAGCCATCCCGTCCATTATCTGCTTCCCCTATAACTTTGTAGCCGTGTTTGGCGACTATACTTTTTAGCATCATTCTCATAAAGACTGCATCATCAACAACAATTAGGGTTTTCGCATTGTAATATCTCATTTTGTCATCATACTTTTTTAGAAGTGTGTCTAATGCCTCGCGTAACAAAAAATCTTCGTCTAAAGCTGTGTATTTCACCAAGTCCGACAATCTTTGAATCTGTTCCTCTGCGTAATAAGATGTTTTAGTTACCATTTTTTCTTCACGGGCTAAAGCCACCTTATTCTTTCCAGTCCTTTTTGCTTGGTATAACGCATTTTCAGCTTTTCTAATAACGTCTATCACGCTGTTGCCATCTTCCCGATAAACTGCAATCCCGGCAGTAACGGTAATCTTGATTTTACCTCCAAGGTCGCTTTTAATGGGCGTTTGGCTTATTTTCTCCCGTAGATTTTCGATTGCTTGGTAAGCACTTTTTTTTCCTACATCCGGCATTAAGACAGCAAAACTATCCCAGCCATACCGATAGACATAACACCCTTTACTAATTTGCGAAAGACGCTCTGCAATCGCAACAAGAACAACATGCCCGGAAAACAACAGCCCATTCTCTGAAATAACCTGTTTGAAATTATCAACGTCAAGTATTGAAAGCGAAATGTACCCGCTTTCTCTATCCGCTTTCAGTTTCATACTTTCAAAATCCCGTTCAAGATTTTTGTAGGGAAATAGCTTAGTAATCCAGTCTCGTGAATAATAATCATCATCTTCACTGTAAATTTCAATCTCGTGTTCCTCCATACTCAAGTACTCCCTCCGCTTTTTGGCCTTAAGAACAGGGTTTTCCGCAAGGAGATGTTCAGGTATGTAGCAACCGTGAGCTTGAATGGAGAAATCATTATCCAATTGATGCTGTAAAATAATCCTGCATTGCATAGTCAATAACGCTGGCAAGGCAATTTCGCCTTTCAAGTATAAGCTGACGTAGTGCAGCAGACTTTCTTTACCTTCCAGTTTGCCACGATAGTACTCAAAGCTGTCATGATTATGCGCGTGGTCGCCATATAGCAACCCGTCCTCATCCACAAAAAGGCCCCATCCGACTAAATCAGTGCCATCGCCGGATTCCCAGCTTAACCGACACGCAAGCCATTCTTCGTTATTTCGGTCTATCGAGTCCAGTGCAAAAGCAATATTATCGTTACCGATAATCAAATTTGGCCTAATATATAGTATATCGCCGCGCTTGAAAGGCGTGGGAATGTCAGCGTAAAACATATCCTGAAACATTCGATTATCACACAAATCAAGAGATGTAATATCGGGAAATAATTTGTCGTAACCTTCTCCGTTAACAGACAAGGAATAAGCGTTGCCGTCATAATCAGAATAAATCCCTATATCGTAGTCATAATCTATGAATATTTTTTTAATTAAAATCAAAGGCGCTTTATCACGCTCATATGAATCCTTTATGTCGGCTAGAACTTTTTCAAGACTGTTGAAAACAGAATCTGAATGCCCATAGTATTTATCTTGTAAAACTTTATAAGTATAGACCGTACCTTGCTCCGGCATCTCGAATCGCGCAAGCACACGTACTTCATATTCAATCACTTCCGAAAGTTTTTTGTGGAGGCTGTCGTAGCTATAATAGTGCATGTTCTTTGGCGTAGGCATATCAGGGTGATCGGCAATCAACTCACGCCAAGCAGTATGTTTTTCGGCTATTGTCCGATGGCTCCGGCCAATGATAACGGCCATCTCAAAAGGTGTCCAAGTTTTATTGATCTCACGGCAGTACGCTGCTATATCACGAGAGTTGATGAAGCTGTATATGTCCATGTCATTCTCCTTTGTGTGTAATTTCTACCCAGCATTTTTCATTCGCGATTATTGTAAATTTCTAGTGCAAAGATTCTATTCTGTTTGTGTCCATTACTTTAAGTCACCTCTGTCGTTTCATTTCAATTATTTGATTTGCCTGCCGATCTTTGCTCTGCTTTTTTAAGAATATACAAGACTTTGGGGCTTTTGTTACTTTCAGTAGCCGCTGTCAAGGCTGTATTCCCATTATTGTCTTTTGCGTTGACGTCCGCACCGGCTTTGATAAGGGAATATATAGTTTTGAGATTTCCCTGGCGCTGACGTCGATTTAGCGGAGCACTTTGCGCGGCAATAATCAAGGCTGTCCTCCCGTCGTCATCTTTAGCATCGACATCCGTTCCCGCTTTGATTAAGACTCGCAAAATGTCAGGGTGTTCATTGGAACGCGAGATGTACATCAGCGCTGTATGGCCGCTATTGTCTTTTGCGTTAACATCCGCTCCCGCTTCAAGAAGAGAATGTATAATACAGAGATTTCTTTGACGCATGAGTTGACGTTGCCAACGATTATATAGAGGCTTACTCTGTGCGACAATGACTAAAGCTGTCCTTCCATCGTTGTCTTTGGCGTTGACATCCGCACCAGCCTTAATAAGGCTGTGCAATATTTCAAGAGTCTTATGGTTTTTGATTCCCTCAATCAGCGACATTTTGTTTGTGTTTTCTGGTTGCTCCTGGGTAAAGTCCATCATTACCAGCCTCCTAGCTGCTCAGCAACCGTTTGACGGCATATGTTATTCGGGTCATGAGGCATATGTCCATGTCATTCTCCTTTGTGTGCAATATCTACAAAAATTCTATTTAGAGCTATAGTTTCCATCCAATGTTCGACAGCTTATCTCGTTACAGTTGGTTGGATACACTGACGCTTTAGTGCTCGAATGCTGTTGTAGTCGAGATCAGGATATATCCGACGCCTTGAAATTATAGATCGGGACGATGTGCCGCTCAATCGTAACTGTGTCTTGCATCTGCGCGATAATGCTTTCCATTGGTTTGTATGCCATACGATTGTATACGCGACCGCTTTAGGGCGCTAATGCTGTTATAGTCGAGTTCAAGAGATGTATCAGGCGCCTTGAAATTATAGATCGGGACGATGTGCCGCTCGATCATAACTGTGTCCTGCATCTGCGCGATAATGCTTTCCATTGACTTGTAGGCCGTGGGGGCATCGTCCAGCGTACTCCGGGAGACAGAGGTGCTGAAGACCCCTTTCATACTTTCCCGGTACTCAAGCAATGCGTTATGCGATTTTGCGTCCTTGCGCCCAATCACGCGCCCGGCTCCGTGAGGGGCAGAGAAATTCCATTCGGGGTTTCCTTTGCCCAAGCAAATCAAGCTGCCTTCGCGCATGTTCATAGAGACAAGAAGCCTCTCGCCTGCACGCGCGGAAACCGCGCCTTTTCGCAGAATCATATTCTTTGAGCCCGAGCCGTCTTCGCTTTCCTCCATGTCAATATAGTTGTGGATTGTAGTGAAACGCTCTTCCTCCGTCCATTCCATGCACTCCAAAATTTGCTGTATGATGGCTTTGCGGTTCAGAGCCGCTAAACGCTGCGTCAGAACCATGTCGTGTAGATAATCCTCAAATGCCTGCCCTTCAATGTAGGCTAAAGCTCTCATGGAGGTTGTCTGAGATTTTTTGTTCAATTTTGCAATCTCTTTGTCGCGCCCCTGGCTTTTGTACGCTTGAATGAGGATTTTTCTAGCCTTCCAGTGCTCCTTGGAGTTTTTGGAGTCCCTGTCGAGTCTTTCTAAGGCTATTTTTTGATAATATTCCGTGACTTGTTGCCCCACATTGCGGCTGTCCGAGTGAACCACAAGATACAGACCGCCCTCCTCGTCGCTATTGACCTCAATGAAATGATTCCCTCCACCGAGGGTTCCGATACACAGGTTTGCCCGTTTCAGGCTAACGGCCTGAATGCAGCGCAATTCTTCCACCTGTATCTCTGAGGCGTAAGGGTGCGGCGTGTCCCGGACCTTGAAGCCCGATGGGATTTTTTGCCTGATTACCTTGTCCAGCTTGGAGCAGTCGATCTCTTTTTCCCGAAGCTGCACAACTTCTACGCCGCAGCCTATATCTACGCCGACGAGGTTGGGAACGACCTTGTCCGTCAGGGTCATGGTTGTCCCTATGACACCGCCTATACCGGTGTGCACATCGGGCATAATCCTAATTTTACTGCCTTCGGCGAAGCTCTGGTCACAGAGGAGGCGGATTTGTCTCTCCACGCTTTCTTCAAGTTCCTCCGCGTAAACTATGGCAGTGTTGAAGAGTCCGTTGATTTTTATCATCATGCCATCCTCCGTATTTACGATATTATTACAAGACCGCTTCAATGAATCTGTTGCATCCCAAATCTTTTTCTAAATTAATCCCATAGTACAACAGAATCGTTCCAGATTTTGATAAGTGTATGGATGCAAAATCTCAAGTATTTCAAAAACGTCGAGAAATGGAGTTTTGCGAGTTATACGTCAAAAAACGTAGCAGATATATTAAAGTTGGAAGCAATCTTGGCTTAATCTAGCATTTTTTCTCAGGCAATACCATAATCATCAACATCTCATCATAGTACTTGGACAAATCCTGCTTTGGTGAAAGGCCGGAAACCTGCCCGTCGCCAGTCTCAATAACAATCCAGCTTCCGTCGGATAATTCCCCAAAATCAACCGTGTAATAATTGCTTGGTAGTGTGCTGAACTTCATTATAAAATCAAACGGCACAACTTCGCATGTTTCGCATTGATTGGTATTGCGGCAAAACGATAGCAATTCTCCTTTTAAGAAAAACGCTCTGTATTCGTTTGTGGTCTCGCCATATTTTTTTAAGTCAACATACTCTTTTAAGACAATACCACCAGTAAAAAGATTATCACGCAGCTTCACAAACTCGGATATTCGGCTATCCATTTCCGCCGCCTCAACAGGCGTATCAAAGAATGTCGGAAACCCCATCCCTTTAACGGATTTCACATAATCCTTGACCATAAACCGCTTAAACGTCCTGTTTATCAATGCCCAATCGATAGCGACACCCTGCTCAAAAAACAAACTTTTTGGTGTATATGGCTCAATCATAGAATGCGCTGACGGAAAAAGGTGGCAATTGTCGTATTCATCTGGAGAGTTAATCAACGTAACCCCCTCATTCAACAAAAAATCATACAAAGATTTATATTGAGCCGGGGTCAACATCCAACCACGATAAATGCACTTTCCCGAATAAGAATCTTTAGGGTAAATTTTGACTACTCCATCCGCAACAAACTCATCATAATTAAATAAGGCAACCCTACATTCTGGCAATGCGGTAACAGCGTTATTATATTCCGCTTCGTAATCTGAATCTACCTTTTTTATGTTAAAAAAGTCTGATGGAAATAGTATTAGCATAGTTTCCTCCCTCTCAGTTTTTGACAGCTTATCTCGGTACTTATGACTGTATACGCGACCGCTTTAGGGCGCTAATGCTGTTATAGTCGAGATCAGGAGATGTATCCGACGCCTTGAAATTATAGATCGGGACGATGTGCCGCTCGATCATAACTGTGTCCTGCATCTGCGCGATAATGCTTTCTATTGGCTTGTAGGCCATGGGAGCCTCGTCCAGCGTCTTCCGGTCGACCGTGGTGCTGAAGATACCCTTCATGCTTTCCAAGTACTCATCCATTGAAATACGCTCTTTCGCAACAGTACGGCTCATCAGGCGTCCGGCTCCGTGGGGAGCCGAGAAGTTCCATTCGGGGTTTCCCTTGCCAAAACATATCAAGCTGCCGTCGCGCATGTTCATGGGGAGCAGGAGCTTCTCTCCCGCTTGCGCGGATACCGCGCCCTTGCGCAGGATCATGTTTTTCCCGCCTGAGCCGTCATTGCCCCCCTCCATGTCAATATAGTTGTGGATAGTCGTGAATCGCTCAACCGCCGTCAATTTCATATACTCCAGAATCTGCTGCACGATGGCTTTGCGGTTCAGTGTCGCGAAGCGCTGGGTCAGGGTCATGTCATGGAGATAGTCTTTGAGCGTCTGCCCTTCCACGTAGGCCAATGCTTTCGGAACGGTGGTCTCAACCTGTTCCTTCAGCTTTGCCAAAGCTCCGGCGATCTCCTTCTCGCGTCCTTGGCTCTTGTACGCGTGAATGAGAGTATCCCGGTCACTTTTTTTGAGATTCTCGTAGGCTGTTTTTTGATAATGTTCAGCGACTTGGCGCCCCATGTGACGGCTGCCTGAGTGCGCCACGATATACAGGTTTCCCTCTTCGTCGCGGTTGGCCTCGATGAAGTGATTGCCTCCGCCGAGGGTTCCGATACTCTGCCGCGCCCGCTCCAAGTTAACGACCCGAGCGCAGCGCAATTCCTCAATTCGTGCCTCGGCGGTGTAAGGGTGCGGTGTTTTTCGAACTTCAAAATCCGACGGGATCATACGTCGGATTGCCTCATCCAGTTTTGCACAGTCGATTTCTCTTTCCCGGAGCCTCACGACCTCCATGCCGCAGCCGATGTCCACTCCGACGAGGTTGGGGACGATCTTGTCCGTCAGGGTCATCGTTGTTCCAATGGTGCAGCCTACCCCGGCGTGTACATCGGGCATAATTCGAATTTTACTGCCTTCTACGAAGCTCTGGTCACAGAGGAGGCGGATTTGTCTCTCCGCGCTTTCTTCAAGTTCTTCCGTGTAGACTATGGCAGTGTTGAAGAGTCCGTTGATTTTTATCATCATAGCATCCTCCGTATTTACGATATTATTACAAGACCGCTTCAATGAATCTGTTGCAGTCCAAATCTTTTCCTAAATCAATCCCATAGTACGACAGTATCGTTCCAGATTTTGATAAGTGTATGGATGGATGGATAGGTGGATGCAAAATCTCAAATGTCCGAAAACGTCGAGAAATGAAGTATGGCGAGCTTTAATCAAAAAACGTAGCAAATATGTTAACTGGAAGCAATCTTGGCCTAATCCGGCATCTTGGTACTATCCTTGGGCTACACTGCCGTTTCCAGCAGAATCACCTACAGTTAGCTAAACACTTCATTAACCAGTGCCTTAAACTCCTGATAGGCCGGATATGCTTTCAATGAAGCAAGGCTGTCACATAGCGCCTTATAGTACCACCCCTGCTCTTTTTTGTCCGACACGTTAAATCTATTCCAAAGGCTGTCACCCAAAGCATGGTAATCTCTGCTGGTAGCCCTCATATTGGAGAGCTTATCAGCCAAACAAACAATTTTTTTGTCGTCGTCTTCTGATTTGCTCAACTCGTCAATGGTATGCTGCTTCCGTTCCTTCCAGCTTTTACTTTTGTCTTCGCTTTGAAAACGCACAAAGTCGGCAATCTTTTCGTTGAACATGGCCGCAATGTCTTCACGGCTCATATTTGAATCCTCTACCACATCATGGAGCAGAGCGGAACAAATCAAGTCGGGGTCGTATTTAATTTGCGACACGATAACGGCGGCTTCCATAGGATGGAGGATGTACGGAATGTCCGTCCCCTTGCGTTTTTGATTTTCGTGCGCCTGCGTAGCGACCATGATGGCCTTGTTAATCATTGGAGTTACCTCATTCACCTCGAAATTTTGCGCTGTTATATTTTTTACAATTGTTGCACATCCAGCTATTTTCGCTAAAGGGGCCATATGTCGCGTGCCTGCTTGCTCTAATCTGTGAACGGCTTGGGTTCTTGCAACCTTCGCATACTCTTTCATATTCAAAGACACCCATTGAATTAGGCTGAGATATTATTCTGGCGCCACTGACAGCATGAACCTTTGCGGGTTTTCTCATAAAACTACCCCCCCTTCCCAATAATGTTCCCCGTTCCCACCCTCGAAAGATAAAACCGGCGCTGGTTTTAACATTACCCAATGCTTTGTACCCGTGTAACAGTATGACTATATTTTTAATTGCCGGGCAGAGTCCGCCGCCCGGTCGCCACAGGTTCCTCCTGGAAGGTTGCGCCACGCTTTTTATCTTTCTACCAACTTCTTTTTATTGCAAGTCTACAGTCCAGTTAATACCTTGCAGTTTGGTGTCGATTTCACGATATTCTTTTGAGAACCTGTCAATTTGGTTCTGTAATTCCTTTGCGTCAATACAGCGAACAATTCTAATCTCCTTTTGACTGTATCTGTCCACCCGAATAGTTGCTGATTCGTAAAACTCACGATATGCCCTGATTTTTGAACCCAGGCAATCCCGCAGGGCAATAGCGTCAGCGATATTTCTTTTATCGTCAAAAGGAGTTTCACAGTTTGTTTTGTTTATCCGTTGAACCAATTCAAGAAAACGCGTCATGTTTTTCTCATACTCAGCTATCAGTTCTTCGGGTTTTTCTGAGGGTAACTCACCCTCTTGAATTTGCGTGTTGTCTTGGATACGGCTTATTAGCTGTCCGTTTTTCTTTTGGATTTCCGCTCTTTCTATGAGCGCTTCGGCAAGTTTCATTAAAAACCCTCCTTATGGTTTATCGTTACAAAGAACCAGTAAGAAAGCCACTGATTTATATGTCGCAGTAATTCACTCTAGCCCAAGTAGCTGAAAATCCTCCCTTATAAATTTTCCAGAATACGGATATGATTCTTCACTATCATCAAAAATGAGAAAGCCATCATTACCATATATCCCATCTTTTTTTAACTTTTTAGCGTAATACTCTCTCCCCGGCGTAAAATCTGGGGTCTGTTCACCCGTATACCTGAGTCTTAGAGTCATTTTTACTTCTGCGGTCATATCTATTTCCGAAAATTCCATTATTGACTTGCCTCTCCTGCAACGTCGCTAATTCGCGGGTGTATCACGCGCCCAAGTTTCTTTAAGCATGGTATCAGGGAACCCATAAACCCAACGCCACTGCTGGTATAAAATTCAAGCATTTTTAAGCTACCCTCTATTTCAACAAGCGCCTGATATTGTCCCGCGCCATCAAAGCTGTCTTCGTAGAATTCCCTACATAGAACATAGTTGTGTGGCTCTACGATAATGTCAATCTCGTTATCTTGAGGGGTTGACATGGTAATCACGCCCTCATGGGTCTTAAAACCACCGTATGCCGCTCTTTTGATAGTGATAGGGTTGTCGCTGTCGTTTACCAGATACAATTCATATTCCGGCTCACTGAAATTGTCGGGTGACGAGATTATACCGCGCTTGCGAAGCAAGCCAAAGAATATTTTTTTATCCATCTTTGCACCTCAAATAGGGGCTGTGAGCTATTTTTATACACTCTCTTCAATAAGTCTCCCAAAGTCTTCTATTATGCCCTGTGCTATTATAAGTCTGTAATTTCTAAACCGAGGATCGTTGCACTCTTTCCATTCGGTTTCTTGGCGCACCATAGCAACGCACTCATCCAT
>Ga0099364_10011536_pt1 | contig 12062 bp, 6 predicted proteins | sample TergutTh196P3_FD_73070 | JGI IMG/M metagenome (GOLD analysis project Ga0099364, IMG submission 73070) | Microcerotermes parvus P3 segment gut microbial communities from Pointe-Noire, Republic of the Congo - Th196 P3 | ecosystem: Host-associated > Arthropoda: Insects > Digestive system > Gut ...
TAATTATTCCTGTATTGTTTACGGGATGCGATTTGGAAGAAGATCCTAAAAGTATTTTGACTCCGGGAAACTACTATACTACGAAAAGCGGTATGGAAACACTGGTGTACTCCTGTTATTCATTATTACGCTTTATAGGGGGCGGCACAGACCTGCTTAAGTTGAACCATTACGGCACTGACGTTGTTCAGGCCGGTGTCAGTAATCATCCTGCCAGGAATGACAGTTACGATATGCCCACTACCGAGGGCGCTTTATCAGGTTTGTGGACAAATGCATATACCATCATCAATGCCTGTAACAATGTCACGTATTATCTTCCGATGGTTCCGGATATGACCGAAGCGCAAAAAACGTTAAGGGAAGCCGAAGCGCGTTTCATCAGGGCAAAGATGTACTTTCACCTGACCATCCATTTTGGCGAGGTTCATCATTCGATGGAACCGTCATTAGACGTAGAAACCGAAGCGTACAAGACTCCTTTTAACACCGTTTGGGATGAAACCATTTATCCCGATCTTCGGTTTGCCGTAGCCAATCTTCCCGCAAGACAAAGCGACTACGGTAGAATTGACCAGTGGGGCGCCAAACATTTTCTGGCTTATGCCCTGTTGAATGACCCGAGAAGCGGAAAAGCGCAGTTTGACGAAGCTGCACTATTATTGGCTGACATCATCAACAATTCGCATTATCAGTTGCAGGAAAACCGTTATCTGGTTTTCTCCGAAGACAACGAAAACAACAGCGAAATCATCTGGAGCATTCAGTTTTGCAGAGAAGAATTGTATAATCAGGGTGGAAATTATTCGCACATGATTTGGGTGACTTCCTATCAGGATTGTCCCGGTATGGTACGTACGCAAGAATACGGACGTTCGTTTATCCAGTACAGACCCACACAGTTTTTTTTCGATCTGCTTGACGAAACCATCGATTCGCGATACGACGCTTACTGGCGCGATACTTGGTTTGCCAACAGGCCTGAAAATGTTTTTCCGCTTGATGTTACGAGAAAAATTAATGGGGCTGATGTATCATTCACATTAAATCATCGCGACACGTCCATCGTAATGCCGAAAAGACCCTGGACGAGAGAAATGATTGATTCCAAGGCTTACCGGGTTTTCAATCCGGAAAATGCTACGCCGATAACAGGCCTCGCGGGTGACGCACCTTACTGGAATCAGGACTTACGGTATTACCCGACATTAAAAAAGTTTGATGACACCAAACGAGCCACTCCGGACTGGTCGCAGGGAAACCGCAATTATTCGATATTTCGCCTGGCAGATACCTATCTACTGGCCTGCGAAGCCTATTACCGGGGCGGCAACACCGCCGAAGCCGTAAAATACATGAACGTTTTGCGCCGCAATGCAGCCTTGCCAGGAAAGGAGAATGAGATGGAAATAACAGAAGCCCAATTGGATATTGATTTTATCCTTGACGAGCGCGCGCGCGAACTGATAGGAGAAGACTATCGCTGGACAGACCTCAAACGTCTGGGTAAACTGCCTGAAAGAGCCAGCCTGAACCCGTATTTCCCGTCAACCGGCTGGAAAGACTATTATTATTTACGGCCCTATCCACAAAGCCATATCGACAGATGCTCGAACGAGTGGACACAAAACCCGGGGTGGTAAAAATCAAAATCAAATCCGGAATGTTCCATCTTTGGAACATTCCGGATTTCTAAAACTTATTAAACATGAAAATCTATCGAAGAGAATTTATCAAAAAAAGCATAGCGGGAGGTGCAGGGTTGTTACTTTCGCACAGGGTCTTTGGTACGCCTCAACATCCCATCAAAGGGGCAAACGATCGCATCAATGTCGCCGTTATAGGCGTTAGGGGTATCGGCACTTCTCACATTAGTTCCTACCGGCGACAGCCTGACGATGTCAGGCTTGTGGCATTGTGCGACTGCGACACCGAATGTTTGGACAGGGAATTGGAGCGTCTGGACAAGGACAATATAAAGGCATTGGGTTATCAAGATTTACGAAAATTGTATGAGAATAAGGACATTGACGCTGTTTCTATCGGAATGCCCAATTACTGGCATGCATTAGCAACTGTTTGGGCATGTCAGGCAGGGAAACATGTTTGTGTAGAGAAGCCCGTATCCCATTCGATATGGGAAGGCCGCAAGATGGTTGAAGCCGCCCGTAAATACAACCGTCTGGTACAGGCCGATTTGGATACCCGTTCCAATTCAAGCGTAGCGGCTGCTATCGACTATATGCAAAAAAATATGGGCAAGGTATTGTATGTTCGCATCGTGAATTACAAGCGTCGCGAGAGTATCGGCAAGATCATGGGGCCGGGTATTATACCGAAGACCTGCGACTACAATCTTCATTCAGGTCCCGTACCCATGATGCCCTTGCCACGCAAGGAACTGCATTACGACTGGCATTGGCAGTGGTACACGGGCAACGGCGAATTGGGTAACAACGGCCCTCACCAGTTGGATTTTTGCCGCTGGGCTTTGGGCAAAAGCAACCTTCCGCGTAAAGTATTCAGTTTTGGAGGTCGTTTTGGCTACATCGACGACGGAAACGTACCCAATACGCAGGTGGCGTGGTACGATTACGACGGTATTCCCGTGATTTATGATTCACGCGCTTTGGGCGAACGTGCCGGCATTGATAATATGGACGGATTCACAGGATATACGGCAACGGGTAAAAAAGTGCATCATCCCTACAAGGGGAATGCCAATTGCAGTATTTATATTTTTTGCGAAAAAGGATATCTGACAGGCAATTCCATCTTCGACAATGACGGCGTGCTGGTGAAAAATTTCGACGAGCCGCGCGTAGGCCCGCAATTCAATTTTATTAAAGCGCTTAAAAGCGGGAAAAAGGAAGATTTGAAGACCGATATTTTAGAAGGCCATTTGTCGGCCATCATCAGCCACATAGGAAATATTTCCTATCAGACCGGGTATCGTGCCGGCCTGGCGGAGTTACGAAAAACGGCAGGTGAATATAAATACCTTGACAATGTGCTTCTCGGCTTTGAAGAACATTTGCGACTGAACGGATTAGACCCTGAAAAGGAAGAAATATATCTTGGTACTGATTTGCAGTTCGATTCTCAAACGGAGCGATTTACGGGCGTTCATTCCGATATTGCCAACCTGTTTCTGAAGGACAGTTACAGGGAACCATTTGTTATTCCTGAAAACGTATAAAATATTTTACTTTAATTAACAAAATTAACTTTATGAAACCATTTTTTTTGTATTGTTCGTTTGTTCTTTTGTTTTTTACATCTGTACCACAGTATGCGCAACAGTTTGCGCCGGAAGGCTTCACGCCTATATTCAATGGAAAAGACTTTACCGGTTGGAACATTCAACCCGACCAAGGGGCATGGAAAATTGAAAACGGCGTGATGCATTGCTTGGGACGGCCTAATGTTCCTTATGTTATTCTGACGGAAAAGAAGTATGAAAATTTCGAGTTGATGCTCGAATTTAAGATGAGTCGCCGTTGCAACAGCGGCATTATGGTTCACCAGGCTGAGCGCGGATGGGGGCGCGAGTCGCGCATCGGGATGGAGTTACAGATTAGCGACGACGCCGGACGTGAGCCCAGTGTGTATTCCTGTGGGGCTGTTTACAACGTCATCCCGCCTTCACAGATTGCTGTACGTCCGGCAGGTCACTGGAACGCTTACCACATCATTCTGGACTGGCCCATACTGCAAATTCAACTGAACGGACAATTGGTTCAGGACGTGAATTTGGAAAATTACCCGCAGTTGAAATACCGTTTGCGCAACGGATATATCGGCCTGCAGAATCACGGTTCCGAGGTGGAATACAGAAATATCTACATTCGTGAATTGCCTTCAAAAGAAGTAACGTGGACAGAGCTGTTCAATGGTAAAGATCTGAAAGGATGGACAAAAGCCGGGAATGCCGAATGGAAAGTTGAAAACGGAGTGATCGTCGCCACAGGCGGCTCCGGATATTTGATTTCGGAAGAAGTTTTCGACCCTGGCTACGAACTGCAGGTATTTGCCGGCAAATATGAGAATGGCGGCAACAGCGGCGTTTTTTACAATTGGGAAAACGAAACCGACAGGGGATACAAGACGGAATTTTTTGACTGGGGCAAGGAAAACAAAATGGAATACGATTATGTACTGACCCAGGTGATCCATTATGAAAACGAATCGACTGTGATTCTGAACGGTAACGAGGTGCAGCAAAACGCCTACCGGACTTCGCAGCCTAAAGGACGAATCGTTATGTATCATTCGGACAAAGACGGCACGCTTAAAATAGCCCAAATCCGGAAGAAGCCGCTCGAACCGTTAAGACCGCCCACCCAATAGAGCGTGAACGTATGAAATTAGGGTTACTTGTTTTACTGTTTATTTTACCATTTCATCAGGTTTTGTGTCAGACGGATTGTAAGACACAGAACCTGATCAGTGGAAAATATTCAGTTTGGGAACTGCGTGATTTACTGATACCCTTATCCGAGTGGGAGCCTTTTCCCCGCATCGATAACCGCGAAGCATGGGCAAAAGCGGACAGGCAGATGATGAACGCCTACCTGCAATTTGCCGAAGAGCACTTGGATTACGACTGGCCTTCTGTCCCGGCTACCCTGTCGCTTCTGATCGTACGAACCGGTGACCGGCATGCCTATCAGGCTGTCAGTTATAAAAAACGTACCGTCCTGGCCAACATGATTCTGGCGGAAATATTGGAGAATAAGGGACGTTTCATTGACCCGATCGTCAATGGAATATGGTCGATCTGCGAGGAGTCGTGGTGGGGCGCCGTCGCCCATCTGCCGCAAACGAAAGAACTGTCCGGATTGATGGACGTCACAGCGCCTTTTGTCGACCTGTATGCCGGCGTCACAGCTGGCGTACTGGCATGGGCTGATTATTTCCTTGGCGAAAAGTTTGACGCGATTTCCCCGCAGATACGCAAACGCATCCATCACGAAGTCCATTACCGTATTTTACAGCCGGTTATGACGAAGTACCACTGGTGGATGGGGAAACACATCGCCGGACGCGATCCGAACAACTGGACGCCCTGGATTTGTTCCAACTGGCTGACATGCGCATTGCTTCTTGAAAAAGACGAAACAGAACGCGCCGTGATGGTGGCAAGGGCTTTACAGGTACTCGACGCTTTCACGAACCCTTATCCCGAGGATGGCGGCTGTTCGGAAGGACCGGGATACTGGGGTGCGGCGGCAGGGCTGTTGTACCAAAATGTCGCCCTGCTCAACCTGGCTACCAACAATGCTTTCAGCTATGTGACGGAAAATGAGAAATTCAAAAACATGGGACGGTTTATCTACCGTGTACAAATCAGCGAAAGGTACGCCGTCAATTTTGCCGATGCAGGCCCCCGGATGGGCGGTTCTCAAAATCTGGTTTACCGCTACGGAAAAACCATCGGTGATGAGGATATGATGCGTTATGCGGCCTGGTATGGAACATCAGCGCCCAATGCCGATTATGTACGGTCGCATTTTGCCCAGGATTTTTTCGATCTGTTTCTCCGGGAGGAAATCAGAAATGCGCCCAAAGGACTGCCATTACCGGCTGAGGTTTGGATGCCCGTATTGCAGGTAGCCGTTGCACGCGACAGGGACGGATCGGCGCAGGGTTTTTTTATGGCGGCAAAAGGCGGGACAAACAATGAAAGCCACAACCACAACGATGTGGGTAACTTTATCGTGTATTACGACGGGCTTCCGCTGCTGATTGACGTGGGAAGCCCCAGATATACGGCCTCAACATTCGTTCCGGAAAAGCGGTACGAAATATGGAACCTCTGTTCGGACTACCATAATACGCCTACAATCAACGGGATAACACAAAGCGCGGGATCGGAATTTAAAGCTTCTGGCGCCTCTTTTAAATCAGGGAAAGCAGGTGTGGTTTTTTCGCTTGACATAGCCGGCGCTTATCCGGAAGCGGCAGCCGTAAACAGTTGGAAACGCACCATCACCCTGAATCGGAACAAAAATGTGACTGTCAGGGATGTGACCGACCTGCAACAGGCCAAAAGCGTCACCCATCATCTGATGACCTGTTTTCCCGCCGAAGTGACGGGAAAAGGCGAAGTAACCATTCAATACAGGGACAAAGACAAAAATATGGTTCCCATGACGGTCAGCTATAACAGCGCCCAAATGGAGGCGGAAATCGAAAAGGTTAAGCTGGGAGAACCATCCGACGATGCCGTCATCGCAAACTGGGGAGATTCCGTTTACCGTATCAATTTTAAAACGGTCACTCCCCGGTTGAAAGATACCTACCTTTTTGAAATAAAGAAAAAATAATTAAAACGGATCCAATGAAATTGAAATTTAAAATTTTTTATTTAGCTGCATTTTTACTGATGGCTGCCTGTCAACAGTCGCGACAGGATAAAAAGTATGCCGAAGCGTGTCCGCCATGTCCGGTATGCATGGGAGAGCTTCATACGCAGGACGGCATTCCGGTTGCTCCGGACGACTACCGCCGTCCCAAAGGATACGACCCTGTGCCGCACCGTTATCCCTATAAGTTGAAAGACATGCAGGAAAAATTTTCCGAACAGACGATGCAACTGGCAGCTAAGGAACGCCAGCGTATGCAGGATGTTTTTGATAAAGGCCCTTACAAGCCTACGGCCGAATCGATAGACAGTCATCCGACGCCTGAATGGTTTCGCGACATCAAATTCGGCATGTTTATCAACTGGGGATTGTGGTCGGTAGGCGCCTATGGCACGCCCATGGAGCGCGAAGCCATCTATCCCGACTGGTACGAATACCGGATGGTGGACGACGGACGCCCTTATAAGGCCAATCACATCAGTATGGTGCCCTATCATAATAAAAACTGGGGAGCCGATATTGAAAGGGGCGATTTCATACCCCTGTTTACGGCAAAAGACTATGATCCGGAAAAAATAACCGACATCGCTATCGAAACGGGCATGAGATACATTGTCCCTTTCTGCAAACACATGTCGGGTTTTTGTATCTGGCCGTCTTCCTTTACCCATTTTGATTCGGGCGACCGTCTGGGGAAAGATTTCATCGGTCCGCTTGTGGAAAAATGCCGTGAAAAAGGACTGAAATTCGGTTTTTATTACTGCCAGCAGGAGTGGGAATATCCCATCATCGGCGAAAACAACGAATTGTTGTGCCGTACCTGGTTCAGGGGTAACACGACAACCGGCGTAGCCGAGGCTGAGGCGTTCATGAGTCCTACGGCTACCAAACGGACATCCATCACCGACTGGGAAAATGTCATCCCCGGAAAAATACCGGTAAAGGATTTCCTGTGGGATTATTTCCTCCCGCAAGGTATGGAATTTATTGACCGCTACGACCCTGACATCCTGTGGTACGACGGAGAATGGACGGATCCGGTCGAAACATTGGGCAGCTACGAGTTGGCAACCTATTTTTACAACCGGGCCGAAGGCAGGAAGGAAGTAGCCGTCAACGACCGTTTGGGACAGGTCAACAGGAGAGGCCTCCGTAAGATAAGGGGCGATATTTTCACCAGCGAGTACGGATACACGGGACGCGCCATCGAACCCCGCCCGTGGATGGAGCACGCATGGGAAGAAAACAGAAGCATCAGTAAAGCGTTCGGCTACAACTGGTATGATAACGACAGAAGCGTTCTTTCTTCCAAGGGATTGGTTGATATGCTGATCAATGTCGTGTCGGCAGGCGGTAATTTGTTGCTCATTGTCAATTTCAACCGGCACGGCTCCATATCCGATCTCCAGATGAGCCGCCTGAAAGAAGTTGGAAAATGGCTGAAAGTGAACGGAGAAGGAATTTATGAAACCAGGTCTTATACGGTTTTTTCGGAAGAAAACGTGCGTTATACCCGCAGCAAAGACAACAAAACCGTTTACGCCATATCGCTGGAATGGCCGGGCGACAGGCTGGAACTGAAGTCGGTGGAACCGGCCAATGGCTCTAAAATCTATATGCTGGGACATAAAAATCCGTTGAAATGGGAGGTAAAAAACGGAACTACGACGATTTTTTTGCCGGAAAAGTTGCAAAAGGAAGCAAACAGACCTTGCGGACATGCTTATACGTTTAAAATTTCTAAGTAATTGTCTGTTTATTTTTGTGTGCGTCTCCACATGGGCGCAGGATGCAGAGCTAACAACAAGAACTGTTTCGCTGCAAGTACTCGACAAAAATGGACGTCCAGCGAAAAAAGTGGCGGTGCAATCCATTGATGAAACGAAGAAATACGTTACGGATCTTACGGGAATGTTTTTGTTCCCGGACATGACCGATAAGGATACCATCCGGTTGAAATTGCCCAAATATGGAAAAGCCGTCATTCCGGTAGCCGGAATGAATAACATTGCAGTAACGGTACATTCGGGACTGTTGTACTCCTATGCGGACCAGACCGGGCAGCGCGTTACGGTTAACAAACAGAATAAAACCGAACCAAACCCCGGTACCGTGCTGGATGTGGAGGCGTTAATGAAAGAATACAACTTCAGATCGTTAATTGACATCCTCCAGTCGCGGGTGCCGGGTTTAAACATGGCGTTGCCCGGGGAACCCGGCCAGGGAATATCCGTCAGCGTCCGGGGAGAATATTCTTTCCTGGGGCACGCCGAGCCGTTAGTCGTATTGGACGGGATTCCCATGACGGGAGGGCTTACGGAAATAAGCCGCATGTTGAACCTGTACGATGTCAAAACCATTGAAGTGCAAAAAACCTCATCGGATTGGGGCGTACGCGGCGCAAACGGAGTCATACTGATTAAAACCAAATAAACATGATCAAAAACAGTCTTATCTTTTTATTAATTACAGTTTTTCTGTTGAGCGGTTGTAACGCCCCGGATAAACCCGTATCGAAACCGGCAACCAATTACAGTTTGCCGGCCGAATCGTACAAAACACGGATGACGGCCAGCGATCCGGCTACATGGAACCCTGTCGTCAGCCGGATAACCGTACCTGAAAGCAACGTTGAACTGACCGGTAACAGTCTCTTTAGAAAGGCAATGGAACTAAATATCCATTATTTGATCCATTCCTTTTCAGTAGATCACATGCTACTTCCCTTTCGTATCCGCGCAGGCGAACACAATCCGCCGCCGGGAGACCGTCCGCAGATATTTTTTTGGGATACCGACCTGAGAGGGTCGAATGCCGGTCGTTTTATGATGGGCGCCGGTAACACGTTACGCTGGATAGAAGACGAAGAACTTCGCAACCGTCTCAACCAACTTATTGATGGGATTGAAGCCTGTAGTGAGCCGAATGGTTATATTCTTCCCTATCCGCAAATTATCGACAGCCTCCGTTCCGAAGAGCCTGGTTACGCCCGCGCCTGGTTGACTCACGGGCTGATTGATGCCGGTATCGCCGGTAATGCGAAGGCCTATGCACTGTTGCGCGGTCATGCCGACTGCTTCAACCAATGGCACGAATTGCATCCCAAACTGCTATACTGGGTGAGAAACAGCCATCAGGGTCATATTGCCAGCACACGCACCGCTCTGTCGCCGGTTGGAAAGCCGGAAGATCTGCAGATTGCCGAAAAATACTATGTGTGTGACTGGTGGCTCGACGACCTGGCTGCGCGAAGAGATTCCGCTGTGTGGCAATACCCCCTTCAAAATCCACATAGCTACCTGATTACCAGCTTCGAATCTTATTTAGACCATTATATTCTCACCGGCGATAAAACTTATCTGAACGCCATGATTGGCGCATGGGATTTGATTCGTAACAATTGGGTACATGTTGGCGGAAGCATCGCAATATGCGAAAATCACTGGGAAGTGATCGATGGAAAACGGACACTGATAGATTTGTACCAAACACCGAAAGGCAGTCATCCCCCACGTTCTTTTTGCATAGAAAATTACGGGCATACCGGCGAAACTTGCGGAAGCGTTTTCTGGATGAAGTTCAATCAACGGTTACAACAGCTGTTTCCAGGAGAGGAGAAATATACGGCCGAAATAGAAAAATCCATTTACAATGTCATTTTATCCGCCCAAACCGACGAAGGCATGATACGCTATCATGCAAACATGGAAGGACGCAGGGAATATCCCCGGCGAAGTAATAATACCTGCTGCGAAGGACAGGGATGCCGCGCGCTTGGATCGCTACCCGAATACATTTATTCAATAGCGCCCGACGGATTGTATGTTCATCTGTTCGAACCATCGACCATCCGTTGGACAATAAAGGGGCGGACGGCAGACCTCCAACAGGAAACCGGATTCCCATTCGACCCCGAAGTAAAATTGACGCTTTCCCTGTCGTCACCCGAAAAAATGACATTGCGCCTCAGAACGCCGTCGTGGGCTGCGGAAAAGATGGATATCACCGTGAATGGGAAGAGAACGGCGACAGGAAAGCCGGGTACTTATGTTGAACTCACGCGGGAATGGAAAGATGGCGACCGGATTGTGTTTACACTTCCAATGGCATTGAAAACAACGCTTTATACAGGATTGGATACTATCACCGGATTTGACAGATATGCAGCAGAATACGGGCCGATTCTGTTGGCTGCCGTGTCGAAAAACAGGGATGCCAAAAGAATCGTCGACATTGGACGGTTGATCCCCGACCCTGTCCAACCGCTGTATTTTCAACACGAGAGCGACCCTTCGCTCTATTTCATGCCCTACTGGTTGATTTCTGGCGAATCGTTCAGCGTTTACCCCATCAACGGGAAGGCAGACGCCGAACTTGCCATGGAAAACCACATGTCGCCGCCCGGATTTTCGGTCGAGTTTTTCAATAACGAACGATGGGAAGGGGAACCGGTATATAGAGGCGCGGTTCCAACGATCCGGTACCCAACAGAAAACCAACACCCTATAGCGCCCAATATGCCCATAGAACATTTTTCATCGCGTTTTACAGGCGAATTTATCGCTCCGAAAACGGGTACGCTGATCTTTACCCTTTTGATAGACGACGACCACCTGTTCACAGTCAACGACCGGGAACTGTCGCAATCGACAAGAAACGGCGAATTTTTCTGCCCCCTCAGCGTCGTCGAAGGTGAAAAATACAACCTCAAATTAACGCATGTACAGAGAGCCGGAGGCTACCGAATCATACTCAACGCTTGTTATGTTGACCGGCTATAGTTTGAATCTAAAAAAAAATTATTGCACACACTTGGGAAAATGAAAAACGCTCTTATTTTGTAAAATAAAGAAGTTGAATATGACAGAATAATGATTATCTTTGTGGCTGAAAGTTTTCAGTTATTAAGTTTTTCGTAATTCGTTTTTAAATGGCTAAAAATAAGATAAATAAAGAAAAAGGAGCGCTTAAGAAAGGCGCTAATGACACGCAGTCCAAGCGTGTGCCTGCATTAGACCTGTCTACTATTCATTATCTTGACCCTAAAATTGATTTAACTTTCAGGCGTATTTTTGGCGAGCATCCCGACTTGCTAATCAATTTTCTCAATGCGGTTATGCCCCTGCCTGCCGACAGAATGATTATAGCGATAGAATATCTGCCTTCGGAACTGATGCCTGCTACTCCCGAAAAAAAATATTCGATTGTCGATGTACGTTGTATTGACAACCATAAGCGTCAGTTCATCATCGAGATGCAAGTTTTCTGGAACGCTGATTTTTATAACCGTATCGTATTCAATGCAGGCAAGGCATATGTCAAGCAAATCAACAAAGGCGACGACTATCACCTGTTGCAGCCGGTTTACACGTTGGCTCTTATTAACGAAAACTTCAACAAATCCAAAAAGTTTTATCATCATTATCAGATAATTAACCGTCTTGATACGAAAGAAGTGATTCCCGGTCTTGAATTTGTATTTATAGAACTAACCGACAAGTTTAGTCCCGATACGATTTCCTCCCTGATTGGCAAGGCTCAAAGGAGTACAATGCGTAAAATGATGGTTTTGTGGCTTCGTTTTTTGAAGGAGACCAACGAAAAAATGTCTGTTCTTCCGGACGAAATGCAGAAAAACGAGCATATTCGCAAAGCCGCCGAACTATGCGAACGAGCCGCCTTCACCCCCGAAGA
>Ga0099364_10011537_pt1 | contig 12062 bp, 10 predicted proteins | sample TergutTh196P3_FD_73070 | JGI IMG/M metagenome (GOLD analysis project Ga0099364, IMG submission 73070) | Microcerotermes parvus P3 segment gut microbial communities from Pointe-Noire, Republic of the Congo - Th196 P3 | ecosystem: Host-associated > Arthropoda: Insects > Digestive system > Gut ...
TAGAATGCTGCGACTAAACGAGTTGTGTTCTTGTTTATAATCACAAATGAAAAATGGGACAGTTAGGAATGAGGAAAACAGATGGAGGACCATATTGAACACGATTGAACGCGGTAAGTGGGGCGAGGCGTTGGCTCTTGTTTTTTTGAAGAAAAAGGGGTATACTGTCGTAACGGAAGGATATCGCTCGCGCTTCGGTGAAATCGACCTTATCGTCAAGAACCGCGAGTTCCTTGTTTTTGTAGAGGTCAAGCTACGAAAAAGCGCGAAGTTTGCCCTAGCACGCGAGTATGTGGGTTATGAGAAGCAAAGAAAACTACGCGCAACTGCGAATTTATGGCTAGCCTCACACCAAACGCACCTCCAACCAAGGTTCGATGTCATAGAGATATACAAACCAAACGAAACAGCAACACCGCAAATCGTGCATATAGAGAATGCGTTTTAGTAACTTTGCGACTGTTTGTGCTAATAAAAACAAGTCGTTTGCGGTCGCTAAGTTACAATTAGGAATTAGGAGTTAGGAATGAGGAATGAGATATGATGAATGATAAACATATGCAGTATCAAAGCACAAGGGGTTCTGATAAGAAGATTTCTTCTGCGATGGCTATAGCGAGAGGGTTATCGGAGGACGGCGGGCTGTTTGTGCCTGAGTATTTCCCGACCCTCACGAAAAGCGCGATATTGGAGCTGTCCACAAAACCATACAAAGACCGGGCGGCCTATGTCATGGGGCTTTACCTCACTGATTTCAGCGCCGAAGAACTAATGCGCTATTCCAGCGAGGCCTATCGAACACAGGAAAATGAAGCATCCGAGGCACAGCTCAGATTTGACCATCCATCCATCGCTCCTCTGCATAAGCTCGATGGAAATACGTTTTTCCTTGAACTCTGGCATGGACCGACTAGCGCGTTTAAGGACATGGCCCTACAAGTCCTCCCGAGATTACTAACACAGTCTCTGAAGAAGATAAACGAAACGCGGGAGGTATGCGTATTGGTGGCGACATCCGGAGACACCGGGAAAGCGGCTCTGGAGGGTTTTCGCGACGTGCCGGGTACGAAAATCATGGTGTTTTACCCGGTCGATGGCGTATCACAGGTGCAAAAACTGCAAATGACCTCACAGAGCGGGGGAAACGTCAACGCTGTGGGAGTGATAGGAAACTTCGACGATGCACAAACAGGTGTCAAAGCAATCTTTTCCAACGAGATTCGCGAGGGGGTTATGCTCTCATCGGCAAATTCCATCAACTGGGGCAGGCTAGTCCCGCAAATCGCGTATTACGTCTCTGCCTATTGCGACCTGATAAGCAGTGGGGAGATAAAGTATGGGGACAAGATAAACTTCTGCGTTCCAACGGGGAACTTCGGTAATATCCTCGCGGCGTATTACGCGGAAATGATGGGTCTGCCAATCAACAAGTTAATTTGCGCGTCAAACCGCAACGATGTGCTGACGCAGTTTTTAGGCACAGGAGTCTACGACCGAAACAGACCTTTTTACACGACTGCCTCTCCGTCAATGGATATCCTCATATCCAGCAACCTCGAAAGGCTGCTATACGAACTCTCAGGCAAGGATGGCAACGTGGTGTCGGGCTATATGTCCTCGCTCACGAACAAAGGGAGATACGAGATTCCGAACACAGTCCACAATGAGGCAGGGCGAGTTTTTGCCGCAGGGAGTTGCTGCGAGGATGAGACTTTGAGAACCATCGCTGATACATTTAATAATCATAATTACCTGATAGACACGCACACCGCTGTGGCGCACAAGGTTCTGGGCGATTACAGGGCTGAGACCGGCGACGATTCGGCAACGGTTGTGGTTTCGACAGCAAGCCCGTACAAATTCTGCGACAGTGTTCTAAAGGCGCTGGGCAAATCATCCGATAAAGACGATGTAACGCTTATCGATGAACTGGCGGAAGTTACAAACACCCCAGTTCCCGCCCCCCTGGCAGACCTCCGAACCCGCACCCCCCGCTTCACCGAAGTAGTATCGAAAGACGATATGAAAGAAGCGGTATTGAAATTCCTAAGAAATGCCAAACGTCGTCAGGAGTGATAAGTATTGTCCCTATATGTTATCGGTGATCTTCATTTATCGTTTGGGTCTGACAAACCTATGGACATTTTCGGCGGAGGATGGACCGACTATGTTGAGAAAATAAAAAAAGGATTCGAAACACTTGAACCCACAGATGTCTGCGTATTATGCGGGGACACATCCTGGGGCATGACGCTAGAGGAAAGCCTGGAGGATTTTAAGTTCATTGAGTCGCTTCCGGGCAAGAAGCTGCTGATAAAAGGCAATCATGATTACTGGTGGACAACGGCATCTAAGATGAAAGCATTTTTTAGTGACAACGGCATCAGCAGCATAGACATTCTACATAATAATTGCCATTTCTACGAGGATACCGCCATCTGCGGCACGAGAGGCTGGCTGCTTGAATACGAAGCGGACATAAAGCACAACGCGAAAATAACAGCGCGTGAGACCTCTAGATTACGCGCATCACTTACAGCAGCAGGCGACAGCGTGAATAAGCTCTGTTTTTTCCATTACCCGCCGCGATTCAAAGATTTGTTATGCCGGGAAATCATTGATGTTATGGACGAATTTGGTGTTAAGGCTTGCTGGTATGGTCATATTCACGGTTCCGGACATAATTTCGCAGTTCGCGGCGAGGTCGAAGGTATCGCTTATGAAATGATTTCTGCGGACTACATATATTTTACCCCACGAAAAGTATTGTAATTCTCCGCAGGTTCTGATAGAATACTGTGATTAAAAACATATAAACGACCGGGAGGGAAAGTAATTGAAGATTTTGCAAAGTGAAAAAAACACAAACTGCAAGGTGGAAACGATTGTCGAAGTCAGCCCAGAGGAGTATGACGCAGCAGCTAACAAAACGTTCATCAAAAATAGAAGCAAGGTAATTATACCCGGTTTCCGCCCTGGAAAAGCGCCTAGGCGTATGGTTGAAAGAATGTATGGAGCAGATATATTCATGCCTGACACTTTGGAACTGCTTTATCCGGACATTCAAAGCATCGTCAAGGACAATTGCGAGTTTAAAATCATTGACCAACTGCAAGTGACAGACTTTGATTTGAAGAAAGAAGAAGGCATTCTCAATGTAACCGTCTCATTCTCAGTATATCCCGAGGTGACTCTTGGCGAGTATAAGGGGTTATCCGTGCCGAAAAAGAGCTCCATTGTGCCTGAGAGCGAAATCGATACCGAAATCGCCAACGTCAGGATTCGCAACTCACGTATTGAGAGTGTTGACCGGCCGGCGCAAGAGGGCGATACGGTTATAATCGACTTTGAGGGGTTCGTGGATGGAGAATCGTTTGAAGGCGGCACTGGTGATAATTTTGAAATAGAACTCGGCTCAAATAGATTCATACCCGGATTTGAAGAGGGAATTTTCGGCATGTCCGTAGGCGAAGAACGCGATTTAGAGCTAGTATTCCCTGATGATTATGAGGAAAGCCTTGCCGGTAAGCCCGTAGTTTTCAAAGTCAAGCTAAACGAGGTAAAGGAAAAGCAATTACCGGATTTGGACGATGAGTTTGTGAAGGATGTCTCAGAACTTGACACCCTTGCAGAGTACAAAGCGGATATCAGAGACAGGCTTGAAAAAGAGAGACAGAAGGAAGTCGACGAGGTTTTCGAACAGACACTGTTTGATAAAGTCCTTGATGGCGCGGAAACAGACTTACCGGAGTATATGGTTGAAGAACAGTTGGACATCACAATGCGCAATTTCGTGCATGAGGTATCCTCACATAATATGGACCCCAACCAGTATCTGCAGATGATGGGCACAACGGCTGAGGATTTCAGGGAGAGATACCGAGCTAGCTGCGAAAAAAGGGTGAAGATGGAGCTTGTGCTTGATAAGATTGCTGATCTTGAGAATATCGAAGTCAGCGATGAGGAGATTGAGAAGGAATATGAGGACGCAGCGGAGGATCTTGATAAAGAAGTAGAGGAAATCAAGAAGTCAGTTCCTAGAGAAGGCGTTATTCGCGACCTTAGGATGCGCGCAGCTAACCAGCTCGTGATAAACACCGCGACGGCCCTAGACCCGGAAGCAACCGAAGAAGAAGCACCAGAAGAAGATAAAGCGAAGAAGCCCGCAACTAAGAAGTCCGCGCCCAAAAAGCCTGCATCGAAGAAGACCGCCGAGGCCAAGGAAGAAGATTCGGCAGATGAAGACTCGGCAGCAAAAGAGGCTGAAAGCAAAGAGACAGCGGACGATGAACCAAAAGCCCCCGCAAAGAAAACACGGGCGAAAAAAGCTAAAGCAGAACAAGGAGATGAAGAGCAATGAGTTTAGTTCCATATGTAGTAGAGCAAACATCGCGAGGCGAGCGTTCATACGATATTTTTTCAAGGCTTCTCAACGACCGCATTATAATGCTCGGTGAGGAAGTCAACGACACGACGGCCGGTCTGATTATCGCGCAACTACTGTATCTCGAAGCGCAGGATCCGGACAAGGATATCCAGTTTTACATCAACACGCCGGGCGGCAACGTGACATCAGGCTTCGCAATTTACGATACGATGCAATACATAAAGGCGGATGTCTCGACGATATGCATAGGGCTTGCCGCAAGCATGGGTGCGTTTCTTCTGGCAGCGGGCACGAAGGGTAAGCGCATTGGTCTGCCAAACTCCGAGATAATGATCCACCAGCCAACAGGCGGCTTTAGGGGTCAGGCGACAGACATTATGATCCACGCTGAGCAGATTCAGCGAACGAAGGAAACACTCAACAGAATTCTCGCGGAAAACACAGGGCAATCCATTGATGTAGTGCGCGAGGCTTCTGAGCGCGATAACTTCATGACCGCTGAGGAAGCAAAGGTATTTGGTCTGATCGACAATGTGATTTTCAAACGATAGGGGTAACTAAAAGTGCGTTACGATGAAATAAGAGGTGAGGTATGCAACTTCTGTGGCAGGGCATACGATCCGGATGAACTAATAATATCAAGGTATGGTGGCAGGGCATGGATATGCTACAAATGTGTGCTGCAACTGTATGATTTTCTCAGCGGACACTTTTTCCCGAGCCGTCAGGCGGAAAGAGAAAAGCGCGACGTTGTGATTGAATTTGACAAGCTGCCAATACCTGCGCAGATTCGCGCAACGCTTGACGACTACGTCATAGGGCAAGAAGACGCAAAAATCGCCCTTTCCGTGTCCGTGTACAACCACTACAAGCGTCTTATGAACATAGGCAGCGACAAAACGGAGCTGCAAAAGAGCAATATTCTAATAATCGGTCCGACAGGGTCAGGCAAAACTCTTTTCGCCCAGACTCTTGCTAGGATACTAAATGTCCCATTCGCGATAGCTGACGCCACAACGCTTACCGAGGCCGGATATGTCGGCGATGATGTGGAAAACATATTGCTCAGGCTGATCCAAGCCGCAGACGACGATGTGGAAGCGGCTGAACAGGGCATTATATACATCGATGAGATTGATAAAATCACAAGAAAAAGCGAAAATGTGTCAATCACACGCGATGTTTCAGGCGAGGGCGTACAGCAAGCCCTGCTAAAGATTCTCGAAGGCACGATTGCAAGCGTTCCTCCGCAGGGGGGGCGCAAGCATCCCAGCCAAGAGCTGATCACCATCGATACCAAAAACATCCTGTTTATTTGCGGAGGTGCGTTTGAAGGTATCGACAAGATAATCGAAAACAGGCTCGACAAAAAGAGCATCGGTTTTGGCGCTGAGGTAAAGAGCAAAAAAGAGAAGGACGTTGGTGAGATACTGAGGAACATTCAGCCCCACGATTTGCTCAAATTCGGGCTTATTCCCGAGTTGGTTGGACGCCTACCGGTCGTAGCTCCGCTGGAATCGCTGACGAGGGAGGATATGATTAGGATTCTGATAGAGCCGAAAAATGCCCTTACCCGCCAGTACAAGACGCTTTTAGGTTATGACAAGGTAAGGCTCGAATACACGGATGAAGCCCTCGAGGCCATCGCTGACAGGGCAATTGAGCTCGACATAGGTGCGCGCGGCTTACGCAGCATCATGGAGAAGACGATGCTCCGCATTATGTACGACATCCCCTCAAACAGGAAGATAGTAAAGGTGACAATCACAAAAGACTGCGTAATGAACAGCGAGCCGCCCCTAATAAAGCTACGCCCCAAACCCCAAATAGACCCCGACGCAGTTACGGCGAGTTAGTAACATTGCGACTGTTTGTGCTGATAGTATTTATGTTGTTTGCCGTCGCAAAGTTACAATTAGGAATTACGAATGAGAAATGAGGAATTAAGACGGGGAAAGAGTTGGGGTTGTGGACAAAGCTCACATTACCCCACTACTCCGCAACATCTTCATAAGAGCAGATTATTTTGAAATGTAAGCGTCCTCTAATTCCTCATTCCTAACTCCTCATTCCTCATTTTCGGTCTGCAGACCGCCTAAGCAACTAATTCCCCTCCTTGGAGGGGTGGCGCGAAGCGGCGGGGTGGTGACACGCGGCTTGCACAGTAGCAAAGTAAGAAAAACAACGGGAGAATAACATGAGCGACCCTAACATAGATAGTAACGATATAATCAACACAGTGAGTGTGCCGCTGCTTGCTTTGCGGGGGCTTTCTGTGTTTCCGAACATGCTCCTCAACTTCGACGTGGAGCGGGCTATGTCTACTGGTGCCCTTGATGTGGCCGCCAATGGAGACAGGAGAATATTCCTAATAGCCCAGAAGGAAATGACGAAAGAAAACCCGCAACAGTCCGACTTGTACAAGGTTGGCACGGTCTGCCTTATTAAGCAAGTCCTCAAAATCCCGGGCGGAGGCATGAAGGTTCTTGTGGAAGGCCAGTACAGGGCGCGGCTAATGTCCATGTACACGATTAAGAAATACATCATGGCTGATGTAGAGATTCTGTACGAACAACCTTACACCGGAAAAGCCGCCAGGGTAGAAGCCCTGATGCGTAAGACCATCACGCTGTATGATGAGTATGCCACGCTATCGGCAGGCATAACACGGGAAACATTTCTCGCGCTTTTTGCGATTACAGACCCGGGTCAGCTCGCGGATTATATCATACAGAACACATACACAAAACCGGAAAGCAAGCAACTGATTCTAGAGACTGCCCAGCCGCTCAAACGTCTCGAGATAATCTGTGATTTATTGGCGCGAGAGATCGAGGTTTTGAAAATTGAGCGTCAGATTGATTCCCAACTGCGTATGCGCCTCGAAAACAACCAAAGAGACCACATACTTCGCGAGCAACTGCGCGTCATTCAGTCAGAACTTGGGGAGTATAGCGCCGATGATATGCCATATGGCGAGTTTCACAATTATAGAGAACGCATAGTCATGCTCGGCCTTGAGGAAGCGACTGAGGAAAAAATCCTAAAAGAAGTAGACAAGCTGGAAAAGCAGCCATTTGGCTCTGCAGAGGCTTCCGTCATACGTAATTATCTTGACATATGCCTCGAACTCCCTTGGAAAAAGACAACGAAAGAGCGGTTAAATATCATTTCCGCGAGAAAAATCCTTGACAATGATCATTTTGGGCTTGACAAGGTCAAGGAGCGCATTATCGAATTTTTAGCGGTCAGACAGTTGTCGCCGAAAATAAAAGGGGCTATCATATGCCTTGTAGGCCCGCCCGGGGTAGGGAAGACATCCATTGGTATCAGCGTAGCAAGGGCTCTGAACAGAAAACTAGCCAGAATTTCCCTCGGTGGGGTGCATGATGAGGCGGAAATACGAGGGCACAGGCGGACTTATATCGGAGCTATGCCCGGACGCATAATTACTGCAATAAATCAAGCCGGCAGTCGAAATCCCCTTATGCTGCTTGACGAAATAGACAAGCTCGGGCGCGACCATAGAGGCGACCCCGCATCCGCGCTACTGGAAGCCCTCGACCCTGAGCAAAACACGACATTTCGCGACAACTACATGGAAGTCGCCTTTGACCTATCCGAGGTTATGTTCATAACGACGGCTAATACGACCTCTACGATACCACCGCCTTTACTTGACAGGATGGAAGTTATTGAGCTGTTGAGTTACACGGATAATGAAAAGCTCGAAATTGCCAAGCGCCATCTTGTGCCCAAACAACGTAAAAAGCATGGGCTAACAGCGCGTCAACTGAAAATCAAGAACGATGCCATACATGGTATCATATCAAATTACACACGTGAGGCGGGTGTCCGTTTGCTGGAGCGCGAACTTGCCGCTGTGTGCAGAAAAACGGCTGCAAAGCTTTCATCAGGTGAAGTTACGTCTGTAACGCTCGATGCGGATGCGCTGGAGGAATTCCTAGGTGTGCGCAAGTATTTGCCGGAGACACTCTCGCAAGGGGCTGAAATCGGATTGGCAAACGGGCTGGCATGGACTTCGACAGGCGGCTCGGTGCTGGAGGTCGAGGTCAATGTGCCTGCGGGGACGGGGAAACTAGAGGTAACTGGCAATCTGGGCGACGTGATGAAGGAATCCGCGCAGGCGGCGGTTTCTTACATCAGAAGCAGAGCCGACAGGCTTCAAATCGACCCGGAGTTCTACAAAACCCATGATATCCACATTCACTTCCCCGAAGGAGCAATACCGAAGGACGGTCCATCTGCAGGGATAACAATGTGCATAGCTGTCATATCGGCTCTATGTGGCGCACCGGTCAGGCGAGATATTGCGATGACAGGTGAGATAACGCTGAGAGGTCGAATTATGCGCATAGGTGGCCTAAAGGAAAAGACAATGGCGGCATTACGCGCAGGTGTGAAAACGGTGATTATCCCAGCCGAGAACGAGCCGGATCTCGATGAAATAGACCTCACGGTACGCGATGCGCTGAACTTCATCACAACCGACAACATTGACAGCATCTTGGATGTGGTGATGGACTTCTCATCTGCATCAAAAATAGAACCCATAAGCATTGTCCCCCAAGTGCTAAAACCCGAAACCGAACGCCCAACAGTAGGCACGGTGATTAGGCACTAATGCACTCTGCGGAGCGCAATTAGAAATGAGGAGTTAGGAGTGAGGAGTTAGGAATTAGAGGACGCATATGATCCAAAATAACCTGTTCTTTAGAAGATATTGTGGAGTAGTGGGGTAGAGTGAGCTTTGTCCACAACCCCCAACTCGTTCCCCTTCTCTATTCCTCATTTCTCATTCCTAATTCCAAATTGTAACTTAGCGGCCACAAATAACAAGTTTTTTGTTTGCACTAACAACCGCTAAGTTACTTATGAGTAGGACGCAACCTTGAATATAAACAATGTGGAATTTATAAAATCGGCGGCGGTTTCGGCGGGGCTTCTGAGTGATGGGCTGCCGCAAATCGTGTTTTCAGGCAGGTCGAACGTCGGTAAGTCATCGGTAATCAACAAGCTGCTAAATCGGAAGAACATCGCCCGCGTCGCCTCAACACCCGGGAAAACGATACACATCAACTACTTCCTTATTGATAAGAAAGCCTACTTTGTTGACCTACCCGGTTACGGATACGCAAAAGTCGCGAAAACCGAACGCGCCCGATGGAGCCGGCTGATGGAGTCGTATTTCAGCGCAGCCGACCACATCACCCTCGGCGTAATGATAGTAGATGCCCGCCATAAGCCGACAAATGACGATATAACGATGTATGAGTGGTTCAAGGCAACAGGGTGCAAGCTGGTTGTGGTAGCAAACAAGATCGACAAGGTGAAGAACAGCCAAAAAGAAGCAAACATCGCGCTAATCCAAGAAACCTTAACGCTGGGCGTAGACAAAAAAATAATCCCTTTCTCCGCAGAAAAAGGCACAAACAGATCAGAGCTATTAACGGAGATTTTTGAAGCAGTGAATTGACAAGGTAGCAATGTCAACATTTAAAAGACTCTCATGTAGGGGCGATTATTAATCGCCCAAAACGAAATGCCATGCGGGAACACGGGCGATTAATAATCGCCCCTACACAGAAATGACTAGCGCCGTAAATTGTTGATATTGGATAGGAAAGAGGAAAGCGCAGTTGACACAGTTCTTTCAAAATCTTGATTGGTCGATATTGATTGGAGCGCTTATAACGGCGGTTCCTGCGCTTTTGTGTATTTCTTTGCATGAATTGGCGCATGGCTATACCGCGTATAGGCTTGGCGACCCGACCGCAAAGATGATGGGCAGGCTAACGCTAAACCCGTTAAAGCACATCGACCCAATAGGCCTACTCATGATGGTGGTCGTAAGATTTGGCTGGGCGAAACCTGTGCCTGTCAACATGAGTTACTTTAAAAAACCAAAGCTAGGCATGGCCATAACCGCAATTGCTGGACCAATATCGAATATCATTATTGCGTTTTTCTTCATTTTGGTGCTTGCAATAATCACGACACCTCTTGCAAACAGCATAGGAGTCAAAGATACTGACTTGCTCGCTTATCGTTATCTTACGAATTCCGTGCCGGAAAGCGTATCAGAGTTCTTTTATCAGTTGGTATCCCGAGCGGCGCATATCAGCATCATCCTTGCGGTGTTTAACCTCTTCCCGATACCACCTCTAGACGGAAGCAAGGTTCTCTTATCATTTCTACCGGAGCAAACGTACTACAAGCTAATGAAGTACGAACGTTTCGGCTTCATAATACTGGTTCTTCTAATGTTCACAGACTTTTTCCAGTCAACAATAGGCCACCTAACCTCAATCCTATTCTTCACCCCCCTACAATTCCTAGGAGTAATATCCCCGGAGTTTTATACTTATCTCATTAGCTGATGCAGTCTGCGGACTGCAAATGAGAAATGAGGAATGAGAGAGGAGAATTAGGGACGCGGGTAACGCGCCAGATCAAACAACTTGTTTTTTATTGCATTTACAAACTATTGAGTCACCAAGGTGTACTGCGCAAACGCCTCAGTGCTTTCCCCCGTTTTAATTCTCAATTATCCATTCTCAATTATCAATTGTAACTTAGCGACCACAAACAACTTGTATTTACTAGCACTAACAATCGCTAAGTTACCAAGAGGGGGCAATATGGAAGCACCTGTTTTTAGGCTTGAAGGGGTTGTAAAAACAAAAAACGAGGAGTCGGATTTTGAAGGGCCCTTGACATTGATTCTTGTACTCTTGAGTAAAGACAAGATAGAAATCAGGGATATCAGCATATCGCAAATCCTCGATCAATACTTGGCTTACATGGGAGAGTTGCAGGAACTTAACCTAGATATAGCGAGCGATTTTGTCGCTATGGCATCTCATCTGGCGTATATAAAGACGAAAATGCTGTTGTCTGGAGGGGAGGAAGTTTCTGAGCTTGAGCAATTGATATCCTCTCTTGAGGAATTGCAGCGCGGGGACATATACACGCAAATCAAGCTTGCCTCCGAGACGCTTTCGGGCATGTTCACCCGAGGCGGCGCAATGATGCCCGGACCGCCTGAGTATCTTCCAACAGATAATGAGTATAAGTACGAGCATGTTGACGAAGACTTACTCACGGCGATTTTGCAGGTCATCGGAAGGGAAAATGCAATTCTCAGCAGCAGGAATCCTAAAGAAGCAACCTATCCTGCCCGTATCATATACCCCATATCTGATAAAATCACAGAGATAGTCGAGCGACTCAAGCAATATGGGGATGTTTCAGTCAAGGAGCTATTCGATAACAACGGCAGCCGAGCGGAGATGGTCGCAACGCTAATAGCGATTCTAGAGCTTTGCAAGGTCGGCGCAGTGTTCTTAATAGGCAGCGAGGATGAAATAGTAGCCACATACACAGGCACAGGCAGAGAACCATCACTAGCAGAGATAGAAGAAGGCTGGGAAACGTAATGAATTGATAATTGAGAATTGATAATTGATAATTAGGACGATGAGCGGGGTTGGGCGATTAGTTTTAGGAACGAGCAAAAATAGTCGCTGTTCCGGAAATCGTTTGTAGGGGCGAACTGTGTTCGCCCGAGGCTGTCCGGCAATTGGCGCAAATACGCAAGAACCACCCCGACACGCTACGCGCCACCCCTCCAAGGAGGGGAATTGGGTTTGTT
>Ga0099364_10011538_pt1 | contig 12061 bp, 7 predicted proteins | sample TergutTh196P3_FD_73070 | JGI IMG/M metagenome (GOLD analysis project Ga0099364, IMG submission 73070) | Microcerotermes parvus P3 segment gut microbial communities from Pointe-Noire, Republic of the Congo - Th196 P3 | ecosystem: Host-associated > Arthropoda: Insects > Digestive system > Gut ...
ACCCACAAAACGACCCATATTAGACACCAAATTCCGTATCCCTATCCAAAACGCCACACGCTCCGGCAAAACACTCAGATAAGCAACACTGTCATGCACCGAAGCATCCGTCACCGCATAGTCACGAATAAACTTGTACTCCTCATCGGCAAAGACATGATCCTTATACCCGAAATATGAAACGCCGCTCTGCTGCGTCCAGCGTGCGTCCGTACCCTTTCGGCGCAAGAATATGAGGATTCGACGAACGAACCATCGACGATGGTTCCTCTATTCGCCTTAAAGCCGTTTGCGTCAATGACTTCTGTGAAGCGGTCGAACAGCATTCGTTCCAGTCTGAGGTCTTTGAGTTGTTCGGCGAAGAGTCAGATGGTTTTCGCGTCGGGAACGATGTCGGAAAATTTGAGTTCGAGAAAATCACGCCAAGAAATACTGTCGCGGATTTTCTCTTCGTTTTTTTCGTCGGAGAGGTTGTGTAGGTTTTTTAGGATGGGGATTTTGAACATGAGTACGACATCGAAGGGTTTTCGACCAGCATTGGAGAGTCGTTCTTTCTCTCGAACTTTGTTGAGGTCTGGGCGGAACGTTTCCCAATCGATGAGAGCGTTGAGTTTGGGCGGGAAGTCGTTGAGTTGATAGATTTTGTCGAGTTGGTTTTCGACATCGAAGAACGAAGGCGGACGCTGGTGCATAAAGTCAAAAGAAGAAAGAGAAAGAGACAAAGGACACTCTATTTTTAAATTCTGTCGAGGGACAAAGCATTTTTAGAGGTGCCCAAATGTAAAATTAATTTTTAGATGTGTCCTGAAAAAATGGGAAACTGCGGTTGATAGGAAACGGATAAATTGTTAACATCCCCCATCCCGTTTTCCCCCTTGGAATCATCCCATGTTTTCGGCACAACTTCCCTTTTATCAGGGGCCTCTGGACTTGTTACTCCATCTGGTGCGTAAGCACGAGTTGGATATTCTGGATATTCCGATTGTTACGATACTGGAACAATATCTCGAATACTTAGCCGTTTTGGAGCATATCAACATCAATAACATCGGCGATTTTCTCGTGATGGTCAGCGTGTTGATCGAACTCAAAGCACTCAAATCGCTCGCCGGCGAAGAAGAGACCGAAGAGGAAGTGGAAATGCCGAAAGAGGAACTAGTCAAACAACTTTTAGAATACAAACAATACTGCGATGCCGCCCGGACGCTCCAACAACGGAGCGAAAGTTGGCAACTTCGTTTTCCCCGGCTTGCCGATGACCTGCCGCAGCGTCCGCGTCCCCTTGCAGACGAGCCGATTCAGGAGATTGCCCTCTGGGATTTGGTCAGTGCTTTCGGCAAGGTATTGCGTGAGTGCTTGCCCGTTGCCGAACACAGGGTCATTCATGATGAGACACCGATTAGCACGCACATGAACCGCATTCATCACCGGTTAAAACTAGAAAAGCGGATTTCCTTTCGGCAATTGTTCACTCCGGGTCAACATAAATCGACGCTGGTAGGGATATTTTTGGCTTCGTTAGAACTGGTTCGGCATGAGTTTGCCCATGTGTATCAGGACTATAATTTTGGCGAGATTGAATTGGCTTACCGTCAAAGTTCCAAGCCGCTGGACTTCTCCGCACTGGGGAGTGCGGCATAGGGGAAATGTTCGGGGGGGCAAAAATTAGCGGGAAACGTTTTTTTTGTTATTACCTTTCTTCTTTGTGCACTTTGCGCCTTTAAGAGGGTGCGACGCAATTTAGGTAATTTGGGCAATTTTTTGGCAAAAAATTCAACAAAATGGACGGATAAAGGGGCCACAACTGCACCATCCCCTGTTTTTCTGGCTTTGAACGGGACTTTGTGGTGTTTTTATGCCGCCATATAACTCATATTACCAAATATTTCTTGCCTAGATTACCTAAATTGCGACGTGCGCTCTAATGATTAACAGGGCTTTGCGGTTAAAAACTTAACCGCAAAGAACACAAAGGATGCGCAAGGGGCGCAAAGATGATAACGTAATAGCAATAGAAAACGTTTACTCACTAAACTTGGACACACCCCGCTCTGTCCCGATGTTCCGATGAATCTTGACAGACCATCCTGCCGCTGTTAAAATTGACGGCTGGTTTTAAGCAGACACTATGAATCTTACCGAATCTAAATACCGTTCTTTTGCACTTATCCGCGAAATGTTTGAAACCCCGAAACTCATCGGGCAATTCGACTTCGGACGCACCGCAGACATCGCACGGCAAGTTAAAGAGACAAAAAAACTCTTCATTACTGGTGAAGGTTCCTCCCGAATTTTTCCGGCAAAAAATTTCATCGACCAAGTTCGTCGGTCGGGATTCAAACTCACCGCCGCCACCGAAGGCAGTCGGCAGTGTATGGATTACGATCTTTCAGTCTGGACGGTCATTGCCGCTTCCAACAGCGGACAAACGGCGGAAACAATCGACTTCCTGATAAAATTACAGGGTGAAGGACATCAGCAACGCTTTGCGGTAACAGCAAATCCGCAAGGCAAAATCATCGAATTTGCGAACGACTCGATTGTCCTTTCTTGCGGTAAGGAAGAAGCCGTCGCCGCCACGAAAAGCGTCGCGGAACAAGCATTGGTCTATCAATCGCTACTGTGTAATATGATAGACTGCGGATGTCCCGCGTCGGCACAACAAGCGGAGGTTTTCAGCAGGCAAGTCTTGAGCGTCGAACATGAATTGGCCATCATTGACGCACTCGCCCAAGCCGGCACCGTCTACTGGGCGGGACGAAACAACGGTGTCGCAGAAGAACTCACCCTGAAAACCTGTGAAATCGCCCGACAGAAGAGTCAATTTCTGGAAGGCACCTATCTGCTGCACGGTGTCGAAGAAATAATGCAGCCGAATGATGTGGTGGTGCTGATCGATCCCTTTGAAGCAGAATGGCAACGCATTCAGCAGCGTTATGTGGATGCTCTTCACATGAAAATCATTGCGGTGAGTCCCAGGCCGACTCCCTTCGACACGGTGATTGTCCCCGCACTGCCCGGCTACGATGCATTTCTCCAACTGTTTGCCGGTTGGAATCTGCTCGTCCAAATTGGTATTGCTCATAACCTCAATCTTGACAAACCGCAACGTGCCCGAAAAATCGGTAATGAATATATTCCCGCTTGAAAGGCAGTAAGGGACATTTACCGACCCGGCGGGTAAATTTTACACAAAACAATCAGAGCCGTGTTCACTGAGCCCGTAACGTAAGTTAGGGAATCGTTTGGTTATTCCCAGGCTTACGCCTACGCCACGGGCTCTGTGTATTTTGCGTTAAAATTTTCCCCCAGCACACTAATACAAAAAAAATCTTTGCGTCCCTTGCGTTTTCCTTTGCATCCTTTGTGGTTAAAAAAAGGGAATTACACCGTTGATTACCCAACCGTTTTTGATTCAGGAAAAGTTTTCCCATCTTAATAAAGTTTCATCCTTGCTCGTGTTGCCAGCCCACAATGTTTCCCAATGGAAAGCATTTTGGCGCAATAGGTAAAATTTTCCATCAAAAATGTCCCAAGGGTAATCAAGGGTGTAATTCCCATTTTTTAGAGGTGCCCTTATTCGACAACAAACCCGAATTCGCTCTGATGCAACCGCCTTTGGAAGCGGGGGGCGGGGTCGAGTGCGCCGTGGGGACGGTCTCCGGCAATTTTAGGCCCCATATCGGGACAGGTGAACGGATCAAACCGCCAGGCACGGTTTTGCTGTTCGGAAACATAGCCGGGATGAAACAGATCAGGATACCGGCAGTATTGAGGGTCAGTGAGACATCCCCCCAAGAAGAGCAGCGGCAAAATAAACAAAATCGAACGGTACATCCTCCACGTCTCCGATAGATTCAACGGACGGTCAGCGACAATACTAGAAAAAATTGCGAACTGAGTCAAGACAAATTCACCGAAAAACAGAACAAGGGGGGATTCCCTAACTGACGTTACGGGCTCTGTGAACGTCCCTAACTGACGTTACCGGCTCTGTGAACGTTTCTTTCTTTGTGCCCTTTGCGCAACCCTTTGCGTACTTTGCGGTTAAGCCTTTTTTAACTGCAAAGAACGCAAGGGACGCAAAGAAGAAAACTTGTTCACAGAGCCCGTAACGTCAGTTAGGGAATCGTTCGGTTGATTCCCTGGCTTACGCCACGGGCTCTGTGAACGCGGCTGTGTGTGGGTTGCGCACAGACGATAACGTCATCACAACAAAACGTTTACCCGCTAAACTTGGACACCGCCGAAGGTTGATCTGTTGCGTCCATCCCGTTTCGAAGCATACAACATTTCATCCGCCCGTTGAATGTAATCCTCGCCGCTGCATGTGCCATCGACAATGCCCGTCGTACCGCCAATGGAAATGGTAACATAACCCGTCGTACCGTCCTTTTTATCAAGAGCAATTTGACGTAGCCGCAAACTTTCATACATTTTTTCCGCAACCCTTCGGGCTCCCGCCGCATCAGTGTTCGGCAAGACAGCGACAAATTCCTCGCCGCCGTACCTTGCAACAAAACCATCCCCGTAGGAGACGCTGTCAGCAAGCACTTCGGCAACCATTTTCAGACATTGATCCCCTTCAATATGACCATACGTGTCATTGAATTTTTTGAATTGGTCAATGTCGATCAAGAGCAAACTCAACAGACTGCTGGAACGGGAGAGTAACTCGATAATGCGTGTCAAACTCTTGTCAAAAAAACGCCGGTTGTAAATGCCCGTCAGAGCATCGTAATCCACTTCGGAGAGCAGTCGGGTGATGTCCGATTCCATTTTTTTGACGTTGCGCAGGTCATAGATGTACCCCATCACAATGTACTTCCCCTTGTACATGGTACGCGTCAATGTCAGTTCGGTGGGTATCAATTCACCGCTGGGCGAACAGTGTATCCATTCCGTAACCAGTCTTTCGCCGCTGAGTGCCCGTTCCAAGTTCTCGCGTGCTTTGTCCCGGGATTTTGAGCCGTCCGGCTGATAAGTGGGAGAGAGAGAGTAAAAATGGTCGAAGTAGTATTGTTGTGTAACACCGAACATGTCCGCGGCGGCTTGATTGCATCTGATAAAGTTAAAATCATCATCGCATATCGTCAAGCCGATGGGAGCCGCATCGAACATGGCGCTGTTGAGTTTATTTTCCTCATAGATTGCCTGTTCCATTTCGGTGCGGATGACGGTATTGGCCACTAAAAAAGCGGCTGACCGTATCATGTCTGTACAGTTACAGTCGAAATGGCATTCGCACTGGGTATCCGCAAAAAGGACAAATCCCCAAAGGATACTGCCGGAGAAAACCGGTGTGATAAACGCAGACTCGATGCCGAGTTGTTTCATGATCGAATTTTCGGGCAAGAGACTTGCGCGGCTGCTTACCGATTCGCCCTGTGAGAAGAAATCTTGCAAGGGGAGCGTAAACCGGGTGTAGGGGACATTTTGGAAGTCGGGCATCGGCTCTGTGGTGCCTCCCGATTCTTTGTCCCAGCGGTAAATTTGCGAGGCATACAACCCGTCGGGCATCGAAAGATTACGCCAGACGGAAAATTGGTCTATCTTGACTATATCCGCGATCAGTCCGACTCCCAGTGTCATGTTGTCGTCGGATAAACTTTTGCTCCGTGAAAGAAAAACGGCGGCAATTTTGACCAACATTTCCATCATTCTTTCACGGCTTTTGAACGTTTCCACTGCCGTATCGGCTTTCTGTGTCATTTCCGCTCTGATAATGGAACTCACGCACAGACGGGCGGCTGAACGGTACAAGTCCATACAGTCTCCGTCGAAGTCCCGAAGGTGAGTGTGGTCTTGAAAGAACACAGCACCCCAAAATTTACCATGTGTAAAGACGGGCACCGTCAAGAGCGATTTGATGGCGAATAAATCCATAAAGGCAGCCTCCTCCTCGGAGGTTTTATCCCGCCGTTTCGTGAGGCATTGGTCATTCATAGAGACGGTCAACCCCTGTGCGGCCGTTGGATGTTTGGGCAAAAATTGAATGCTTTTTTCGGTCAATCTTCCTTTGGCGGCCTCCCAGTGATAGAGTTGCTTCAAGCAGTGTTCGTAGGCGATCTCTGTCAGTCGGTAAACAGCAATCCGGTCGATTTTCATCACCTTTGCGATAGGTCTTAATGCTTGGGAGATGACTTCGTCGAACCCTTCTTCGTTATGGGCGGTAAAGATGTCGAGTGCTTCGTTGAGGGCGGCACCGAAGGCGGCCCGCCGTTCGTGGATTTCTAGGGTGCGTTCGGTGATGTTGGCGGGCGTGAAGTTGACAGGCATGGATTCCTTCCCCGTCCACAATGAGAGCAAGAGTTTGATGAGCGAACAGCGATGTGAACGGCGACACTTTCGTCAATCTATCACAGTTACCCACGCGGGTAAAGTAGGGGTGTGCTTCAGGGAGAGGGGGATGGGTTTCTTTTTTGCGTCCTTTTTGGTTAAGTTTTTTGTAGCCGTTCACGGGTTAACGAAAAACGCTGTTTTTTGATTTCCCAAACTACGTAATTCCCCCATTTTGTTGTAAAAACTTCAAATTTGCCGACAAAATGAGTAGTTTAGGCAATTTAGGGAGCTGAAAATTCGCCATTTTCCAAAAACCGTGAACGGTTACAGTTTTTTTACCGCAAAGGGCGCAAGGGGCGCAAAGAAAGAGCCGTGTTCACAGAGCGTGTTCACAGAGCCCGTGGCGTAAGCCAGGGAATCGTTCGGTTGATTCCTTAACTGACGTTATGGGCTCTGTGAACGCGGCTCTGTGCGCCGCGGGCACAGTGAACGTTGGGCGGCGGGATGTAAAGGGAAAAATGTCCCATTCTTTTCCGTTTATTGTATAATCCAATGGCCTTTGCGGGGCCCTTTGCAGGGAAGGCGAAGTTGGCGGTTCCCTTTTGATTTTCACATCAATGTTCATTACACGTATCTCTCTCATCGCCCTGATTGGATTGTTTTGCACCCTTTCCAGCAGCCCTCTCGCTGCACAACAGGATTGGGAGACACTGCCCGTCTTTCATAACGGCAGAGTGATGCCGCTGCATACGTTTGCCCGAAAAATCGTTCGGGATATTTGCGGAACAGAACAGCCATTTATCGTTCGGGATGAACGACTCACTGCCGATTTCAAACCGTCAAACAGAGAAACGGGAGGAAATCAAACAGCGTTGCCGATTCAAAGGCCCGATCCAGCACATACAGAACACCTGCTTGAGCGTCTTCGGCAATTAGTTCCCCCGGAAGGCCGGCCTTTCACTGCCGACGAACTCCTTTTCACTTGGATTTTCGAGCCGGACGTTTGGTTCTACATCCCCCTTTTCCGCATTCCCGAAACAGAGTATTTGACCGAAATGTTCGGCGAACATGCCCGAAATTCGCCGAATCGCGTTTCCTTGCATCAGTTGACGAACTCACCACGCTACGCCCAGCGGTTGGCGGAGATTCAGCGGCGGCATGAACAGGGGCACGTAGCACAGGGGCAAACGGCACGGACTTCCATCCTGTTCGATCAAATCACGTTACGTCTGGCGGGGCAGGTGCAAGTCTTTCAGGAACTAACATTTCATCCGCAACGGCAGATTCCTACTCGAATGCTGGATTTGCTCTACCAAACGGTAGGGTTGACCGAGGAACCCTCTTCCTATATGTCCGCTTTGGGTGCCTGGGGATATATTTTGGAATTCGGCGAAGTTCCCGAAAGGCAAACCACCGAACGGGCAACTCCCGGCGAAGGGGCATTCCTCCATTCAACGACGCAGCGTTGGCATAACATCGGTGAGCAGATGCTTTTTTTGATGCAAATTTATGACCGGACGGATCAGGACGGTACCCCCCTTTTCCCCAGAGCGGTGATTGTTGAGGAGCAGTACGAAATGCTCATTGATCTCGTGGACAGGAATCTTGCCGAAGCCGCTGCGCTGATGGAGTCTCTTTATCCCGGTGTCTCCTACCGTTTGCCGGAAGATGACCGAGTCATCGACGTGGACAGACTCTTGCCGAGGCTCAACTTACCGGAGAATCAGCCCTACTTGATGACCATTCGCCGGGCGGCCATTAGTTATTATTATTCGGTAAAGAGTTTGCGGAAAGAGATCGAAGCCGCCTATCTTGCCCTGTATGATAATGGTCTTTCGCTCCGTCTTTTGCCCTTGCACTCGCCGCTGGTTTTGGAGTTGGGGAGTTCCGAAAATACTCTTGGTGTGCAGCCCTGGGCATCGGCTCCGATGCTCTTCGGAAGCGGCGAAGCCTTTGTCAAGCGTTTTTTCGATCCGCCGGGTGCCGATTCGGGCGATAGCGAATTGGGTGATCGCGAATTGTTGGAACAATTATTATTTCAACCCCTTGCGATGCAGAATGGAATCTTGCCTTTGGACAGAGGAGAAGAGAGTTCCATTGATGCCGTCCGAATCAGTTTGAAAGGGATTTTGGACTTTTACACAGCACCGACAGGGGGCGGATACGGCAGTTCCGGCTTCACATTACGGGTGCAGGACTTACAGCACGCCCTCCGTCGAGCGGCGGAGCAGATAGAACCCCGACGGCAATCCTGGGTGCCCGAAGAGAACCAGTTAATGCTCGAACATGTGGCGAAGACGGCCTATCCCGCCGCCTCCGCATCGCGATTGCTCGCTGAATACCGATATGATCGTTTACGTCCCTTTCATTGGATGTGGATTTTTGCACTGGCGGCTCTTTTATTGAGCGGTGCGGCTTACGGGACTGCCGTCGTCCGGCGCAAGCCGATGCTCAAAACGATTCTCATCAAGTCGGTAACACAAGACACAGCAACGAAAGAATGGAAGGAACAAGAGAGGGAGCAGTCTGATTACACGGGCACGCTTGAAGAATGGTTTCTTATCGGCAGTACGGCAATGCTTTTGCTTGCGATGTTGATTGCATTCTGGGGCGGTTGGATGCGTGCTTCCATTTCCGGCTGGGCACCCGTAACGAACATGTACGAAACTGTGGTGATGACGGCGGCACTGGCGGCTATGATCGGAGTCTGGTTTGCGCTCGCTCCCCTGCTTTATCCCGCGTGGCGGCAGGCTTGGCTTCACACGAAGTTCCCGCATCCCGGTGCCCTTTTAGAGCGGCTTGCCGCACGCAGAACCGAAAAGGCGTTCGACATTCCGGGCAGCACCATAAGCGGCGGAGAATCCCCCGTTGCAGAACTCTCCCCGGAAGAGTTCGACACACAACAACGGATACAGGTAGCCCGGCGAAAATTGACAGGGCAGTGCTTGCTGGTGTTACCCCGTTTGCTGCTGACTTTCGCCGCCTTTTATGCGATTGTCTTGTTGGCGAACGGTGACTACGCGGCCGATCACGGGTTGATGGCGGCGGCAATCAATATGTTTGACACAGAGGATACCATCGATTGGCTCACCGTAGCGGCATGTGTGTTCCTGATGGTTTGGTTTGTCCCTCATGCGTTGCTGGCACTCTGTCTGATGCCGGTTATTTTGTTCCATCCCCATTGGATTGCCGCCGACCTCGGAATCCGCTCTATGAAAACAGGGCTTAGCGCGGAGGGGGCTGCCCTTGTATCGGAAGCGCCGGATTCGGCAGCGCATCCCGAAAAGGGGATAACCCTTCAAGACGCAGAAAAAACCGGTCTGTACGAATTGCCGGACACCAGTTTGCCGGACACCAGTGGGAGAGCATGGCTGACACAAGCAAGGAATGCCGTATTGGACAGGAAATTGTTTATCGCCATTACGGCAAGTATCGTTTTTATTGTCGGTTTGATCGCCTATCTGAATCGGGCGGAGTTTAACCCTGACATCCGCCCGATTGCGGCGGTGTTGCGCAGCAATTTTTGGCTGGCCGTTCATGTGATTGCCATCCTCATCAGTTATGCGGCAGCCTTTATCGCCTGGGGGATGGCGGCAGTCTCGCTCGGCTATGTGATCTTCGGACGCTATCGGCGCATCGAATCGGCATCGAAAGAGCAGCGGACATTGCAGAGGACATCAAAAGGAGAGAGGAGACAGATATTGTTGCCGGAACCATGTCAGTTGTTCCTGCCGGTCATTGAACGGCTTATCAAAATTGCATTATTGCTCTTGATTGTCGGAACCGTTCTCGGTGCACGCTGGGCAGATTATTCTTGGGGACGCTTTTGGAGTTGGGATCCCAAAGAGGTCTGGGCACTCATCACGATTCTCTTCCTTGCGGTTGTGTTGCACGGCAAGATTGCCCGGTACTATGGAGCCGTCGGGATTTTTACGGGAGCGTTGTTTGCATCGATTGCGGTGATTATCACTTGGTACGGCATTAACTACGTATTCACCAGCAGTGATGGACGCCACACGTACGGCGGCGGTACGGCAAGCACTGCCGTGATTTTTATGTGGGGATTCATTGCTGTAAACCTCTTGTGGGGCACGCTGGCACTGCTGCGTTACGGGGCTGAATTCTACAGTACGGGAAACATGGATACGTGAACGCTTGGAATTGGGTGTGTCAAAACTTTTTGGGAATCAGCGAGTGTTCCCCGGTTGACATCGGAATTGTGTCGCGTTTGAACCTCAAAAGACAAGTCTCCGAGCATTGGAAACGTTGGACTCCACAAAAGGTTGCCCATTTTAACACAAAAACTCCCAAAAAGTTTTGACACCCCCTTGGAATTTTTAGCCGTCTCCAGCGGATTGTGTTTTTTTCACGAATCCGCTACAATGGTAGTCTGCTATAATGGTGTGGTAACGCCGTTTATTATCCTAACCCATCGTTCTAACGAGGAGCCCCAAACATGGCAAATCCAGAGAAAAAGTACAACGTCGCGATGATCGGACTCGGTTTCGGAGCAGAATTCATTCCGATTTACCAAAACCATCCCCTAGGCAACATTTACGCCATTTGCCAACGCAATGAGGAAAACCTGAATAAAATCGGGGATACCTTCGGCATCCAAACACGCTACACAAACTACGACGATGTTCTGAAAGACCCTAACGTCGATTTCGTACACATCAATTCGCCGATTCCCGACCACGCCTGGATGTCCATGGCGGCACTCCGGGCAGGGAAGCACGTCATGTGCACCGTCCCGATGGCAACGACCATTGATGAATGCCGCCAAATCGTCGAACTGGTCAAGGAAACCGGCTTGAAATACATGATGGCGGAAACGGTCGTCTATTCCCGTGAGTTCCTTTACATTAAGGAACTCTACCAGAAGGGGGAACTGGGGGAAATCCAATATATGCAGGCATCGCACCCGCAGGATATGGACGGGTGGCCCGAATATTGGGAGCGGATGATTCCGATGCACTATGCGACGCATGTCGTCAGTCCGGTTCTGGGTATTCTCGACGGTCGGGCAGAATACGTCTCCTGCTTCGGTTCTGGTAGAGTGCGGGACGACATTGCCCAAAAGTCCGGCAACCACTTTGCGGTGGAGGCGTGTCATATCAAAATCAAGGATTCCGATGTCGCCGCCCATATCTGGCGTTTCTTGTACGATACCGCCCGACAGTACCGCGAAAGTTTCGATGTCTATGCCACGAAGAAGAGTTTCGAGTGGACGCTCGTCGAAAACGAGGAACACATTTTGCATACGGCAAAAAAGCCGGAGCATGAAATTCCTTCGCGTGTGACCGTCCCGGATTACGCTCATCTTTTACCGGAGCCGATTCGGCGTTTTACGCAGTCGATTCACGATGCGGATCATCTTTCGTTCATTCAAGGGGGGGGACACGGCGGCTCTCATCCGCATATGGTCAACGAATTTTTGAATGCGCTGCACGAAAATCGTGATCCGTGGCCTAATGCGGTTCAGTCGGCAAACTGGACGTGTGTCGGCATTTGTGCTCATGAGTCTGCTCTTGCCGGCGGTGAGCGGGTGATACTTCCGCCGTGGAGTCTTGAGTAAGATTTCTCGAAACTCCCCGGCATACGCCGGGTAAAACAAAAAGCCGGAATGGAGCACACCGCAATGATGGTCGGGAGTTTAGAACTCCGCCGTCGTGCAGTCCGCTAACAAGTTTTTTGGTCAAATGAGTAGGGGAGTCCCGCAATCGCCGAGCGGTAAGGGTTTTTATCAAGATAACTCCAATCGGTGACTGTTAACCTG
>Ga0099364_10011539_pt1 | contig 12059 bp, 11 predicted proteins | sample TergutTh196P3_FD_73070 | JGI IMG/M metagenome (GOLD analysis project Ga0099364, IMG submission 73070) | Microcerotermes parvus P3 segment gut microbial communities from Pointe-Noire, Republic of the Congo - Th196 P3 | ecosystem: Host-associated > Arthropoda: Insects > Digestive system > Gut ...
ATCAACAATCCTGCGTGGCTGTCACGTCCACATTTGTTTTAGCGTTTTTATGTGCAAAATCCCATCGTTCCAAAGATTCTACGTTAAGTTAATGGCATTGGGCTGGAGCTCCCGCCGTATTTTTCGATTTATTCTTGAATTTTGTCTAAAAAGAGAAAAAGTAATAAACAAGTATTATTGTAAAGGAAATGCTAAAATGAACCGGACATATTTATAAGGAGTTGGAATTAGGATAAAAACATTAACGGCAGTGATTCATAAAGAGGGCAATTTATATGTGGCTGAATGCCCATCAGCATTCGAGCGTAGCATAATAACGACATTCGAGGCGTCTGTTAATGCCTGAAATCAGTGGTTTTTCAGGTAAACAGTAAGCAATTTGTACAATTTAATCCATTCTTCTGAATGCAGGTCTTCCGCGCGAATTTTAGGATCAAGCCCTATTTCATTTAGCGCTTCAACTATACGCTGAACCGTAAGAGCTTCGTCGCCGTCGCCACTACTGAATCCTTTCAGGTTGTTGACCAACATTTTTCTTCTTTGGCGAAATCCCTCATGCAGGAATTTATTCCAGAGTTTGTCCGCGCCAAGTTCAAAATTGCGCGTAAGGTTTATTTCGATTACGCATGAATCCACATTTGGAACCGGTCGAAAACACGAGCGGGCTATGTGGCGCAAAATTTTCGCGCTTCCCATTGCTTCAAGAGTTACTCCAAGAGGGTAGCGTTCTTTAGTGTCCGCTTTTGCGATAAGACGTTCCGCAGCTTCAAGCTGAACTGTGTAAACATGCTTTTGAAGCCCGCGTTCCGCATATTTTAGCAGATTATATATCAACGGAGTTGTTATGTTATATGGAATATTTGCCACCGCTTTGTTGGGAAACGGGCTTAAGGCTGAATAATCAAATTTTAGGGCGTCGGCAAAATGTATTTTAAGAACTGAAGAATGTTCTTTTTCAATTGGTTTGAGCCAGTTTTCAAGGTCAGCGTCGATTTCAACGCAATGGATGTAACGGCAATCAGCATTTATAAGCTCAATTGTCAAAACGCCCTTCCCCGGACCAATTTCAAGCGCGACGTCATTTTGAGATATTTCAGCATAAGCGATTATCTCTTTTAATATGTTTTTGTCGATTAAAAAATTTTGCCCAAAACGTTTTTTATTTATAAATTTGTTGTTCAACAAGCTCTTTTTTGCATTTAACATATTAGTAAAATCTCCTCCCAAGTGGGGTCCGCCCGTGGAGAATTGTAATATAATAACTCCCAATATTAAAGTGATAAAACAAGTTAGACTCTTGCTGATTTCTATATATGGCATATTATACTTAGCCGATAAATAGATTAAGCTTGGAAAATACCAGAGTTAACTGTTGTCTTCATTTTAATTTATTTTTATTAAGTTGCGGTGGATTAAGAGCTAAATAATAATAGTCACGGCTGATTTGGGGGGCGATTATATGACAGCGGGGATGGCGCCGACGCGAGGTAACATGCAGCGTATGAAAGCGGTTTTGTCTCTGGCAAAAAAGGGGCGCGATCTTCTTGATCAAAAAAGGAAGATACTTATGGCTGAACTAATGGGGCACATTGAGGAAGTTGGAAAAATCCAGGAAGATATCAATAAAACATTTACAAATGGTTATGAATCCCTCCAGGCGGCGCATATAATAATGGGAATAAACCGCGTCGAGTTTTTCGCTAAATCTGTTCCCATAGAAAACAATTTTATTGTAAGATTGCGTTCAATAATGGGGGTTGAGATACCTGAGGTCGATCCCATTTCGCCTGACGCTCCGCTTGTTTATTCGTTTGGCGCAACTTCTCCTGTTCTTGACGACGCTTATGTGAACGCGCGCAAAGTTTTGGTTCTTATCGCGCGGCTTGTGGAGATCCATACGATTGTCACGCGCCTTGCCGTACAGATCAGAAAGACCGTCCGGCGCGTAAACGCGCTTGATAAAGTAACCATACCATTTCAAGAAAAAACAATAAAAATGATCTCGGATATCCTTGACGAAAATGATCGCGATGACTTGGTACGGATGAAACTTTCTAAAAAAAACAGAGAATAAAACTGGAGTGAGGAAATGAAGTTATCCGAAGTGTTCTCATTACTTCTTTCGGCTGAAGATCAGGCTGTCGAGAATGTAAGAGCGGCAAAGAACGAGGTAGAAATATTACGCAGAAAATCGCGAGAGAGCTTTGAAGACGCCCGAAAAAAGGCTCTTACCGAAGCTCGTTCACACGCGCGCGCAAGCTTAGAGGAAGCAAGGCGGAGCGGAGAAAAAGAAGCTCTTGATATATTGAACTTGGGAGAAGCTGGACGTAAGAAAATTATCGAACTATTTGAAAATAATGTGGATAGTATTGTGACGTTCCTTGCTAATGAGGTTGCGGAAAAATACGCGGCGCGCGCGCGTAACGCGGGGCGGGACGAAAAAGGCAGCGCGGTATGATGTTCGATACAGGCGGAGAACAACTATCCGCTACCGCTAAAGCAAGAGTGAGAAAAGGTACGCTTTTGAAAGCCGATGCATTTCACCGTATGCTAAAGTGTTCGGATGTCTCTGAAGTTACGCGCGTATTGAAATCAACGTATTACGCAAGTTATCTCCCTGCAGATGTGGAAAGCTTACATCGCGATAAGCTTGAATTGCTCTTAATGAGCGCGATAAACAGTGAAGTACAGTCATTTTTTCCGTCATTGGGACACAAACGTCACGCTTTTTTAAAACTATGGCTTGAAAGACGGGACATACAGCTCATTAAAGGCAGGATATGGGAGATTTACATAGGAAAAACCGATGCGAACGTCAAAGCTAAAGTTGTAAATGAAGACTACAAAGATTTGTCTTTATTGGATTCTTCTTTGATTAACAGGCGGAAACTATTATCGTCAAACAGTATGTCTGAAATAATTGCTTCTATTAAGAATGAAAAACTTGTAGCAGCTCTGGAAGAATCGCTCAAAAGAACCGGTAAAAAGATAAATGAGACGATAATGATAGGTTTTGCTCTTGACGCTTTTAATAATAACAGGATATTTAACGCCGCAAACAGTTTTTCAGGCAAAGAGAGAGAAGGGTTACTCTCGCTTTGCGGGGTATATGTGGATTTAGTCAGTATTATTTCTATATATAGAGGAAAGAAATACTTTAATATGTCGGAAGAAGTTGCGCTGTCCATGATTCATATGCATTACCGCGTTAATTTTGATAAGCTGAAGGCAATAGCGTCTCTTCCGCACGAACGCATGTGGGAACCGCTTGCGGGTACTTTGTACGCTTCATTGCTTCCAAGGGATGAGAATGAAAGTGATGATATATCAAGCGTTGCGGGCATAACGCGAAGGATGAGGTCAATTCAAAGAGAAAGCGCGTTGAAAACGTTCGCGTCAGGTGGCGCGGGGATTCATTTTATCATTGCGTATCTTGTGCTTAGAGAGTTGGAAATATTGAGTTTAAGCGCAACAATAGAAGTCGTGCGCTACAACTATGATCGGGGCAAAGTAGAAAAGTTGCTTGCCCTCTCAACAAAATATTAAAAAGATGGTGAATATATGTCTGTCGTACAAATGGCAGGAATTTCGGTTGTCGGATTACCGGACGGGATAGAAAAGCTCACTCGGAAATTTCTGAGCGAAGGCTTTTTTGAGCCTATGCCGTTAGATGTCATGTTGGAAGGCGAGTATCCAAAGTCGGGAGTTCGACTGTTTTCGGAAAACCCATATGACACGGTCGCTCCATTGGATAAAATAAAACTCCTGTGGAAAATGGCAGGAGAAGAGCCGCCTGAAGAAATAGGCGAACGTAGCGTTAAAATATCTATTAAAGAAGCCTCGGATTTTACGGAAGAAATTTCCGGGAAAATTGTCGAATGGGAAGCGGAGAAAAAACGACTCGAAGAAGAATGCATGGGGCTTGAAGCCCTTATTTTGGTTAACGATGCTTTGAGCGAATCGGGATATACAACTCAAGACTTAAAAAGTTTACAAAATATCTCATACTCAATTGGGCATTTATTGGCGGAAAACTGGGGAAGACTAGAGGAGTTAAGCGCTGCGTCCCCTCTTTATTCCCAGCGGCTTAGAAGCAGTGGTAATCGTATTCTCGCGCTTACGCTATTCCCGCGCGACTACAAAAAAGAAGCGGATAAATTGTTTGACGCGCTTAGTTTTCACGAGTACGCAGGAAGTTTCCACGACTATAATTTTGATAGTGTCGAGTCAATGAAGGAACACCTTTCGTCTTTAAAAAAAGAAATAAATACTCAAAGTAAATCTGCTCAGCGTTTTATTGAAGATAATCGAAAGAGGTGCGAAAAGTATTATATAGGGATACATTCGATGCAAAGGGTTTACTCGTTTTTGCAACTTCGGGGCGAAGTGGCGGGGATGATAGCAATCGCCGGATTTATCCCGCTTGATAAAGTTGAAACCGCGCGCGCTATGGTGTCCCAGGAAGCTCCCGATGCGGTTTTTATTACCGAGGAGAGTGAAAACATAACAAAATACATTCAAGCGCCTACTTTGTTGCGTAATAATTCTTTTGCGCGGATATTTCAGGATATCGTAAAACTATATAGCATACCCGCGTATGGCGAAATCGATCCGTCGCCGATGGTGGCTTTTTCATTCTGTCTCTTTTTCGGGTTGATGTTCGGAGACGTCGGACACGGCGCAATGCTTATTTACGGCGCGTTTTGGCTGGGAAAAAAGGGAATATTGTCAAAATCATTTGGAAGCGTCATTAAAGTCGCCGGATTTGTTTCGATGTTTTTCGGAGTACTTTATGGCAGCATATTTGGCGATGAAAACATAATACGTCCTCTTTGGGTTTCCCCAATGCATGACACTTACAATCTCATAATCACGTCAATAGTCATAGGCGTCGTTTTTTTATCACTTGGGATTTTGCTGCATATTAAAGCTCTTTATAAAAAACGCGAATGGGGAGAGCTTTTTTTCAATAGCGAAGGGCTTGCCGGTCTTTTGTTCTATTGGACAGCGCTCTTTTCTCTGGTTTATGGTATATCGGACTTAAACACGCCAATAATTAAATGGCTTTTTATATTTGCGCTTGTTTCACTTTTCATGATGATGATTTTTGGGAATTATCTCACTGTAAAATTATTTCATAGTCAATCTGAAGACAGCGAGATAGTGCATTTGTTTTCAATTTCTCACACAATGTTGTCCTTTGTAAGCAACACTGCTTCATTTGTCCGGCTTGCGGCTTTCGCGATGAACCACGCGGGCTTGTCATTAGCCGTCTACATGCTTTCCGATATGGTGATAACGATGCCGCTTGGCGGGTTATTCTCGTCAATCATTGTGTTTGTCGGAAACTTGCTTATAGTTGCCCTTGAAGGACTTATAGTATTTATTCAAACGCTTCGACTTGAGTACTACGAATTTTTCAGTAAATTCTTCCATGGCGGCGGGCGCGCGTTTGCGCCCATAACATGGAAGGAATAATTTTAAAGGAGTCGATTAAATAATGTACAGTATTTTGATTCTCGGATGCGCGGTTGTTGTCACAGTTTGCGCGGGGTTGTATTTTAATTTTCATTCGCGTACAAAAAAAATCAACGGGGCGAGAGCTATCCGTATATTAACCGGTATTATGATTTTCTTTTTTGCCATGCTTTGTTTATCGACCGTCTCTGTTTTTGCGGCTGAAAACGCGGGTGATGCTTCAACCGCCTCAGTTGATGGGCTTAAGTATATTGGCGCCAGCCTTGCGATTGGGCTTGCTTGTATTGGCGCCGGAATAGCGGTTGCGTATGTTGGCGCGGCTGCGCTTGGAGTGGTTGGAGAAAAACCGGAATTCTTAGGAAAGACGCTTATTTATCTTGGGCTTGCCGAAGGAATTGCGGTATATGGCATTGTTATTTCCATTTTAATTCTTTTGTCATAGAGAATAATGAAAGCTTTCCTGATAAGCGATAACCATGATACGCTTGTCCTGATGAGGCTTGCGGGAATCCCGGGCATAATTGCGCATGGGCGCGACGAAACGATGGAAGCTATAGATAAAGTATTAAAAGATAAAGATAAAGATATAGCGATAATCGTGTTAACAGAAGTTGCTGCCGAATGCATTACGGATAGAATACAGGATTTACACAAGAACGAATCACTGCCGCTTATAGTTGAAATTCCAGACAGGCATGGTTCAATACGTTCAGATGATTTCTTATCCCGTTATATTCGGGAAGCAATAGGGGTGAAAGTAGAATGACCGACAAGGACAAAGAAGATTTAGAATCAAGAGCTGAGGCGGCGAAGTTGAGGGAATTATGCAACATTGTGATGTCACGGGCGGACGTTGAGCATAACAGGATAATTGACGAAACGCGGGATGAAATAGACCGGTGGATTAAAGATCATCAAATATTGCTCGACGCCGAATGCAACGCTATTTCAAAGGACACGAAAAAACAGGCTGACGAAATATTGATCCGTCAGGTATCCGACGCTAAAAACGAAATCAGCCGGGAACGCTTGAAATTACAGAATAAATGCGTTTATGAAGCAAAAGCGCTGTTTCAAAAAAAACTTGAGGCTTTGCGAAAACGCGTCGATTATAAATATATATTGGCGGGACTTGCTCTTGAAGCAATAGAAAAGATTAATAATAAACAAGATTTATCGTTTCGGCTGTCTTTCGCGGACGCGGAGTTAGGTGAAGAGATAGCGGCGATAATAAACGAAGCGGCGCCGATAAATATAACATTTGACTTTACTCCCGGAGAATTTAGCGGAGGTCTGACGGTTTTTTCCGCAGACGGGCGATGGAGCGTCGTTTCTGACTGGAACGCAAAAACTGATGAATTATCGGACGCGATAAGCGCGCGTATCCTTGCCGCGCTATAGGAAGGTGGGGATTTAGAGTTGGAAAGGACTGGGAAAATATCCGCAGTTAACGGTATGATAATCCGCGCGCATGGCGTATCAAATTTCGGGATGCGCGAGATGGTATATGTTTCCGACAAAAAACTCCTTGGAGAAATAATTCGCATGGAAAGCAATGAAGCTTTAATACAAGTCTATGAAGATACATCGGGAGTAAAAGTAGGCGAACCTGTTACAGGTACGGGTCGCCCTCTTTCTCTTGCGCTTGGACCGGGGTTGCTTGGAGCGTTTCTTGACGGAATAGGCAGACCTTTGAATCGCATTCTTGAAAAAGAGGGCGCGTTCCTTGCGCGCGGTACTCATATTGATAACATAGACATGGATAAATCGTGGCAAGTGACGCCAAAAGTTTCTGTTGGAGACGTCGTATCCGGGGGGGAAATACTTCTGACTATACCCGAGACCCCTCTTGTCGAACATAGAGTTATGACACCGCGCGGCATAGAAGGAACTGTAGAATATATTGTCCCCACAGGTTACGCCAAAACTTCAGATGTTATAGCCAGAATTAAAACGCCTAAAGGCGAGGTGACGCCGGTTAAAATGTTCCAGTACTGGGGGGTTAGGACCCCGCGCGCCTACGGTAAACGCCTCTTGCCCGACGAGCCGCTTATCACCGGACAACGCGTCATAGACGGACTTTTTCCGATATCAAAAGGAGGAGTCGCCGCTATCCCCGGCGGTTTTGGAACAGGAAAAACGGTCACTCAGCACCAGTTGGCAAAATGGAGCGACGCTCAGATAGTTGTATACATAGGCTGCGGCGAACGTGGCAATGAGATGACGCAGGTGCTTGAAGAATTTCCTGTTTTGGAGGACCCGCGCTCGCGCCGTCCGCTTATGGAAAGAACCATACTTATAGCGAACACTTCCAATATGCCGGTGGCGGCAAGAGAAGCGTCAATTTACACGGGGATAACGATTGCCGAGTATTATCGCGATATGGGATACGATGTGGCAATGATGGCGGATTCAACTTCCCGCTGGGCGGAAGCCCTTCGGGAAATCTCGGGCAGGCTGGAGGAAATTCCGGCGGAAGAAGGTTTCCCCGCGTATCTGCCTACGCGTCTTGCCGAGTTTTATGAACGCGCCGGAAAGGTCGTCACGCTTGGCGGGGATAAGGGAAGCATTTCGATAATAGGAGCGGTATCGCCTCCGGGAGGAGATTTCACCGAGCCCGTCACTCGCAATACAAAACGCTTTATACGCGCGTTTTGGGCGCTCGACGCCAGCCTTGCTCACTCGCGTCATTTTCCCGCGATAAACTGGATGGATTCATACAGCGAGTATGGAAATGAAGTACGCGGGTGGTATGCGGAAAACGTTGATGAAAACTGGGGCGCCTTGCGTAACGCGGCTCGTCGGCTTCTTGCGGAGGATAACGCCATTCAGCAGACTATACGCTTGATGGGAGAGGACGTGTTGCCGGACAGTCAAAAACTGGTAGCTTTTACGGCTCTTTTGCTCAAAAACGCATATCTTCAGCAAAACTCGTTTTCCGGCGACTCGTTTTGCCCTCCCGAAAAGGGGATTACCATTCTGCAAATAATATTGAACTTTTACGAGCAGGCTAAAAAACTCGTGTCGGAAGGTTGCCCGCTGTCGGTATTACGTAGGATAAAGGAGCTTGACGAACTTGTTCACGCGAGGGAAATAAGCGCCGAAAACATGGACGCTTTTGCAGACCTTGCAAAACGTCTTGAAATACAAATTGAAATTGTGGGTCGCGAGAGGCTTGCAACTCACCATGACAGTGAAGTATTATAGAAGGAGGCTTAAAAATGGCCTTTGCGGAATATAAGGGAATAGAGAAGATATTTGGTCCGTTTGTCATGTTGCCTTACATTGAAGGCGTGGGGTATGACGACGTTGTGGAAGTGTACGGAAACGACGGGGCGCCAAGACGCGGGCGCGCGGTTATGATTAGCGATAAATCTACGCTGATACAGGTATTCAAAGGAGTGGAAGGACTTGTGCCCGACGATACGAGGGTTCGCTTTGAAGGTCGCGGACTTGAGATGTCGTTAAGCCCATATATTTTAGGGCGTACATTTAACGGGTTGGGCGAGCCTCGCGATGACTGCGGGCCGGTTCTCGGAGGCGTAAAGCGCGATATAAACGGCGCGGCTATAAATCCGGTCGGGCGGGTTTATCCTCGCGATTTTATTTGCACTGGAATATCCGTAATCGACACCCTGATGACGTTGATCCGAGGGCAAAAGTTGCCTATTTTCTCGGGCGACGGGCTTCCGCACAATCAGCTGGCGATTCAGATAGCCGCCCAGTCCCATTTGCTCGGAGTTGAAAACTTTGCCGTGGTTTTTGCTGGGATAGGAATCCGCCACGATGACGCCGCAACTTTTGTCAATAACCTTTCTTCGGGTCGTAGTGGAGAAAATTTAACGCTTTTTCTTAATCTTGCCGATGATCCTGTCATCGAGAGGATAGCGACCCCGCGTATGGCGTTGACAGCCGCTGAGTATCTTGCGTTTGAGCTCGGGAAGCACGTTCTGGTTATCCTTACCGACATGACCAGTTATTGCGAAGCTTTAAGAGAGCTTTCAATAGCAAAAGGGGAAATCCCAAGCCGAAAAGGCTATCCGGCGTACCTTTATAGCGACCTTGCAACGCTTTACGAGCGCGCTGGAGTTATCAAGGGAAAGGAAGGCAGCGTTACTATGCTGCCAATACTTACGATGCCAAACGATGATATCACGCACCCTATCCCGGATCTTACGGGATTTATTACGGAAGGGCAAATAGTATTATCGCGCGCCCTCAACGCGCGCGGCGTGTACCCGCCTGTCGATCCATTGCCAAGTCTTTCAAGATTAATGAAAGACGGTATAGGGAAAGGGTTTACGAGAGATGACCACCCGAGCTTGTCAAGCCAGCTTTTTGCCGCTTACAACCGGGTTCAGGATGTGAAGGCTCTTGCTGATGTTGTCGGTAAAGACGAGCTTGGCGTAATAGACAAGACGTATCTTAGATTTGGCGACGCTTTTGAAGATACGTTCTTAAATCAAGGAAATGACGAGGATCGCGATATAGGAGAATCTCTTGACAAAGGGTGGGAGCTGCTTTCTATTCTGCCAAAAAGCGAGCTGACGCGCGTAAAAATGGAAGAAATAGAAAAGTATATTAAAGGAGGCGTTTAGAAGAACATAAGACTAAAGCAAAGACTTAACTTTAAAAGATAAACGCGGAAAAAAATGAGAAAGGGAAAATGAGGAAAGAAATATGAGGAAGGAAATATTTAAGAAGAGAATATTATTTTTAGTTTTTTTGTTTGCGTTTTTATTTTGTTCATTCAGTCAGGCTGATGAGAGCAAAATTCTTATCGCATTAGTTGATTTTGCTGATGAAACTCCAAATAAGATGGCTTTAAATCCTGACAGACCAACCGAAGCCACCAAGGTCAATCTTCCAAAGGTCATGCAGATTGTGCGGGAGCTAACGGAAAACTCCGGGTTATTCGAGCTTTTGCCGCAGGAAACTGTTGCGGAAGCAATGAAAACTCAGATTGGCAAAGAAGCTGCCGCTAGAAGATATGACCGGTTCAGCGCCGCGCGTCTTGGGAAAGCGCTTGTTGTAGACGCTATATTGACCGGCGAGGTCATTCAGTTTGAGAAAAACGTTGTAGCAAAAGATTTTACAATAAATGGTCTGGATTTTTCAAAGAGAATTGACGATGTAGTAATAAGAGTTCGTCTTATCAACGCTTATAATGGCGTGGAACTTGCAAATATTACCGGTTCAGGCGACGCTGATGAAAACGTGTTGGAAAGCATGTCCGCAGCTATCACGAACAGACTTTCAGCTGGTTTCCAACAAGCCACAATTAATAGTATGCAAAAAATATTAGGAGAGCTGGAATCAGCCGAGATAAAAATCGATAAGGAATATACTCCATTTCAGCTTTCACAAAACAACGCGGAAACAATGAGTTTTATAGTTGTTAAAACCGAAGGGAAAAATATCTATATTAATGCCGGGTTCGATAAAGGCGTATTAATTGCGGATTTATATATTATAGTAAAAGAGAAAGGCGCGATGAACCCGGAAGCGGTTTACAGCGTTTCAAAGGTTGGGCGAGATTCTTCACAGCTAGTATTGGTTGAACCAAATGACGCAGAGGGAAGAGTTAATGTTGGAGATAGAGTTCAACGTAAAGCCAGATGAGCAGTAACAAAGTTTAGTACCGGTTCGCAGTATAAGAGTTGCAAGAAAACAGAATTGAAAATCAGAATATTGGAAAGGGGAATACTCTATGGCTCTTGTCACTCCGAGATCTATGTTTGAACGCGCTTTCAAGGAAGGTTATGCCGTTGGAGCTTTCAACGTCAATAACATGGAGATAGTGCAGGGTATCATGAGGGCTGCCGCGCAGGAGAAGTCTCCAGTAATTCTGCAAGTCTCAGCCGGAGCTCGAACGTATGCGGGACAGGTTTACATTATGAAATTGGTAGAAGCCGCTCTAATAGAGGCAAATAATGCTGGCGTGGATATTCCGGTCTGCGTCCACCTTGATCATGGTCCATCTTTTGAAATGTGTCGCGATTGTATAGACAACGGTTTTACTTCCGTTATGATAGATGGTTCGCATCTATCGTACGAGGAAAACATTGCTGTCACAAAAAAAGTGGTGGATTATGCGCATGAAAGAGGAGTCTGGGTTGAAGCCGAGCTTGGTAAACTAGCTGGTATTGAAGAACACGTTCAATCCGCCGAACACGTTTTCACTGACCCGAAAGAGGCTGCGGATTTTGTCTTGCGCACAGGGTGCGATTCCCTTGCGGTTGCAATAGGTACCAGTCATGGCGCGTATAAATTCAAAGGAGAGGCAAAGCTTGATTTTCCAAGGCTTGAAGAGATAATTAAAGCTCTTCCAGGAGGATATCCGCTTGTGCTTCACGGTTCTTCAAGCCTGCCGACTGAATTCGTTGAAATGTGCAACAAATATGGCGGTCAAGTAGGCGAAGCAAAAGGCATTCCCGAAGAGATGCTGCGCAAGGCGGCGCGGATGTCGATTTGTAAGATAAACGTTGATACCGACATCAGGCTTGCTTTGACTGCGTCGATACGCAAGTTCTTTGTGGAAAAGCCTTCCGAATTTGACCCGCGCGGCTACTTGAATCCCG
>Ga0099364_10011540_pt1 | contig 12059 bp, 9 predicted proteins | sample TergutTh196P3_FD_73070 | JGI IMG/M metagenome (GOLD analysis project Ga0099364, IMG submission 73070) | Microcerotermes parvus P3 segment gut microbial communities from Pointe-Noire, Republic of the Congo - Th196 P3 | ecosystem: Host-associated > Arthropoda: Insects > Digestive system > Gut ...
CAAATATTTCGTCCCTACGGGACGGTGAATGGGGAAAATATGCCTTTTCTACCGATATTCTGCTCCTAACGGAGCAAAAGAAAGGTGCGAAACATGAGTTCTTTATAAATAATAAACCATTGCATTATCAACATTTTTGAAACCATATTTTTCATATAGGGGTCTGCCCATATCAGAAGTATTCAAGGTTATTTTCTTGTAACCTGAATGTTTAGCCTCCTCGATAATTCTTTTAAAGAGTTCTGTTCCGATGCCTCGATTGCGATAATTCGGAAAAGTAAACATATTCATAATGTATGCAACCTTTCCGTCTGGAAGTTGGAAGTAAGGCGGAACTATCGAAAAACTCAATCCGCTTGTCGCTATAATTTCTTCATTGTCAAGTGCAACCCACGATATAAATGTGTTATCATTGAACCCTTTCCTGAAATATTCAAGGTTTGCCTGTTCAATAATAATTCTTTCTTCTTCCGAAGCATTTTCCAATTCTTTTAGAAAAATACTGCGTAGTTCTGCAAGTTTTTCTGCGTCCGACCAAACGGCTCTTCGGTATGTAATTTCTTTCATTGACAATTTCTTTTTACATTCATACTTTTTCTCACTTCTTTTATTGGCATTTTTCAATTATTAATGGTTTCATTTTCAAACTGTCTGTTTCTTTATTCATATAGTCAAGATAAAACCACGTTCCACTATGCTTTTCTAAATATCCTTTTATATCAGAAAATACGGGCGATTGCTCTCCAACAAAATCAAAAGCCATTTCGTGAATTGCAAATTGCTGCAACAAAGTCCATTTATTATTACATAAGGTATAAATTTGACACGAGTTTACACTACTCCAATCTAAATAATCAATAACCAAAGCAATTTCGTCTTTTCCATCTGAATTAATATCTCCAATATTTATCAAGCAATATAATCCTTGCGCCAAGCCCAAATGCAATGTATCTATTCCATTATTATTTAACACTAAATATACATTTGCATCTCGATTGACAAACCAACAAATGACTGTTTCCCAATCATTTTGAAATGGACACGCTGAACTGTCAATTTCTGCTTTTAACAGTTTGGAATAATTGTGTTGAAAAAGAGTATCTATAACTCCACTGCCGTTGAAGTCGCCAATAACGAGTAATTTCTCTAACTTACGAAGTTTTATTTCGTCTGTTGAAGTTTCACACTCAGATAATGTTTGATTGATACTATAAGCCCGCTGTCCACCAAAAGCAACATAAAAAATCATCATTGCCAAAAACAGAAAAAACGCAACTGCACAGATCAATAACAATATCTTAAAAAAAAGAATTATGCACTTACTTTTCATTTTTCATGCCCTTTCAGATAGTTTATATTTTTGTTCAATATTCATCTTTGCGTTTCATTGTCTACCCACCACACTCTCTGTGCATTGCAGGTAACACTTCGATTGGCGCCGTTGTATTATGAATGTTCAGGTCACGCCCCTACATCCACTCTCAACTAACGATTAACGCACTGTGAGCGCTTCGATTTGTTGGATGGATAAACCGGATAATTGACTGGCGTCGTCCATCGACATGCCCATTTCCAATGCTTTCAAGGCAACCGTAACGGCTTTTTTTTGTTCGCCCAGCGCTTCGCCTTTTTCAAGACCTATTGCTTCGCCTTTTCGCAAGGCATCATTTATTGCGCTGCGCTCGGTCATGGCGTTGATTTTCCACATGTCATACGCCTCCAACTGCTCTTTTGTGTAGGCGGCTGTTTCCATGTAACCGACCGCTTCGCGCGTGAGTTCATTCTCTAACAATTCCGCAGGGACTTCTTTTGTGCTCTCGTTAATCTCGGTCAGAAAACGAAGCCATAACTCATGTAACTTCTTTTCCGCACGGTTCAGCGACTTAAACTTGGGCAACTCAACAAAAAGAAATTCCAACCCTTCGATTTGCTTCTCGGTATCCCTGATATTGACAATCTTGTAATAATGGTAATACTCGTCTTTCATCTCAGGCGATTTCTCAAATGTTTCGTTTACAAAATTCAAGGCATAGACCGGTTTAAGCAATTTAAAGTCTTCGGCTTTGTCTAATTGCATGACATAAGCCTTCGAGGCGTTGAACAGGACGCGGCTTTTAAAACTTTCCGTCCAGTACATCTGCATTTCAACAATAAACTGCCGTCCGTCCGAATCGGTACAGCGCACATCAACAATCGTGCGGCGCAAAACATCCGTCAATTCGGGAATCAGTTCGCCGGTTCGATACTCAATGCTTACAATCGGCTTTTCGAGCGGCAACATGTTGTTGATTAAACTCATGCAAAGATGCTTGTGTTCGCCGAAAACACGCTTGAAGGTTAAATCATTCTTTGGGTCGAGATAGTGTGCCATACCATTTAATAATTGAATAACTGAAAACTAACTTGATGCAAAGGTATAGAAAATAATTATCATTCGTCGCAAACTAACACAACATTTTGCCATCAAATAACTTTTGGCGAATTTGTGCCTGATTTACCTGACTCTCTGTGAACCTCTGTGCTCTCCGTATCTCTGTGCTGAATAAAAAATTTACTCCTGACCATCCGACGAAGACGACGCCGACGGTCCGATATAAATATCCTTGATATCCGCCCCCGTCTCCTGCTCGCCAAGCAGATGGAGAGAGAAAAAGTCGACCATGCGCCAGTAAAAATATTCGTTGTAGTTGGCAAAACCGTGTCGTTGGGTAGGCATCAGAAGCATCTCGAAACGCTTGCCCGCCTTGATAAGTTCGTTCACTACACGCATCGTATTGGCGGGATGCACGTTATTGTCTATCTCGCTGTGGATAAGCAGCAACTGTCCGCGCATGTTCCTGGCTAATTCCTGGTTGAAAGGGACTTTGATATCGAATACTGTTTCGTCGTTTCGTTCCATTTCTTTTACGCCGTGATGTTTTTCACTCCATGAGCGGTTATAGATATTGTTGTCATGGTTGCCGGCGCACGAAACGGCTACCTTGAAGAACTCCGGATATTGAAACAGCGCCGCCGTCGACATAAATCCTCCGCCCGAATGTCCATGTATACCTACGCGGTCGATATCCATAAAGTCATACCGGCGGCACAGTTGCTCGATAGCCGCCTTATGGTCAGCCAAAGGATAGTCGCGCAGGTTGCCGTAGCCATAGTTATGATACCATTTGGAACGGCTCGGATGTCCGCCGCGGTGTCCCATCGTCACAACAATAAAACCGGCTTGCGCCAAACGGTCGGTACGTGGATTGGGCGGTGCAAAACTGTAATTCACGCTTTCGGTCTGAGGACCGGGGTAGACGTAGTTGATTACAGGATAAAGCATTGCAGGGTCAAAGTCGTAGGGTTTGTATATCACGCCGTACAGGTCGGTGATACCGTCGGCTGCCTTGACCGTGAAAGGTTCCGGAAACAGGTACCCTGTCTGCAACAGTTGCGAGAAATCACTCTCTTCCAAATCCATCAGTTTACGACCGGTGTTATCGTAGAGCGCTGTAGCCGGAATCGTATTGACGCGCGAGTAGTTGGCTACGACGAAACGTCCCTCCCGGTCGAGCGAAGTGGCGTGAAAGAAGTCGCCCGGCGTGAGGAGTCTGAGTCCCGATCCGTCAAAATTGACGCGGTAAAGATGTTCGTAGTAGGGAGTTGTGTCGGTGGCTTCTCTGCCGTTGGCAATGAAATATACCACCCGGTTTCTGCTGTCCACATGTTTGATTTGGTCTACATGCCAGGCGCCTTTCGTAATCCGGTTCTTCAGATTTCCGTCTGCATCATAGAGATAAAGGTGCGCCCATCCGTCGCGCTCACTCCAGTGGACTAACTCGGCGCCATTGTCGGTCACGGCTAAGGGGCGCGTTTCGATATAGGTATTCAGCCGTTCATCTATCACGGTTTTGATGGAATCTTCACCCAGCGTATAGGCGCAAATATCGACACGCTTCATATCGCGGCTCACCCGTGTGAGGTAAAAACGGTCGTTCCGCCCTATCCATACGCTTGCCGACTGCGCATTGTCGCGCGGGCGGCTTCCCAGGTTGATATTCTGGTCTTTGAAGGCTTCCGTGCCTATCTCTTTCCGGGTATTGGCTTCGATGTCAAACAGGTAGAGATGCGTCACCGGTGCGGCTGATTCGCCGGGCATCTGATATTTGTAGGTTTCCAGTGTCGGGCGGGGGTTGGCGATGGAGTTGATGACCCACAACTCTTTCACCTGTCTGTTGTCGGTGAGCGTGGCGACAAAATAGTGTCCTGTGGGCGACCATACACCCTGCACCTGCACACGTCGGTTGTTGTACAGCGAATCGGCGTTCATCCGGTTACGCGGCATCCCGAAAGCAAAATCTTCGATTCCATCGGTCGTGAGGGCTATTTCGGTAACGGTCGAATCATTCGGATTTTTCGCCAACAATTCGTAGTCGTCGTGGCTCATATAATAAAGATTCAGATTTTTGGCGTAGACGACGTATTTTTTATCGGGCGATACATTGCCCCATCGCAATTCGGTTTTCTTTTCCGGGCGGGTGTCGAGTCGGCGGGTGATGTAGTCGTAGGCGAAATAGAACGTGTCTTTTGCGCTTGTTGCCACGTCGAACGTAAATGTACGGTCGTCATCTTCGAGTTTCAGGTTCCTGAACGGAAGATGTTTTGCGTCGAAGGGGTCTTTCGTTGTATTTGTAATTTCGGCAGCCAGTTCGTCGAGGTCGAACAGGGGTTGCTTCCTTCCTTGCTCCGGATCGACGACATACCAGTTCGTACCCTGCGTTGTCTTGTATTCGTACCAGAACTTGACGCCTTTATTGAAATAGTTCGGGGTAACCGTGTGCGAGAACAACAACTGCCCAACCGTCTGTCCGGCAAACTTACGCGCTTGCGTATAACCTGGCAACGTTTCCTGCGCCGGCGACAGGATGCTGTGGAATAATCCGCAGCTCATTAATAAACAGAATAAGATTTTTATTTTCATAATATACTTAAAATTATTTAATTTCCGGCAAAAATAGTAAATACTTCCATAATTAAACTATATCTTTGCCAGCTATGATACAAAGAAATAAATTTTTGTGGGGCTTGTTCCTCTTATTATTCACGCAAGTCTGTTATTCTCAGAACTTTCTTGTTTCAGGAAAAATTACAGACAAATTATCGGGACAACCTCTTATTGATGTTGTAGTGTATGTGAAGGAGACAAAGGTAAATACATTGTCTGACCACGAAGGCAACTATTCGCTTTTAGTCAGAAGAGGTACATACACCTTTATCACTTCCTACATAGGTTACGACCAACAGGAAATCAGAAGGCAAGTGAATAACGACCTTATTATCCATTTTGAATTGGAAAGTAACAATCAACTCAGCGAAATAACTGTTTCCGCCAATGCTATTGATGATCGGGTGAAAAGCGTGCAAATGGGGCTTGAAAAACTGAGTGCAACCGAAATCAAACGGATGCCGGCGCTGATGGGTGAAGTGGATATTATCAAAGCCATTCAGTTGCTGCCGGGCGTACAGGCAACTTCAGAAGGCGGATCGGGCTTTAGCGTTCGTGGCGGTTCGCCCGACCAGAACCTGATACTTCTGGATAATACCACCGTTTACAATGCCTCCCACCTGATGGGGTTCTTTTCGGTGTTCAATAACGATGTGCTGAGCGGCATATCGTTATATAAAGGTGACATTCCGTTGAAACACGGAGGGCGCCTATCGTCCTTATTAGACGTACAAACCCAAACAGATATCCCTGAGCATTTTCAGGGAACAGGAGGAATAGGTCTGATATCGAGCCGTTTAATGGTTGAAAGCCCCATCGGCGAAAAAACATCATGGTTTGCAGGCGCCAGGCGAAGCTATGCCGATTTATTCCTCAAATTATCCTCCAACGAAGATTTACGCAGTTCATCGGTTTACTTTTACGACCTGAATGCCAAAATCACCCATCGTCTGACCGATAAAGACCGCCTCGAACTGAACGGATATTATGGATTGGACAACTTTAGCGCTGAAATGGGCAAATTTGCATATGGTAACGGGGCGGCTTCATTAACCTGGGGGCATATATTTTCCGAAACATTACTATCGAAAGTAAGTTTAAACCTGACAAAATACAACTATGGCTTGTCGTCTAAGTTAGAAGGCTTTGAGGCTGACTGGAAATCAGGCATAACCGATTGGATGTTGCGTTTGGATTTAAGCCAGCCACTCAGTGAGTTTTGGAACCTGAGTTATGGCACAAACCATACATTGCATGTGTTTAATCCGGGTATCGTTACCATGCCGGGCAGTTTTGACGACTTGCGTATGGAAGGAACAAAAGCGCTGGAACACGGCATATACCTTGCCAATGAACAGAAATTACATGAAAGATTAAGCGCAAAATACGGACTGCGCTGGTCTGTATTTCAAAATATCGGTAAAGCTACGGTACATTTTTACAATGAAGATTATGAGTCAATTGGCGCTACAATCTATCCTTCAGGAAAAATATACAATACCTATTCCGTTTTTGAACCACGTCTTGGTCTGGTATATAATTTGACCGAATCATCTTCCCTGAAAGCGAATTATTCACATAATGTCCAATATATACAGTTGGCAAACAATTCGGCGTCAGGATCGCCGCTTGACATCTGGTTTTCAGCAGGACCCAATATTAAACCGCAGCATGCGGATATGTTTTCGGCAGGCTATTTTCATAACCTGCAAAATAACGAATATGAAACATCCGTCGAAATCTATTATAAGGAAATGCAAAATGTGATCGACTTTGCAGAACATTCCAACCTGCTGCTGAACGATAAGTTGGATGGAGAGGTTCGTTCCGGCACAGGGAAAGCGTACGGAATCGAAATGATGGTTCGTAAAAATGCCGGACCGCTTAACGGCTTTGCCAATTATACGCTTTCACGTTCGGAACGTACTATACCGGGTATCAATCAAGGGAAAACCTACCTGGCTCCATTCGACAAAACTCATTCCATCAATATTGTAGCCAATTACGAACTGTCAAAAAAATGCGCTATCTCGGCTATCTTCATCTATGCGACCGGCAACCCGACCACCTACCCGACCGGACGTTTCGAAATCAACGGTGAATATTTTCCTATCTATTCAGGTCGAAATGAAGACCGCCATCCGGATTATCACAGGCTTGATTTGTCGTTCACTTTCATTCCAAGACCCGATACAAAAAAACGCTTGAAAAGTGAATGGAACGTGTCTCTCTTCAATGCCTATAATAAAAAGAATCCGTGGATGATCACGCTCAATCAGGAAAGAGATACAGGACGCCCATATGCCGAAATGTTTTATTTGTTTGGCATCGTCCCTTCCATTACTTATAATGTTAAATTTTAATCCGAATCAGATGATACATTATTATATAAAGGACACTACTAAAAATACACCTCGTCATTCTGAATTTGTTTCAGAATCTTCTTTGTGTGTTGAGATAGCGGGTCATGTCCGCAATGACGATGGAAGTTCTATACGTTCAATAAAATATTTTTTAACGATTGTGTGGCTCATTCTTTGGGGGAGTTCATGTACGGTGCCTATTGATATAAAAACAGAAAATACGGAACCGGTCATCGTGATTTACGGTTGTTTATCAGAAGACTCCGTCTTTCAAACAATCCGTATCTCAACATCTTCCCCTTACTTTGATATGCAACCCAATCAGCCCGTTTCAGATGCCATTGTGTCTATTTCATCATCGGATAATCAAACATACGAACTGATAGAAACCAGCGTAAAAGGACTGTACTGTACCAGAGATTCGATGGCAGCGATAACAGGCGTAACCTATCATTTAAGCGTTCAGGCTGATATACAGCGAAACGGGGAGATGAAACTTTACGAAGCGAAGGCAACTATGCAACGTCCGTTTCCGGTCGATTCAATCGGCGTCAGGACAATGTCAATTATGGGCTTCAAACATTATAATATAAATTTATATGCACAGGAAATGCCCGGTCCCGATTACTATTATATATATTCTATCATCAATGACACATTGATTTCCAACAAAATATCCCATTCAATTGTTTTTTCGGATTATGGAATTGATGGCAAATACATGGATGGGCTGCCTTTGATGCAATTTGAAGACAGCGGGAATGATTTTTTCAGTAACAGGGATAGTCGGGATGAAATACCCTATAACGTCGTCAAACCGGGCGATAAAATAACGATATGCATCAGTCTGATTGAAAGTGGATTTCGTGATTTTGTTGAACAAGCACAACGGGAAAGACGGGGTGAAAATCCTTTCTTTGGAGGACCCGCGTCCAACATCACAACAAATATCAGTAACGGCGGAGTCGGATATTTCGCTGCATTCCATACGACGAAGATGGATGTGATAGTGCCGTAGAGGCCTGTCCTGCATGTCCGCCCGATGGTAAAACCGTAAAAAAATCAAAAATAACTTGAATTGTCGTAACAATGCGTGCAGAGACGCTCCTTTGGTAAACCTATTGACGCAACCAAATCTTCGATGATCGTATATTTCAAACTGGTAATATTTAATTGCCGGCGAATAGAGTCGACCAAACAGTTATAATGCTCCGAACCGGTTGTGGCGTATTTATCTAAATTGACTGCATCATCGCCTTCGATTTCTTTGACTACGCGTCGAGCAAACAGTTCCAAAATGGATTTGGATGCCGAAAAGCCAATAAAGGGACACGGAAAAAGGATGGGCGGACTGCCGACGCGCATATGTACTTCTGTAGCTCCATAGGTGCGGAGGATGGACATACTATCGCGCAACTGGGTTCCGCGTACGATGGAATCGTCACAAAAGACCACCCGTTTGCCATCTAATAAGTGACGATTCGGAATCAGTTTCATACGCGCCACCAAATCGCGAACGGACTGATTGGCAGGAGTAAAACTGCGTGGCCACGTCGGGGTATATTTGACAACGGCGCGCCGGTGCGGAATCTTCTTCCCTTCGGCATAACCCAATGCCATACCGGTACCCGAATCCGGAATACCTGCGACGAAATCCACCTCAACCGTATCCTTCCGGGACATAATCATCCCATTGACATAGCGGGCCGTATCTACATTCACCCCCTCAAATTCCGAAGTGGGATAACCATAATATACCCAAAGGAATGAGCATATCTGCATCTTGTCATTGGGCGGACGGAGCTGAAGCATTTCATCGGCGGTAATCCGCATAATCTCACCGGGTCCGATATCGTGCAGGATATCAAAATTCAGATTCGGAAAACCGGAAGGCTCGCTACTAACGGCGTAGGCGCCTTCTTTTTGGGCGACTATTACCGGTGTGCGTCCCCATTTATCACGCGCAGCAATCAATCCTTCGTCAGTCAATAATAATAAAGAACACGAACCCTGAATCCTGTCAAACACATTTTCAATCCCGTCTACAAAAGTCTTCCCTTCGGCAATCAATAAGGCAATCAATTCGGTCTGATTTGTTTCCCCCGAACTGAGTTCCGAAAAATGATGACCTTTGGAAAGAAGGTCTTGCTCTAATTCAACCAGATTATTCACCTTAGCCACCGTCACAATCGCAAACTTACCCAGATGAGTATTCATAAAAATCGGTTGAGGGTCGGTATCGCTTATGACTCCAATACCTGAATTACCCGTGAATTTATCTAATTCGCGTTCGAACCGTGTTCTGAAATATGAATTTTCCAGATTATGAATGGAACGTTTAAAAATACCGTTTTGCAAGGTAGCCATACCTCCCCGGCGTGTTCCAAGATGCGAATTGTAGTCTGTGCCATAAAACAAGTCGACTGCGCAAGCCGACTTTGAGATTGTACCAAAAAAACCACCCATTCTATTATTCTTTTTTGAAAGCGCAAAGATAGGGTTTTCTGACGTAATGAACGACAAAAAATGTGTGTTTTGCCATTTTTTTGAATCTTTTATTGTTTCACATCCCTTTTGTATGTATTTTTGTCTTCCAAATATTCAAAAATTATATAGTGATGAAAAAACTTAAATTGATCTTAAAAGAATGTAAGAATATCCGGAAAGCGCTTTCCTTTGTATCTGTTCTTTTTTTGACATCCATCATGATCCTTACACAAGGCTGTGATAATCAGGTTTCTCAATTGAAAGGCAAGAAAATGCTGGTCTTTATCAAAAACGGAGAGGGTTACATTCATGATAATATTCAGGCGAGTGTGGATATGTTCATTGAAATAGGTATAAACGAACATTTTACGGTTGATATCACTAAAACTTCGGATATATTCGCTTCTCCGGCACTGCAGGAATATGATGTCATTGTTTTTTCGAACACGAATAATGATGTTTTTGATACACAGGCAGAAAGAGATGGATTAGTGCAATTTGTCAGGTCGGGAAAAGGTGTGATGGGCGTACACATAGCCTGCGGAACTGAACGCGAATGGGACTGGTTCAAGCAGATGATGGGTGGCACATTTGATTTTCATCCTCAACTTCAGGAGTTTCCGGTATGGGTGGTCGATAACTTGCATCCGTCTGTTTCCGGCATACCTTCCCCCTGGGTTATTAAAGAGGAGTTGTATGTGATGAAAGAGATGAATCCGACCATTCGTGTATTGATGGTATCCGATTTTTCGTCACCCGACTTTAAATTGTCCGCACCGATGCCTGATACATTCGGCAAAGTATTTCCCTGCGTCTGGTACAATACCTTCGACGGCGGACGCCAATGGTTTACTGCATTGGGACATGAAAAAAGCTACTACGCCGACCCCATATTCATACATCATATACTGGGAGGACTGAAATGGTTAATTGAAAATTGAAAATTGAAAGTTGAAAGTTGAAAGTTGAAAATCAGTTATTCAGTTATTCAATTATTCGGTTATTTATTCATGCGAGTTTATCCATTGTCATCACCGGAATGTCTTTGTTCGGTATATGATTCATCAGTTTCCGGTTATCCTGATAAACATAGCCTTCATTATCCTTGAGAGGCCAGATAACCGGTGCAAGACACAGCGTGGCTGCCTTGAATCCCTGCATGGTAGCGCCGATATTGCCGGTATGGGCAGAGTTTGCCGCTTCGTTTTCAATCACAAAAGGTCCGTCAAAACCCAACTCCATTAGCGTTTCAAGAAATGCACGCCAGTCCAAACTGTCATAACCGCCAAAGCCCGGAAGCATGGCTTCGTAAGGATGCCTGTCCCAGTCATGCGCTACCGCCGGTACACCAGCCTTTTCGGCTAATTCGGGATTCACATATTGTTTCGGATACATGGCGCCCCAGTAGATACTTGATTGATTCCTTAAATTCCGGGTTGCTTTGACGTGTACCCTGTGCAAGCGGCTCAGATCGGTGGCACATATGACGTCGACCGGGTTGATATGCTGCCAGATGTCATGGGAAGGGTCGTAGGTTTCGCCGTGTGCCCGACTTGGAATCAGCGCATACATCAGCTTGCGGGCAGCCAGCGTTCCAGGCAGGTTGTTAAATGTAAAAGGCCATGTTTTGGTGCGCCAGCCTTCCATCGGACAGTTTTCGTAAATAAGCGTAACCCCTAAGTCTTCAGCATATTTAATGATAGGCGTAAAGATTCGCTGGTATTCATACAAATTCTTTTCAAATCCACAATCCTGGATTCCCAGTTCGTCATTGTAACCAACAAAAGTTCCGACCATAACGTTGTTGCTGTTACCTCCGCAAAGATGAGCGATCCTGATTAATTTGAGGATATGATTCTGGTTGGCTATTCGCCTGCCAGGGTCGCCTCCAATTAAATTTTCGTACGAACCCACCGAAAAACGAAGCCCTTCGTGATTGAACCGTTCCAAAAGCCGTTTGGAATCTTCCAGCCCAAATGTATCATACTCCAGATGGGTTGCCACATGATCGCTTCGCGTTGCATCTCGCGGAAAAACACATAATTCCAAACCCTGTACCCCTGTTTCCTTTGCCTTTGTGATAATCTGATCAAGCGTATAAGGCTTGAAAGCAGATGTCATTAACCAAATTTGATTGTTCATAGCCTGTTAAAAAGTTAAATAAGTAGTTTTTTTTGCAAATATACTGTTTTTTTATATCAAAAGAGTTAAAAATATGAAAAATG
>Ga0099364_10011541_pt1 | contig 12057 bp, 5 predicted proteins | sample TergutTh196P3_FD_73070 | JGI IMG/M metagenome (GOLD analysis project Ga0099364, IMG submission 73070) | Microcerotermes parvus P3 segment gut microbial communities from Pointe-Noire, Republic of the Congo - Th196 P3 | ecosystem: Host-associated > Arthropoda: Insects > Digestive system > Gut ...
ATCCCCCCACACCGACGGCCTCCTAAACATCGACATGGTCATGTGGTACGGCAAGCATGGGATTTATGAGACAATAGTGGAATGAGAACACCGACGCCGCAAGCAAAAAATCTCCTTGACAGCTCCCCCCCCATGCCCTAAAATAAAGCTTGTAAATAAAACAAACCATCGCTAGGGGAGCAAAGCGCAGCATATGTCTGCGTAGCTGAGATAAAAGCCGGGAACACCGCGCTTTTGACCCTCATACCTGATCCGGTTAATGCCGGCGTAGGGAAGCGGAGACGAAAGACAGCCACCATCTGTTTTCCACTGCGCCCACTCCTGTATCAGGCTCCCCGCGAGACACCCAAACAGGAGGTTTTTTATGTCCGTATTTCAAAAAAAGGGGGTCAAGACCCTCACCTTTTCTGCCCTCGCCCTCGCGCTCGCCTATGTACTCAGCTTCGTCAAACTCTTTTCTATGCCCATGGGCGGCTCGGTCACGCTGCTCAGTATGTTCTTCGTCTGCCTGATCGGTTACTGGTTCGGCCTGAAAGTTGGCCTCGTCGCCGCCGTCGCCTATGGCTTGCTGCAACTGATTACCAACCCCTACGTCGTCAGCATCCCCCAGCTCTTCACGGACTATATCTTCGCTTTCGGTGCCCTGGGGTTATCGGGTCTCTTTCATGAGAAGAAAAACGGCCTGATTTGGGGCTACCTCGTCGGGGTGGCCGGACGCTTTTTCTTCTGCTTCCTCTCGGGCGTGCTATTTTTCGCTATGTATGCCCCTGAGGGCATGAATGCCGCCGCCTATTCCGCCCTGTATAATGGCGGCTATATCGGCGCGGAGGCAGTCATAACACTTGCTATTTTATCGCTGCCGCCGGTCGCAGCCGCGCTGGCAAAGGTCAAACGGATGACAGCGTGAAGAACATTTTTCTGCGCAGTATGGATTAAGCCTCCTTCGGGTGGATTTTGCCACCCGAAGATACTTAGTAAGCCACGTTTCCTTATTTTACAAGCTTTTTTCGGCATAATTGCAACTTTTTGCACATTAAAATCAAGAAAATTACAACTTTTTGCACGAACATGACATAGGAGCCACGGGGCCATCCTCGCCTCAGGGCAACTGTGACCGGGCCATCAGATTATAATGTGAACAAAGATAATATAGCGGAAAAGGCAGACGCAGATTCGGCTTCATGAATGAGTCGGCCCATTACGCGACCACATTTGACTGACTGAGTCAGTCAATCAAACCATGCTCACAAACCATGCTCACAAACCACATTCACAAACCGCACTCACCCGCGTGCAAGCGGCCGTTTCGTTTCCCTGAGGTTGTGGTATAGATCATAAGTAACATAAACATAGACGGCCATATGAAAAATAGCCAGCCAAATCATTGCTATGGTACTGTATGTGCCGAAGAGGAAGTTCCCATATATAATAGTCGTCATCAAATTAATCGCGACGGCTATCCAAAACTTTTTGATATCATGCACGATATAAAACGCCGTCAGCAGGACGAGGACGGGGTAGTTGTACCTATCGTGCATGGCCGGTAAAAACATTACCGATGTCCAAAAGCACCATATCCCAAGGTAAAGAATAGTTGCATTACCCAACTCCTTCTTGCGTAGGTTGAGGGCTAGAGCCATAAAGACAAATACCGCCATCGTACCCAATATCGCCGGATAATAAAAGACATAGTAAACAGTGAGATTGAAGCTATAAAGATTGGGAAAGTTCATCGTTATGTAGCTATACATCTCACTTTGGCGGAAATATGTGCCAAATGTGTCTGCTGCTCCACGCCCGAGCAATATGGCCGGCAAACCGGCTAAAGCATAGCAAAGTGGAATGTATAAAAAGTGCAGCAGGCTCAGCTCTTTTTTGCGGAATACATAGAGCGCCACAAACAGCGGCAGAATGAAAATGGCTTGTTGCTTGAAAGAAAAGGCAACCCCCAACCAGAGCAAAGAACGCCCGCATTTTTCACGTAAAAGATAGTAGAGACTGATAATCACGAAGCAGGTATATATACTGTCGCATTGTTTCCAAAGTGCGCCATTTATAATCGTAGCCGGCAAGAAAAGTGTTATCAAACTCGCCAATATTGCTCTTTGACGCACCCAAGGCTCATCAGCGGGATTTTTTTCTCTTAGTAAGAGCAGAGCGATTTTATAGATAAAATATGCACCGACATACTCGAAAAAGCATGAAACCAAAGAAATCAAAACCCACGGTTCCCAAGGTGTATGAGCCACTATACTCAGTATTATGTTGTATGGTACATAATAGTCCCCTATTCGCTGCGAAAGACCATCAATAATGCCCAGTTGCTGGTAATTAATCACCCATGGAACAAGGGTGCCAAAATAGTCCATGCTAAATTCAGTAAATGGTGCCAACAGATAACGCAGTAGCACGGAAAAGAAAAGCAATACCACTACTCCCATCGTAAAAAAATGCTTCTCGACAAAGTCCTGAAATTTACCCTCGATTCTTTTAATCTCATTGAACATAAACAAGCACATCCTTTCTTAAATATTGTTTTGCAATTTCTCATCTGCGCGGCACATTAGGCATGGCACAGGTGTCAAAGGCGACATTATCCACTATTTTTCCCGTCGCCCTGTCAAAAATGACAATGTTTATCCCCCGCTGCCCACGCGAATATTCCTTGCCGTCGAGCATGATGGACGATGCATTACCGACTTCCTGGCCGGCGCTATGCACAAAAATGTCCGTCCCCGCGACATTTTGCTCGTGGCTTATACCCTCAGGTGAAAGTTCCTCAAAGACAATGTCATAACCATCTATAATGGCCGCGTAGCTGTAGAAATACTGTTCAGCCAAAGTCTCAGAAAGACCCAGCCCATGCAGGGCCTGTTGCATATCAGCATCCAAGGCATTTGCGGCCTCATCCTTCACCGAAAGCACGATGACATGATTGGGGTCTTGGATATTGTTTATGTAGTGGGCGAAATAGGGGAGTCCTGAATAATCGTCGCTACGCTGGTACAGATGCCAATATACGTCCGCGTCGCGTAGGACAGTGATGGGGCTATAGTGGTTGTCCAGACGCCAACGACTTTCACTGGGATACTCATCAAAAGCCCCTGTCGGCACGATGACGAACTCGCTATGCCCTGCCCTGACAGCATCCCGTTGGCTGTCACGCATGGCCGGCAAGTATTGGTGTTCGATGTTTAAGACGGTAAAATAAGGCTCATCCGGAATTATCCCCGTGGCTGTATAGAAACCGTAATCCTGATAATTAACTTGCAAAAGCGAGGGGGCATCGTCCCTTGCATAAGCATGGATGATTTCAGCCATCTGCGGCTGCACGGCCGGGGCCCAACGCATGAAGAAGCTGTGCCGGACTAAGTTGTTGCGTCCTATGATAATAGCCAAAACCACCAGTGTCGCGACAAGCATTGTAGCAACGTGGAAATGCTTTTGCTTCAAGGCTTTTTCCAACAAAACGCCCACCATCACTGCTCCCATGGGCAAAAAAACGAACAACGGTATATAAACGGGGCTGTATGCGCGGCCCAGATATATGCCGATCAACAAGAAAAATGCCGACAGACAGTAGCCGATGCCAAAACCTTTCTCCGTCTGCCATAACACGAAAATGATGCCGAGAATCATAAACAGGGCATATGACCAGAGGTGGTTCATGGCATTTATCCCGAGAGCCAGGGCATTGAAGAACTTAGCCAGCGGCACCGCACTTTGTATTTCGGCATAATCGGCGCTTAGGAGGAAATAAACCTCAATAAAATTATGCCAACTGCCGTGGATTAGCATATAAATCAAGTATGGTAAAGCGATTACCATCATTCCGCAAAAGAAGCAGAGGACGAATTTACCCAGCTCCTTAAATTTTTTACTTAGTAGCAGTTCGCAGATGATGACAAGTATGAAGCCGGCGAAAAACGGCGCCAGATTAAACTTCATCAAGAAAACAGCCATAAACAGGACACCTTGCAAGGCCACGTGGATCGGGCGCAGAGCCTCAGGTTTCATGTAATAAAGGGCGAAATAATAGAGTGAAATGCTGAAAATACTTAAAGTAAATTCCTCGATGCTGCCTCCCACATTACCCATAGCGGCGAGAAGCGGCAGCGGCGAGACGATGGCCACAAAAAAGCAGATTTCCCAGCGCCCGATGAACAGGCGTGCCAGCTTATATACATATTGCACGGAAATGGCGAGGAATAATGCCTCCATTATATAGACACCTGTATGGCCGGTACGGTCCATCAGCCATGCAAAGCCATAGATTACGTGGATGATGGGTCCCTTGTTGTCAATCAGGTCAACCATATGGACACGGCCATTAAACAGGCCCTTGCCGATGGTGAAATGGGTATTTATGTCCACCCAATCATTAAACGAATAAAGCGGCGACGAAAAAGTGGTAAATAGCAGTAGGCAAAACGAGTATAGCAACAATAATGCAAACACGGTCCAATCATTTTCACCGGGCCGCATATGAGCGGCGGCATCCTTTATTTTTTGTGACAGTACATTCTTATTTAGCGACATGGGCTAAACCTCCTTTTCCTTTTTATATTATTATCTTACAGCGCCGGATGGCGGGGTTTTAAGTGATAAGAAAAACCAGGGTATAAGCGGCCACAGCCCCACCACATAGCGAACGAGATATGTCGGGCCAAATATGAATGTAAACCACAAAAGCAGCGCTAAGGTAAAAGGCACAAGATATGTATAACTTCTTTGTAGCCACAACCAGGCTATGACATAAAGGAGCAGCCAAAACATAAATCCCGGCGAAAACAACATCGAAATGACAGGAACTTTCTGCCACGAGATGTCCAGGGCGATACGCCGGTATAAATCATCCAGCCACGAAATCTGGCTTTCCCTGTTTCCGGGCGGTTCCACTTCATAACCGAAATAAGAGCTGTCGCCATATGTGAATGTATGGACGACATTTCCCTCGTAGACATCAATGATGGTGTCGGGATACCAAAAGCCGTAGGAAGTCATCAGCCAGGCGTTTAGGTAGATGCCCGGATACTTAAGACCCCATCCCCACCACAGCCGCGTGTAATTTAATGGATTGGCCGCAAAAGCCTCATTGTCAAAATAATATTTTACCGGGTCGGCCAGCTTGGGCCTGTAGCGCATGAGGGCTTCGGACGGGATTATCTCATACAGAATTTCCTTGTCGTCCATCGTCATATCCTCTTGGCGATAGGTCCACAGACGGGCCATTTGCTGTATCGGCACGGTCAGCAGTTCTTGCCTGCCGCCGGGAGTGGCTGCCAGACCAAACAACAATAGCTTATTGACCAGTATGGTCAATATTATGGCGGGTAAGATTAACGCTAGGAGTTTTTTTCTATATTTTTTCATGTGATATAGCAGTATCAGGGCAAACGGCACGAAGGCATATAAGGCATTGTGTCGCAGCAGCATAAATCCCAGCGCCGCCAACGTAAACGCCGTCATGCGCCTTCTGGAGGAAAAAAAGGTGTCCGCATCCGCGCACATGGTCCTGGTATGCAAAAAGACCAGCATGAACATACCCATAAACAGCGCGTCCTTGGCCGAACACAGAGCAAACATCACGATTGAGGGGAAAAATCCATAATAAAGTACGGCGATAAGACGCGTTGCAAAGGAGGCAGACTCACGACGCAAGATAATGATGCTGTAAGAAAAAATACCCGCCAGGGCCAGCATTTGCATGACTATAAAAAAGGCGATGCCGATATTGTACGATCCCGTCAATAAAAAGCCCAGTTGCACCGCGCCGCCCAGCAAGAGGACATGAGTGAGCGGATGATGGTTGTTAAATTGCCACACGGCGACCTGCATATATTCATCCCAGGCATCATAAACGAAAAAACCGGGATATACCGCCAAAAAAACCGGCAGCCAGCACAGTAAGATGACAACGGCGCATATGCCCCATTGCTTCCCGTCAGAAAGCCTGTCCCAGGCAGAGGCAGCCCTCCCGCTACTGGCCTTTGCGTCCGCCCGCCTCGCCGCCAGTGCCCTGAAGCTCAACAAAAGCAAAGGACAAAGCAAAATAGCCAGACTCAAAACCGCAGCCCAGGTCCGGAAACTGCCAAGGACGACATGCCCGGCCATATCCAACTGCACGCCGAAAGCCATACAAAGGGAAAAGATAAACGAAATAAGCCCGGCAATCAGCCATTCACGGCCCGCCACCGGCCAGATAATGACCAAGGACCGGTGCAGGCAAAAATAAAGAAGCAAAAAGAGCAAAACGGAAAATATGCTATGGGAGAAAGACAATGCGGTCGCAGGGGAGGGTATAAGCAGGGCCAAGCCGAAACAGCCCACAAGGGCCAGCAGGGCGGGAAGTATCCATGTTAAAAGGGGTGGGGGATTTTGCATGTCTTTTCTCTTATTCGCCGTCATGGTGTATAGAAAGCCTATTCCGGCGCTCATTATCCGCCGGAACAGGCTGAGAATGGCAAGCATGCCATCCGGAGAAACCAAAAACGGGGCATAGGCATATGACCACACCTACACCCCGCCGACGAATCGACAGGTAAAACCCACTATCCACATTCCCTCATTGCTTGCAAACAGAGACCTGTTACGCTACAATGAAAATACGTGTACCGCAGATTTTTCTGTATTGTGTGGCATCTTCGCTGCCATACCCTGCCCGGAGCAGCTTGCATCTGCGCCGGGTGGTACACCCCTTATTTGGATTTCTCTTTCCGCATTATATCATAACGCCAATATGCGAGTCCAGTAAATTTTTAAGCGGCCATGGGGAGTCACGGGGAGCGGGCTTTTGTATCCCGACACCCTAGCCCCTAGAGCGCCAAATATTTCCGCAGCTTCTCCAGCAACACATCAATGTCCAGCGGCTTGCCGAGGTGATCGTCCATCCCGGCGGCCAGGCAGGCTTCGATGTCGTCCTTGAAGACGTTTGCGGTCATGGCGATGATGGGCAGATGGATGTCGCGCTGGGACGGCAGGGCGCGGATGCGTCTGGCCGCTTCCAGTCCGTCCATCTTGGGCATCTGTACATCCATCGAGATTATGTCGTATTTATCCGGATACATGGATACCATTTTCAGGGCTTCCTCACCGTTTTCGGCGCAGTCGATATTAAGGCCGGTATTTTCCAGGAGGCCGAGCAGTATCTCGCGGTTGATGTCGACGTCCTCAGCCAGGAGCATCCATTTACCCGCGAACTCTCCTTCGGTGATGTCGGAACTGCCGCCCATGTCGCGGGCCGTTCCCAGGCACTCATTCACACAGTCGATGATCGTCGAGGAAAAGAGCGGTTTCAGCATATATTTGTCCACGCCGGCGGCGAAAGCCTCGTCTTTTATCTGCTCCCAGTCAGCCGCCGTCATCATCGTGACCACGTTCGGCCTGTCGCCGGCCATTTTCTTGATTTGCCGCGTCAGTTCGACCCCGTCCATGCCGGGCATGATCCAGTCCACGAAATAAATATCATACTCGCCGCGTTCCTTGATCATTTCACAGGCTTCGAGGCCGCCCGCCGCAATGTCGCATTCAATCTGCGCCTGCTCAAAAATATCCTTAAACTGCTGTCTGGTTTCCGGCATGTCATCCACTACCAAGATCCGCACATTATCCCAATTTACGCCGGGGGCCAAAAGTGACGGCGGACATTTATGCCCCCGTTTCACCTGGGCGGTGAAGTAGAAGCGGGCACCCTCGCCCAGTTCCGATTCGACCCAGATACTGCCGCCCATCATCTCCACTATCCGCTTCGATATGACCAGGCCCAGACCCGTCCCGCCGAACTCGCGGCTCGTTCCGCTCTCCGCCTGGGCAAAGGCGCTAAACAGCATCTCCTGCTGGGCGGCGGATATGCCTATTCCGTCGTCGGAGACCATGATCTGCAAGAGGCAAGTTTCATCTGCCGTCTCGGCCAGGGCCGCCGCCATGTGGATGTGGCCGTATTCCGGTGTAAACTTGATGGCATTGGAGAGGATGTTGGTCAGTATCTGCGCCAGGCGCTGGTCGTCGCCGATGACAAAGCGCGGAATCTGCTTATCCACGTTCACAGTCAGGGTTTGTAATTTTTCTCCGGCCCGGAAATTGACGACATTTATGACCTTTTGCAACATCCGCTCGAAATCATACTCGATCGGCGACAGTTCCAGTTTGTTCGCCTCGATTTTAGCCATGTCGAGGATGTCGTTTATCACGCCGAGCAGATGGGTGGAGGCATCGCCAATCTTCGTCAGGGCACGGTTCTTCTCATCGACGCCATCCGAGCGCTTGCCAATCGCCGTCATGCCGATGATCGCGTTCATCGGTGTCCGCATTTCGTGGCTCATCGTCGAGAGGAAATCGCCCTTGGCCTTGCTGGCGGCGTTGGCCTGTTCAAGGGCCAGTTCCAACTCTTTCTCCATCTGCATTTTTTCGGTGATGTCACGGGAAACACCCACCAGCCCAATGACATTGCCGTCCTGGATGATCGGGGCCTTCGTCGTTTCAAAATAACGCAGCGAACCGTCATGGCCGGGGATCCAATGCTCGTCCACGAACTTGTCCAGGCCGTCGAATATCAGGCTGTCCTGGGCGACCATGATCATCGCCACATCGACGGGGAATCGCAAGCCCTCGATGTCGTCCTTGCCGATGACATGCTCCACGTCGGCATCCAGGTAACGGGCGGCGGCACGGTTTAATAAGGTATACTCCGATTTTAAGTTCTTGCCGAAGACAAAATCGGGTATCGAGTTGATCATCGTCTGGAGGGTATTTTTTTGGATGGCCAGTTCGTCCTGGGTTTCCTTGATGTCGGTAATATCGACGCAATGCTGGATATGGACCTTTTTGCCGCCTGGCCAGTCGGCGTATTGGTCGCTCTTGCGATAATAGCGGTTGGTGACAGCGTTGCGGTCTTCCCAGACCACCGTTTCATCGGGATTTTCATCCAGCTTGTAGCAGGGGCAAAAATCGCATCTGCCGTCCTGGCCGGCCTGGAAAATCTTGTAACAAGGCTGCCCTATCACCCCGGCGTCGAGCTTAAAATGCTCCATCATGATGTCGTTGACAAACAATATCTCATAGGTATCGGTGTCGGTCACATAAATCATCACGTCCGACTTATTGAGGATGCTCGTCATGATGTCGCGGGTGCGGTTTGACTCGAACAAGGCTTCCTGCAGGGCATCCGCCAACAGTTTTTTTTCGGTGACGTCCTGCAGGGCCCCCGCCACTTTTACCGGAGTGCCGTCCTCATCCCTGAGGGTGGTTCCAAAGGCGCGGAACGTCCGGTATTCCCCGCTTTTCACCATCAGGTCGTATTCTATGTCGAAAGGGGTTTTGCCGCTCCGGTCCACAAGATGCGAATGAAAGGCCAAAAGTGTCCTTTCCTTGTCGGCGGGGTGCAGCCTGTCGCTCCAGCTATGCAGCACATGGGGAAATTCTTTGTCATCCGAAAAGCCCAGCAGATGCAAAAACTCCTGCGACCATGTAATGCGGTTATCCGGATTGATGGGGTCTTTGTCCACGACATCCATGTCCCACAGTGCGATGTTCAGAGCATCGCTCGTGAGCCGGTATTTAAGGACGGCTTCGTTTGCCTGTGAAAGCGCCGCTTGGAGGTTTTTGCTCTGTTCGGCGATGATTTTCTTTTTTCGTCCGATGTTTATGGTGAAGATGATGATAATCAGCAATATAAGCAGCAGGGCGGCGACGGTCAGGAACACGGTCCTGTCGTCGAAAATGTGTATCCAGACCCCGTCCGCAATGCCCAGGATGGCACTTGTGTCATGTATGTTTTTCAGTAAAGTAGTAGTGGTCATATCCTTGTTTATCCGCTGTCTTAATCGCTCCGGCCCCCTATTTAATATATCATATGCAACCGCCAGGAGCAAGTTAAAGTTTTGTGCGGATAGCGCCTTAGGAGTCACGAGAACGGGGCTTTTGTATCTCACTCCGCCACCAACAACCACACCCGCCTTTGGATGACATGGGCGGCTTCTTCCGCCGTTTTAAGTCCCGCCAGGAAGGGGGCGGCTTCTTCCGAGATGATGTCGAGAATCTGCTCGTTGGCCATGTCGTAATCATAATAGGCCGTGTGGGCGAGGAAGTCATACAGGCGCTCATCATCGCCGGGGCGCATCAGCGGCCCGCCGTTCGCCTCGGCCCTCTGCATGGCATCCGTGATGGCTTGTTCCAGGACCGGGCGGTAAAAAGACATGCCGTAGCCGCGGTCTTTGGTCAGCCAGAACTTGACGAACTCCCAGGCCGCAGCCCGCCCCTCGCCGTCCACGATCGCTATCGTTCCCTGGGGTGTGAAGGTCGAGCCACCGCTGCCGTCCGGGGTCGGCCGGCCGACGAAACTTAGGCGTTCCCCGGCCGCTTGCTCTTCGGCCGCCAGCTCATGTACCTCGCTGACATAGAGGCTGCTCACGATCAATGTGCCTTCACGGAGCCGCTGGGCGCCGGGCGTGAAATTCAGGTCGGCGTTGTTTATCGGCTCGGGATTCTCCCGCAGGGTGGCGGTGGTGTTCAGGATGTCCAGAAACGCCGGCGTCTCGAAATCGCAGTTGCCCCCGGCCCAGTCCACATGCTGCGCCACATAGTGTTCCGACTGCCACCTAAGGAAACTGTCCTTGGTGCTGCTATAGAATATCTCGCCGCTGTACTCTGACTGTATCTCGCGGAATTTAGCCAAATCCCAGCCATAACGGTCGCCGAAGCGCGACCACAGGCCCGCCATCGTGGAAACAGAGAAATTGCGGGCGGCAAAATTCAGCCGTCCGTCTGTTTCCATTTTATCCAGCAAGATAAAGTCTGCGCGGGAGAGTGTGGCATCATTGTCCAAAAAGTCATAGAGATCCGCCAGCAGGCCCTTGTCGGCATACACGGCCGTGGACAGGAAGGTTAAATCCAGGAGATCGGGCACGGAGCCCGTCGCGATGTCCATGTTCAGACGGGCCGTCGCCTCGCTGATGTGGGTCGTCCTCGGTATGCTGCGATCCAGCAAGGCATCGGGCGCTGAATAAGCCACTACCCGCACGCTTATGTCCGGGTGCAGCATGTTAAATTCGTGGGCAGCCTGGCCCAGAGCGTAGTTGGATGTGACCGAGGCCACGGTGATGACCTGCTTTTCCCGGTAATCGGCGATGTCCATCGGCTCCAGCAGATAATAGTCACTGCGGTTCCACAGGAGGAAGCGGTCTTCAGGCAGGACCCACGCCCGCTCCGCCAAATTAACGAAAATACCGCACTCATCCCATATGACGATGGGCTCCGGCGTATCACCCCATGCACGGACGCCATACAGCCCGTCTTGCCCCAGCAATGTATGCAGCCATTCCCCGCCGCCATTACTGGCGATGTGGTCAGGATATGCACCCAGCAGCTCCACGCTTTTAGCCGCGTGGTCCAGGCCATAAACAGTGCTGCCGTCGCGGGAGAGCAGATATATCTGTCCGTCGCCGCCGCATAGCAGCCGGTTTATGCCCTCATTGACCTCGATTTCCTCGCTGAGTGTGCCGTCCGGCTCGAGGATGAGCAGACGGCCGCCCGACTGGGTAGTTAGCATGAGATGCAGCAGCCCCTGAGCGTCCATTTGCATGGAACGCAGAAAGTCCGGCCCGATCAGGGAGCTTATCTCCATGCGGGATAAGACGGTGCCGTCCATGTCCAGCCAGTATAGGTAATATTCATAGCCCCGTGCATCTAAAATGTATTCTGATTCCAGGAGATATATGCCCGCATCCTCCACGGTCAGGTGTTCGAGATAGGCATCAATGAGGCATATTTCCTCCCCGCCCCGATAGATGGTGGTTACCACGTCCGCCGACCCACCTACCTCCGGCCAGGCGTGGTAGACGCTGTATATGATGCCGTCATGCACGTAGGCATCGGAGCCCTGCGCCAGTTCCGGGTCCGCCAGCCGATATAGGCCCCCATCGCCCTGCCAAGTACGGTCCGCGGCTATCGGGCTACTGGGGCTTTCTGTCTGCGTCTGTATCTGCGGTGTCGGTGCTGCGGCGGGCGTGCCGTCGGGCAGGGATTCTGGTCCACCGTTTGCAGCGCAGCCGGCCAGCAGAC
>Ga0099364_10011542_pt1 | contig 12057 bp, 5 predicted proteins | sample TergutTh196P3_FD_73070 | JGI IMG/M metagenome (GOLD analysis project Ga0099364, IMG submission 73070) | Microcerotermes parvus P3 segment gut microbial communities from Pointe-Noire, Republic of the Congo - Th196 P3 | ecosystem: Host-associated > Arthropoda: Insects > Digestive system > Gut ...
ATCGGCTCGCCCGTGCGCCTCCCGTCAGGCGTTGCAAATGTCGTCCAGCCCTGCGCGACATGGTCCGCGGCACCATACAAGCCCGCACAGTATTTTCTCGCGCGGACGCTGTGGCAGTTGTCGCCAATGTCATAGTAGAGGTTAACGCACCATTTCAGCTCCTCGTCCGCATATGGGTCTGCGTTGCCGTAATGCGGAACTTCGCTGAGTATCTGCTGACGGAGCGGCTCATACCCCTCCCAGTTTGCGATCCACGCATCGTAAAGTTCTCGCGTCGTCACTAGTTTTTTGTCAAAACACATGTATTTAATTGTGGATAAGCAGTCGGCAAGCGTGGCAAGTCCTGTAGCAGTGCCGCCGAAACCATTGTACTTGCACCCGCCGGCGGTGAAGTCCATGCCTTTTTCCATGCAGCCTTCCATCGAGATTGACAGCATTGGCTGGGTCAGGTGGTAGTACCCGATATATTCGGCGTAATTGTTCATAGAAATAAACAACCTGTGGATGTAAGTCCCCATTTTCTCAACGGCGTCGCGCACCTGTTCTATTGATGTCATATTATACAAATAATCTGTCTTTAAGGATGCCTGTTCGCCGTTAATCGGGTTTATTCCATTGTTAATCGCCATATTGAAGACACTGCCCCACATTATGGATGCATGCGGCGGAAACACTCCGTTGCCTGCGGGGAAATCTCTCCCGCAGCCTACTATTTCCTGACATCCTATAATGCCGTAGTCGCGTGCATCCTCAAGCGAGAACCCGCGCTCTTTCATGACGGTCGGGATTATAACCTCGTCGTTCTGGTACAGCGGCAGTCCGCCGACGAGCTTTGAAGTCGCTATAGCGCAATCCCAAAGTCTATCGGGGCTGTTTTTGTTAAAGCGCAACGAGACGGTGGGATCATGCAGTTTCAGTCTGCCCACAGTTTCGAGCACCATGTATGTCACCGGGTTCGTTGCGTCGTCGCCTGTCTGCGGGTCGACCCCGCCTATGGTCGTGTGCTGGTAGGTGTTCCCGACACCCGTGATCGTCACCAGCTTCGGGGGAGCGGCGCCGTAAAAAGAGGTTACTTTCAAGAAAAACGCATCAACGAGCTCCTGCGCCTGCTGTTGTGTGAGCGTCCCTTGTTCAAGGTCTTTTTCCAGATAGGGCCATGTGTATTGGTCGAAACGTCCGAGCGATGCGGATGGTATCTGTGTTTCCAGCGTGATAAGAAGCTGATACATGATTACGCCCTGACATGCTTCCCGGAAGTTCCGAGCTGGGTTCTCAGCAAGGTTATACAGCCCGTCTGCCATCTGCGTGAGCTCGGCTTTGCGCTCTGCGTCTTCGCATACTGCTGCTTTTGCAGCTACAGCGTCTCCGTACCGCTTAATGAAAATCATTGCCGACTCGCAAGATATCTGGGCGGATTTATAGAACATATATTTATTCATGTCCTCGCCCATCGTGTTGCCCCGGTGAGCGTCCAGCCAGTCTGTCGCTTCCTGCCACAACGCTTTGTAGCCATATTTCAGTATTTTGGGATACCCTGCTATGAGATGACCGGTGGATAGCCCGATCATCGGCATGCCGCTCCTCTCGCCGTACTGACTGACTGCGAGGCGTACAAGCTCATCATACCCGTCCGGCTGCCACGCCTGCGCGACAGTTCCGACTTTTCTGTATTTCCAGTATTCCCTGATGGATTCGAGAGCTGCGCAGTCTTCTTCGCTGATACTCAGGCGGACTTCATCCGTGTCCGGGTTGTGGTAGAGCCCGTCGTCACGTTTGGTCCACTCGCCGCGCCGTACAGCGTCGATGATCCAATCCTGGTTACCCCATTCAGGGTATGCTGTGCTTGAGAAAAAGTACGGCCCTTTTGCGCCTACGATTATTTCATCGTCATCTACATACATCGATATTTTCTCGGCTATTTCCTTAAACATGAGCGGTCGCTTAATAATCGGCACGATGTTTTCATATTTCTTGCTGGCTTCGGTAATTATAAGCGCGCGATCGGAATCGCATCGTATGATCCTATCGCGAATCCGCTCGCGCATTTTCCAGATTCTATCAGTCGCTGTACTGAACTCATACATTAAGCTGTACCTCCGATATTTATTCATGTATGAATAGTTTATCCTTAATCAGAGAATTGTCAAGGTCAAACAGACAATAATTATTTAGAGACACGGGGAGACACGGGGACGGGGGTATTGACTCTTTTTGAAATAAATGCTACCATACAATACGAGGTGATCTAGAATGCCAAGAAGTGCGAGGAAAAAGAGCAACAGTGGAATATATCACATTGTGCTCAGAGGAATCAACCGACAAAGCATTTTCGAAGATGATGAAGACAGAGAAAAATTCATATTGACAATAAGGGAGAATAAAAACAAAACCAAAGTATATGGGTACTGCCTTATGGATAATCATGTGCATTTGTTATTGAAAGACGAAAACTTGTCGATAACAATGCGAAGCATATGCGCGAGTTATGTCTTCTGGTATAACAAGAAGTATCAGCGGTGCGGCCATTTATATCAAGATAGATTCATGAGCGAACCCGTGGAAACAGACAAGTATTTTCTTGCGGTATTAAGGTACATACATCAAAACCCATTAAAGGCTGGTTTAATCCGTAAAATAGACGACTATAGATGGTCAAGTTACCGTGAGTATGTAGGCAAACAAGAAGTAGTCGATACAGGGTATGTGTTTGAGCTTATGAATCAGGAAGAGTTTATAAAGTTCAATAAGAGCACCAACAGCGATATTTGCCTTGAGATGAGGAGTGCGCCGTTGAGTGACGAGGACGCGAGAAAAATCATCTTTGAAATTACCGGCATAGGAAATATATCCGATTTGCAGATGCTGGATAAAGACGAGAGAAATAATTGTCTCAGGCAGATTAAAGAGACCGAAGGGCTTTCTATACGCCAGATAGCAAGAGTTACCGGATTGTCAAGAAAAATCGTAGAAACAGCATGAGTCGGAGGAGACAAAACCCCCGTCCCCCCGTCTCTAGGAGACGGGGGGACGGGGGTTTTGTCTCCTTGGTTAGTGACGAAAACGGCGATGCAGAGAAAAACCATCCTCACCCTCTTACTTCGTCAGTAAATGCAATACAGCTTGAGGCATAGTGTTCGCCTGCGCGAGCATTGCTGTTGAGGCCTGAACCAATATGCCTTTTCTAGCCAGCGAAGTCATTTCTTTAGCCATATCGGCATCGCGGATACGGCTCTCTGATGCGGATACGTTCTCAGCTTGGTTATCAAGGTTCTTTATTTTATGCTCCAGCCTGTTTTGGTAAGCGCCCAAGCGCGCCCGTTGCATCGAAACTATGTTTACCGCAACGTCAACCTCGTTGATTGCCTTCGACGCGCTCTCCTGTGTTGCTATGCCGGAATCGGTAAGGCCGAGGCCATAAAGACTCATGGCATCAATATAAACCGACATCAACTGACCGGAATTTGCACCTACTTGCAGTATCAGTCCGCGTCCGGGGTCGGGCGGACGAACCGGCTCATAGCCGGGTATGGACATCTGAATTATATTACTATGATTGCCGTCTGCGTCCACATTGACAATAAAAATAGTCTTATCACCGGGAGTCAAAGAACTTAGGCTGATGCTGTTAAGCCCTGCCGAAACGGCGCCTGACACGCCATTAGCAATAATATATGTTGCCGATAGAGCGGGATTGGTGCTGCCGGGTCCAATTGATCCTGTGGCGGACATGATCTGGGAGAAAACACCGGACACCGACATAGCGGAGGGTGAGCTGTCTTGTACGATGTAGTGATAAGTGCCGGCTTTGTTGCTATAAAAATGCACAGTGGCGCTGCCGTCGCTGTCCCGACTCGCAAAGCTGGTCGTGAGCGTTGGCGACATAGAAAGCGCCCTTTCCGTCAAAGTGACAACATTGTTATGATTATTTGATATTCCCAGCGTTCCCTCGTAAAACTTGCCGCCGATTGAAATCCCAATCGTCTGGCCATTGTTGGCAGCCGGTAAATACAGAAATAAAGTTCCGTTGCTATCAACCATGGAAGTGTGAGATGAGACTCCGATAGTATAAGTCATGTTGGTATTTGGCACAAAATTTATGCCTGATATTTGAACAGCCGTCCTATACAGTGGAGCTCCGGACATGTCCCTGACTACGCTTGCTCCGGCATACACAGAAGTGGTTATATTATTAAACAGACGGTTTATTTCGTCTTTGCTGCTGACATAAATGATGCCGGGAGCTCCTGTGTTTGTGGGCGACGCGCTGTTATTGCCGGCACCTATGCGGCCTGCGGTGATCAACCTGCCGCCGTCAATATACAGATTCGCGCCGACTCCCGACGTTAAAATCGCGCTGTTGCTACCGCCGCCGCCGACTGCCGCGCCGGTTGCGCCAACTCCGGTAACGTTGGCGTGGATATCCCCTCCCAGCAATCGAATTGTGCCGCCGCCTCCTCCGGCACCGCCACCAATTGCCGCACCGTGCCCTGAAGCCGAGCTTATCGTCGCGTTAATGGTACCGCCGGCTATAGTTATATTGCCGCCGGCGCTGCCGCTGTTTCCGCCGATCGCTGCGCCGGCGCTGTTAGCCCCGCTGATTGTGGCATTGAGTTCTCCTGTGCCGGAACCGGCTGCAGTATTTATCGTAAGTATCGTCGATCCTTCTGCCCGTATCAGTGCATGAGTAGCCGTTGCAGTGCTTGCTTGCTCAAAGGTATTTACCCCGATCAAATTTAGCGTGTTCCCCGCGCCGCTGAATGAAATCGCGCTTTTATCCTGATCGTTTCGTATACTCAACCCTTCAATAAAGAGGTTTGTCCCTACCGCAGCAGTTATAGTGATGTTTGTTATCTGAGCTTCGGTTTGCCGCAGAAGCACGTTATTTGCGTTCACCTGCACGGTGTAGCCGTTAATATTGCCAAGGGAGCTTAGGTCTAATACGCCGTTGCCTGTTATTGTGATGGTTTGCCCAACTATCGAAAAGGTTGCGGTATTTGTCGGCGGCGTCAGTTGGGCAGACATCGCTATAATCGGCTGCCTCGACGTCTGCGCGACACCAGAGGTACCGGCAGGCCCGGAGAGTTGCGGCAATGAGTCCTGAGCAACTTGTACAGACTGCATCCAAAGCCCCGCTTGCGGTCCAAAAACCGACTGTGTCCCAAAAGGCGTCTGCGCTCCAAGCACACCTTGCATAACTTGCGCCGTTTGCATGAACGACCCAAACCCCTGAGTAACACCATCGCGCAAGAATCTGCCGTCCAATAGCGTCATTTTATTGAATTCAGCCGTCTTGGCAATATCGTCTATTTCCGATTTCAGTGCGTGGAACTCCAAATCAAGCGCCGCACGGTCTACCTGTGTCTCGTTTGTGTCGGTCGCTGACTGGACTGCCAGCTCACGCATACGATGCAATAACTTATGCATCTCATTTAAAGCGGCGTCGGCAGTCTGAATGAGACTGACCCCATCCTGACTGTTCTTCGACGCCATGTTTAACCCACGTATTTGTGTGCGCATTTTTTCGGAGATAGCAAGGCCTGCCGCATCATCTGCGGCAGAATTGACACGGTATCCGGAAGACAGCTTTGTCATATTTTTAGACAAAGCATGGCTGTTTTCGAATAGCTTCCGGTGCGCGTTTATCGCCGGGATATTATTCTGTATCCTCATGCAAGTCCTCGCTTATAACCGTAAAAACTAATACCTTGGCGAGCATTCGCTCAATTTTTACCTATTAGTAACTACTCAGAACCGGTGAGGATGGCGGTATCTGTTCACGCAAAACGCAATCAAGGACGGTGGAGTGCTCGCGAATAGGCGCATGGATGCGCCAGTGAGCGATTGCGGGAACAGGAATAGCCATCCGAGCGCAAGGTTCTGAGTAGTTACACCTATTAGTTATAGTATCGGAACAATTCGAGTTTAACTTTAGCGATATTTTTTGATGTTTTTCGTCGTAAATTCCCCATAAATTACCTGCTACCATTCCATGAACGATTACCTTGCCTATCGAAAGAGCTTATATTGACTTTAATAAAATTCGTGTGCTATATTATTGCGTGACATACGGAGTAGGGAAATTGAGTGTTTTGGAATGGAGAGCTTTTATGTTAAAAAATAAACGCGTTATATATAGGAGTCTCAGCATACCGGTTTCACTGCTGTTCGTTTATCTTGTCTGGGTGCTGAGCATACCAAACCCTATGATGATTCTGATTATCCCCGTCGTATTTTTCTCCTTTTCAGACGGATATATTAGCGGAACAATGAGCGGAATGGTCGCGGTTGTTTATTCGCTCTATTTTTTCATGATCTTAACGAATGACCCGATGGGAATTCAGAAAGCGACGACGATAGTATTGGCGGTAACGGCTGTCATCATTATGACAGGCAAACTAAAATCCAAGAATAACAAGCACCTGAGTGAAATAGCTTTGCTCAAAAACAACTTCATGTATATTCTAAATGGTATGGACGTCCAGCTTATGGTTACAGACTTTGATACCGATCAGATATTGTTTGCTAACGAAAAACGCAACCGTGAGTATGGCCTCGATCACAATCCTGTGGGATTGCCATGTTGGCAGGTATACAACAGCTATGAACGCCGCTGTGATTTTTGCATGAAGCCAAAGCTGAACGACGAACATAAAGCCCCTATTGTCTGGGAGTATAGGAACGAGATGTCAGGACGTTGGTACCGCAACAGCGAATCGACGATAGAATGGACAAACGGTAAAATAGCTCATCTGCAGCAGACCGTGGATATTACCGAAATCGTCCGCGCCAAGGAAAGGGCTGAAGACGCCAATACAGCGAAAAGTGCTTTCCTCGCCAATATGAGCCACGAAGTGCGCACCCCGATGAATGCAATACTGGGGATTACGGAGATTGAGCTTCAAAACGACTCATTGCCCGCAAGCACTGAAGAGTCACTGAGCAGGATACATGAGTCGGGGAATCTCTTGCTCAATATTATAAATGACATACTGGACATTTCAAAGATCGAAGCCGGAATGTTGGAAATAATTCCGGCTGAATATGATATTCCGAGCCTTGTAAATGATGCGGTACAGGTGAACCGTTTTCGCTATGAAAGCAAACCGATACGGTTTGACCTAAGAATAGACGAAGCAACGCCGCTCAATCTGTTAGGCGACGAGCTTCGATTAAAGCAAATTCTTAACAACACTCTCTCTAACGCTTTTAAGTACACCGAAAAAGGGAATGTCACATTGTCTGTTTCAGCTGAAGCGACCGGGAGCGACGATGACGACGATGTAATTCTCATTTTACAGGTCAGCGACACAGGACAGGGCATGACTGCAGAAGATGTTAGTAAACTTTTTGACGAATATACCCGTTTCAATATTGATGCCAACAGGGCAATAGCCGGAACCGGGCTTGGAATGAGTATCACAAAGCGGATTTTAGACCTGATGGGTGGTGAGATATTTGTGGAAAGTGAGCTTGGTAAAGGCTCGGTGTTTACAATAAGAATCCCGCATAAACGTGTCGGCGGTATTGTCTGCGGCCCGGAGTTAGCCGAGGTAATCCGGAATTACCGTTTTCATAGCACGGCAATGACGAAAAAGAGCCGGATGTTGCGCGAGCATATGCCTTACGGGAGAGTCCTTGTGGTGGACGATATTGAGCTGAATATATATGTTGCCAAAGGGATGCTGCTGCCCTACGGGCTGCACGTAGATACGGTAAACAGCGGACTCGCGGTTATAGAGAAGATCAAAGAAGGCAATGTGTATGACGTTATTTTTATGGATCATTTGATGCCACAAATCAATGGGATAGAAGCAACAAAAATGCTGCGCGAAATGGGCTACACAAACTGCATTATAGCTTTGACCGCCAACGCGCTCGTTGGACAAGCAGAGATGTTTCTGAAAAACGGATTTGACGGCTACCTTTCTAAGCCTATCGATTCGCGTGAGCTGAACACTATCCTCAACAAGTTCATACGTGACGGCAAGTCTGCAGAACGTTTCCTGTCAGCGCACAAAGAGCAAAGCCGCAAAACGGAAATGAGTGATGTCGGCAATATTTCAAGCAACATAGTTGGGGTGTCTGAGTTGCAGGAATTCTTTATTATAGATGCTGAAAACGCTGTTAGTGTTCTGGAAAGGATTCTAGAGAAACCGGATCGTTTTAATGATAAAGATATTGAAACCTGTGAGACTACTGTACACGGAATGAAAAGCGCCCTGTTAAGCATAGGCGAGAGCGAGCTATCCGGTTTCGCAGCACAACTGGAACAAGCGGCAAAAGAAAAGAACCATATTCTGTTGGCGAAGGAGATTCCAAAGTTTATAGATGCACTGGGCACCTTGATTGAATGAATGCGAGCGCAAAAAACACCGGGAGGTGCGAGCTGCCTTGGAGCTATGAAAGGAGCAATAAAAATGCCGAAATCAATTAAAAATGGGGCTATCAACGAAGAGGGAGTTTTATACATGACACAGGAGGAAGCGCGCACGGTGTTCAGCGGGCTGGGACCGACCGCTTTTGACCCCACATCCGTCAAAAACCACACACTGGATGTACAATATGGAGCACTTGAGGAACAAATTCTTGATATCTACCTGCCGGAAAGCGGGAAAGGGCCTTTCCCTGTCATGTTCTATGTCCACGGTGGTGGATGGACGATGGGCAGCAAGACACTGGCATTCCTCAGTGGAGTGATCGGCTTGATTGATCACGGCTACGCCGTGATCTCGGTCGACTACAGGCTGGCCCCGCAAACGACATTTCCGGAATTTTTGTTTGATGTCAAAACCGCTGTCCGCTGGGCTCGCGCAAATGCGGACTTATATGGCTTCGACCCTGATCGTTTTAGTATGGCGGGAGATTCAGCGGGCGGACATATAACGCTCATGATGGGATTCACAGCCGATAGACCGGAGTATGCGGGATATGTATACGGCTGGCCGGATGCATCTGATGGACTGCAGGCGATATGCGATATGTACGGCCCATCAATTCTGGACGAGCCGTTGGAGCAATTCTACAAAGAATCCGGCATACCCCGTTTGTCGCGCCAAGTCCCGGGCAAGCCAAGTGCATTTGAAACAGCGTTTGGCACAAGCAACGCGAATCTGCTAAGGTTGATCAGCCCTATCAGTCTTGTTCACAAAGACATACCACCCGTCTTAATACTGCATGGCGTGAAGGACGGGGTAGTGCCCTATCAGCATTCAACATTGCTTGATATGAGGATAAAAGAAGTCTGCGACGAGAACAGGTCTGAGCTGATACTGTACGAGAACCGGAATCATGCGGACAGTGGCTTTAATACGAAAGAAAACAGCGAAACGCTCGCAAAGTTTTTCAACCGTTATTTAAAGTGAGACATGATGTGGTTACGTGAGAAATGATAAATGAATGCCTTTGCGCATATTTATCTCTTTTCTCAAATTTTTAAAAATACTCGCCCAATATCATAATATTGCAATAAAATAAAGGTGGTACTCAATGATAATTAAGCTGCCTGACGAAGTTCAATACATCATTGACACCCTTGAAACGGCGGGTTTTGAAGCCTATGCCGTTGGCGGTTGCATCAGGGACAGCCTCATGGGTAAAGAGCCGCACGACTGGGATATTTGCACATCGGCGCTGCCGGAGCAGACTATGGGCTGTTTTACCGGACAGAATATTATTGAAACAGGGTTAAAGCATGGCACGATTACAGTCATTTTAAATCATAAACCCTTTGAAATCACGACATATCGTGTTGACGGTAAATATACCGACAACCGCCGCCCGGACACCGTTAAATTCGTAAATGTCTTGAAGCGTGATTTAGCACGCCGGGATTTTACTATAAGCGCAATGGCCTACAACTCAAAGGCAGGCATAGTGGATTATTACGGCGGGCAGCAGGACATATCCGAAAGAAAGATAAAATGCGTAGGAAATCCCAACAAAAGATTTCAAGAAGATGCCCTGCGGATACTGCGGGCGCTGCGTTTTGCATCCGTATTAGGTTTTACCGTTGAAGGAAACACAGCATCAGCAATGCACGATAATCGAAAACTCCTCAACAACATTGCCGCCGAACGTATCACCGACGAATTGAGCAAGCTCATTATTGGCGATAATATGCACGAACTGCTATCCGCTCATATCTCTGTGCTTACCGAGATAATTCCTGAACTAGAACAGTCGATTGGATTTGAGCATAACAACCCGTGTCACTGCTACGATTTTCTGACACACGTACTATTATCTTTAGATGCTGCACCGAAGGATCCTGCCATACGCTTGACCATGTTGTTACATGATATTGGAAAGCCAAGCTGCTACACCGAATCCGATGATGGCGTAGGGCATTTTCACGGACACTCGCAAGCTAGTTCGGATATGGCAAATGAAATTCTATCAAGGCTCAAATATGATAATGATACGTCAAAAATGGTTACACAACTTATCTTATATCACGATGCGGACATAGAACCAATACAGAAACACATAAAACGGTGGCTCAATAGGATCGGAGAAGAAAGGCTGCGACAGCTGCTCATGGTTAAACGAGCGGATGCAATGGCGAAGTCTGACAAGCATCTTCAAAGCAAACTTGATATGTTGGACGCCATCCCACCGCTGATAGATGAGATTATAGCACAGCAACAATGCTTTTTGCTAAAAGACTTGGCTGTGAATGGCAGAGATTTGATTGAAGCCGGTGTTCCGCAAGGTGAAAAAATCGGCACAATATTGAATAGACTCTTGGAAATGGTTATAAACGAAGAGGTGGAGAACGATAAAACAGCACTAATTGAGAGTTATTACAATTGCTGTAATTCCTCATAACCGGTGAGGATGGCTGTTTCTGTTCACGCAAAACGTAACCAAGGACGGTGGAGTGCTCGCGAATTGGCGCATGGAAGCGCCACTGAACGATTGCGGGAACAGAAACAGCCATCCGAACGCAAGATTATGAATAGTCACAAATTGTTATTGTATTTTAAAAGGACGGGTCTGAGATATGGTATTTTCACAAGAAGTATTGAGATACGATGAACATGCGATAATGTGCCTGCGGACGCTATACAGACAGTTCGGATACACGCAGTATAAAATGAGCCGCTTTGAAGAATACGGACTTTATGCAGAAAACAAAGCATTCCTCGCGTCCGGGGAAATAATCACATTCACAGGCGCTAGCGGAAAACTCATGGCGCTTCGCCCCGACGTCACGCTATCGATCGTTAAGAGCACCAAAATCAGCGGAGAGCTTCAGAAACTATATTACAACGAGAATATTTACAGACCCGACGGCGGTGAATTTAAGGAGCAAATGCAGGTAGGACTCGAATGCATAGGGGAAATCGGCATTGAATTGATGGGCGAAGTGCTCATGCTCGCCAAACGGAGCATTGAAGCACTAGGAGAAAACACACGCCTTGACATCTCGCACTTGGGCTTTTTGAGCGGTTTGCTCAAAAGCGCGGAGCTGAGCTCACCGCAAAGAACAGAGATTTTAAAACGTGTGAGCGATAAAAACGTGCCGGAGCTGCACGCTCTATGCGCCGAATATAACCTTGACGATGAATTTCGCAAAAAGCTCACCGATTTAATAACTCTGTATGGCCCCTGTAGTAAGACAATTAGCGCGTTACGGCAAATAAGCGTAAACGATGATACTGAAGCCGCGCTGCGAGAACTTGAAGATGTGCTCGGCGTTCTCAGACAGCTCGGAGTTGAGGAGGACATCAATCTTGATTTTTCGATAGTTAACGACTTGAGTTATTACAACGGGATTATATTTCAAGGTTATATAAGCGGCATACCCAAAAAGGTGCTTTCCGGCGGACGATACGATGAGCTGCTGCGTAAATTCGGGAAAAAGTCAGGCGCAGTGGGGTTCGCCGTATACCTTGACCTGCTTGAACGTCAAGACCCGCAACATCGTAAACCTGAGATCGGCGCCCCCTCGATAGCTGACGACATGATCAATATTGCACTGCTGAAAGGCAGGCTCGGTGAAATTGTATATAACATTTTCGAGGAGTCCGGTTACGGATGCCCCGCCATTCACGA
>Ga0099364_10011543_pt1 | contig 12057 bp, 11 predicted proteins | sample TergutTh196P3_FD_73070 | JGI IMG/M metagenome (GOLD analysis project Ga0099364, IMG submission 73070) | Microcerotermes parvus P3 segment gut microbial communities from Pointe-Noire, Republic of the Congo - Th196 P3 | ecosystem: Host-associated > Arthropoda: Insects > Digestive system > Gut ...
TGGATGCCGCCAAGAAAAATAATGTAAGGGTTATGGTGGATCTGCATAACAGATGGAACCCTCCTTATGCACTCGCAAAAGAGGCAGTTAAGCGCGGGGAACTGGGAAAACTAAGAAATGGATACATGCGCTTAAACGATATAAAGTGGGTGGCAACAGATCTTCTTCCCTGGGCTTCCCAGTCTTCTGTACTCTGGTTTTTGGGAAGCCATAGCCTGGATACCCTTAACTGGTTTTTTGAAAGCAAAATTAAGCAGGTATATTCAGTTGCATCCAGCGGCGTATTAAAAGAGCTTGGTGTTGATACAGTAGATACATATTTAACCACGCTTGTCTATGAAAACGGCTGTATTGCGCAAATGGAGAATGGCTGGATTACGCCTAACGCCAACACAAACATCAATGACATTAAATTTTCCATAACGGGTGACAGGGGAATGATAGCCATTGACGCCAGCAGCCATAACATGATACAGCAGTTTAGCGACACAAAGGCCTCCGTGCCTGATGTACTCGTCCGCAACACAGTCCATGGCAAGGTAAAGGGCTTTGCCTACGAGAGTATAAGAAGCTTCATAGACAAGCTTGTTTTAAACGAAGATTTTATTGTAAGCCTGGAAGATGCTGCCGAAGTTTCACTTGTAATTCTTGCCATTATGGAGTCGGTAAAGCAAAAAAAGCCCATAAACCTTTAAGCGGAATTCATTCGTTTTATTGCACTCTGGTTAATTTCCTGCCTTTTTGGTAATCTGTGTATTAATGCCTCATAAAATAAATAGTAATCAATCAATTCTTATCGTAGCAGCCATTGCCGCCTTTGTACCCTCATTTATGGCTACTGCCCTAAACCTTGCACTTCCTGCAATAGGTGTAGAGTTTGAAGCTGATGCAGTAAGTCTTGGATGGGTTTTAAACAGCTTCGCCCTTTCTACAGGTATCTTTCTATTAATTTCAGGAAGGCTGGGAGACCTTTTTGGCAGGGTAAGGATCTTCTTTATAGGAATGATACTCTTTACACTAACAACCCTGCTCCTCGTTTTTTCGCAGAGTATAACTATGCTGCTTGTCATCCGTGTCTTTCAGGGCATTACAAGTGCCATGGTATTTGGCACCATCATGGCTATAGTGACAGGTTCCATAAGCCAGGGCGAGAGGGGCATGGCAGTAGGTATAAACCTGACATCAACATATACAGGGCTTTCTTTGGGGCCCCTGTTGGGCGGCCTATTAATTCAGCATTTTGGCTGGCGCAGCGTCTTCCTTTCGCTAATTCCTTTTTTGATTATCACCATAGTACTTATAAAGATCTACTTAAAAGATGATCCTTCACAACTCTCCGGCGGGAAATTCGATTTTAAAGGTTCTGTAGTTTATGCCATAGCACTTCTTGCCTTTATGTATGGTTTTTCTGAACTTCCGTCCTTTACAGGCTGGGTATGTCTTGGCATAGGATTTATCTTTGGAATTATTTTTATCTTTATGGAGCTAAAAACCAAAAACCCCATTTTTGAATTTCGCCTAATACTAAAAAACCGCATGTTTGCGTTTTCTTCAATGGCGTCAATTATCATTTACACATCCATAGGCACCATAGGTTTTTTTAACAGCCTCTATTTGCAGCATATTAAAAACCTCGATGCCACAACTACGGGCTTAATCATGATCACACAGCCCCTTGGCACAGCTCTCCTCTCTGTTGTTGCCGGCAAGCTTTCTGACAGGATAAATCCCGGCATACTCGCATCCATAGGCATGGGTATAGTCGCCATAGGTCTATTCCTCTTTAGCCTTGTTAACGAGGCGTCTCATATAATTTACATGGTTTCGCTTCTTGCCATTATAGGGCTTGGTTTTGGGCTTTTTTCTTCGCCTAACACCAACGCTATTATGAGTTCAGTGGAAAATAAATACCTTGGAATTGCCTCCGGCACACTTGGAACCATGAGAACCATAGGGCAGATGCTCAGCATGGGTACAGTGGTTATGCTCTTTTCCTTCTTTATGGGGCGCGAAGTGATAAATCCTTCCATATACCCTGAACTTCTTAGCGCCATTAGAGCCGGTTTCCTTGTGTTTTCCATACTCTGCGGTCTGGGTGTCTTTGTTTCACTGGCAAGGAACAAGAGAAAATAACCAAAATTTTATGATATTAATAAAAATTTGCATTTTTCCCCATTTTGTCATATAATATATAAGTACCCATAGGAGAAGACGTGACCAAAAGAGATTTCCCAAAAATCCACTTCTACGATCAGGATTTTGTCGATATTTATGATAAAACCTGGGCCTGGATACAGGATAATTGGAACACCGGAAGTGAAAACAGCGAAATTGAGGGAAAATTCTTTTCATATCCCGCAAGTCCTGTAATTCACCAGGCAGATGCAATATTTTCTTCATTTTTTCTCGTTTATTCCAATAGGATTTATCAGGCAAATCCAACTTTGGACATATTTTACCAGCGTCAGGAGCCAAATGGAGCCATACGCTCCACTTATAACATAGAAACAGGCCTCCCCATTGTGGAAGAAGACAATCCCGAGGGTCTTGGTCTGCCCCTTTTTGCCTGGGCGGAGTTCAATCTCTACCATAAATCAGCTAATAAAAAGCGTATAAAAGATGTAATTCCCATACTCCACAAGTACAATGAATGGATAGATTCGGTTTACAAGCAGCCAAATGGTCTTTATAAAGTCCCCCTTAGTGCCACCGGGATGCCCAACTCTCCCAGGGAGAAGGCAGTTTATCCGCTTGATTTTAACACTATGATGGCTGCCAATGTGCTTTATCTTTCTGCAATGGCGGATATCTTAAACGACAAAGAAGCTAGTTTCCAGTATAAAAAGCAGTACTTTGCCTTAAAGACAAGAATTAATTCCCTAATGTGGAATAACGAAGACGGTTTTTACTATGATATTGATAAAAATGAAAAACAGTTAGGCGTAAAAACCATTGCAGCTTACTGGCCCTTGCTTGCAGAAATTCCCAATGACGATAAGGCGGAGCTGTTAATTAAAAGACTTGCTGACCCAAAATATTTTGGCGCTCCTCATCCCTTTCCTACCTTATCACTGTCCGAAAAAACTTTTGAAGAAAATGGTCATGGTTACAGGGGTTCAGTCTATCCCCACCTGACCTTTATGGTGATTAAGGGACTCGAGCGCTACCAGCGCTGGGAACTTGCACGTGAATGCGCAATACGCCATCTTTACTTTATCCTTGATTCCATGAGTCCCGATGGCAACCAAAACAAGGGCAAGCTTTGGGAGGCATATCTGCCTTTAAAAGAAGGACCTGCACTATGGCCGGGGAGACCGGATTTTCCCCGGCCGCAATATCTAACATATACGGCTCTTTCCACAATCTGTTTAACCATAGAAAATATAGTTGGGCTTTTTATTTCGCTTCCGCGCAAGACAGTGGATTGGGTTATACCAAACCTTGAAATTATGGGTATAGAGAACCTTTCACTTAAAAAGAATTTAATTACCATACTCTCCCAAAAGAGCGGAAGGGGCTGGGAGATTCACATGGAAAGTGAAAAACTCTATTATTTTACAATTAATATTTTAGGAAAGAAGAAAAAAACTCTTCCAATACCATCGGGCAAATGTTCGATGCTTATTGACAAATTATAGCGTTATGGAAACAAATAATCGTTTCACTGCAGTATTAGAAATTGGTTCCACAGGTATAAGACTTGTTCTTGCTGAATTTTTCCAAGATGGCAGGTGGCAGGCTCTGGACAGGGCAAGTAAACCTGTAGCTCTGGGCAGAGATGTATTTACAACAGGACAGGTCTCCCGTGAATCATTTCTTGAGTGCATATCTTTAATAAAAAATTTCCGCGAATTTCTGCAGGGCTGGGGCATAACAGATAACGATATCTACGCCATAGCGACAAGTGCACTAAGGGCTGCGCGTAACAGGGATGTATTTGTAGACAGGGTAAGGCAGGAAACCGGCTTAAACGTAAACATAGTAGAAGGCATAGAAGAAAACCGCCTTATGTACCTTGCCGTGCGTTATGCGATAAGAAACGATCTCCCGCTTTTTACCCGTGCAAACTCCATGATACTGGAAATAGGCGGCGGCTCTACGGAGATCATGCTCCTTCGCCGCGGGCAAATGGTAGCGGCTCACAGCCTGCAGCTGGGTACCATATTAATAGACCAGGCGTCAAAGATATGGTCTTCCCGTGTGCATGAAAGGTTTGTAAGCGAGAATATACGTAACTATTCGGGCATGCTTTCTTCGGAGCTTGATTTCGCACATGTCAGAACTTTTATTATTGCCGGTTTTGACGCAGGACTTGGAGCAATGAACATAGGAGTTAACCTAAACGAGCACTGTGTTATAGTTTCGCGGGAGGCTTTTACCGAATTTGTACGCACTGTTCAGGACTACACAATAGAAGAATGTATGGAACGTCTGCAGATTCCCTATTGGGAAGCGGAAAGTTTTATCCCTGCCATTTTGGTTTACAAGCTCCTTCTTGACAGAACGGGCGCTACTCAGGTTGTTATTCCCCGTGTTTCAATACGTGAAGGTATACTCATTGATCTTGCAAGGGGCGTAGATCCCGCTTTGCAGGAAGAGTTTTTCTCGCAGATACTTGCCTCTGCCATTAACCTTGGCAGAAAATACCACATAGACGAAAGGCATTGCCGCCATGTCGCGCGCCTTTGCATGATACTCTTCGATTCCCTAACGCAGGAACATGGAATGGGACGCCGTGAAAGAATGATGCTGGAAGTTGCAGGAATGATACACGAAATTGGTAAATTTATATCAAATTCAAGCCATAACATTCACGGCCAGTACTTAATTGCCAATTCTGACATTTTCGGCCTAAGGCGCGAAGAACTGGACCTTATAGGTAACGTTATACGCTATCATAGGGGAGAAGTGCCTTTGTCTTCTGATATAGATTACATAGCCTTGCAAAGGGAAGAACGCATCCTTGTTTTAAAAATGGCGTCTATTCTGCGCGTTGCAGATTCTCTTGACAAGGGACATTCACAGCAACTCATTCTTGCAAATATAGAAAAGAAAAACGAAACATTGCTTCTTCATACGGAAGGTTCAAGAGACCTCTCCATGGAGCTTATGGGTCTGGAAGAAAAAGGCGGCATGTTCCAGGATGTGTTCGGCTACAGGGTGGTATTAAATTGATAAACGATACAGTACTGCTAAATAGAGAATTATCCTGGATAGATTTTAACGAACGTGTTCTTGGCGAAGGCTTAAGAAAGGAGCTTCCTCCGCTTGAGCGCTTAAAATTCCTTTCCATAGTTTCGTCTAACTTTGATGAATTTTTTATGGTAAGGGTTGCTTCAATTAAACGCGCAATGGAGATTGACAGCGAGCGCAGTATTGCAGAGCAAGGTATTGTGGGGCAGGGTGCAGCCCAGCAAAGTCCTGTAGATGATAATTTTGCAAATCTCCTATTGGCAATTACAGACAGGGTCAGAAGAATAATAAAACGTCAGTCGGATGCATTAATAGGGGATGTACTCCCCGCTCTCTCTTTGGGCGGGCTCTCGATTAAATCTCCAGATAGCTGGACAGAAAAGCAAAGGGATTACCTGGAAAGCTTCTTTGTAAGGGAAGTTTATCCCCTCTTAACACCGCTTCGTCTGGGCGAAAACGATCCCCTTCCATCATTGGATAACTACTCTCTTTATGCTGCATTTTTGCTGGAAGAAAACGAAACACTCTCCGAAGATTACAAGGAAGAAGATGTAATGGTCTCCGTTATGCGCATCCCGCTTACTCTGGAAAGACTTATATGGCTGCCAAAGGAAACTTCGTTTACCGACGATCCATTATCTGAAATTTCAATGCAGTCTAACTGTGTTCTTCTTGAAGATTTAATCAAGACATGGGGAGGGGAGTACCTTCACAGCGGTTATAAGATTACAGAAAAAATGATCTTTAAATTAAATAAGGATGCTGACATTTCTGTTGATGAAAAGCGTGATGAAGATTTTATTATCGCCATGGCAGAAGTCCTTGAAAGCCGCGAAAGATCTCTTCCCGTGCGCATGGTATACACAGCCGGAAGCAGAAAACTTCGCAACCTTATTGCACGCCGCCTTTCTCTTGGGCGTAACGATCTTTTTCCTGTAAAAGGATTTTTAAACCTAAACGAGATTTATGAACTTATAACAGGCTTTGATCACTTAAAGGTAAAACCCTGGAAGATACATCCTCACCCTGCTTTTTCCGAAGAAGAAAGCATCTGGGACAGTATAAGCAAACAGGACATACTCCTTCACATGCCTTACCAGTCCTTTGATCCTGTTGTGCGCTTTTTCCAGGATGCCGCAAGCGACCCTCAGGTATCCGCCATAAAAACTGCACTTTACAGAACATCAGGTGATTCACCCATTATACATGCTCTTGAGCAGGCAAGCCTTGCAGGGAAGCACGTAACGGCGGTTGTGGAACTAAAGGCAAGGTTTGATGAAGGCCGGAACATCTCCTGGGCAAACAGGCTGGAAAAAGCCGGTGTTATTGTCGTATACGGTCTTGCCAGGCTTAAAATTCATGCCAAAGCAACTATAGTTATGCGAAAAGAGTATGACCGCATAAAGCGTTATGTGCACCTTTCTACAGGAAACTATAACGACAGAACTGCAAAGTATTATGAAGACCTAAGCATTTTTACAGTCAGGGAAGATATAGCATATGACGCAGGGCTGCTTTTTAACATGATAACAGGTTATTCAGCGGCTCAGGCAATGTCCCGCTTGGTAATTGCGCCTATAGCCCTAAAGCGGAGGCTCCTTGAGCTAATAAAAAGGGAAATCAGCCGCTCAAGCCCCGAAGCACCCGGTAGAATCACAGCTAAAATGAATGCCCTTGTTGATGCCGATGTTATACGAACGCTTTACCAGGCTTCACAGGCAGGGGTAAAAGTTCAGCTCTTTGTAAGGGGTATCTGCATGCTGCTCCCCGGTGTGGCAGGGCTTTCAGAAAATATACAGGTTAATAGTATTATAGATCACTACCTTGAACACTCAAGAATTTACTACTTTGCAAACGGCGGAGATCATGAACTATACCTTGCAAGTGCAGACTGGATGCCGCGTAACCTTGAACGGCGGGTAGAGTTCATGTTCCCCATACTCGATAAAAATCTTCAAAAAAATATTTTTGACATTATGGAAGCTTACGCCAAAGACAATACCCATAGCTGGTCTTTATTAGCGGATGGCTCCTGGAGCAGAAAAGAAGCATCAGCAGGTGAGGAAAACTTCCGTGCACAAATTTACTTCCAGTCCCGCGCTGCAATAGCCCAGGCAGAGGAAAGCCCCGATCCTGGCAGAGGTGATTTTATCGTTAGGCGCAGTCCGCCAAGCAGGTTGTAGAAAAGATGCAGATATTCGGCAGGCGTAACTGCAATGTTACAAAAAAGGCGGAGCGCTTTTTCAGCGAGAGGAGAATAAGCTACCACTTTGTCGACCTTGCAAAACATACACCCAGCCCCGGTGAGCTGGAAAACATAATGCGAAGTATGCCTGCAGGTGAAAAGCTAATAAACACAGAGAGCTCTGCATACGAAAAGCGCGGGCTTGCCTATATGGACTATGATGAAGCAGTAGAAATCCTTGCCAACCCGCTCTTAATGCGTACTCCCGTAGTAAGAGAAGGCACCATTGTAATTATTGGGAACAATGAAGCCGAATGGAAAGCTCTGACAGATAAGATCAAGAAAAATTAAAAGGATAAAATTATGAAAAAGAAAATTGCTTTTATTTTTACTTTTATTTTAATTTGCTTTTCTGTAACAAGCTGTATCTCTTTTATGGTGGGAGCAAGCAATTACGATTTGCCACGCATTACCATTGTAAATAATACAGGTTACAGGGTGGATTCTATACACTTTACCCCTACTTCAGACAGATCTTGGGGTCCTGACAGGACATCATATAATCAGGTACTTAGAAATGGACAATCCGTTACCCTTAACCTGCCTTATCCTATTAGTCAGTATAATAGATATGATTTTTTATTAATTGATCTTGATGGTGACGGGTATACGAAGATGAATGTAAGCCTGCGCGGCGGAGAAAGGATAGTTTTTACCTTTAGTGACTTTGTCGCCAAAAGGTTTTAATTTTATGGTGCTGCTTCACCTCAAACCACTAGCGAAAATAGGCGACTGTCACATATAATAAGTTATGAAAAATAATTTTAGAATGTGTTTGGCTGAGTTTATTGGGACGGCAGTCCTGGTTTTTATGGGCTGCGGCAGTGCGGTATTTTTGGGCACAGCTAGCTCCGGCGGTCACCTTGCAGTTGCCCTTGCTTTTGGTTTATCTCTAATGGTCATGATCTATGCTATAGGGAATGTATCGGGCTGTCACATAAACCCTGCAGTGACTTTTGCGGCATTTATGGACAACCGCATAAACGGCATGACCTTCTGTGTTTACATAATCTCGCAGCTAAGTGGAGGAATAGCCGGCGCTGCTTTACTAAAGCTGCTTTCCGATATGGTCGGGATTGATCGTACAGGCGCTCTTGGTGCAAACCTTGCAGCCGGAGCGGGCGGTACCGGTGGCACTTTTATTATTGAAGGAATTTTAACATTCATCTTTATATTGACCTTATTGAATGTTACCATTGATTCATCCAAAAGCTCTGTAATAGGTATAATACTTGGCATGACACTTACACTCGTTCACATAGTGGGCATACCTCTAACCGGAACATCCGTTAATCCCGCGCGCAGTATAGGACCTGCTATTTTTGCCGGCGGTCAAGCTTTAAATGATCTCTGGATTTTCATTGTCGCACCTCTGGCGGGTGCTGTTCTTGCGACTTTGATCTATAAAGGTTTAAAGTTCAGAAGATAAGCTCTTAAGTTCACTTTCCTTTAGTACCTCTAGGAATTCCTCTGTACTTTTTACCGAGCAGAGCTTTTCAAAATACACCTTATCTCTTGATATCTTGGTGAGAGCAGCAAGGGATTTTAGGTAGTGTGGACCGCCTGTGCTGCTTGAGATCATCAAGGTCATCATGCGAAGCTGCATTCCATTTTGGGGAATAGCTTTGGTAGGTATACCAAAGGCAATCACAAAACCCTCGTAATCTTTTAATCTTGCATGAGGTATAGACAGGCCGGAGGGGAGCAGGGTTCCGCCTATATCTTCCCTTATATGGATAGTCTTTATTAAACTATGCTGATTAATAGGCAGTTCAATACCTGCCTCATAGATTTTTTCTACCAGTGTATGTATTAAATCATTTTTGGATTTGCAGGCTGCCTGCGGCAGTATTAATTGAGGTAAAATTATTTCGCACAAACTCATATAAAATTATGTACTAGCGCGGACTACTTGTCAACAGCTTTGGAAGTCTTGACGGCCTTGCTCATAGATATTAGTACCCTGCGAGTCTATTGCCACAACAAGGGGGAGTTTTTCAACTAAAAGTTCGCGTACAGCTTCTGTGCCTAACTCTTCAAAGGCAATCACTCTGGAGGACTTTACACACTTAGCCATGAGTGCTGCAGCGCCGCCTATGGCTGCAAAGTAGATTCCGCCATGCTTGATTATGGCTTCCACAACCGCCGGAGCACGGAGGCCCTTGCCTATCATCACCTTCATTCCCCTGGAGATCAAAAGCGGTGAGTAAAGATCCATGCGGCCGGCGGTGGTGGGGCCTACTGAGCCTATTACTCTGTCCGGCTTTGCAGGGGCAGGACCTGCGTAAAAGACAGTCTGGTTTTCCGCCCTGCCATTTTTGTCTTTTGTAAAAATGTTGTCGAGAAGTTTTAAGTTTTCCTCCGATAACTTTGTTCCTGCTTCCAGCAGCTCCGATATCTTTTTATGAGCGGCATCGCGAGCGGTAATAATTTTCCCGCTAAGAAGTACCATGTCGCCTGCCTTTAAGCTGGCTATGACCTCGTCCGAAAGCGGAGTACTAAGCTCATTGTCGCCTATGGGTGTTTGTAATTCTATCATTGTAATATTCCCGATGCATGCCTTGTGACATGACAGCCCACGTTTACAGCTACAGGCAGACCTGCAATGTGGGTTGCGAAAGTTTCTATGTGAACGCCTAGGGCTGTGGTTCTTCCGCCAAAGCCTGCGGGGCCTATGCCCAGCTTGTTTATGCTCTCAAGGAGCTCAACCTCTACACCCTTCCAGAACTTGTCATTGTTGTATGTACCAAGAGGACGGAGCAGCGCTCGCTTTGCAAGCATGGCGCATTTCTCCACAGTGCCGCCCACTCCAACTCCAACAATGATGGGAGGGCAGGGGTTGGCACCGGCTATGGAGACAGTGTCGATCACAAATTTTTTTACCCCTTCTATTCCAACTGAAGGAGTCAGCATCTTAAGAGCGCTCATGTTCTCGCTGCCAAAGCCTTTGGGTGCCACTGTGATCTTTAGTTTATCTCCTTTAACAATCTCGTAATGAATTACTGCCGGAGTGTTATCCTGAGTATTGATCCTGTCTATAGGGTCTTTGACTATGGAATTTCTTAAGTAGCCCTTTTTGTAACCCTGCCTTACACCTTCGTTGATGGCTTCTTCCAGATCAACAACGCTGCTTCCTGTAATGTGCACATCCATTCCCACTTCGACAAAGACAACAGTCATGCCCGTGTCCTGGCAGATGGGAACCTGCTCCTCTCTTGCTATGCGTGCGTTTTCTATCAGGCTCTGCAAAACATTTTTTCCCACTTCAGATTCTTCCGTTGCAAGAGAACTATGCAGAGCCTCCTCTATGTCGCTGTTGAGATTGCAGTTAGCCTTGATGCAAAGGTCGGCAACCAGCTTTATAATTTCGTCAGTATTAATTTCTGTCATTGTCTTTCCTAAATTATGCTTGGCCTGTTAAGATCATCATCACCCTGATTCTCAGAGCTAATTAATCCGACTAAAGAGTAAGTGTTGTTGAGTCTGTCATATGTATAGTTGTTTAAAAGACGAAAGTACTCTATCTCGTTTGTGTTCTTAAGATGTATGCGCGGGCCGTTGCATTTTACAGGTTCAAAGTCTCCTATCTGTATATGATCTTCATCATAGTATGCAACATCAAGATGCATGTCTATTAATTCCCGTATGCGCGCTTCGAGTTTTGCAAGGTCTATGTCGGGCTTTTCGTCGAAGACAAGGACAAAGCCGCGCCTTACATCTGAGTTCCTCCAGCTATGATTTATGTTGTACTCCCTTTCGAGTATCATGGTTGCAATGTCTTCGGCGGTGTGAACCATCTTTCTGTACTTAAGCGAAGTGTGAACGAGATCGCTTATGTCCTTGGGCAGTGGACCAAAGACCCCAGGCCTCGTGACGAGTATCTCCTCACCTATGCCTATCATGATCTCCGCATTTATTTTGAGGGCAGGGTAGAGTATGTCAAAGTGTTCGATGATAACCCGCCTGCCATTCTCTATCGCGTTACGCACGAAGGTAACTATTTCGTGCATCTGGGTAAAGGCAGTTTGAAAACGCATATCAAGATGAAAGGTTGAAGTTTCCTTTAGCCCCTCAAAGTGATTTTGTATCTGCATTTGCATCTGCATTACCTTGTGAGGGTTAAGTCCCTCATCATCGTTGACAAGCTCAAGCCCGGGGAACATTCCCTTGATAAGCGATGATTTGCCTGAACCGGCGTCTCCTATTATCCCTATGAGTCTGTCTTCGAAGCTCAAGTGTCTTTGGGAAATCTCTTCGCCCAAAAATAAAAGTCTCTCCCTTCCCCTTGGAGCAAAGTAAACTGAATAGAAAGCCGCAGTGTGTATTATGCTTCTCATCTTTTTTATCCTGCTACTTCAAATTCCAGACCGAGAAGAGGCGCGTGCTGCTGCGCTCCATAAACGTCTGTCTCTCCAAGATTGCCCGAGCATATAGGGCGCTCTATAGTGATCTTGATCGCCTTGGCAGGATCAAAGTTTATGACTTCCATCACCTTGTCCTCTTCTATTCCATAGAGCTTTGCAAACATTTTTGAATTAAAAACTTTTGCCGCCGCAAGCTTTTTGTACATAGCCTCTTCCTTAAAGATGATGTCAAAGGTGAGCTCGTAGGGACCTGAT
>Ga0099364_10011544_pt1 | contig 12056 bp, 5 predicted proteins | sample TergutTh196P3_FD_73070 | JGI IMG/M metagenome (GOLD analysis project Ga0099364, IMG submission 73070) | Microcerotermes parvus P3 segment gut microbial communities from Pointe-Noire, Republic of the Congo - Th196 P3 | ecosystem: Host-associated > Arthropoda: Insects > Digestive system > Gut ...
ATAAAACCATCGCTCCGGTTAAATCCGGGCAATGAGAAAAAAATTGGAGCGGGAAACGGGATTCGAACCCGCGACCTACGGCTTGGAAGGCCATCGCTCTAGCCAACTGAGCTATTCCCGCTTTTCTTTTATTCGCCTCTCACAAATGGTCGGGGCGAAAGGATTTGAACCTTCGACCCTCTGCTCCCAAAGCAGATGCGCTAAACCAGGCTGCGCTACGCCCCGTCTTATTTCTATAATAACATGCCAACTCAATGGTGGAGCTGAGGAGATTCGAACTCCCGGCCTCTTCCGTGCGAGGGAAGCGCGCTCCCAGCTGCGCTACAGCCCCAGCAAAACAACAAAAACGATTATACATGACTATACTCGTACGTCAAGAGGGATGAATCATATTCAACAAAATACTGAAGGCAAAGAAATATTTGAATTACGCTACGGGGAATCATCCCCGCAGCGCTTTGATCCCGTATAAAAATTATGAAACTAAAGTATTGGGTCCCATCTTGCATATAAAATGAGAGAACTTCTTACATAAATAGTTTCATTTTCTGCGAAATTATTACCACTCCCATCGCTTTCAGTATTCCAGCCAATAAATCTGAAATACATTCCTCTATCGTAGCCTTGGCTTTGAAGAGTGTAGAAGGTGTAAGGTTCTACGTTTACTACCTTTATCTCGCCAGTTCCTCCGTTAGGATGATACGTTATAGTAAACTCCACTTGTCTCCATTGCGCGTAAAGAGTTATTGACGTGGTTAAATAAATAACCTGATTATTTGAATATGGAACTCCAAATCCGTCCGCCCTTGTGTTCCACCCGTCAAAAATGAACCCATCCCTGTCGTAGCCTTGATCTTGAATGGTATAGTTAGAATTTGGGGTAACGCTCACAATATTTATATCGCCCGAGCCGCCGTTTGGATCATATGTTACGCTCAACTGCGAGCATTGTTCCCATTGCGCGTAGAGAGTTAACGAAGCGGTTAAATAAACAACCTGATTATTTATGTATGGAAATCCAAATCTGTCTGCTCTGGTGTTCCAGCCGACGAAAACATAGCCGTCCCTTGTGTAGCCTTGATCCTGAATAGTATAGGGGGAGTTGGGAGAAACGTTTTCTACTTTCACGTCGCCTGAGCCACCATTTGGATCGTAGGTAACAGTCAGCTGCGGGCATTGTTCCCATTGAGCGTAGAGAGTTAACGAAGCGGTTAAATACACAACCTGATTATTTATGTAAGGAATTCCAGTTCTGTCCGCTCTGCTGTTCCAACCGATGAAAACATAGCCATCCCTTGTGTAGCCCTGATCTTGAATAGTGTAGGGGGAGTTAGGGTTAACGTTTTCTACTTTCACGTCGCCTGAGCCGCCGTTTGGATCATATGTAACAGCCAACTGCGGGCATGGTTCCCATTGGGCGTAGAGAGTTAACGAAGCGGTTAAATAAATAACCTGATTATTAATGTATGGAATTCCGGTTCTGTCCGCTCTGGAGTTCCAACCGGCAAATACATAACCGTCCCTTGAGTAGCCCTGATCCTGAATAGTGTAAGGGGTGTTAGGGGTAATGCTCTCTACTTTAACGTCGCCCGAGCCGCCGTTTGGATCGTAGGTAACAGCCAACTGCGGACATGGCGCCCATTGGGCGTAGAGAGTTAATGAAGCGGTCATATAAATAACCTGATTATTTATATAGGGAATTCCCAATCCGTTTTCTCTGGTGTTCCAACCGGCAAAAACATAGCCGTCCCTTGAGTAGCCCTGATCGCTGATAGTATAGTTGGTATTTTGAGCGACGGCTATTACATTGATTTCGCCTCTTCCGCCATTTGGATCATAGATTACGTACAACGACGGTTTTGGATCCGGTTTCCACTGGGCGTAAAGCGTTATGGAATCTGTCATATAAATAACTTGATTATTTGAGTATGGAACTCCTAGCCCGTTTTCTCTTGTGTTCCAACCGGTGAAAGTATAGCCGTCCCTTGAGTAGCCCTGATCGCTGATAGTATAGTTGGTACTATGAGCGACGGTTATTACATTGATTTCGCCACTCCCGCCATTTGGATCATAGATTACGTACAACTGCGGCTTTGGATCAGGTTTCCACTGGGCGTAAAGAATGATGGTACTAGTTACATAGATAGTTTGATTATTTGAGTAAGAGATCCCTGAGCCGTCTGATCTGGTGTTCCAGCCGCTGAAAGTATAACCATCCCTGGTGTAGCCTTGATCTTGAATAGTATGGATATTATTTGAGCCAACTGGCGCCACATTCAGCGAGCCTATCCCCTCGTTAGGATCGTAGACAACGTACAACGTCGGTTTGGGGTCCGGTTTCCACTGGGCGTAAAGAGCGATTGAAGCAGTCACATAAATGATTTGGTTAGAGGCGTAAGGAATTCCTAATCCGTCGGCTCTGGTGTTCCAGCCGGAGAGAGTATAGCCGGGTCTGGTGTAGCCCTGATCCCGAATGGTATATATGCCATGATTGTCGACATATTCAATTTTGATTGAGCCAACGCCGCCGTTGGGGTAATATGTTACGGTCAACTGCGGACAAGGCGTCCATTGGGCGTAAAGAGTTATGGAAGCTGTTATGTAGATAACTTGATTATTAGAGTAAGGAACTCCTAGCCCATCAGGTCTGGTATTCCATCCGCTAAAAACATAACCGTCTCTAGCGTAGCCCTGATCCCGGATTGAATAAGAGGTATTTGGAATGACGTTAACAATATTAACCTCGCCCGTTCCTCCGTTTGGATGATATGTCACGGTCAACTGCGGACATGGCGTCCATTGAGCGTAAAGAGCTATGGAAGCTGTCATATAGATAACTTGATTATTAAAGTAAGGAACTCCTAACCCATCAGGTCTGGTGTTCCAGCCGCTAAAAACATAACCGTTTCTGGAGTAGCCTTGATCCCGGATAGTATATGAGGTATTTGGAATGACGTTAACAATATTAACCTCGCCCGTTCCTCCGTTTGGATGATAGGTTACCGCCGTCTTTGCTTTAGTATAGAGATAAATTATGGTTTTTGTTTCTCTGGCTTTGATGGTTCCGGAAGCCGGAGCGCTGCCAAAGGATAATGTCCCAGGACCATAATTCGGGAATGTTAACGGCAAATAAGGACCGTATTTTCCGTAATGAATGGTAAAGCTTTCCTGTTTCAGAATCACTAAATTGTCAGCGTCCCTGTGTTCTACTTTAATGGTTGCGGAGCATGTAAACAGGTTTATGATTATGGAACGAATCTTATCCAATGGCGTACAATTGCATGGCAAGTTGAAGATAGAGTCGCCTCCGGCAATCATGCTATAGCCGGAGTCAGCCGCAGACGCAACTTGAGTAGGTAATAGGAACGTCAAGAACAAACATGATGCAATCAATGCGAACAAAACCATTTTGTTCATAGTCAGCGCTATTTTTCTCATTTTGATTAATCCCTTCTCTTAAATTTTTACATTCAAATGATTACCGATTTGATATCAGTTTGTGAATAAACGCATATTGCAATACTTAACCGGTTTTATTAACTCGGAAACGACAAGAATAAACGTTTTTCAAATTGACTGAATCGTTTTAATGCAATTGTTTAAAAGAGCAAAATACATTAATGCTTTGTAATAAAATGATGTTTTTGAGATTTTGATTTTGAGAACTAAATTGTTTTTGGAAAACTTTTCTACGCTATGCCTCTGAGTGTTCTTCTTGCGGATTTCTGTAATGTGTTTGTAGTATTGTTGCTAATATAACATTCATAAATGGTGGAACATAGTATAAACACACATAATATACCTCCCTGTATTATTCCTTCGAGTGCATCCATGCTTTTGAGAAATTATGTCAATCGTACTTCAGGATTATAATGTTGCAAATTAAAAAATCTTAGTTAAATATTTGATATGATTTACTTTTTCTCCTTTCTTATAATATTCGTTTTTTGCTCCAATATAAACCGGAAGCGTCACCTCCTTGTCGTGTATTTTCTCATAAATCCAAATTTTAGTAAAGGAAATAAAAATCAAGAGAAAACCTGATTAACTGCGCGCAAATAATAAATCCCCCGCCCGTTACGCTATTTAACTGGCGGGGGATTATTTTTTAGATTATTATTTGCCTCGGGGCTAAATCCCTCTTCTCCACTGAGCGTAAAGAACGATGGTATCAGTCACAAAGATTCTATCGCCATTTTCGTATACAAGTCCAAGACCATTTGGCAAGGTGTTCCAGTTGGCGAAGTTATACAAGTACATAGTATAGCCCTGATCCACAATTGTATAGTAACTGTTTCGAGGTACGGGAACTATATTGACCATACCTTCGCCGCCGTTTGGAGTATAGATTACAAACACCTGACCTGAATCCGGCGGATACAGGTAAGTGATGTTTATGGTTTCACCGTCGCGAATAGTTCCTTGGTGGGGGTCGCTGTAGCTTGCCAGATAGCCGGCGCCATAACCCGCAAAGGTTTTAGCGTTGTAAGGTCCGTAACTACCAGGGGCGACCGGGTGGACTCCTTGCGGTTCCAAGAGGTTTCCGGTAACGGCGTCCCTATGAAATTCATTAATGGTCGCTTCTTCTTCTCCAAAGATGCCTGAGCCTACCCACACCGCCGGATAAATGAACCCGCGCGCGGTGGTGGCAGTAGCGCTCACATGGTACTGGAAAACCGCGCCGTGATAGGTGTTATTGCTTAATGTGGCAGCTGTTTCCTTGACGTCGCCAGGCGAGCGAAGCCACATCCCATGACTATTCCCTGGAGGGAAGTTTATCTTATTATAGTTCTTTTCAGCAAGTAGATTACTCGGCTGCAGGGCGGGAGATACGCCTCGCACATAATGCACTTTAGATAAGAAGTTTGCGGCTTCTCCATAGCTTAGCGCAAAAGCAACGTCATCGCCTATTCCAACCTGATAAACGCTTGGTCTGCCGAATCCGTCGGTCAAGGCCGCTTTGGTTGTGCTAGTGCCAATATTGTAAGCCGCCGTGTTCTGCACAGTATATTTGCGCATTCTGGCGTCCCACGGGAGAACGTCGTACACGCCGGGTATATTGAGATTGTTTGGTATTGGCGTGCCGATGTTGAACCAGTGGTTAATATAATGACGAACGCGGGAGGTTAGATATTCATTTGACTTAAAATCGTAAGCATAATTGACGCTTTGCCATAGAGGATTATTGTAATTAAACTCTTGTTGATTTATGAAATTCTTACGCACAATCAGTGAAAATCCGTCGCTTTTCGCTATTTCCACCCACTCGGATATATCGCCGGTTTGCTTTTGGGTGAGTACCCTTCCGTCAACTACAACTGGTTGAGGAGGGATAACCATTGGCTTTTTCGGCGCGTTGCCAAAAATGTCCGAATCCACCCACAACGCCGGATAAATATACAGTTTTTGATTGTTAGCAACCGAATTTAATTGGTACTGAAAAACTGTGCCGATGTTGCTCATTCCGCCTGCTGTGGTATTATCGCCCGGCGAGCGAAGCCATACCCCATAGTTTGAATCCGTACCCGTTGGGATTACTATTTTTTTAAAGTTTTTCTGCGCGTTAGGAGGACTATCCCACAAAGCGGGCGCCTCGTTCCGCATAAAACGCATTATGGACGCATATTCCGCAGCTTCTCCAAAGCTCAACGCAAATGCAACGTCATCGCCAATGCCTACTTGATAAATAGTGGGCTTGCTTATACCGTCCGTCAACGATGCCCGATAGTTGGAAGTACCTATAGCGAGGCGCGTTGCGCTGCTCTGCATCGTGAAGTCGCGCAATCTGGCGGTCCAAGGGAGAACATCGTAAACGCCAGATATGCCAAGCTTGTTGGGTAACGGGATGCCGATGTTAAACCAGTGGTTGATATTATGACGGACGCGGGAGACCATATAGTCATTTTTCATATAATCATACCCGTAAGTGACGCTTTGCCACAAGGGGTTGCCGTAATTAAACTCTTGTTGATTAAGGAAATTCTTGCGTATAATCAAGGAGTATTTACCGTTTTGCGCAATCTCCACCCAATCGCATACGTCTCCGGTTTTATCTTTAGTTAGAATCCTGCCGTCAACAACAACAGGATTGCCAATAACCGCAGAAAAAGACCAATCTGCAGACTCTGCCTGAATCGGTAACAAACATAATAAAAACAGAACTGCTGTAACTACCGCGCGTTCAACTATTTTACATCTAAATAGTTGCGTGTTTCTCATTTTCTTTCATTCCTTTCATAAAGTTTAAATCATTGTTACTAGTTGCTTTAATCATACGCGCAAATATTAGTTCTGTTTTCCCCGTAATAATAAAGCCATACAATCTTTTGTTCCATTAGCGCAATACTACATGATAATTAAATTGTAGATATTAACCTGTTTATCACTCCTCTGGCCCATCTACCATAAAATGAAAATAAACAAATTAAAACAATGATGCACAACCTACTGATGAAAATCCATCTATCTTGAATTCTCTTGCACAGAATCAAACAAGAGTTTCTCTCCAGTAACGCTAACTGAGACAATAATCCTTAATTATCAAGATAAGGTAGATGAGGCAATATAATCTAAACTCAATTATACATTATTAAACGCAAAAAAGTCGGCTGCTTAATTATTAAACAGCCGACGTTTATATTAATAAATAGTTTTTACCTTATGCAATTTCTGAGTTTTGCTACAGGGCTAATACTTTCTTTTCCACTGCGCGTAAAGATAGATGTTTCCAGTAACATATATACTTTGACCATTGTTATATGTAAATCCACGACCGTCTGGATAGGTGTTCCAGTCGGCAAATTCATATAAGTCAAAAGTGAAGCCCTGATCTTCGATTGTATAGTAAGTATTCGGAGTAACGGCTACCATTCTTAGCACATTTGTTCCGTCAGGGTAATTTGAATTATAGTATACATACACCGGCGGTATATACGGCGGATACAAGTAAGTAACGCTCTTGGTTTCACCCGCGTTAACGAAGCCTACATGAGGGTCGCTGTCAGGGGCTAAATAACCTGAGCTGAAACCAGTAAAAGCTCTAGCGTAGTATGGACCGTAATTACCAGGGGCGATTTCGTAAATTTCTTCTTGCAGAAGGTCGCGAGTATCGGCATTCCTGTGAAATACTCTGATGGTAGCCATCGGTATATACGGCGGATACAGATAAGTAACGCTCTTGGTTTCGCCCGCGTTAACGAAGCCTACATGAGGGTCGCTGTCAGGGGCTAAATAGCCTGAGCTGAAACCTGTAAAAGCTCTAGCGTAGTAAGGACCGTAATTACCGGGGGCAATTTCGTAAATTTCTTCTTGCAGAAGGTCGCGAGTATCGGCATTCCTGTGGAATACTCTGATTGTAGCCATCGGTATATACGGCGGATACAGGTAAGTAATGCTCTTGGTTTCATCCGCGCTAACGACGCCTATATGAGGGTCGCTGTCAGGGGCTAAGTAACCTGCGCCGAAACCTGTAAAAGTTTTAGCGTTGTAAGGACCGTAATTACCGGGGTCGATTTCGAAAATTTCTTCTTCCAGAAGGGCACGAGTATCGGCATTCAAGTGGAATACTCTGATGGTAGCCTTGTCTTCTCCAAAGATGCCTTCTCCTACCCACAACGCCGGATAGATAAACCCGCGCGAGTTGGTGCTAGTAGCGTCAACATGCATTTGGAAAGCCGTGCCGTTATATTCGTTACTGCCTAATGCAGCCGCATGGTTAGCGAGGTCTCCAGGCGAGCGAAGCCACATACCATTATTAACTCCTGAAGGTACGGAGATTTTATTGTAATTATTCACTGCAATTGGAGTGCTCGGTTGCTGGGCGGGAACCGCGTTTCGTATAAAATGCGCTTTAGATAAGTAGTTTGCGGCTTCTCCATAACTTAACGCGAAAGCAACGTCATCTCCAACGCCAGTCTGATAAATGCTAGGTCTGCTTAATCCCGTGTTCAAGGATTCCTTGGTGGTGCCAGTGCCAATATGGTATACCGCATTACTTTGCATTGTAAATCTGCGTAATCTTGCGTCCGGTCCGAGAACGTCGTATACCCCTGGTATGTTGAGCGTGTTGGGTATTGGGGTGAGGATATTGAACCAGTGGTTGATATAACGACGAAGACGAGAGGTCAGATAGTCGTTTGACTTAAAATCATAACCATAATTGATGCTTTGCCATGGAGGATTATTGTAATTAAACTCCTGAATATTTATAAAATTCTTGCGCACAATAAGTGAATAGCCGTTGCTTTGCGCAATTTCCACCCACTCGGACACGTCGCCGGTCTGTTCTTTGGTGAGGACCCTGCCGTCAACTGCAAAAGACGCGGGGGGTATAATCACAGGTTTTTTTGCCTCGTTTCCAAAAATAGCCGAATCCACCCATACCGCCGGATATATAAATCCTTGTTCATTGGAAGTTTTAGGATTTAAGTAGGATTGATAAACTGTACCGTTGCTAGCCATTGAACTTGCTGTGTTATTACTGCCGGGCGAGCGAAGCCACATACTATATGTAATCGCTCCTGGACCTGTTGGGATTGCTATTTTTTCAAAATTTACCACTGCAAGAGGAGGACTAATCCGTATAGGACCATCCACGTTATGTATAAAACGCAATTTTGACGCATATTCCGCAACTTCTCCAAAGCTCAACGCGAATGTAATGTCATTGCCTATGCCGACTTGATATTTGGTCGGTTTGCTTATTCCATCTGTCAACGATTCCATTTGACTAGCGGTGCCGATAGCGCGAATCGTTGCATTGTGCTGCATCGTGTAGTCGCGCAATCTGGCGTTATATGGGAGAACATCGTACGCGCCTGATATGCCGAGAGTATTAGGTATTGGGGCGCCGACGTTAAACCAGTGGTTAAGATACTTGCGAACGCGCGAAGCGGAATACTCGTTATTCTGATAATCAAAACCATAAGTAACGTTTTGCCACTCGGGGTCGCCGTAATTAAACTCTTGTTGATTAAAGAAATTCTTACGAACAATCAAGGAGTATTTGCCGTTTCGCGCAATCTCCACCCAATCGGATACGTCGCCGGTCTTATCTTTCGTTAGAATCCTTCCATCAACTACTACAGGATTTTCTTTTACCGCAGAAAAAGACCAATCTGAGGACTCTGCTTGAATCGGTAACATAAATATAGAAAACAGAACTGCCACTATTGCCGCGCCCCAAATTTTTTTACTTTTTATCAATGATGTATTTTTCATTTTATTTCATCCCTTTCTTATAATAATAAAATTAATTAAACTAAATAATATAATAATAAAACCGATGCTATGTTTAGCTTGCTGATGAAATTTGTTTCCTCCAATCTGAATCTGTTTCTATAGTAAAGAAAAAGTGTCGCTCTTTAGTCGCGCTTTTGAGGTATTTTTAAAACTGATGGATAATTTTTTTTCTCGAATCTGAATCTGTTTACATAATAACGAAAAAGAGTCGCTCTTTAGTCGCGCTCTTGAGGTATTTTGAAAATTAATGGATAAAATGATACGGTTTTTGAGAGAAAAAAAGGGAGTTACAACTCAAAACCCCCACCTCTTAACTTAAGGCGGGGGATGACAAAGTTAAACTTTTGTTTTTACCCTAATTTCAGGGTTTTGCTTCATGGTTAAAACTTCTTTTTCCACTGCGCGTAAAGAAACGTGGTATTAGTCACAAAGATTCTGTCGCCATTATCATATGTAAATCCAAGACCATCATGCATGGTATTCCAGTTGGCGAACTCAAAGTTGTCCATAGTATAGCCCTGGTCTTCAATTGTATAGTAAGTATTTTGAATTACAGGCGCTATATTGAACTTACCTTCGCCGCCGTTTTGATAATAGATTACATACACGATAGACGCCGGTTTTTGTTTCCACTGGGCAAAAAGAACAATGGAAGAGCTCATTTGAATAACCTGATTATTCGAGTAACTGGTTCCAGAACCGTCCGCTCTTGAATTCCATCCGTCAAAGACATAATTGGGGTCATTGTGGTAGTAGCCCTGATCTTTGATAGTATAGTACGTATTGGTGGCGACTTCGTCTATTGCGACGTCGCCAACGCCGCCGTTGGGGTCATAAATCGCGAACATTGTTGATGGCGCGTCTAGTTTCCACTTGGCGTATAGAGTGAGAGAAGTACTCATATAGACAAGCTGCCCATTTGTATAGTTTACTCCTGAACCGTCCGCCTTTGTGTTCCATCCGTCGAAAACATATCCACCCTTGGCGTATCCCTGATCTTGAATAGTATAGTAACTATTAGGGCTGACGGACACAACATTGATTAAACCAACGCCGCCGTTAGGGTCATAGGTTACTGCCAACGGGACTGGTTTCCACTGAGCGTAAAGAGTGAGCGCTGCTGTTATATAAACAACTTGATCGTTCGAATAAGGAATTCCTAATCCGTCCGCTCTGGAGTTCCATCCGTTTTGAGTATACCCGCTCCGGGTGTATCCCTGATTCTGAATGGTATAGTTGGTATTGCCGCTGATGGATACCACATTGACCGAGCCTGTTCCGCCGTTAGGATTATAGGTTACTGAGAATTTCTCTTCAAATAGCCCTATGCCCACCCACATCGCTGGACGATAGTGTCCATATGTGCCAATTACCGTATGCTGATATACGCGACCTTTAGTATTTTCATACGGGTTTCCGCCTGTGTAGGCAACGCAACCGGCAGCAATAGTTGATGATCCAAACCCTTCCGACCTTAGCCAGTAAGCGGGATTTGGGTCTGTAGAACCATTGCCCTTAGGAAGCAGTTTATTGAAGTTCGCAATTGCAATTCTTGAGCAGGCAATAACACTACCGGTCGTAGTAGCGTATTGTGTGCCGCAAAACTGCGCCGCCTCACCGAAACTGAGCGCAAAAGCTATTTCGTCGCCCTTGGGTGAAACCGTTCCATTTGGAATACTTAGGGCGCCGTTGAATGCTCCGACGGTACCTGTATAGGACATAGCAGCCGGGTTAATGTTGTTTCCAACTGCAAAATTGCGCAATCTGGCATTACTGGACAAAGTCTTGTTATACCAATTGTTAAGTTCTTTTCGCAAAACTGAAAATACATATTTATTATCAGCCAGATTTTTATGCTGATTATGGAAATATGTAAGTTTGGACGTTATTGGGTTCTTCCGGAGAATAAGGGCATAATCGCCGTATCTCGCAATTTCGATCCAATCGGATGTATCGCCGGTCAGACTTGTTGAGATAGTCCTTCCGTCAACGCCTTCGTGCTTAGCGGCAGCGGTTGCTGTTTGAACCGGCAGTAAGCAGATTATTAACAGAATTGCCGCTATTACTGCGCTAAAAACCTTTTTGTTTCTGAATAATGATGTATTAGACATTTTATTTCTTTCCTTTCATAATATAATAATGATATAGCTTACTAAACAAAATAAAAATAATATACTTATACTAAACATAAATAGAACCATATAAACCGCTGCTACGCTTAACCTACTGATGAAAAATTTCCCTCCAATCTAAATAATTTATAAATCAATTGAACAATGCTATACTGAACCTAATTGATGAAGTCGATCCCTCCAGTCATAAATTTTTCAATATAATAGCTAACAAGTGTCGCTCTTTTGTCGCGTTTTTGAGGTATTTTATAAATTGGCGGATAAAATGATTCGATTTATGAACCGTATAAAAGCGGTAGGGGTTGGCGTCCTCGACAACCCGTTCTGGCATTCGGAACGATCCCGCTATGAGATGTCACGCCGATTCAGTGAATACCAACATCCGGACGGCCGATCTCGGTCGTCCCGTTGGGGCTACTCCATCTCTCCTTCTTTTAAAGGGACAATTTCTATTTCAAGCCAGCCTTGACTGAACTCTGAATCATCCTTGAACAATGTGTCTATCCTCCTAATACCTTCCTGAAGATTTGACTCTTTTATCGTAGTCAACAACATGAGAAACTGATTTGGCGAGTATCGGCAGACGATGTCGCCTTTACGCAGGTTGCCGAGAAGAACCCGCGTTATGGTCTTCATGGCATGCTCTAATTCCGCTTTTGTAAAATCTGCTTTTTCATCGTTCAT
>Ga0099364_10011545_pt1 | contig 12056 bp, 14 predicted proteins | sample TergutTh196P3_FD_73070 | JGI IMG/M metagenome (GOLD analysis project Ga0099364, IMG submission 73070) | Microcerotermes parvus P3 segment gut microbial communities from Pointe-Noire, Republic of the Congo - Th196 P3 | ecosystem: Host-associated > Arthropoda: Insects > Digestive system > Gut ...
ATTGTCGGCTCCGAACCTGCATATAGATTCAGTCTTCCCAACCTGTCGTGAACCTTTTACAATAAGCGGTTTCCTATCCAGGGTTTGTTTCCACTCCGAAAGGTATGCATCTATTTTCCTGTTCAGATAAATCATCATGCCGCCTCCTTGTACAACCATTATACGCCGCATCTTCGGAGAAAACAACCTTCAATTACAAAAAAATGAGCGAATTTTTTTGATATTGCCACAAAAAATGAGCGAATAACATTTGCAAGGACACAAAAAATGAGCGAAACGGATGCATTTCGCAGTAAGCATTATCATATAACTTGGCATCACGCATTTTTTACGGAAGAGTATATTGAAGTGACGCAAACAGCATACATCAGTCGTACAATGATAGGCAAAACGGTATGAATAGTGTATAATACATTTGAACACGGGGAGGCTTCTTATGTTCACATTTTGGAGGAAAAATTCAAATGAAAACTGAATTTACGGGTTTTACCGCCGATGTAAAGGAAAGGGTGTTTAGTTGCGACTAGCCGAAGATATGTGGGCACAGGAGAAATACATGGATTTCGTTAACCATTATTACAATAAAGTCTATGCTCTGCGCGAAGACGAGTTTTTCAACCGATGCACCTTTGTTGTAGATGAAAACGACAGCGAATCCGGCACTACTGGAAGCGGCTCGTTCAAGTGAGTTTGCTGAGTTTTAGAGAGTGAGGGAATAAGGGAAACGAAATGGACAGAAAAGAACTGATAAGCCAATACAAAAGCCGCATTAAGGTTGGCGGTATATTCGCAATCAAAAACACGGTGTCAAATAAATGGTATGTTGACAGCTCGCCGGATTTGGCGGCGGCAAAGAACCGTTTTGACTTCATGGGCGATTCCTACATGAAAATCGCAAGCGATTACAAGGCGCAAAAGGGCTTGGGCTTTGTATTTGAGGCTTTGGAGGAACTCAAAAAAGGCGAAACGCAGAGCGATAAAGGATTCCAAGACGATTTGGAGCTGCTGAAGTCAATGTGGTTAGAGAAATTAGCCGGGCAAGAATTGTATTGATAGACTAACGAGGGTGGCATTTGAAGATTTGGCGGCACAGGGGGATCAAATGAAATTATCGAAACGCTGAAACTGTTGACCCATGATGATATTGATTCGCGTTGCGGAAGTTTTATGTGAAAATACTTTGATTTAGGAGTTGAATATCATGCGTGACACAGAACAAACAATCGGCAACATCATAGACAAGCAAAAAATCTGCCATCTAAGCTCTATTGACGGCGATGGCTTCCCAAACACAAAAGCTATGCTAAGACCGAGAAAGCGAAACGGCATAAAGCATATTTACTTATCTACCAACACATCGTCAATGAGGGTGACGCAGTTTCGGGAGAACCCGAAGGCTTGTTTATATTTCACCGACAGCCGCTTTTTCAGAGGTGTAATGCTGCTTGGAACAATAGAGGTCATGGAAGATGCCGAACACAAGGAAATGATTTGGGAAAGCGGCGACACGATGTATTACCCGCAAGGTGTGACCGACCCTGATTACTGCGTGTTGAAGTTTACGGCATTCAAGGGGCGGTATTACAGCAATTTCAAGAGCGAAGATTTTGAGATATGAAAACACACCCCAACCCAAACACGCGCTACCCCTTCGCAAACGATTTGACGATGAGTTGATTGCGTTTCCGCAAGGTCTGTCCTGCGTATGGGAAGTGACAAAACCCGTGAGAAAGCATTACGAGTTCAGGTAACACATGAGAATCTTGGTTGATGGGAGGAAAATGACGATGTGGCAATGCCCTAAATGTAAGCGCGAGTTTAAGAACACGCAGCAAGACCATTATTGCGGCAAGGTTGAAACCATCGACCGGTATATTGCCGAGCAAACTGCGGAAGTGCAACCAATATTGCAAAAAATCCGCGAGGTCATTCGTGCCGCTGCGCCCGAATCAACGGAAAAAATCTCGTGGCAGATGCCGACATTCTGGCAGGGTGAGAATCTTATCCATTTTGCGGCGTTCAAGAACCATATCAGCATTTTTCCCGGCGCTGAGGTTTCCACGGTATTCGCCGATAAACTGATCGAATACAAAGTGGCAAAAGGCACGATTCAATTCCCCTATAACAAACCAATCCCGTATGAAATCATAGACGAAATCACACGTTGGCGGGTATCGTGCGTCAAAGAAAAGAACAAACCCAATGAAAGAATTTACGAATATGAAACCGTTATCCAAGCCGCAGACGATAATAAAGATACCGCTTACATTGTGTTTCCGCACGACATCAAAGACGAGTTCGGCAAAGGCAGGGTGAAAGTCCACGCAACCTTTGACGGCGAACCGTATGACGGCAGCATCGTCAACATGGGTGTAAAAAACGCGGACGGTTCGGTATGCTACATCATCGGAATCCGCAAGGCCATACGAGCAAAAATTGGCAAGCAAGTTGGTGATACAGTGGCTGTGACCATTCAAGAACATACGAAAGGTGATGCGTGATTATATGAACCCTATCCCGTTTGGTATATACCGCCATTACAAAGGCAATCTATATGAAGTCGTCGGTTTCGTAAAACACAGCGAAACGCTTGAAGATATGGTCGTTTATAAAGCGCTCTACGGTGAACAAGGGACATGGGTACGCCCACTCTCAATGTGGGAAAATCCAATTGAGATTGACGGCAAGACCGTTAAGCGGTTTGAGTATGTTGGCGAAAGCGACGATACCGACAGACTGTATGAACTTCAGGAAGCACTCCGTTCCATTGAATCAACCCTGAGCAAATGCGAAAAAGCGTTGATGAAGCTAAACGAAGGAACACCACAGCACACACTAACCAAACGAAGGATTGAAGCGTTCCGTATCGCGTCGGCATTGATTAAGGAGAAAATGGATAAAGGGCAGTTCCTTGATAGTAGGCTTGATTGCTTTGTGGGGGGTCAGCGCAATTTGGTAACAGGAGGGAATCTTTGAGCATATACGTAATAGTTTACATAACCGCAATCAGCTTGTTTGCGGCTATACTCACCATACGCGACAAGAACGCCGCGCGGAATAATCGTTGGCGGGTGAAAGAGCGGACGCTTCTCGCTGTTTCCGTAATTGGCGGCTCGGTGGCAATGCTGATTACAATGCTTGCCATGCGGCATAAGACCCGCCATGCAAAATTCATGGTCGGCATACCGCTTATAATACTCATTCAGGTTATTATTATCGTCTTTGTGTTCAATTCAAGCCTGTCGGTCACCCATTATGAAATTGACACCGACAAAGTTGACGGGCAGATAAGATTAGCGCTTATAGCCGACTTACATTCGTGCGATTACGGCGACGGGCAGATGGAGTTGATTAGTGCCATTGACGCGGAATACCCGGACGCGGTTCTGCTCTGCGGGGATATTTTTGACGACGACTTGCCGCCTGAAAATACGATAGAGTTTATCAAAGACATTTCGGCAAAATACCCATGCTACTACGTTTCCGGCAATCACGAGTTTTGGAGCGGAATCGCCGATGAGTTTAAGACTATCCTTGAATCATATGGTGTGACAGTCTTGGAGGGAACGAGCGAAATATTGGAACTCGGCGGCACTCGAATCCGTATTAGCGGCATAGACGACCCCGACACCGACGGATACCCAAGCCGTTCTATATCTTATGCGGAGCAGCTCAACCGATTAAGGGAACCGCCGGATGACGAGCTATTCACGGTATTGTTGTCACATCGCCCCGAACGCATAACGGAACTCTTGCCGCTTAATCCCGACCTTGTTTTGGCGGGTCATGCCCACGGCGGGCAATGGCGATTGCCTGTGCTGCTTGAAAATGGCTTGTTGTCGCCGAATCAAGGGTTGTTTCCTAAATATACGAACGGCGAATACTCTTTTGGCGACACAACGATGATAGTCAGCCGTGGATTGGCAAGGGAATCAACAATAGTGATACCACGAGTATTTAACCGCCCGGAGATTGTAATTATTACTGTGAAGTAAATGAATCCTATCAGGGACAGCGTTTTGATATAGGCACAAACAAAAAGTGCAGACACCGTCTGCACAATTCAAAATCAAAGAGGAAATGACGATCTGGCAAGGCCCTAAATGTAAGCGTAAGTTTAAGAACACGCAGCAAAACTATTATTATCGTGTATTAAGGAGCGGAGGTAAAATAACGATGAGATTATTTGTCGCAATAAATTTCAATGACGAAACCCGCGCACGGCTTGTTTCCTTGCGCGAGGAATTGCGCTCCCGCTCAAAACGCGGGAACTTTACACTAAACGATAATTTGCACCTGACCCTCGTTTTTATTGGTGAGTGCAGCCCAAAGAAACTCGATAAGGTTATAGGCATATTAGACACGGTCGCTTTTATCCCGTTTGAAGCGACAATAGAGAAACTCGGGACATTTTCACGCGGTACGCTTTGGTGGGCGGGTCTGCGTAAGGACAAGCCGCTTATGGATTTACAGCACGAAATTGAGCATAAATTCGCCCTTTGCGGCTTTGAGATGGACGGGCGCACGTACCACCCTCACATCACGCTTGGGCGAGAAGTCATTACTGACACAGAGCCGTGGACGATTGAGCCGTTTAGCGAAACCGTGGCGAGCATTGAGCTTATGAAGTCGGAGCGGATTAACGGTAAGCTGACATACACAGCGATTTATGAAAGGAAAAGCCAATGAACGATATGACCATGCTTTATAAATACACCCTTTCCGCACAACGGGAGAATTTCTATAACATCACGCCGCAAGTCCGTGAAGCCGTCACAAAAAGCGGTGTATCAAGCGGCTTAGCAGTTGTGTTTTGCCCCCATACAACGGCAGGTATTACGATAAATGAAAACGCCGACCCCGATGTTGTTTATGACCTGTTGATTGGTCTTGATAGAGCCTTCCCCGACCGTGCGGAGTTCCGGCACGGCGAGGGTAACTCATCGGCGCATCTTAAAGCATCAGCGATGGGTTCGAGCGCGACAATCATTATCGAAAATGGCAAACTGCTGCTTGGAACATGGCAGGGGATTTATTTCTGCGAGTTCGACCCACCGAGGAATCGCAAATTTTATGTTAAGGTAGTTGGAAAATGAACATAACCGTCAACAACACGGAACTTTTCTACGAAAAAACCGGACAGGGTAAGCCGATTGTTCTGCTCCACGGCAACGGCGAGGATCACACTATTTTCGATTTGCTGATAAAGCGGTTTTCGGAAAACTTCACCGTTTACGCCATCGACAGCCGCGGCCACGGAAAAAGCGGCAAGGTTAATGTGCTGAATTACAGCGATATGATGGAAGATACTGCTGCGTTTATTCAGGTACTTAACATTCAAAAGCCTATCCTCTACGGTTTCAGCGATGGCGGTATTATCGGGCTTTTGCTGGCGGTCAAATATCCGGCTCTGCTATCCAAACTCATCATCAGCGGTGCAAATATTAACCCCGGCGGCATTAAGAAAAAGTGGGTGCTTCGGATGACACTCTCTTATTTCTTCACGAGGGATGATAAACTCAAACTCATGCTGACACAGCCGGATATCAAGTTGTCTGAGTTGAATAAAATCACCACGCCGACCGTTGTGCTTGCAGGGAGCAATGAGTTTTGCACGGACGAGCATACAAGGCTTATCGCGGCAAATATACAGGGCAGCGTCTTGAACATTTTAGAGGGCGAAAATCACGGGAGTTATGTTATACATAGCGAAAAATTGTACGAGGTTATTAAGCCTTATTTGGAGATTTGATATGCCTAAAAAAACAAGTTGTTGAGGTTTTCGTTACTAACATTCACTCTCCTTCAACCTCGCTTCCAACGCTAATCCCGCCGCTTTTCCGTAGGCGCGGATCAATCCGCCTTTACCCAGCAAAACACCACCAAAATACCGAACGACAACAACAACCGTGTTTTCCATATTTCGCCGTTGTATTGAACTCAACATCGGCTGTCCCGCCGTGCCGTGGGGTTCACCGGCATCGCTGTACCGTGCGATGTTCGGCAAAACATACGCAAACGCAACATGCCTCGCTTTTTTGTGTTGGCGTGAAATTTCGGCAATGTAGGCCTTAGCCTTTTCTTCGGACTCTATCCTTGCTGCATATGCAATGAAACGTGACTTTTTGACGATTAGTTCGTGCATTGTTTCATGTCCTCCCTGATGACTATGCCATTCTTGCCGAAAAGGGCGGAGCGATGGAACATGACCGCACCTTCTATGGAAATATCGCCACAAGATCCGTAAGTTTGCGGCGGGGGATACGCTGTTGAACGAAATAACCGTCGCCGTGTTCATTTGCCGCTTGCTTTGAGCCTTTCCAACAGGCTGTCAAGCGTGTCTCGCCAAGCCTTTATAGCTCCTGTGGTTAGCAGTTCTTCCATCGCTTGTTGGTTGTAACCGCCGGGTGTCATGTCGTTTGCCAGTTCCACAAGGTCGCAGTTCGGCATCTCTGCGGCGCGTCTGCTGAGTGAGCTGAATAATGAATGTGCAAATTTGACCGAGAAATCATGATCCATACCGTGATCGGCTGCAAAGTTTATGACTTCATCAAGCAGCATATAATACGGGCTCATGATGCCCGTAATGATCTGAAGAATGTGTACCTCACTGCGGCTATGCGTATAGAACACGTCACCGACAGGAGCAAACAATTCACCAACTTCAAGGATTTCGGGGTATACAAGTATCGGGCCGAATCCCAAAGTTATCATAGGCAGCGGAATAACATGAGCCAAAAGCGCGGTCTTGCCTATCATTTCCTTCAAGTCAGGCAGCCGCATTTCAGCAGCCATATTCAAGACCTTATGGTCACTTCTGAATTTCAGCTCTCTGAGCGCTCCGAATGCTGATTTTTGAACAGAGATAAACACCCATTCGGAATTGTTTAAGACTTCCTGATTATTTGAGCAAACCTTAGCCTCTGAAAATCTTGCCGCAAGAGATGCCGCTGTTGCAGCTCCGCGAGGCGAAAGGAAAAACTCATGTCCCGATTTTGATTCGCAAAATCCTGTCACTACCGCTGACGCGATCTTGCCTGTTCCAATAATACCTATTTTCATATTATCATCTGCTCCGAAATTAAAGATTGATTGCCGAGCATGGCACTGTTTTGTTATTTCACATCAAAAATAATAGCATATCCGCAGATAGAACACAACGGGAACGTTCTCCACTCACCGCTTGGCGGTGTTTTTCTTACCACTTACCGCTTTTGGAGAACCTGTTGGCGTTTTGCTATTGCGTATTCTGTTGCCGACTTGTATAATGCGTCTTGAAATGGGATAGCGAAGGGGGTGCGTACTTGAAACTGCGAATCGAAGTATCCGATGATTTTGAGGAAGATGAAGTTATCATTCGCTGTGCGCAGATGAATGACGACATTCAGAGGATACAGGCATATATCAGAAACCTTGTCTCCCCCAAGCTTGTTTTCTACAAAGGGCAGCAGGAATATTATCTGCCTTTGGACGAAATACTGTTTTTTGAGACTGACTGCCAACAGGTATACGCGCATACTGTAAATGACGCGTTTAAGGTCAGGCACAGGCTGTATGAGCTGGAGGATATGCTGCCCCGCGCTTTTTCCCGAGCGGCTAAAGGGACTATAGTCAACACCGCTCGGATATATGCCATAAGCCGAAACTTGACATCAACCAGTCAGATCAAATTTACCAACACCCACAAGCAGGTGTATGTGTCCCGGCATTACTATAAAACGCTAAAAGACAAAATGAGTGAACGGAGTGTGTGACAATGAAAGGTAAGATAAGTATTTCAAGATGGGTATTTGGCACAATCATGCTGCTTGCGGCGGCGTTTGTTGTTGCAAATCAGGTGGGCGATTTTGCGGAAATTGGAATCGTAAGCATAGTTATAGCGGCTTTGGCGGCGGCACTCATAATACAATGTATAGTTAATTTTAGTTTTGCGGTTCTCCCGTTTCCGCTTGGTGTACTGTATTTCATTTTTCAGGAGCCGTTCGAGTTGCCGTATATCAGCTTTTGGGTGTTGGGCGCAGTCGTGCTCCTGTTGTGGATCGGACTTTACATCCTGCTGCCGAAAAAGCATAACTACGGCAAGTATGTACATTATACAAGCGGCGGCGGGAGCGGAGAAAACGGCGACAAGTTTAATATTGGAGAAAGCGGCGGTAATGAGTACGACCGGGCTGAAACGTATACGCGAAACAGCGGGGATGACAACAACCCATCCATCAGCGTGTCATTTGGCGGAACAAGCCGATATCTACATTCCGACAGCTTGGAAAGCGCTCATCTTGATTGTAAGTTCGGCGCATTGGAGGTTTTTCTCGACCATGCCCAACTAAGCCCGAACGGCGCGGTAGTGTATTGCAACTGCAACTTTGGGTCAATCGAGATATCTGTGCCTAAGTTTTGGCGCGTAAAGGACGAAGTCAACTGTACTTTAGGCGGGGTGGAGGCAAACCATCGACGCGCCTACCCTGCGGAAAACGCGCCTGAACTGACGATTAAGGGAAATGTCGCGTTCGGCGCGATAGAGATAAAGTATGTCTAAAGGGGTATCAATGATAAATAAACTCAACTGGAAACGCAACATCGCGCTGTTTCTTTTCGGGCAGGGTTTGACACTATTTGGCTCAATGCTTGTACACTATGCGATTATGTGGCACATCACACTGCAGACACAATCGGGTGTGATGATGACCCTGATCACGGTGGCGGGTGCGCTGCCGATGTTTTTCATATCACCGTTTGGTGGGGTCTGGGCGGACAGATACAACAAAAAACACGTTATAAACATCGCCGACTCTGCCATTGCGGCAATAACGCTGGTCATGGCTGTCCTCTTTTCTTTTGATTATGAGTTCAACTGGCTGTTGCTCGTGTGTCTGGCGACTCGCGCACTCGGGCAGGGTGTACAGATGCCTGCCGTCAGTGCGCTTATCCCCGAACTTGTACCCGAGGAACACCTCACCCGCGTAAACGGGATCAGCGGCGGGCTTCAGTCGCTTATCATGTTTGGCTCGCCGATGGCGGGGGCGGCACTGTTGGCGTTCGCCCCGATCCAGACATTGATGTACATTGATGTCGTCACTGCAGCAATAGGTATAAGTATCCTGTTTTTCCTTGTTAAAGTACCTGTTTTGGCGCGGGAGAAGGAGATAAAGCCGGGCGCGAAACAGTATTTCGTTGAAATCAAAGAAGGTTTGCGATATATAGCCGGGGATTCGTTTCTGAAAAGATTCCTTGTGCTTGGCGCAGTGTTCAGCATAATGCTCGCGCCTGCTTCGATTATGACCCCATTGCAGGTGGCACGGAACTACGGCGATGATATATGGACGTTATTCGGAAACTTCGCGCTTGGCGCAGAGCAGCGCTTGGCGGCTATCGAGGTAGCGTTCTTTGCGGGGATGTCCCTCGGCGGGCTGCTCATAGGCGCATGGGGCGGATTCAGAAACAAATGCCGCTCGATGATGGCAGGTATAATTCTACAGGGTGTCTTTGTTGTCTGTCTGGGGACTGTTGGGAATTTCTGGATATATTCGTCTTGTATGCTGCTGACGGGCATAGTCATCCCTATGTCAAACGCGCCAATGATGGCAACGCTTCAGTCTTACACAGACCCCGCTTATATGGGGCGGGTATTCTCCGTCCTTATGATGATGAGCAGCCTGATGATGCCGCTTGGTATGGTATTCTGGGGCCCGTTGGGTGATATTATTGACATTGGCTGGATACTTGTTGGCACAGGCATATTCATCTTCCTTCTGGGCGCTGTCTTTATCTTTGACAAGACGATTCTAAAAGCCGGAGAACCGAAGGAAACGACGCAAAGTATTAATAGTAAATCATCAGTTTAATAACATCAATTTGAATAATATGTTGTAAATCTTTTTGTTATGAATTATAATCAACTAACCGAATGAACGAAAATTTTAACAATATTAGGAAAGGGAAATTATATGAAATCATTTAAGAAAGTGTTGGCTGCAAATCGCGGGGAGATTGCGATTCGTATTTTCAGGGCTTGCCGTGACGTTGGGCTTACCACTGTCGCGATGTATTCCTCTGAAGATACCCTTTGCCTTTTTAGGACAGAGGCGGACGAATCATATCTCATTGGCGAAAACATGAGTCCGCTCGGCGCGTATCTTGATATCCCGTCCATCATTGACCTTGCGAAACACAGGCACGTTGACGCGATACATCCGGGTTACGGTTTCCTTTCGGAAAACGCCGGGTTCGCAAAAGCCTGTGAGGATGCCGGGATAAAATTCATCGGCCCGCCATCGCATATCCTTGCGAAAATGGGTGATAAGCTCCATGCGAAAGCTATCGCGAAGGAGTGCGGGGTACCAACGATTCCGGGTATGAACACACCGCTGAAAGGCGCGGACGAAGCTCTCGAAAAGGCGCTTGAGTTTGGGTTGCCGGTCATATTAAAGGCGGCAGCGGGCGGCGGCGGCAGAGGGATGCGCCGCTGTGATACACCCGAAGAAGTGAAACCCGCTTTTGACCTTGTTCAGAGCGAGGCAAAAAAAGCCTTTGGGAGCGATGAGATTTTTATCGAGAAGTTTCTTGTTGAGCCCAAACATATAGAGATTCAGATTTTGGCGGATGAACACGGTAATATCATGCATCTCGGTGAGCGTGATTGTTCACTCCAGCGCCGTTATCAAAAGGTCGTTGAGTTTGCCCCTGCGTTTTCGGTCAGCGAAGAAACAAGGCAGCAGCTCTATGACGATGCCGTAAAGATTGCCAAAAATGTAGGATATATCAACGCCGGAACCATCGAATTTCTCGTAGACCGCACGGGCGCTCATTATTTCATTGAGATGAACCCGCGCATACAGGTCGAGCATACGATTTCGGAAATGGTGACGGGGATAGATATAGTCAGGGCACAGATTCTTATCGCGGAAGGTCATCCATTGTCGCATCCTGATATCGGCTTGAACAGTCAGGACGATGTGGAGATGCGTGGTTTCGCGATCCAATGCCGTGTTACGACAGAGGACCCGGCAAACGATTTCGCGCCTGATACAGGAGAGATCACGGCATACCGTTCGGGCGGCGGTTTTGGTGTGAGGCTTGACGGCGGTAATGCCGTGGCGGGGGCTGTCATTTCTCCCTATTATGACTCCTTGCTTGTTAAGGTCAGCACTATAGACAACACATTTGAGGGTGTCTGCCGAAAATCATTACGCGCGATAAATGAGCTTAGAATTAGAGGCGTAAAAACAAACATACCGTTTCTTACGAATATCCTGCGGCATCCTGTTTTTCTGGCGGGTAACTGCCACACGACATTTATTGACGAGGCGGAGGAATTATATAACTTCGTAGATTCTCGTGACAGGGCTACCCGTGTTTTGAAATTTATATCCTCTATCCAGATGGCAGACCCGGCAGGGGAGCGGGCACAGTATGATGAGATTCGTATACCCGCTGTCAAACGTCAGCCGCAGGGCGGATATAAGCAGTTGCTTGACGAAAAAGGGCCGAAAGCGGTTGCCGACAAGGTTTTGCAGGAAAAGAAACTGCTGATATGCGACACGACAATGCGTGACGCTCATCAATCCCTGATTTCTACCCGTTTGCGTACCCGTGATATGGTCGATATTGGCGCGGCGACCGCGGATATTTTGGCGGATTGTTTCTCGCTTGAGATGTGGGGCGGGGCGACTTTTGACGTTGCGTACCGTTTTCTGCATGAATGTCCGTGGGAGCGCATTGACAAGCTCCGCAAGAAAGTCCCCAACATCCTTTTCCAAATGCTCCTGCGCGGCGCGAACACGGTAGGATATGCCAACTATCCCGATAATCTCGTGTATGCGTTCGTAGAAGAAGCAGCCCGCAGCGGCATTGATGTGTTCCGTGTGTTTGACTCGCTCAACTGGATGCCGGGTATGGCTACGGCTATCGACGCTGTTTTGAAGTCAAACAAAATCTGCGAAGGTGTCATGTGTTACACGGGTGACATTCTTGACGAAAAACGCGATAAATATACGCTCAAATATTATGTTGATTTTGCGAAACAGCTTGAACAACGCGGTGGGCATATACTTGCC